>Ga0318550_10000257_pt1 | contig 12781 bp, 10 predicted proteins | sample GRESIP169b2f23_FD_203499 | JGI IMG/M metagenome (GOLD analysis project Ga0318550, IMG submission 203499) | Tropical soil microbial communities from Luquillo Experimental Forest, Puerto Rico - GRE.SIPMG.169b2f23 | ecosystem: Environmental > Terrestrial > Soil > Tropical forest > Bulk soil... | reverse complement strand
ACCCCAGCGAACCACGATCTGAACGTTCCGTCCGTCCGTCCAACCCAATTGTTCAAACGCTTTCAAAAATGCCATGTAGCGTTCCTGAGCGCCGGGCGTGTCTTTTGCTACTGGCACCAGGATAGCGACACGACGTTCACGTTGCTGTGCGCCAGCCGCAAGCGGCCACGCCGCCGCTGCGCCACCGAGCAGCGCAATGAATTGACGCCGCCTCATGTGTTCCCCTCAGGCCAACGCTTGAACCCTACCACACCGCCGTAGCGGTTGTGCATCACAGCAAATTCGGATGGCCAATGTCCGCTTTGGGTCAGAAGCAGACATCGGAGTACGTCCGCGCAATGTCTGCTTTACCCCCAAAAGCGGACATGGATCCGCACGGTCGTGATGTCCGCTTTGTGCCAAAAGCAGACATTCTGCGCTGCAGTAAAGAACGTTGTTATTCGATCACCTCGTCGGCGATAGCGAGAAGGCCCGATATCCATGGGGTGGTGTGGTACCCTGCGCCCTGCTGTTGCATGTTAGATGTCTGCTTCGCTGGCTCCGGATCACGGTCGCAGCATCGAATCTAGTGCCGTGCGCATGGGAGCGCTCGAGATGGCGAGCAGGCCGTCGTAGGGTCGACTGAGATCGAATATGACAAATATCGCAGTGCTAAGCGAAACCGCGCAGAGAGCGACGGAAATCACCGAGAGGCTGTGGCGTGGCGCCACAAGGCCGAAGCTCGCGAAAATGATCATCAGCCAAAACACCAAGATCCGGTAGAAGGGCGCCGACAGTCGTGCATTTTTTGTCTCTAGCACGCTCAAGCGCGCACGGAGGACATCTCGGTAGTCCTGGCGGCAGTTTTCCGCTATGCGCGTTTGAGAAGCGTCCGCTGGGTTGAATCGGCTTATCTCCAATCCGACACGGTTCATCAGGTCAGCATGAGCGGGAACTTCTCCGGTAATGACGAGGTCGTGCATCCCGGATATGTCCGGATATTGCACTCCCACCGGCGGTGGCTCGGATGGCCAAATGCTGGCAATCGCCGCTGCTGTGTAGCTCCTCAGATACGCTCGGGCGGCGTCAGCTCCAGATCCGTAGTTGCGCAAACATCGGTCGAGCTCTGTGAGCTGCAATGCGTATTCCTGACGATAGTGGACAGCATCGTCGTATCCCGCTTTCACCGAAGCCGTGATCAACCCGAGTACCAATGCGGCGAAAGTGACGAGCATACCGATCGTGAGTGTCATCATTTCTACCGTCTCGCGCGCTCGGTGTGCTGGCGGTAGGCGCGGGCTGATGAACATTCCGAGAGCGGCGCTGGAGCAAAGCAGTACCACGATCAGTAGAGCTGAAAGCAGATCGATCACCGTCTTTCCCCTAGCTGCGGCTGTCCATCCCAGCCTCATGGCTGATCAAAGGAAAGTCCATTTTCTGCGATGCGCGCGCGCAACGAGCGGCCATGCGGCTGCCGAAGAGGCAATTCCTTCGATGAATGCGGGTCGTCGCATTGCCGCCCCCCAAGGCTCAAAGCCCGTGCGGACTATGCTTTGGAATGACGTAATTACAGCAGGGATTTGCGCCCCGCGGAATGGGCGACCGTCATTTTGCGCAGCAACAATCCTCAGGACCGAATGTCTGCTTTGGTCTGGATGACACGCCCGGCGTGACGCGAGCGGCGGTCCTTCGCGATCCCGCCATAGTTGCCGACATCGGCCAGTTCGCCGTCATCCAGTCTGTGGCGCCTTCGGTTGGTGTGGACGTTACCCCGGTCAACCTGGGTAACTCGGCCGAGATCGAGCGCGCAGTCGCGGCCTTCCACAGCCGTTCTGCACCCGGATTCCAAAAGCGAATGATGCCGTCCCGATCCGCGGCAATGATTGCATCGGCGCGACCGGCAAGTAGGGCCTCGGCCACTACGTCGGAAATGTTCACCGTGCGCGTTTTCCTTCGCTGTTCTCAGTTGTCCCAAGGAGCGCGGCAAACCAGGTGAACCGAATCGGGGCCAGCACAGCCAGTCAAGCCGTCTTGCTCACTGCGTTGAGGAACCCAAAGGTTGTGACGCGTAATAGCGCGCTGCCTCAGCCATTTCATCAGATGTCATTTGCCGTGCGATGTTGCGCATCTGCTGGCCGATGTCGTTGTGGCGATCGCCTTTAGCGAAGGCTTGCAATTGGCTGAGGATGTATGGTTCCGGTTGTTGTTCGAGCCAGGGGCTGCCGGCCTTGTTCTCGAGGGTGCCGTGACAGGATCCGCAAAATGCAATGCCGCGCAGGGGTGCGCCATTGATTACGATGCGTGGCGCCGGCGTTTGCGTCGTCGGGTGGTAACCGGGAAGACGCGGAAGGTAGGAGTAATAGGCGGCGAGGTCGACGATGTCTTGGTCGCTCAGCGGCTCGGCGAAGGGCGACATGACAGAATTGACGCGGGCGCCCGATCTGAAATCGAACAGCTCCTTGTAGATCACGCTGGCATATTGGCCTGCGAGATTAGGCGAATCTGCCCGGCTGATGCCGGACGGACCGTGGCAAATGGCACAGCGCTGCGCCAACGTCGCGCCTCGACCGATGGATTCTTGGCTCGGGTTTCGCAACATACCCGACGTGAGAACAACCTGCGAGATTCTAAACGTCGGCTCTACAGGGGGTTGGCTGGCGCTTGGTCGTAGCACGCCGGCCGCACTACAAATTGCATCCCACAACGAGCTGTAGCTCACGTTCCTTTGCAGCGACGGCAACAGGATTAGTCCGACGATTGCCGCCAACAACACAAGCACCGCCGTCAGTGCGACACTCGCCCGTGTCCAGTTCTTGTCGCGCGACGACGTCTGTTCTGTGGTCATGGCTGAGACCCGACGTAGACTGCTGGCACCGCAACGCCCGTGCGCGTCAGCAGCGCGGCGATAGGAAATCCGTAATTGGTCACAGTGAGCCCGATCATCAGGGCGAGCCACAGCGCAAAGCCGTTCAGCGCTGCCGGCAGCGCAACTGGCGGGTGGAGCGCCGTGCTGAACCGGTACTCGCCGACCGCAGTAACGCGACCCCTATGCCCGCCGAAGAGGATGAACACGAAAAGCCAGCCTGCCGCCAGCAGGATCAGACCACCAAATGCCGATAGGATGACCGAGAGGGCCTCCGGCGCCAGCGCCGGATTGCTGTAATCGTAATAGGCCATGCGCCGTGGCATGCCGAGAATGCCAACGTAGTGCCATGGAAACGTGGTCACGATCATGCCGATGAACCACAGCCACAATTGCAGCCGCATCAGTCTCTCGCTCGCTAACGCGCGACCGGTGAGATGTGGCCAAAGATCATAGGCAATGGCGAAATACATGATCACGATGGCGCCGCCGAAAATCAGATGAAAGTGGCCGGTGATCCACTGGGTGTTGTGGATCGATGAGTTGAGCTGATAGCTCATATTGATGATGCCGCCCGCGCCGCCGAATCCGAGCATCACAAAGGACAACGCCACCGCAAGCATGATGGGATTACGCCAAGGCAGGGCCGCAATCCATCCGAATGGTCCACGGCCGCCGCGCAAACGGCCGGCTATTTCGGCGGAAGCGCAGATCGTGAAGATCGTCAGCAAGGTTGGGAGAGTGACCAAGGCTGTGAACATAGAATGGATGAATTTGAATCCGGCGCCGACCTGGGGATCTTGAAAGACATGATGGATGCCGATCGGCATCGCGACGATGAGAAACAGAATGAAAGCAATTCGTCCCATCGTGTCGCTGTAGAGCCTGCCGCCGATCGCGCGCGGAAAAATCGTGTAGTACGCGATATAGGTCGGTATAAGCCAGAAATAGACGATGGCGTGCAAAGTCCAAGAGAACAATACGCGCGATAAGGCTGCATCAATAGTTGAAGTGAGCCCGATCGCTGCCGGAATAATTTGAAAGAGAAGCTCCAGCGCTGCGCCGACGGAGGTCCATGCCCAGAGATAAGCTCCGGCGACATTCGCAAACATCGCGAACGGTACGGGCTCGTCGGGATGTTGGCGCTTCCAGATACCGAGGTTCACTGACAGCAGCGCGACCCAGAACCATGAGCCCACCACCACAAGAACCACGCCGATGTAATAGAACGCATCGCCGATCAGCGGCGGGTAGAAGGTGTACAGAACAGAGGCGCGCCCGAGCGCTACGGGGATGGTGGCCGTGACAGCTCCAATAGCGACAAGAGCGAGGCCGAGCCACGCCCAGCGCACGCCGATCAGCGCCTGGTTCAATGCCGCTTGGCTGATCGCATAGCCAAAGCCCATGGCGACCAATGTCGGGAATACGTATGCCATGACGGTCCCGTGGGCCGTCACCGAGCGAAAGTACCATTCGGGATCGGGTATCCATGAAAGCAGCGGGCCACGTATCAACATCTGCCAGGCGCCCAGCACCAAGGCCACGGCAAACAAACCGAAGGCGAGCCAGAAATGGGCGAGGATCAGTTGTCTATTGTTCAACACAGCTCACTCGTTTCGTTTTGGTCGCCAAAGCTATGAACGACGGCTTGTCGATGACCTTGACCTTTCCCCACATGCCTTCATGGCCGATGCTGCAGAACTCTTGACAGGGCATCAGATGCTCGCCGGGAGTAGCGAACTGCGCTGTGATCACTGAGATATAGCCCGGGACGAGCATCGTATTCACATTGGTGCCTTCGATCAGTATGCCGTGGATGACATCCGCGCTGGTCGCCCTTATCGTCAGGGGCGTGTTGGTAGGCACCACGATGCACGAGGGCGTGAAGGAATAGCGCTGCCCGAGAGCACGTACTGTGACAGAGCCGTCGGGCTCGACTACGCTTCCTAGATTACTTTCGACAAACTCGCCTGCAATCGGCGCAGTGGCCGGATCGACGGTCTCCACGCGCGCTTGCGGCATGACCGCGTAGTGGATGCCGGCTCCCGCTGCCAAGCCGATAAACAGAACCACAATGAAAATCATGACCGAGGCCCACCGCTGCTCGGCGCGTTCGGCGACGTGACGGTCAGAACGCTCGTCTTGAGTGGCCATTGGCGCACTTCATCAAGGGACGCTGCGCGGAACGAAGACAAGGAAATAGAAACCGAGCCAGATCGCGACCATGATGGCGGTCGCCAGGCCGGCCAAAGCAGCGGCGCCGATAGGACCAGAGGCAACGACGCGCGCCACCGCGTCGTCCTGAGTCTCATGGGTTGGCGGTTCCGAATTGATCATGTCCGATCTCAGTCCAGTGATGCCTTGCGCAGGCTGTTCGCTTCGGCTGCGGTCACGGCCGCGCCACGATTACCCCAGGCGGTTCGGATGTAGCTGACCACTGCGGCGACCTCGTCATCGGAAAGGGTCTGCGCGAAGGGCGGCATGCCATAGGGCCGCGGATTTCCGGCGGTGCCGGGCGGATAGCCGCCGTTGAGCACCATGCGAATTGCATTCGCGGCTGAAGGCATTTCAATCGATTGGTTCTGCGCAAGCGGAGGATAGTCGGGGGGCTCGCCGCGTCCATTGGCGCTGTGGCAGGTTGCGCAATGCCTCTCGTAGATACTTTTCCCGAGCGTGAGCAGAAGGCTGCTTTCACCCCGCTGCGCGGTCGTGGTTGCCGCCGGGGGTGGGCTGCCTTGACCGAGGCTCTTCAAATAGACGGCCATGGCGCGCGTATCGGCGTCGGTGAGATATTGCAGGCTGTCGTAGACCACTTCCGCCATCGGGCCGTAAACGATGCCGCGTTTCGACCGGCCGGTCTTGAGCAAAGCGACGATGTCATCGATGCTCCAGTCGCCTAGTCCTGCCTCTTTGTTCGAGGTGAGGGAGGGCGCGTACCAGTTCTGCAACGGGATCAGGCCGCCCTGGAACGCCTGTCTTTCGGAACTGCCGCCCAGCGCGTTGATCGGCGTGTGGCACATGCCGCAATGCCCCAGGCCTTCCACGAGATAGGCGCCGCGATTCCATTCCGCGGACTGGTGCGGATCCGGCGTGTATTCGCCCTCGTTGAAGAACAGGGTACGCCAGCCGATGACCAAAGACCGATTATTGAAAGGAAAGCGTAGATCGGTCGGGCGATCCGGCTGATGCACCGCCGGAACGGTTTTCAAGTAGGCGAAGATGGCGTCGCTATCGGCGCGCGTAACCTTCGTGTATGAGGGAAATGGCATTGCCGGATAGAGCAGGCTGTCATCCGGCATGCGACCGACATGCATGACCCGGTAGAAGTCATCCGCATTCCATTTACCAATGCCTGTCTCGAGATCGGGCGTAATGTTCGTGCTGTAAATCGTGCCGAACGGCGTTGGCATTGCGAGGCCACCCGCAAACAGGGGCCCGGTCGGTGCGGTGTGACAAGCAACGCAATCGCCCGCCCGCGCCAGATATTCGCCCTGCTGAACCTGCGAGGCATTGGCACCGCTCGAACTATTTTGCGCACGGGAGGAAGACGGCGACGCGACGACCAGAAGAATTACGGCTAAGCCGAATAGTGCGTTGAATTGACTGAGCTGCGGAAAGCGCATGGCCAATCTCACTGCGGTTCGCTGCCACATGCAAAGGGAAGAGGCCAGCTACCTACCTTCGCCGGAACACTGTCGGGGGATGCCGGGAGCGAAGCAAGGTAGGCGGCGACAGCCTTTACATCGTCTTCAGTCAAGCGCGCGGCGACAATCTGCATGCAATCCGGAGCGAGGGCAGTCCGGGTCCCGTACCGAAAGCCGCCGAGCTGCGCGGAAATATAAGCGGCGCGCAACCCAAGAAGACCAGGAATGCCGGGCTCCATCCCCGCGAACTGGACTCCATGGCAGCTCGCACAGGCCGGGATCTGACGGTCCATCGCCCCGCTGGTCGCAAGCGATTGCCCCTGCCGCAGCAGGTCTTGGCTCACGTTCGGGATCGGGGGTGGCTCGTTCGTCGGATGCTGCGCGGCGAAGTGTTGCGCAATTTCCATCAGGTACTGGTCGGGCAGGTACTCCAGCAGGTAGTTCATCGGCGGATAGTGCCGCCGGCCGTCTTTGAACGCTTCCAGCTGATTGTAGAGATAGCCGGCCGGTTTGCCGGCGAGGCGCGGGAAATATACGTCCTTCGTTCCTTGGCCTTGCGCACCATGACACGGAGCGCATGCAAGAGTTCGCGCCGCCATGGTGTCGGGCGGCTTCTCGGCTATTTGGGCAAGCGCGAGTTGGCTCGACGCAGCGATACAGAAAAATACTGTCGCTAACCGCCAAAGTCTGATTACCGCACCTTGCCCTCCAGTTCTGCCGGAGGACCATCCCCTGCTGTCCCATTGGGCTGCGCCGTGCGTCACAGCAAACACCCGCGAACATCCTCGTGAATTGCAACTTCGTCGGTCAGTAAGGGTTCCCTAATACGCAGGTTCAATTAGATCGTCGGCGGCTCAGGGATGAGCCGCGAGCTGCGTTGGCCGGTGAAATACGACCAGAGCCACTGCCGCTGTACGCGCAACCTGTTCTGCAGCTGCGGCAGCGAGAGGATATGAACGAACGCCCAGACCAGCCACGTCACAAAGCCGCCTGTCCGCACCCAGCCCCGCTCCGGGAACTTATGTTTTCGAGCATTAGGAGCGATTCGCCGCGGCTAAGGCGATGGCAAGCGGCGGAGGTCCGATGTCCGCTTTGGGTCAAAAGCGGACATTGGCCTGGACCCGAGCCTTGTCTCAGCCACGGAACAGGGCGGCATGATCCCGTGCAAATTCGAAGGTACGCGGCGGGTGGCCGGTTAAGTCAGACACGACATTGGTGATCGTCACGGTTTTTCCGCGGTCCGCTTCTGCACTGATGTACCAAATCGGTTCGACAAACACTTCGGGAAGAAGGAAAGACGCCTCATGACAAAAGTGGATAAAAAGCTCTGACGGCTCGAACTCGCTCGATGGAAGATGCAGGATGAGCTATCAAATCATTGTTTGGAGCGCCGTTGTCTGGGTCGCCATCTGCGTTGCGCCATACGTTTACGCGCTGAACGATCTGACTACGTGGCCGTGAGCTAAAGCTTTGCCGTCTCCAAGCCTTGTGTAGGGCCCCCAGTGGAGTCGCGTCAGCTTTGGGCGAAAGCCGCCTAGCGCTGGAGCCAGACCGTCATGCCAGGCTCGAGTCCCATCGGATCACCTTCCGGATCGAGACGCAGGCGGAGCGTGTTACGATCGTGATCGCCGATCGCGCGCTCGGCCTGCCAGGTCGCAAACGGGCCAAGCGGCGTGAGCTCGGTGACTGTAGCCGGCCTCGGCTCCCCTCCCGCTCGCGCGACGACCACCTTGTCGCCAACCGTGAGGCCATGGAGCAGGTCCTCGCGAGCATTGAATGACAGCCATTGTTTGTCCGTTGCCGCGATGGCGAGCACGGGCTGGCCGGCGCTCACGTTCTCTCCCACTTCGGCGACGATTACCGTAACAACGCCATCAGCCGGTGCGCGCAGCGTGGTCTTTTCCAACCTTCGCTCGAGCACCGCGAGCGCGGTTGCGGCTGCCTTGACTTGGGCGTCGGCGATCGCGCGCTCTTCGCGTGTCGGGCCGGCGACCGCCGCGGCGTGATTCGCGTCCGCCTCGGCAACATCGGCACGGGCAGTTGCGATGTCGTGCTCCGCCTGATCCAGGTCCTGCTGCGATGCCGCATTCTGAGGCACCAGTTGTGCTTTCCGCGCGAGCTCGCTTTGCGCATAATCGAGGCTCGATTTTGCCTTGCCGATCGCCGAGGCCAGCGCTGCGACCTCCTCGGCGCGTACTCCGGCATAAACATGATCCCGCTGGGCCGATGCCGCGTCGAGGGCGGCGCGCGCCTGCACGACCGCCGCACTCAACTCGATCGCGGAGAGCTGGGCCACCACATCGCCAGCCCGGACATGGCTGCCCTTCTGCACATTCACAGTGGCGAGCTGCCCGCCGACCTCGGGCGCAGCGCGAACCTCGGTCGTTCGCACGACCCCGATGATAGGCGCGGTCTCTTTGCTGCGCCAAAGCGCGTATCCGCCTGCGCCCAGCGCGATCAAAATCAGCCCAAGCACAGCCAGCCTGCGGCTAAGCATGCAACTGCCTCCGCGTGTTGACGTAGACCGACATTATCGCCAGCAAAAAATAGACAATGGCTAGCAACCACAGCCCGCGCCAGTCGCGCACGACCTCGGGGAGGCTCGCGCCGAGCTGGTCGATGCGGACTAGTCCGTCGATTGCGAAATCGGACGGAAACACGTAGCCCGCACGGAGAACTGGCGTCGGGATCGCTTCGCGCGGCCAGGAGAAGCCGGTCAGGAAGAACTGCGGCAAGCTGGTGCCAACAAAGATCAGCGTTGGTGTTTCTGGATTCTTGAACCAGGCGCCGGCCGCCTGGCCCATAAAGCTGGTCGCCAGAGTGAACAGTGAAGCGAGCGCCACCAATTGCAACGGCTGGCCGAGCGCGGAAAAGCCGTAGAAGCGCGGCAGCACGATGAAATAAAGCGCGAGCGCCGGCAAATAGATCGTCAGGTGCGCCACCCCGCGGCCGAACACGTTCGCGAATGCTCCACCCACGGGCTGCGCCAGCGCGACCACCGTCAGCATTGATGCGGCAATCAGCAGCATCTGCTGGAGGATCAGCACGAAAGCCGCGGGCACCACATAGCTGGCATAGCCGCCGACGGGATTGAAGATCGGCTGCAGCAGGACATCGGCTGGACTCGACGACGCCAGCGCCGCCTTGACCAGGCTTCCGTCCGTGCGCGCGCCGCCGGCGGCGAGCTCTGACGACACCGTATTGATTGCGACCGCGATGCCGTTGGACATGGTTCTGAAGATGAAGAGATATGTGGCATCGGCGTAGATCGGAACGTGCACCGTGGTGCCCTTGAGCACGTCGCGCTCGGTCCCGGGCGGAATGCCGACCACCGCGAAGGCCTCGCCGCGGTCGAGCAGGGTTTGTGCGTCTGCCAGCGTCTCGGCCCGGGCCGCTACCTCGACGGCGCCGCTTGCGTCTAACGCTTGCACAATGTTCCGGCTGAGCTCGCTCAGGTCGTTGTCCACGACCACGATCGGGGTCTTGCGCAGGATTTGATTGAGGTAAGGCTGCGGGTAATAGATACCGTAGATCACGGGTGCAATCACAAGCATGATGAAAGCGCCACGAAACGCGAGCACGCGCCGCCATTCGGTCACAAAGGCGCCGCCGATGCCGAGCGGCGTTGAGTCGGCGGGGACCGGCGGCGGAGCCGACGCAGCCCAAGCGCCCAGTCTCGCGATCGAGCGCAGGCGGAGCATAGCTAAGAGAGAATAAATCGCGGCAAGCGCGGCGAGCGCCGCAAAGGGTCGGGCCGAGTCAGCGAGCGGCAGTCCGCGCGCCGCCTGTCCGAGCAGAACCGCCATGTACCAGCGCACCGGCAGGAATGCGCTCCAGATCTGTGAGAACGCATTCATGCCGAAGGTTGGAAAACCCACACCAGCGTAGCCAAACGCCGGCGAGACGACGAGGCTAGTGAGGCCGAGGCCGGTGGCGAGGTCGCGCACCAAAAGCTGCATCAGCGCGCCCAGTGCCAGATAGCCGATGATCAGCAGCGAGGCCGCAGCCACCATCATCGGCAAGTCGCCCCTAAACCTAATCCCGATCAACCCCTCCAAGCTGAGTGGATGTGTCAGCATGATGAGGAAGAAGATTGCGAACAGCGGCGCGAGCTTGCCGACGAGCGCGACGATCGGGTTACCGCCCGCGCAGGCGAGCCAGGTCCGCATGTTGCGCCTGCGGAACTCGGAGCCCACCGCGTAGCCGGCCGCGAGTGCGATGACCACGTGGACCACCATCGGCAGCAGCGCGCGGAGCAGAAACTGCGCGTAGTTGCGCGCCGGGTTGACCAGTACGATTGTCTCGGCGACGAGCGACCCGATGCGTTGAGCCTTTGGCGCCGCGGGTGCGGCCGCACGCTCGACGGCAGCCGAGAGGCTATCGCCGAGACCCGATGCGGCGATGCCGGCGGCGGTCAGGAACTGCTGGTTATAGAAGGCAACCACCTGCGGGCGCCGCTCCGCCTTCAGATCGCGCTCGAAATTGTCTGGTACGTAGACAGCACCTATGGCGTCGCCGGAGCGGATCGCCCGTGCCGCCGTTGCAAGGTCGCCGCTCTGGCGGACGACGCTAAGCCCGGGCGAGGCCGCCACGGCCTCGACGAAGGCGCGTGAGGTATCGGATCGGTCCGCATCAACGACCACCACGCCGAGCTCGCGGATCACAGGATGGCTGAACACCGCCGTCAGCACGACGAACGCAAACAGCGGCACGCCAAAGATCAGGATCAACGCCGCGCGATCACGGAGCAGCCATCGCAATTCGCGCCGCGCGACCAAAAGGAATCCGGGTTTCGGCGGCCGTCTCATTCGCGCGCACGCCAATCCAGGTAGGCGCTCATGCCCGGCCGCAGCTCTGGTACTTTATCGACGGGATAGGCGCGGATCGAAAACGTACGCAGGTCGAAATCGCCGGTAGCGCGCGTGGCGCGCCAGCTCGCATATTCGCCTTTGGTTGCGATCAGCTTGACCTCGACGGTGATGCGACGGTCGGCGAGTGCGGGAATGCGGACGTCGAAGCGGTCGCCGACCTTGATGGTCTTGACCAGGTCCTCGCGCAAATCGAAGTGTATCCACAGGTCGCTGAGATCGATCAAGGTCACCAGCGGTACGCCCGGCGAGACATATTCGCCGGGCTCAACGTTACGCTGGTAGACCTGCGAGGCGACCGGTGCGTAGACGACCATCTGGTCGATGATCGATTGCACGGCCTTGATATCGGCAATGGCTTTGCCGACATTCGCCTCGGCGATCTCGTGCTCTTCTTTGGTGTAACCATTGACCGCCTGATCGTAAGCCGATTGGGCCTGATCGACGGCACGTTGGTCCTCATGCAGTGAATCGGTGGCTTGGTCGAGCCGCGCGATCGGGGCATTGCCGTGCTCGGCCAGCTGGCTGACCCGGTCGTAGGTCTTCTGCGCCAGCACAACACTCGCCTGTGCTCGCTCGAGCTCTGCTTTGCGCGCGGCAATCACCTCTGGCCGGGTGCCAACATTGATGTTAGCAAGTTGCGCCTCGGCAACGATCCTCGCGGCCAGCGCCTGTTCGTTTTTGGCGATCGTCTCCGGGTTGTCGATGCGCACGAGCACGGCGCCAGCGGCGACGTCCTGGCCGCGCTCGACGGGGATCTCGGCAACGCGCCCGTCAACGCGCGCCGCGATGTCGAGACGTGTAGCATCTACCTCACCTTGCACCAGCAGGGGCTGTGGTCGCACCAGATACCAGATCGACAAGGCGGCGACGGCGGCGACCACGACACCCACGATGATCGAGGGAAGCCGGGTAGGCGAAGACGGCCATTTCTTCAACAGCGCGCTTGGCTTGCCTGTGTCGCCGTGAATCTTGGGCGCCTCAGCGCGGGGGTCGGGCGGTTTGCTTGGCGCCGACGGGGCTGAAGCTGCTTCAGTCTTATCCGTGGGCATTGTCATCGCGAACCTCCGATGTCCTCAGCACTGCCCGGTCAAAGTTGATCGTTCCGTTCGTAGGACTTCGGCAGGTATGATAGGCTTTTTTTGGCTATTGCGTGGGCATCGGCATGATCATGTTGCTGTTGAGGTTGGCGATGATCCAGACAGAACCGGCGATGACGAGAAAGACGACCAGCACGCCAAAGGCGAGAGCCAGAATATTATTCGTGCTGTCGGGCCCGCTGCCCAGATGCAAAAAGAATACGAGGTGAACGCCGATCTGCGCTAGGGCGAGGACGATCAAGCCGACCGGGATCCCCGGCGGCCAGAGCAAATTGGTTTGCGCCACGATAAAAGAAGCGATCGTCGCAATAATAGCGAGCCCGAGCC
>Ga0318550_10000254_pt1 | contig 12803 bp, 9 predicted proteins | sample GRESIP169b2f23_FD_203499 | JGI IMG/M metagenome (GOLD analysis project Ga0318550, IMG submission 203499) | Tropical soil microbial communities from Luquillo Experimental Forest, Puerto Rico - GRE.SIPMG.169b2f23 | ecosystem: Environmental > Terrestrial > Soil > Tropical forest > Bulk soil... | reverse complement strand
CCGCCGCATCTTCGTGCCGGCGGGGAAAGCCGATGCGGTAGCCGATGCGCTGGCGGAAAAGCTCAAGGGCACCAAGGTCGGCGATCCGCGGCAGGCGGACACCCGCATGGGGCCGCTGGTGACGCGCGGCCAGCAGGCGGCCGCATTCGAGGGCATCCGGCGCTTGGCGTCCGAGGCTGCGATCGTCTGCGGCGGCGCCGATGCTCCGACGCTCGACGGCATCGACAAGAACAAATCGGCGTTCGTTGCGCCGACCTTGCTCAAGCTCGAGGATGCGGGCAGCGCGCAGGCGGTGCACGAGGTCGAGGTGTTCGGTCCGGCTGCGACCATCGTGCCCTATCGCGATGAGCTGGATGCGGCCGGGCTGATCGCGCGCGGAGGAGGCTCGCTGGTCGCCTCGGTCTACGGCGAGGAGAAGGATTTTCTCGTCCGCATCGTGAGCGAGATCGCGCCGAGCCATGGCCGCATTCTCGCCGTCGATCCCGCGATCGCAACCGCCCATACCGGGCACGGCATCGTCATGCCCCAATGCAATCACGGCGGACCGGGCCGCGCCGGAGCGGGGGAGGAGCTGGGCGGGCTTTACGGGCTGCGCTTCTATCATCAGCGCCTGGCCGTGCAGGGATCGAGCGATCTCATCGCAAGCCTGCAGGCGAAGGCCGCAAGCGTGCATTGAGCTTCGGCCTCGGCCGCCTCTCGAACAGCGGGCATAAATGCACTAACCTTCGCCGATCAGCGGCTGGGTGGTCCGGTGTCGTCATCGCAGGAAAGAACGGCGCGCAGCTTCGTCGAGCGCCACGGCTTGTGGAACGACGAGCAATTCGAGGCGGCGGCCCGTGCCGATAAATGGATCGAGGAACACGGGCTCGAGGTCGTGCGCCTGTCGTTTCCCGACCAGCACGGCATCCTGCGCGGAAAAACCGTGATGGCGAATGAGGCCGCGGCCGTGATGCGCAACGGCTGCTCGATCACGACCACGCTGCTCGCCAAGGACACCGCGCACAAGACGGTGTTTCCGGTTTTCACCGCCGGCGGCGGGTTCGGCATGGCCGAGATGGAGGGCGGCGGCGACTTCCTCATGATCGCCGATCCCTTGACCTTCCGCGTGCTGCCGTGGGCGCCGCGCACCGGCTGGATGCTGTGCGACATCTATTTCGCCAACGGCAAGCCGGTGCCGTTCTCGACCCGGCATCTTTATCGCCGCGTGCTGCAACGGCTGGCCGACGCTGGCTTCGACTACGTCGCCGGGCTCGAAGTCGAGTTCCATGTGTTCAAGCTCGACGACCCGCGCCTGACGCCGGCCGACGCGACCTGGCCGGGCGAGGCGCCGCGGGTGAGCTTGCTGTCCCAGGGCTACCAGTATTTGACCGAGACGCGCTTCGATCAGTTCGAGCCCGTTCTCGAAACGCTGCGCCGCGAGGTCGTGGCGCTCGGCTTGCCGCTGCGCTCGATCGAGGTCGAGCTCGGCCCGAGCCAGTGCGAGTTCACGTTTCAGCCGCAGGTCGGACTTTCACCCGCCGACACCATGATGCTGTTCCGCAGCGCCGTGAAGCAGATCTGCCGCCGGCAGGGCTGCCACGCCACGTTCATGACGCGCCCGAAGGTCGAGAACGCGGTGTCGAGTGGCTGGCACCTGCATCAATCCTTGCGCGACCGGCGTTCCAGCGCCAACGTTTTCACGTCGAACGACGACGACGGCCTTTCGCGCGCGGGGCGGAGCTTTTTGGCCGGTCTGCTCGCCCATGCGCGCGCGGCTGCCGCCTTCACCACCCCGACGATCAACGGCTACAAACGCTACCGCGGCTATTCGCTGGCGCCGGACCGCGTGATTTGGGGGCGTGACAATCGCGGCGCGATGATCCGCGTGCTCGGCGGCCCCGGCGACGCCGCCACGCGGCTCGAGAATCGGGTGGGCGAGCCGGCCGCCAATCCCTACCTCTACATGGCGTCGCAAGTGGTCACCGGCCTCGACGGCATGGAGCGAATGCTCGATCCCGGTCCGTCGGCGGATGCGCCGTACGAAGTCGAGGCGCCGCATTTGCCGAAAAGCCTCGAACAGGCGCTCGCGGCGCTGCGCGAGGATGCCTGCCTCGCCGCCGGCTTCGGCAAAAATTTCATCGACTACTATCTGCGCATCAAGGAGGCCGAAATCGCGCGCTACCAGTCGGAGGTCACGGAGTGGGAGCAGCGGGAATATTTCGAGCTGTTCTAGGCGGTTAAAGGCATCAGCCTATGGCTCGCGCGCCGAGCGAAGCGAAATCCATTTCTTTCCCTGACAAAAAAGTGCTGGACTCGCGTTACACGAATCTTTCATAAAAGCGTATTCACCAAACATGCGCCCGTGAGCACCTGTTCGAGGCCGGCTGAGCCTCGGCGGGTCGGGCGTCGTCTTCTCTCAGAAGAGGTTTTGAAGCGATAGGCGCCGCCTGTCGCGTTCAAGTCACGATCAATTCCAACACCTCGCGGCAGTTCGCGAGTTCGGAGCAAGCGCTAGGGAAACGGTGGACCCATCTGGTGCCGCTAGGCCTCCTCGCTTGTTCGGTTGGCAGCCAATTGCTGCCGAAGGTCGCCTTCTGAAATTCGCTACGCCGTATCTCGCCGCTGGCCCGGCTAGCCACAGTTCGGTGCAGACCTTGGCTCACGCATGTTCGCTGCACGAAGCCTGCGACCAAGCTCGCAGGTTCGTTTCCGGCAAGCCACGCTCGCAACAGGGAGAAAACTCCAATGAACGATCAATTTCCGCCCCCAAGCTGGTTCATGCGGCCAGAGACTTGGCCATACTGGATGCCGAACTCGCTTGTGGGCGCTCGCACGCCGCCGGTGCCGCCGAGAGACACTTGGGATGCCCCGTGGCCGGCATCCTCGGGTGGCGGAATTCTCGGAAGGTTTGCTGAGCCGGACGGCACTTGGGATCGAAGCACCATTACTGGGCGGCGTCCAGCCACGCCATTCAACGCAAGTGTTGGAATTCTCGGATCTCTCACACAATCCGCCGACGACTTGCTGCCCAGTCCATCGACACCAACAAAGGGACAGATGGCGGAGGATCCCCCGACGCGGCTGAGCCTCCCCATGCCTTCGCGAGCGGACTTGCTGGCGCTGCTCGCTCGGGTACAATTCGAAAGTGGGGGCGAGCCAATCCCAACAGCGGGGAAGAAGGTCGATCAAGCAGAATGCGACGATATGCATCGACGAGACCTGTTCCACTGCAAAATGGTTGGTTTGCCTTCGTGCTATGCACAGGCCTATCTGCGCTACACGAATTGCCTTAATGGCAGACAAATACCACCGCTCAATTACTGAACCCGCAGAGACCGCCTAAGGAGGGCAGTGACGACGGGCTGCCGCACGGTGCGACCTGCCACAGCCTAGCGTCGGCTTGCGTTGCAATCATCCGCGCCGCTGCCTTGTGATCGTTCCGCGCGGCCGGACAATCGTCGCACGGCTCGCAAGACACGGAAATTAATGGCATCGTTTGGAGCAGGACTCCAAGAGGTGCAGCCGTGGAAATAGCTCAACGACGCCTCATCATAACCGACCCGTCAGGCGACACCGAAGTACCAGTTCGTCTGTTCCAGCCAGAAAACGATGAGGGCATGTGGATCTGCCGATATGAGATCGACTGGCCAGGCGCGAAAAGGTCGTATTTCGCGGGCGGCGTCGATTCGTTTCAGGCACTGATTCTCGCACTGCAGATGATCGGTGCCGAGATCTATGCAAGTGCGTATCATAAGGCTGGTTCGCTGAAGTGGTTCGAACGCTATCGAGGGTATGGCTTTCCTGTGGGCTGTAATTTGCGCGACTTGCTTATCGGCGACGACACGAACCTGTGAATCCAGCATGCCGGTCAAACGCTCATCCATCAGGGGCGTCTCTATTCCCCGTTTGTGAGAGTCTTGGGTTGTCCGGACGCGCTCTTGTCGGGACGACGGCCGCCCGCTATGTTCAAACGACCGTTTGAATTCTGGGAATCGGCATGCCGCGGCCAGCAAAAGTGACGCGAGTCTCGAAGGCCACGCGGGACAAGATCATCAAAGCGGCGTCCCACGTCTTTGCACGCAACGGTTACGAGGGTGCCGGCGTCCGAGCCATCGTCGCCGAGGCGGACGTCAACCAGGCCGCGATCAATTACCATTTCGGCGGCAAGGAAGGGCTTTATCGCGCGGTTCTGCAAGCAGCATTGCGCGCGCTGATGAAGGATGACGATGCGTCGCAGAACCCCGACACCCTCTCGCGCGAGGCGGCCTTGCGGCGGTTTGTGCGCCGGCAATTGCGGCCGATGACCGCGCGCGACGAGCTCAGCGACTATGTGCGCATCTTCAGCTGGGAAACACTCAAGCCCAGTCCGGTCTTTCGCAAATTCATGGCCCGGGAGACGGCGCCTGTCTTTGCCGCCGCGACCGAGTTGATTCGTCGGTTCCTGCCGCACAGGGCTACCAACCGGCAGGCGGTCGTCGGCGCGCTGTGGCTGTTTGGGCAGTGCAGCATTTTCGTTCGCAACGCCGAGCAGCTGGCCAACCCCCCGCTGCGCCTCAAGATCGACGAGCGCTTCGTGGATAGGCTTGCCGACACGATCGCCACGTGGGCGGCAGATGGGCTCGGCCGCCTGCCGACATCGACGCGGCCCTAGGACGCATTCGGCAAGGCGCCATGGCGCGTCGAAGACGCGCGTAAACGCGCTTAACGCGCAAACGGCCGTTGGACGACGATGGGGTCGTGGTATCCGCGCGCCCCAAGTCCCTCAGCGCGCACGCTTTCCGCCGCGCGAGCGGCATCCGCTCGATCGCACCAGGGCGTCACTTTTCCCTTGCTTTGCCACGCTTGCTTTTCCTTTCTGCCGTGAAGTTGTCTCAAACAAATGTTTGAAAATCAATCAGCCGTTTGAAATCGGAGGGGATCGTGCGGACAAAATTTGCTTTTCTGTCCAAGTTCGCTGCCAAGTTCATCGAGGTCGCGGGGGCGGGGCTGGCGAGCGCGCTCTGCGCTTACTTTTTCGGCCAGATCGAAAGACCGACACCGCCTCCGGCAACGGTCGTGCAGATGTCGCCCGTGAACGCAGAGCGCGCGCGGATGGCGCGGAATGATGAGCCGCTCCTTGGCGAAAGCGCGCGGACGGAGACCGAAAGCCAGCCGGAAAGCGTGGCGGCCGCCCTGGCAACCGCCTCGGCGCCGAAGCTTGCGAAGCCGGCGCAGGCCGCACCACCGCGCCGCAATCAGCGGTCGGAGCAGGGCCCGCTCGCAGAGACCAAGGCGCGCTCGGGCGAGCCGCTCGCGATCTCGCCATCCCGTGCCGCATCCAATTCTGCCCCTAGGACGGCCGGGCCGAGCGTCCAAGCACCGGTCGGGTATGGTGGATCTGTGGCGGTGAATAGCGGTGAGGACGAAGGGCCGCTGCTCGCGAGACTGAAACAAATCCCGTCCTGGTTCTTGCCCGAAAACGACAGGATTTTTAGCGAACTTCCTCGGCCGCCGATGCCGGTCGGTGAATTCTTGCAGAGTTCGATGTAGGCGACGCCCGCTCCATTCGACTGGCATCGGGCGGGGAAATCGTCTGGTCGTTCGGGTCTTGCCGTTAAAGCGGCCGGCGCGTTCTTGCGCGTGCCATCGGCCCGCGGTTATGTGAACACCGTGGCTTGGACTCGTTGCCTCAACGGCGCGATTCGTCGATAGTGCGGCCGCATGAGGCGACCGTTGCCATGCCTAATATCTGAGCGGCGATTTAAGCCCGTCAGAGGGCATTTTTCGGTTCCCATCGCCCCCCGTTTCGCCGGTCCACGGCCCGAGTTCCGCCCAAGTTCCGTTCATCAATAACGCCGGGGACTATTGGAACACACCAGCGCGCATTGCGGGAGAGGACTACGAAAAAGGGCGCGGTGAGTGGGGGCATGCCGTGACTCGCTTTTCAGGATCAAAATTTGCCGCAGCGCTGCAGCCCCGCGGCGTGGCGAAATACGCCTTCGAGCTGGCGATCATCGGCGCCGGCTATTTTGCTCTGGCGCAAGCCGGTCTCACGCTGGCCGCGATCTATTCGGGCGCCGTCCCCCTCTGGCTACCCGCCGGCTTTGCCTTGGCCGCCGTCCTCTTGCGGGGCCTGCGCATTTGGCCGGCGGTTTTTGCCGCGGCGTTTGCCGTCGGCATGCCGACCGATATTGCCGGTGCGCGCGTTGCCGACTCGATCTTGCTGTCGCTGGGCGTTGCCGCGGGCAGCACGCTTGAAGCGATCGTCGGCGGCTACCTGGTCAACGCCTGGTGCCAGGGCCGCAAAACCTTCGATACGGCAGCCGCAGTCGCGAAATTCGCCGTGGTCGCCCTCGGACCCAGTGCGATGATCGGCGCGATCGTCGGAACCGGCAGCCTCTACCTCGCCGGAGAGGTCGACTGGGGGAACCTCATCGCCATAGGCTCCACATGGTGGCTTCGCGACGCGGCGGGCGCGCTCGTGATCACGCCGGTTCTCGTGCTGTGGGCGATCGAGGATTTCCGAGGCTTCAATTTGGACAAGGTCTTGGCCTCCGGCGCCACTATTGTCGCAGCGAGTGCCGTAGGCCTCATCGCCTTCAGCCCGCTGATCGAGCAGGGCGTGACCAGGAGCGCGTTGGGGTTCCTGGCGGCGCTGCCGCTGTTGTGGGCCGCGCTGCGCTGCGGAGGGCGGGACACCGCCACCGCCGTGCTCATCCTCTCGGGCTTTGCCGCCTGGGGCACGTTGGCGGGCGGCGGACCGTTCGCGGGCGCGACGCTTGACGACGCGTTCGTGCCGCTGATCGCATTCGTGCTCAGCATTTCGGTTGTGAGCCTTGCTTTGAGTGCGCATGTCGCGACGCGAAAACGCATCGAAACCAAGTTGCGCCAGCACGAGCACATTCTGCGCGGCATGTTCAGTCAGTCCGTCGCGGGCATCGCCCAAATCGACACGGCGGGGCGTTTCACCCTGGTGAACAATGGATTTTGCGGCATCGTTAGGCGTCCGGCGCCGGAATTGCTGCAGATGGGCATCCAGGACCTGACCGAGCCCGACGACCTGCCCTACATCCGCAAACTCATCGGGCAGGCCATCCACAGCGGCGAGGGATTCGCCATCGAGACGCGCAACGTGTTGCCCGACGGCTCGCGCTTGTGGGTCCGCAACAACGTGTCGGCCATCGCCGATCGCAGCGGCGCCGTGCGTCACCTCATGGTGGTCGCGGAGGACGTTACCGACCGTCGCCGCGCCGAGGAGGATTTACAGCGCGCGCATGACGACCTGCGGAAGGCGGTCGCGGAACGCAGCGCGACTCTCAAGCAGACGACCGAGGTCCTTCATACCGAGATCGAGCAGCGCAAGCGCGTCGAAGCCGCGCTCAAGCACGACATCGCCGAACGCCGCAAGGCGCAAGAGGCGCTGATGGAGAGCGAGTGGCGCTTCCGGACAGTCATCCAAGGCGTCACCGATTACGCGATCTTCATGCTCGACCGCAGCGGTTATATCACCAACTGGAACGTGGGAGCGCAGCGCATCCACCAATACACCGCGGCGGAAATCGTCGGGCAGCATTTCAGCCGGTTCTATTCCGAGGAGGAGCAATACCGCGGCGAGCCCGCACGCGCGCTCCAGGTCGCCGCCTACGAGGGCAAATGTGCCGTCGAGGGTTGGCGCGTGCGGCGCGACAAGAGCCTATTCTGGGCGAGCGCCGTGATCGAGGCGGTCCGCGACGAGGTGGGCACCCTTGCCGGCTTCGTGAACATCACGCGCGACATCACCGAGCGACGGGAGGCCCAGGCATCGCTCGAGCGGGCGCAGGAGCAGCTGGCGCAGTCTCAGAAGATGGAGGCGCTCGGTCAACTGACGGGCAGCATCGCCCACGACTTCAACAATCTCTTGATGATCGTCAGCGGCCACGCGCAGCTTCTGCGCCGCCGGCTCACCGATCCCAAGCATCTGCAGGCGATCGACGCGGTGCATTCGGCCGCCAATCGCGGCGAGAGCTTGACCCGCCAGCTCCTGGCGTTCTCGCGACGCCAGCCGCTCAACCCCGTCGTCACCGACCTCAAGGAACGCATCGAGGCCGTGCATGAAATGCTGGTCGGCTCGCTGCGCGGAAACGTCCAGCTAAAATGCGACATACCGGCCGATGTTTGGCCGGTCGAGGTCGACATCGCGGAGCTCGAACTGGCATTGGTCAACATCGCGGTCAACGCGCGCGACGCCATGCCCGGCGGAGGCTTGATCAAGCTGTCGGCGCAAAACGTCAGCCTGAAGAAGAGCGACGGGGTGGATCAGCTCGAGGGAGACTTCGTCGCCCTTGCGATGACGGATACCGGTGTCGGCATCGCGCCCGACGTCCTGCCGCGGATTTTCGAGCCGTTCTTCACGACGAAAGCGCTCGGCAAAGGCACCGGTCTCGGATTGGCGCAGGTCTACGGCTTTTCCCATCAATCGGGAGGCACCGTCGTTGCGACCAGCGCGGTCGGCAGCGGCACCACCATCACCATCTACCTGCCGCGCAGGCAGGCGGCGGCACCGGTCGAGGCCGTGCAGGCGCCTCCGACCCAGCCCATCGTGCCCGGGCAAGGCACCATTCTCGTGGTCGAGGACAACGCGGAGGTCGCCGACATCACCGCTTCTCTGGTCGAGCAGCTGGGTTACCAGACCGTGCGCGCGGAAAATGCCACCGAGGCGCTGAACCGGCTGCGCCGCGGCGACAAGGTCGATCTCGTTCTCAGCGACGTCGTCATGCCCGGCGGCATGAACGGCATCGCGCTGGCGCAGGAAATCGGCAACCACTATCCGCACATCCCCGTCGTTCTCACCAGCGGCTACAACGACGTGGTGCAAACCGCGCAAAACCGGTTCGCGATTTTGCGCAAGCCGTTCCAGTTGTCGGCGCTGGAAAAGTCCATCCGTGAAGCGCTTGAACGCGGCGCGACGCGCGACGACGGCGAGCGCGTGCTGCAATTCGCGCGCTGGCGCGGCACGACCGGGCGGGAATGAATCGCGGGCGACACGCGCTCCCGCCGGGCCAGTCAACCGCAATCACGTAACTGATCGAAGCTTCGGAGCCCGCAATTCTCGCATTGCGGCCGGTGGAGCGCCGTGAACCGACGGTGCTGTTGGCGTGCTACGCGAACAGTAAAATGGCCCCACACAGGGCGAGCCCCGCGACCCAGATCAAGTCGAGGTTGACCCATCCCCGTCGCAGAAAATCGACCCCCGTCCAGTGGTAGACGATGAGTGAAACCGCAGCGATGGTTGCGAGCATCGCACCGGAATGCACGCCGAGCGCGGCGAGCGCGAGGGGAGCGCCGGCGGTCGCCTGCGGCGCCGACGCCGCGGAGGCGCAAATCGGCGCCAGCGCCGGGATCAGCATCAAGCCGGCGCCGTGCGCACTCGCCATCAGGAAGGACCATAGAACGAGACCCATGAGGCCGGTCTGCATCCCGACCCGCACGCGCCGTCGATGGCCGTAGAGCGCATGCCAGGCGGCCCACGCGATGAGCACGATCGCCGCCAGCCGAATCAGCATCGTGTGATCGATGACGAGCCCGAGCGCAAGCACGGCAAGCAGCACCGCGGCAACCGCGGCCGCGTGCCCAACGGCGATCGGAAGGAGCGACAGCAGCACGATCCGCTGGCTTCCACGGTGCAGGCCGAGTGCGACCGCGAACAGCCAGCCCATTGCCGGGTTGAGCCCGTGAAAAAGCCCAAGGCCTGCGAGCGCCAACCACGGCCAGACCTCGGTAGGGACTGCGCTCATGCCGATCCTCGCGGTGCGGGTGCGGCTGCCTCACCCGACGTCACGGATAGCAATAGGAATCCGACGAGCAGTCACCGCCTTGCAGCCGCACCTGGTGCGGTCGGTGCCCTTTCGGCCAATCGATGAAGAACTTCCGGTCGAACGCGATACCTCCCGCGGGGGCGGCGTCGAGCTTGACCATCCAGCCGTCGATCCCCTCGGGATAGAACTGCGGATCGATCGCGCCGTATAGCGAATTGGTGAAATAAACGCGCCGCCCGTCGCGGCTGACCTCCACCATCTGCGGCCCGCCGTTGAGCTTGCCGTTTTTCGCGCCCGGGTGCGTCGCGCGCGACACGATCCCCCCAATGCGCACCTTTCCGGTGAGCTTCGGGTTGAATGGATCCGACACGTCGTATTGCTGCAGGTCGCCGGTGCCCCAGCACGCCACGTAGAGGAAGCGGTCGTCCATCGACAGATCGATGTCGGTCACGAGCGGCGGAACCGCCTTGAAGCCCTTGAGCACCGGCGGCAGGTCGTCGGGATTTGCCGGCTCGGCCGGGATCGAGATGATTTTTTTCACCGCCCACCGCTTGCCGTCGCGGTACCAGGTCCAGATCGAAGAGGACAGATCCTTCAGGCTGATCACGCAATTGACGAAGCCGTGGGCTTTGGTCGGGTCGTGCGCGGGCCTGAGCTCGAACACGAGCTGGTGTTCTTCGCCGAGATCGATCTCTTGCAGGTGCGTGCGCTTGGTGAAATCCCAGAAATGCAGGCGTCTGCCGTATTTGCTGCCGAGCAGAATTTCCGGAACGAGGCCGTTCTCGAAGGTGTCGGGCGTGCCCCATTCGCTGGTCACCATGGTGTCGTAGCCCAGATGCCACCACGCGTCATAACCGAGCTGTTGCGATCCGCGGTCGACTTCCCAGCGGCCAAGGGGTTCGAAACTCTCGTGATCCATGACGAACACGCCGCCGGGCGCCTTGCCGTCCTTGTTTCCGAGGGCCGCGACATAGATACCCCCGGGCCCGCAGTGGACGGTATGCGGGCGGGTATAGCCGGTCTTGTCCGCAAGCTCCGCCGGCTCGATGACTTTGACGATTTTCGGCGCCCGCGGATCGGGTTTGGTGTCGAGAATGTAGATGCGCGAGGAGCGCAGGCCCGGGACCACGAGGTAGCGTCGCTCCACATGGGGGTGCGGCGCATTCGGGCACAAACATGACGAGCAGGCGTTCCAGCCAAAATGGTGAAACTCGTCGCCGACCTCGGTCGCCGCCACATTGCCGATAATCTTGGAATACGATGACGATTTCGGATCGACATCGACGACTGCGATGCGGTCGGGAGATTTTCGGTCGGGATCGAAGGCCGCGACATAGGCGAGCGATTCGGGCGGCGCCTTCGCCGCTTGGCGCGGAGAGGGGTAAAAACTTGGATCAGGCGTCCAGGTGGGCATGTGATTCTCTCCTCTCGAGACTGACTTGTTTCTCCACGTCCTGGCTTGGGTTCCATTGCGCAAGCATGTTGCGGTTGACGACCCAACCCGATCGATCGAATCACCTACGCGTGGCGCCCGTTTGAAGCGCCCTGCGGGATTTGCGCGAGCGGCGGCGTCCTGTGCGTTTTGGGCATTGTAACTCGGCCGCCTGCCGCCCCGGCGCGGCATATCGAGCCAGGATCGGCTCTTGTACCCGGTCCGTTCTGGTGCGCCACTGGATTACGGCCCAGCAGAACGGCATGTCCAAAAAGTGAAGTCGCCCGATACTGCAGCCGAGACCGCCGAAAGGCGGCCGATCGAACGAGGGAAAAAGTAGCAATGCGTGCCGGGACCGGCGCCCGGACCCCGCGCATCTCCGAAGCAACGCGGTCCTCGTGAATGGACAGATCGAAGGTAAGGCCGTTGACCAATTTCACTTTCTGAGGAAGATTACCGACGAAATACCGGGACGCGCTACGCGAACAGAACGAGCGTTGAATGTCGACTAGGGGGCACGTAGTCGCAGTCACCTGTCTTGCTTTGGAGGCACGCATCGCCCTTGGTCCGGGCGTGGCGGTGATCTGCAATCATGCCTCCGAGCTCGTCGCCTCGCTGGAGGCGGCGGCCAAGCGTGGCGCTGCGGGCATCATCAGCTTTGGAATTGCCGGCGGTTTGGCGCCCGATCTCAATGCCGGCGACTGGGTGGTTGGATCAGGCGTCAGGACCGAGCACGGACACTTTCCAACCGACCGTGGATGGGCACGCGCACTGCTCGAGGCGCTTCCGAGCGCCGTCCACGCTGAGATCGTCGGCGCCGACGCCCCGGTTGCGGAGCCCTCGGAAAAACGTCGGCTTCACTTGCGCACCGGTGCCGTCGCCGTCGATACCGAATCACACGTTGCGGCCAGGATCGCGGCCGCGCATCGGATTCCGTTTGCCGCCTGCCGGGCGGTCATCGATCCAGCCCACAGCGTGCTTCCGCCCGCGGCGATGTACGGATTGCGCCACGACGGCACGGCGGATGTGTTCGCGGTATTGCGCTCCGTTGTGCGCCAGCCCAGCCAGCTTCCTGCGCTCACCCGCACCGCGCTCGATGCCCGCGTCGCCGCAGCGGCGCTGCGGCGCGGCCGAAGGTTGCTGGGCGCGGGACTGGGCTTCCCGTATTTCAGCGAGCCTGCGCTGGACGGCCGGATGGCCATCGAGATGGGCTGAGCCGTCGGCCAGCCGTCACCTCTTTGTGGGAGAGCCTTGGCGTTGCTGCGCCGTAACCTTCGGCACCGCGCATCGCCTATAGCCTCTGCTCGGCCTCGATCAATTTTTGCAGGATTTGCTTGTAGCGCACCGGCCCCACGTCGATCGCGAGAATGACCGGATCAACCGCGGTCGCCGCGGCATCGATCATCTCTTGCTGCGCCTCGATCACCGGTGCGTCTTGCTCCTCGAATGCGAACCGACGGGTTGTCGATATCTTGTCCTTGATCTGCGCGTTCAACCGGTCATCCGCGGTTAAAACGTTGAACCGCACGGCGGTGAAGAAATAGTGGGTGGTCTTGTCGCTTTCCGGGGTGAGCATGTGGATGGCATGATAACCGGTCCCGCTCTCGGGCACGGTCCCG
>Ga0318550_10000235_pt1 | contig 13034 bp, 10 predicted proteins | sample GRESIP169b2f23_FD_203499 | JGI IMG/M metagenome (GOLD analysis project Ga0318550, IMG submission 203499) | Tropical soil microbial communities from Luquillo Experimental Forest, Puerto Rico - GRE.SIPMG.169b2f23 | ecosystem: Environmental > Terrestrial > Soil > Tropical forest > Bulk soil... | reverse complement strand
TCTTCCGCGGCCATCCCAACAAATCCGCAGACGTCGATCACCTCAGTTAGGGGCCGCGGGGGCCCAATCCAGGAGTAAATGAATGCTGATGCGGTTAACCGCCGCGATTTGCGGCGCAACGATCTTGTTTGCTTGTTCATCCTTCACAATGGCTCGATCCGAGATCCGTGCTGTTCATTCTTCTATTGTAGATCGAACCATATATGGCAATACGGTTGTTGGCGCGGCTTCAATGTACAATCCCTATCGGCCCGGATATCGGGAGGGCGGCATAGAGACAGCCTCAGGCGAGCGCTATAATCCATCTGCCTGGGCTGCTGCGATTCAAACCGCTTTGCGTGAGAAGTTTGGTGGAGTCCGTCAAGGAAACAAAGCGAGCTATGCCCTGGTCGAGGGCAGCAATAAGAAGGCAATCGTAAAAATAAATGATATCGGGCCGTTAAAGCCCGGTCGCGTTATCGACTTCAATGAACAAACAATGCGCTATTTCGATCCAACCTTGAGCCTCGGGGTGATCCAAAATGTCAAAGTGACACCGCTGCCCGGCGACGATTGGACGCCTGGGCCGGTCGCCCAAAGGTAACGGTCATTCGAAGCAAGCGCGCCGCCCCTTGGAGTCAGGAGCAGACATCCTCAGGACAAGTACCGATGTCCGCTTTACCCCTCAAAGCGGACATTGATCGCCGCGGGTGAGAAGTCCGTTTTGTGCCAAAAGCGGACATTCTGTGCTGCGTTAGATCTGTAAGGTTCTCGATAAGCGGCCGAAGTTCAGGCTAGGCAGGACAGGCCGACGCCATTTGATACCTTCGGCCAGCGCAGGCGCGGTGTGAGCGCGCTAACACATCTGCTAGGGGCTACGCCGCTGTGTGTCAGACCCGGTGGGAAATAGCTCGAACTTGCGCTGTGCAAACCACCGCGCCGCGATCAATGGCATCACGAGTAAAAATCCGACGGCGAGGTAATCAGGAACGGTCATCGCGTCTTTCCCGACAATGCCCATTCCCCGACAGCAAAACGATAGCCCACCATTGTGACATTTCGTCGAAGCACGGAGGGAAAAACATTTTAAAAGAAGCGCGCTGAAGGAAATAATCGCGTCGCAAAGCGGGACGCAGCAAAAATTCCTGCCAGTCAGACATCATGTCTCATGGTGGACAAGATATCCACTGAATTCACAGCGGCTCCTAGGAACGCAGTCTCGACCCTCGGCGTTCTCGTTCCGCCATCCATGCATGGGGACGACAGCCGTGGATCGCAAAAATCGAATCGGGCGCCGCGACCTTCGTGAGATTCTCAAAAGCGCGCAAGGCCGGGGCGAAGGAGTAGTCGCCGTCGACAAGTGCCAGTTAGAACCCTTGCGCTCGAACATTCTCCGGATGCTCGAAGAAAGGATCGCTCGTCGCTATCGTGAACGCCTTATTTGGCCAAGGCTGCCTCGGCAGTATTGGGTTAAACCGGGCTAGCGGTCGGCAGCCAAGCTCTGTTGACGCGCGATGAGGCGCGGCGGAGTGCGGCACAGCGATATCAAGCGGCGAATGTTCGCTTCGTGCCAAAAGCAGACTCATGCACTGCAGCAATCTGCGCCGAGCTTACGACAAGTATTGCCGGATTTTCGCCAGTAGCTGACGTGGGCTGAAGGGCTTCGGAACGTAGTCATCACAGCCCGCCTCGCGCGCCTTTTTCTCCTCGCCGCTGAGCGCATACGAGGTGACGGCGATGATCGGAATCGATCGCATTGCAGGATCGGCCTTAATTTTGCGCGTGGCGGTGTAGCCATCAATGATCGGCAATTGAATATCCATAAGGATCAAATCGGGCCGCTGCTTTGCGATAGCCTCCAGCGCTTGTTCACCGTCTTCGGCCTCGGTGATCTCATAATCGGTGGGGGCCAGCATATCGCGGATGATCTGGCGATTATCCGGCTGGTCCTCGACCACTAGAATGCGCTTGCTCATGCGGCCTCCACCTGCCGCTCAACGATCACTGGCAGCGTGAACGCAAACGTGGAGCCTTGGCCGACCTGCGACTCGACCCAGATCTTGCCGCCGTGCATCTCGATAATGCGCTTCGATATAGCAAGCCCCAAGCCGGTCCCGCCCTTCTTGCGGGTGATGGCGTTGTCCGCCTGCTGGAACTCCTGAAACAGCTTGGCTTGGTCGGCTGCGGAAATGCCAGGTCCGGTGTCACGGACCGATACATAGAATGAGCCATTGTTGGCGTCGGCCTTGATGGCCACTTCGCCGGCATCGGTGAACTTAATCGCGTTGCCGACGAGATTGATCAGGACCTGGGTCAACCGCCGACCGTCACCGTGGCCCGGTGGTAAGGCAGGAGCCAGCTCGAGCTTGAACGCGAGTTTCTTGTCGGCCGCTAGTGGTTCCAGCGTGCTGCGAACGGTTTGGGCAATGTCCTGAATGCAGTAGTCAGAAAGTTCGAGTTCAAGTTGACCAGCCTCGATCTTGGAGAGATCGAGCACGTCATTGATCAATCCCAGCAGATGTCTGCCGTTGGCCTCAAGGCGCTGGAGGATGCCCACCATCTTTTCAGATGGCTCACCGTAAGCTCCGTCCGCCATCAATTCGGTATAGCCCAAGATAGCGTTCAGCGGCGTGCGCAGCTCATGGCTCATATTGGCGAGGAACTGCGACTTGTGCTGGCTCGCCTCTTCTAGCTGCCGGCTCTTATCCTCGATTTCGTTAAACAGGCGAACATTCTCGATGGCAATTGCAGCTTGGTCGGCAAATGTTGTGGCCAACTCGATTTGCTTTTCGGTGAATGGTCGCACGTCGGAACGAGTCAAAGCGAAAACACCAATTGGTGCGCCCTCGCGCAGCATCGGAACACCAAGGGCCGTCCGGAAGCCGCCGAGCCGCTGCGCTTCGTTCCAGGTATACTCTGGATCAGCTTGTACGTCGGGAATATGAATGACTTTTCGTTCAAGGATAGCGCGTCCGAGGATCGAGCTGCGCTCCGGTACGACTGGAATACCACCGACGTAATCTACGAATTCGGAGGAGAATCCGTAGTACGCTGCGCGATAGAATACATCCCCTTGCTGCCGCGTAATGCCTGCACCGTTGGCATCGCAAAGTTTAGCGGCCGATTCGATGAGCGTTTGTAGCACGGTCTGCAAATCGAAGGTGGAGCGACTAATCACCTTGAGCACGTCGGCGGTGGCAGTCTGCTGCTCTAAGGATTCAGTAAGATCGCCGGTACGCTGCCGAAGTTCATTGAGTAGCCGTGCGTTCTCGATGGCGATGACAGCTTGGGCGGCGAAGGTACTTACAAGCTCGATCTGCTTATCGGTGAAGGGCCGGACTTCCTGACGGTAAATGCTGATGATGCCGATCAAGTCCCCGTCCTTAAGCATCGGAACGGCAAGTATGGTCCGCGCCCCGGCGAGCTTTGGGAGTAGTGCGCCGCTGTAGCCGGACGGTAAATCTAAATATTTCGCATCATTCAGGACGTCAGCGATGTGAACCGGCTGTTTACTCGCCAGCACACGTCCAAGCGACGATGCCGGGGCAGGTCGAATCACTGGATTGCGACGCCGCTCCTCAACATACGGCTGCGGTGCGCCATGCATCGCAACAGCCCGAACGGTATCTTCACCTTCGCAGAGATACAGAACGCCGAATTTGGCCCCACAGATACGTGTGGCGTTCTCCAGCATGGCGGTAAAGACAAGCTCAAGTTTGCCCTGCGAGCCTGCGATGACTTTCAAGACTTCAGAGGTCGCCGTCTGCTGCTCGAGCGATTCAGTGAGATCGTCGGTGCGCTGGCGCAATTCGTTGAGCAGCCGCGCGTTCTCGATAGCGATGACGGCCTGATCGGCAAAAGTGGTAATGAGGCCAATCTGTTTTTCAGTAAAAGGCCGCACTTCGGTCCGCCGGACCGTCAGACAGCCGATTGCCTCGTCCTTGCGCAACAGCGGCACTGAAAGAATGCTGCGGTGGCCCATACGCAAAGCCATCGCGCTGCCTTCTGGAAACTCCTCGCTTTCGCCGGCTAGATCATGAACATGGACCGGCTTCGCGTCGATAACTGCGCGGCCCGCCGTCCAGTTTCTGGATAGTTTCCAGCTTTTTAAACCGATTGGGATTGGGCCGTGGTGGGCGCTGAACACTAGCGAGTCATCCTCGCGTAGCGTAATTACAGCGTCATATGCGTCGCACTGTTTGACAGCCGATTCGACGAGCGTGTCGAGGACCGTCCCCAAATCGAAAGTTGAGCGGCCGATGATCTTCAGCACATCCGCTGTTGCAGTTTGCTGCTGCAGTGACTCACGCAATTCATTGAGCAGCCGCGTGTTCTCGATGGCGATGACGGCTTGAGCGGCGAAGTTCTGCATCAACGCGATCTGCTTGTCCGTGAATGGGCGAACTTCCTGCCGGTAAATGCCGATCGCCCCGACCACCTCATTCTCCTTGAGCATCGGAACGGCCATGAGCGTGCGAGCCCCGCCGAGCTCGACGACGGCCACCATTCCCGGATGGCGCTGAACGTAACCTTCATCGATCCTGGCATCGTGGACGTGGACAACTCCCTTTGTTATCAGCGCGCGGCCGAGCGTGACTGCCGGATGCGGAGCAATATTGTTGTGCCCCAAGAAATCGGCCCATGCGGTCGGCAAGTCCTTCGTGCCGACAGCACGAAAGTCTTTGCCGTCATAGAGAAACATCTGGCCGTATTTCGCCTGGCAAATGCGCACCGCGCTGTCCAGCATGGCCTGGAACACTGGGCTGAGTTCACCCGGCGAACTCGAAATGACGCGCAGCACATCTGACGTTGCCGTCTGCTGCTCCAAAGACTCGGTTAGGTCGGTGGTGCGCTCACGCAATTCATTGAGCAGCCGCGTGTTCTCGATGGCAATAACCGCCTGGGAAGCAAAATTCCGCACCAGCGCGGTTTGCTTGTCAGTGAAAGGTCGAACCTCTTGCCGGTAAATGGTAATCGCTCCAACCAATTCATCGTCTTTGATCATCGGCACGCAAACAATTGACCGCGCTCCGCCTAACGTTGTCGCCCTTCCAGGATTGGCTTCAACGGCATTATCGGCCGTCACGCTCAACTGCTTCGTGCGCAAGACGTTGTCGAGCTGACTGCCGGGTATCGGTCGATATCCGCCCGGCTGGTCTTTGAGCCAATTAGCGAAGGCGAGCGGCACATTGTGCATCGCGCCGACGCGGAACGCCCCATTCTCGTGCAGGTTCAAAACGCCAAAATTGGCTTCGCAAATACGCGTGGCGTTTTCAAGCATCGCCTCAAACACCGGCTGCAATTCGCCTTGCGAACTGCTGATGATTTTCAGCACTTCCGATGTTGCCGTCTGCTGCTCTAGCGACTCGCTGAGATCAGCTGTCCGCTGGCGCAGCTCATTGAGCAGCCGCGTATTCTCGATCGCGATGACGGCCTGGGCGGCGAAGTTCTCGAGTAGCGCGATCTGCTTGTCGGTGAATGGGCCTACCTCCTGTCGATAAATGACGATAGCGCCAACCAGCTCCCCCTCCTTGAGCATCGGCACGTTAAGAAGTGCGCGAAAGCCGCCGAGTTCTACGGTCATTACGAACCATGGATGGCGGTCGATATAGGCCGGATCTGCGGTAGTGTCGGGGACGTGAACGATCTTTTTCGTATTGACCAGGCGTGAAAGGGTGCCCCCTGGCGCGGCCAACGGATCGCGCCGTCGCACTTCGGCGAGCGCCGGTGGCACGTTGTGCATCGCGATCGCGCGGAAAGCGTCACCTTCACGAAGATACAAAGTGCCAAATTTCGCCGCGCAGAGCCGCGTTGCGTTCTCTAGCATCGCGTTGAATACAGGCTCTAGTTCGCCTGGCGAAGAACTGATGACTTTCAGAACTTCCGACGTCGCCGTCTGTTGCTCCAAAGATTCTGTGAGATCGTCCGTGCGTTGACGCAATTCGTTGAGCAGCCGCGCGTTCTCGATGGCGATAACGGCCTGCGCGGCGAAATTTTGCAGCAACTCGATTTGTTTCTCGGCGAACGGTCGAACTTCGCTGCGATAAATGGTGATCGCGCCAATGAGGTCTTCATCCTTGAGCATGGGGACAAAGACGAGCGTGCGGCTTCCGCTTAGTTTGACGGCAGTGACGACATACGGGTCGCCGTCAATATAGCGTTGCTCCGCCATCGCATCGATGATGTGAACGGGCTGGCGGGTGCTAACGATCCGGCCAAGTCCACTGGACGGTAAGGGATGGATCGGTGCGCGCTGCTGAAATTCTGCAAAACCGGGCGGCGCGCCACGCAGTGCGACCGCGTGGAAGGCGCCCCCCTCATACCGATACAGAATGCCAAAATTCGCCTCGCATAGCCGTGTTGCGCTATCCAACACGGCCTGAAACACCGGCTCAAGCTCGCCAGGCGAACTTGAGATAACTTTCAACACCTCCGAAGTTGCAGTTTGCCGTTCCAACGATTCACGCTGTTCATTGAGCAGCCGCGCGTTCTCGATGGCGATGACAGCCTGAGCAGCGAAAGACTCTACCAGTTCAACCTGTCTGGCAGTGAAGGGCAGAACTTCCCTGCGGTAAATCACGATCGCACCGACTGCTTCGCCCCCCTTAACCATGGGGACGGTGATCATCGTTCGAATACCGCCGACATCAGCCGCACTCACAGCCAGCGGCTCGCGCTGCAGGTAGGCTCTTTCTTTTCTCACGTCCTGGGTGTGGACAGTCTTTCGGGATCGGATCGCACGCACTATCGGTATGTCGGCTTTGGGAAAGTGCAGCGTTCCGCTACGCCATTGCTCGACATAGGGCCGTGGTAGGTCGCCGTGCATCGCTGCAGTCCGATACCCTTTGCCGTCGACGAACCACATCGCACCGAAGCTGGCCTCGCAGAGCTCGACGGCCTTCGCCAGTATGGTTTTGAACGCCGGCAGCGTGTCGGTCGGTGAATTGCTGATCAGGCTGAGAATCTCTGCGGTTGCAGCCTGCTGCTCTAATGCCTCGTCGCGGTCACGAGTTCGCTGGTCGAGCTGTCTTTGCAGGTCGGCAATGGATACGCTCGCGGCTGGCGCCGTACGGGGCTTGCGCCCAACCGCGCGCCGCCGCTTTCGCGGTTTCCCGCTCCTACCGCGTCGCTTCATGTCGCCCCCTCTGGCGGATCGACGAGGGCAAATCCTATGCAAGTCTTGGGTTTTGCGCCATCCCGGAGGGGAATGGCACTCGGTGCCCGAATGTCCGCTTTGGATCAAAAGCGGACATGAGCGCTGCCGCGACCGTACCCCTCGACCCCCGGCACACCCCCTAATAGGGAAATTGAAATGATCGATGGGTACCTTGCGCTCGTCGCGCGCCCGCCTGCGGCGATAGCGACGACGAGGGCAATGAACTTGGCAAGCCGCACCCACCGCGCTCGCTCGGACAAACAGCCTGCGTCAGAAATGGCCGGGCCGTCGCAAGAAAGGATGCGGTTCGGTCGCCCATTGAGAGATCAAGTTAAATCGACGAAGCTAACGAGATCGGCTGCGCGAGGCGTTGACGCGCCTCGCACAGCCTGCCCAGCCAGTGGAGGAGCCACGTGGCCAAGGTTGGACGAAACAATAACACAGCGGCACAATTGACTGTCCGAACGTTGTCGGGGACCTGGTACCTAGATCCCCTAGCGGCGGCCGAGTGCGGTCTTGAGGTTCGACGCGATAATTGGCGCCTAACCTGTCAACGAAACGCCGCTCGCATTGAGCGATACGCGCAGAAGACAAACCGCAAACGGATCTGTCTTGCCGAATTGCTCGACAAGGGTGGTGACAAGCAATTTCGGCCACTTCTGAACTCGCTGTTAAAGGGCGAGTTTAACAGCAATAGCCGATGTCGTGTGCTGTGGCTGCATCCCTGGTCACCGCCACGATTGATGACACCAGAATTTATGGCCGATAACGTTAAAATATATGAGGCGACTCCATTCACAATTCGTGATCAATTCGTGTCGCGCTGCTGGATGCCGCGCCACATGGCCGAGAGCTGGGCGAAAGCGCACAACATTAAGCTCGAAAGAAAAAGTCGGCGCGGCCGACCACGAGGTCAGCGGCAAGACGAAAACAAAAACGATCCACAATACCTGCGCCTGTCCCACGCTCTTATTAGGCCGCGATCCTGTGGTCGTAGGCTTCGCCGATCATGAAATCCGAGAGTACGGTGTAGGCAGCAGTCCAGGCGGCGGCGACATCCGGCGTCCAATGCTCGCCCAGGCCGCGTTCAAGCGTCCACAACAACGCCTCGCCTACCGGCGCATAGTCGGTCGCCTTGACGCCGTATCCGACGTGGCGTTTGGCGAGCGCGCTTGCCGCCGGCAACACGGCTTCTAGATTGCTGAGCCCGTTGATCACGACCGTGAGCATCGCCATCAACTTCTTGCCCTGCTCTTTCATGTCGCCGCGAAACAACAGTTTCATCGCAGGCGCGATCTCAAATAGGCGACCGTAGAAAATTTCGGCGGCCTGCTCAGATATCGGCACGACTTTGGCGAAACTATCCTGAATGGCTTTCACCTGCTCAGATGTCAGCGGCATTTGAATTCTCCACTCGATAGCGAATTCTGCTCACCGCTTATGCGGTGGGCAGTTGCTACGCTAACTAGCTTCGGTATCGTGAGAATGTCGCGCGCCGGCGATTTGGTATCGTCTGTATCGCCGTATTCCGCCCTCTGCGGGTAACAGGCGTCAAAAAAGATTAAGCTCACTATACGTTCGTTTGATCCGGGGAGTTCGGAAGGGCGTGGCGATGAGGGCACGACGGATCGCCGGCAATATCGCCAAGCTGCCGGAGCTGGTGCGGAAGGCGTAGCAGCGGGAGCCGGCTCGTTACTCGCCGAGCACGCGCCGCCTCGTGCATTTCGTCGGCGATGCTGGCCAACCGCCCTCAACCGCATTCAAGATCAGACGCGTAAAAAAGATGGCCTCGACACGCTCATGCCGAGGCCAAGTGCCGCGCCCAGCCCCTCACGCTGGCGTCTGCCGGACGCCGGGAGGAAATGCGTGAGACTATCGACGCGGGAGCGGCGGATTAAATCTGATTCGCGCCTACGCAATTTGATCGAACGCAAAATTTCGACAGGGATTTTGCCCAAGATAGAGCTTTGGTCGGTGCCAGTCCAAATCGGACGTAAAGGGGATCACAGTGGTCGCCCATGTCCGCTTTGGGTCAAAAGCGGACATCGGAGCATGTCCGCGTCATGTCCGCTTTACCCCCGAAAGCGGACATTCATCGAGCGCGTTGGAATGTCCGCTTTGTGCCAAAAGCGGACTCATGCACTGCAACAAAGCGGTGCAGAAGTAATGCCGTATCATCGGCTCGTCACGGGTCGGGCTTTCGGGAAATGATCTATTCCGGACGGCAATCTGACCCAATGATGCATCGACTCCTCGTAGGCTGAGTAAGTCGGGGACACAAAGTCCGGATCTGCGAAGTTACCTACCGGGATTCCGCATTCGTCGGGGGATCTGTCGAACTCGTAATAAATGTTGCTGCCGCAGTTCGGGCAAAAATGAAAACGGACCTCGTTGCCGCTGTCGGCATCGCGCGCATAAACCTTGCTCGCGCCCTCGATCCGCACCTGGCTTTTCAAGAAGATAGCGCCGGAATGCATAATTGCACCTGTGCGGCGCTGACATGGCACGCAATGGCACACATAGACGCGATTCGGTTCGCCAGACGCGATGACTCGCAGCGACCCACAATGGCACAGTGCCGTTCTTTCCATTTTCTGCTCCCAGGGTAGCCTTCTCGTTTTTGACCCGCGCCTCATATTTTCCTATCCGCGCCGTCGACATCAACGGGATTGGCAATCCACTGTAGCCGGCGAAGACACTGAAGCACCGAGCAAGGATGCTGATAAAGACGAGCTATGCCAAGACCTACCGATGTTTGCCGGAAGGTGGAAACAGGACCCCGCAACGCGGAGCCGTTATGCTAAACTAAAAAGCTGACATCCAACGCGTGGTGGTTCGAGGCAAGGGGGCATGCCAGCGATGAGCGCGCCGCGAAAGCTTGCCGCTATCCTCGCCGCCGATGTGGCGGGTTACTCGCTACTGACTGGGCTGGATGAGGAGGGTACGCTCGAGCGCCTGCGAAACCTTCGTCGTGAGCTGATCAATCCCACCATTTCGCTCCATCGCGGTCGCGTCGTGAAAACCACCGGCGACGGAATTCTGATCGAATTTCCCTCCGTCGTGGACGCCCTGCGCTGTGCCCTCGATGTGCAGCGCGGAATGAATCGTCAGAATGCGAATGTCCCAACCGAGAAGCGGATCGAATTCCGTGTGGGAATCAACGTTGGCGATGTAGTGGTCGAGGGCGAGGACCTGCTCGGTGACAGTGTCAATGTTGCCGCACGTCTGGAAGGGATCGCAGAACCCGGCGGCATCTGTATCTCCGAGAGCGCTTATCAACAAGTTCGCGATAAGGTGGACGTGACGTTTCAGGACGCGGGGGAGCAACAGTTGAAAAACATTCCGCGCCCGGTGCGGGCGTATCAGGTGCGGCCGAGCGGTGCCGCAGCAAGCTCACGGCCAACCCTGCCGCTTCCGGACAAGCCATCAATTGCCGTCCTGCCGTTCAAGAACATGAGCGGCGATCCCGAGCAGGAGTATTTCGCGGATGGCGTTGTTGAGGAGATCATCACGGCGCTGTCGCGCTTCCGGCAGCTATTCGTGATCGCCCGCAATTCAAGCTTCACCTATAAGGACCGGGCTGTCGACGTGAAGCAGGTCGGCCGTGAACTGGGGGTTCGATATGTGCTTGAAGGAAGCGTGCGCCGGTCGGCGGATCGCGTCCGCGTCACAGGACAGCTTATCGATGCTGCAACGGGAGCCCATCTCTGGGCAGACCGGTTCGATGGAGCACTTGAGGACATTTTCGAGCTGCAAGATCGCGTGACTATGAGCGTTGTGGGCGCGATCGCACCGAAGCTCGAACAGGCCGAGATCGACCGCGCAAAACGCAAGCCGACCGAAAACCTCGGTGCTCACGACTATTATCTGCAGGGGATAGCGAACCACTATCAGTCTTGGTCCAAGGAGGCGATCAGCGAGGCCCTCAGGTTGTACTATAAAGCCATCGAACTCGATCCGGATTTCGCCTCGGCTTACGGTGCCGCTGCGAGGTGTTACATCGAGCGAAGAAGCAATGACTGGATGACTGATCGCGTCAAGGAGACGATTGAAATGGCTCGACTGGCTCGCCGGGCAATCGAGTTGGGCAGAGATGACCCGCTTGCACTTTGCGGAGGTGGTTTCGCGCTAGCCCAGTTCGGCCACGATCTCGATGCCGGCGCCGCGTTCATCAATCGGGCTCTCATACTCAATCCAAACTTGGCAGCGGCATGGTACTACAGCGGGTTTGTGAGAGTCTGGCTCGGCGATCCGGAGGCAGCGATTGATCACCTTGCTCGCGCAATGCGTCTGAGCCCACTCGATCCGATCATGCGCTCGTTTCGAAACGCAACCGCGCATGCCCATTTTTGCGCCTGCCGTTATGACCAAGCGTCATCATGGGCCGAGATGGTATTGCAGGAGAACCCAGATTCTCTTCCCTCATTGCGCATTGCCGCCGCCAGCAACGCACTCGCGGGGCACACGACGGAAGCGAGCAAAATGGGAGTGCGATTACGACAAGTCGATCCTGCACTGCGCATTTCTAATCTCAGGGATAGGGTGGGCCCGTACCGCCGACCGGAAGATATCGCTAGGCTCACCGATGGCCTGCGAAAAGCCGGAGTACCGGAGTGATCTACATTGGGGGGCGAAGATGCGCGTTGCGATCTACGGGACAGGTGGCGCAGGCGGTTACTTTGGAGCCCATCTGGCTCGAACCGGCGAGGACGTCACGTTCGTCGCGCGTGGTCAGCACTTAAAAGCGATTCAAGCGCACGGTTTGTGTGTCGAAACGGCGGCTGGGGAGATTGTCGTCCAACCCGCCCAAGCGACGGACGATCCAATGCACGTTTCCCCAGTCGATGTGATTTTCCTCGGGGTAAAAGCTTGGCAGGTGGAGGAGGCTGCGAAAAACATGCAGCCTATGGTCGGGCCTCAAACGCTCGTGGTCCCGCTCCAGAATGGAGTTGAAGCGCCGTCGCTCTTAGCAGCCATTCTCGGCCCAGAGCACGTGCTGGCGGGCCTCTGCGGAACAATCAGTTGGGTAGTGGCTCCGGGCAGGATCCGCAACATTGGATCCGCAAATTTCATTAAATTCGGAGAACTTGATAACCGACGCAGCGAGCGTGCAGAAAGATTGCGTCAATTGTTCGAGAAGGCCGGTGTAAAGGTAGATATCCCGTCTGACATACACAAAGCCTTATGGGAAAAATTTCTGCTTGTGACCCCGTTCGGCGGAGTCGGTGCGGTTAGTCGGGCTCCGATCGGAATCATGCGCACCGTGCCGGAAACGCGATTGTTGCTAGAACAATGCATGCAGGAGGTGTCCGCGGTAGCGCGTGCGAGTCGTGTCCAATTGAGCGATACGGTGGTCCCAGACACGATGAAATTCGTTGACACGCTGGCGGAAAATGCCACGACGTCATTGCAACGCGATATTGCTGAGGGGAAGCCAAGTGAAATCGATTTCTGGAACGGTGCGGTAGTGCGGCTGGGACGGGCAGTAAATATCCCGACCCCCGTAAACCAGTTTATCTATCACAGTGTGCTGCCACAGGAATTGCGAGCGCGAGGCAAATTGGTATTTCCGAAATAGAAACAGCGCCCCGGCCCATTGCGCCACATTTACGTTGTGCATAGCAGAAAATCCGATCGACTGATGTCCGCTTTGGGTCAAAAGCAGACATCGCTTCATTCGATCAACTCGTCAGCACGGCGAAGGGCTGAGGCAATCGACGCCGATTGCAAAGTGATGTGCTGGCGGGGGCGACCAACCGCCCAAGCTTGCAGCAATAGGCAGCCTGGGAGAGAGTCAGCGCCATGGGGCTTTTGACCTTCGCGCTCAACGTGACGCTGGACGGGTGTTGCGACCACCGCGAAGGGGTCGTCGACGACGAGATGCTCCGCTACTGGACCC
>Ga0318550_10000223_pt1 | contig 13313 bp, 13 predicted proteins | sample GRESIP169b2f23_FD_203499 | JGI IMG/M metagenome (GOLD analysis project Ga0318550, IMG submission 203499) | Tropical soil microbial communities from Luquillo Experimental Forest, Puerto Rico - GRE.SIPMG.169b2f23 | ecosystem: Environmental > Terrestrial > Soil > Tropical forest > Bulk soil... | reverse complement strand
CTTAGGTTGATTCGGTATTTCGCTTTAGCTTGTTGTTCGAGCATGATTTTTTCCGACCTGGCTTCGCCCGCCGAAGCGGGGACACGAGAACGCTAGCGGCTACTATGGCTCCGCGTTGGCGGGAAACCGGTATCCACTTTTCGGGATCATGCTTTAGTTCAGAATTGCGTGGCGAACTGATCGAGGCCGATGACGTGGGCGATACTGCGAACTTCTTGCTTCTGTTCGGCAGAGAAACTCATGATCAATGGAACTGCCGCCGATTTTAGTCCTTGCACCGCGTCGGGATCGACTGCCGCCGTTTGCGCGTTGCGTGCGCCGCCGCGCGCCGCCACCTGCTGCCTTCGCTGATAGGCCATGTTACGCAGCGCGGCCTCGACCGCCGGCCACAGACGTTCCTGATCCGGCGTCAAATGCAGCCGCGCTTTGATGCTTGCAATCTGGGTATTATCGAGAACATAACCGGGGCGGTTCGCGACCGGCAGACGCGCGGGCACAGGCGATGCTGCCCTGACGGGCGGTTCCAGCGACAGTGACGACGATGCCTGTGACGACTCGCCTACATCTGCCGCCGTCAGACCGATGCCGTCGAGCGACGCGGTGCGCGCGATGCGCTGGTCCGCAGCAGCCGTCGACGATTTTTCCGCGACGGCCTCTTCCGGACTCGATTGCGAATGCGACGGAGGAACCATCGGAACCGGGCTGAACAGCTCAGCGTCGGGCCGCAAACTCCGCATCGCCACTACCGTGATCGCCGGCGCCACACTCCATTCGCGTGGAAAGCGCAGCGCAACAGCCTCTGCCGCGGCACTTTGCCTTACATCGCGTAGTGCCGCCACGTGCCAGGCACCGATCAAGTAACCGATGATGCAGGCGCCAATGAGCGGCAACAACCGTCCGCGCTTCGAGACCCGCTTTTGCCGCATACAAAACGCCCCGCTCCACCATCCCCTGGGCTATGTCCTTTCAAAGGAAGCTTAATTTATGGCTAACCATAGGTATTTTGCCGGTTTGACCAGTGGACGAAGATGATCGTTTGCGGTTCGCAAAATAGCGTCGGCAAAATACAGAACGTCGGCAAAACAAAAGGCCCGGCATTTGCCGGGCCTTTTGCACTGAAGGTGATTGCGCGGACGAAAACAGCTGCTTTAGGCCGCTTCTTCCTCGACCACTGATTCGTCCTCGGCCTCAGGCTTCGGACCGCGGCGTGGCCCCTTCGCCAGCGCAGCCTCAATTTCCTTGATCGCTTCAGTCTCGGTGATCCGCTGCACGGCAGCGACTTCGCGCGACAGCCGGTCGAGCGCTGCTTCATACAATTGACGCTCGGAATAGGACTGTTCGGGCTGTGTCTCCGAGCGGAAGAGGTCGCGAACGACTTCGGCGATGGCGACGATATCGCCGGAATTGATCTTGGCCTCGTATTCCTGGGCACGCCGCGACCACATCGTGCGCTTGATCCGCGCCCGGCCCTTGAGCGTCTCCAGCGCGCGTTTGACCATCGGCGTCTCGGCGAGCTTACGCATGCCGACCGAAGCTACCTTCGAGGTCGGCACCCGCAGCGTCATTTTGTCTTTGACAAAATTGATGACGAACAGCTCAAGCCGCGCGCCTGCGACCTCTTGCTCCTCAATGGCGACAATCTGTCCGACGCCGTGCGCCGGGTAGACGATGAATTCGTGGGTCTTGAAGCCTTGTCGTTGGGTGGTCTTCTTTGCGCTCATTCCCAAAGCTGCTGCTCCTTCCGCCTCCGGCTTACGCCGATGCACGGGCTTCGCCACGCTGACCCTGGTGCGGGTCATTGCGCGCGCTGATTGTGACGGCCTCCGGCTCGCGCGGGAGGGGGTTTTTGTCTTCCGGCTCATGCCGGTCGCACTCTTCTTCGGACGACGACGAGTTTTCTCTGCCACTGCTCTCGCGTGGAATTCACGCCTCTTTATGACGGTTCCTCGGAAACTCCCGAAAAAATAAGCTCCCGGTCGGGGGAGCGGTCCTCGGGGTGTTATTCATTGTGTAACAGCTATATATCACATTTTCCGCAAAAATCAAAGTCTTAAGCCGTCGCGCGATCCCGACATATGGTCGGCGCAGCGCGCAATTCTAGGCAATGGTTAAGGCCACAATCGGTACGTGTATCAGTCGCCACTGCCCGGATTGGCTGAGAAATGCTCTTCGAATTTGTTGGCGACGCCCTCCCATTGCTTGGCATCCTCAGGCGGCGCCTTCTTGGTCGTGATGTTCGGCCAGACTTTTGCGTATTCGGCATTGACGCCGAGCCACTTTTCCAGGCCGGGTTCGGTGTCGGGCTTGATCGCTTCAACCGGGCATTCGGGCTCACACACGCCGCAGTCGATGCATTCGTCCGGGTGGATGACCAGCATATTTTCGCCCTCGTAAAAACAATCGACGGGGCAAACCTCAACGCAGTCCATGTATTTGCATTTGATGCAATTGTCGTTGACGATATAGGTCATTTGCACACTCTGAACGGTCTTTTTGAAGCCTTGCTCCTATCGCATGGGTCCGAGGCACGCAAGAAGGCCCGTTTGCCGGGCCTTTCGCTCCCAGCCTTCACGTAAGGTCCTGATAGAGTGCTGCAGTGCTGCCGGCTGGACCGCGCCGTTCGACAAAGCCCATTACCTTCACCACCCGAACGCCGCGATCGAGCGCGACCGTAATGACATCGCCAGCTCGCACCATGCGGCCCGCCGCGCCGATCCGCGCGCCATTGACCCGGACATAGCCCGAACCGGCCAGCGCCGCAGCCGCACCACGCGTGCGCACCAAACGCGCGTGCCATAACCAGCGGTCAATCCGCTGCCGCTCCAGCTCAGCCGTCACTCAGCCGCGCTCCTTTGGGCGCTCCTTGGCGTCCGCCTCAAGCTGCGCCTTCAACGCCGCGAGCTTGGCAAAAGGCGAATTGGGGTCCGGCATTTTTTCCCTTGCTTCAAAACGCTTTCCCGGCCGCTCACGCGGCTTGTGGCCTTCGCGACCATCACGGTCTTGGCGGTCCATTCGATGTTCCGGCTTTCGCCGCTGGCGTGCCGGACGATGGGGCCTCCGATGCGCGTCTTTTTGGCGATCCGGCTCGGTAACCGCCGGTGCAGCGTTGGCTTCGGCGATCGCCGTGGCACCGGATTCGGCCGAAAGGGTGGAAGTCGCGGCCGCGGGTTCGGCACGGACCGGTTTTGCTCTTGCTCGCGCACGCGCGCGGCCGCGGTGACGATCTCCGGCGCGACCAGGACGCCACACTTCGATCATCTCCTCAGTCGCAGGCGGCACCTCGCCGCGGTCGGGCCCGGCAGTCTCTTCCACGACTGGCATGGCCGGCGGTTCGATCTCAGCTGCGTGGTGGACGCTCGATTCGGCAGCACCGGATGCCGGCGCGGCTTGCTCGGTTACCGGCAGATCGGCGGCAGGCGGCGTATGGGCTGACTCCACCGACGCGGCCGTTTCGCTCGACGCAAAGGTTTCGATCAATGCCGGCGTTTCATTCAACGCTGGTGGCTCGGGTTGCGTCTCTGGCGGCTTCGGGCGCCGCTCCATGCGATAACCGAGCGAGCGCAGGATCGAAGCAAAGTCTTCACCCGATGCTCCGATCAGTGAGGTCATGGCATTGACCACAGTAAAGACGCCGCCGAAAGCGCCTGCCGGCCGCGCGCCCGGCGCGCCTTCCCGCCAGGCCAGCGACGGGCGAATGAGATCAGCGAGCCGTTCCAGGATGTCGACCCGTACTGCGCGCGTGCCGCAGGCGCAATAGCCGGCGGTGCGGTAGAGTGCCGGATCGATCGCCGGATCGGCCGGGATGGACGTGCGACCGCTGCCCGCAAGATGCAGCAGGTCCTCCAGCACCTTGCTGTCGGTGCCGTCGCGTTTGAGCGACCAAAGCTGCGTCGCAAGCTTGCGCGGCGCGGGTTTCAAAAGCGCCGGCAGATAAATGTGATAGGCGCCGAAACGTACGCCGAATTTGCGCAGGCCGGCGCGCGCTGGCTGGTCGAGGGCTTTTACCTCCTCGGCGATGCGCGTCCGCTCGAGAACGCCGAGCGCCTCGACCAATTGAAAGGCGACGCCGCGGGCGATGCCGGTGACGTCACCTGCTGCCGCAAGCTCCAAGAGTGGGCCAAGCAGTCTCTGTATGTGGGCTTTGAGCCAAGCGTCGAGCCGCGCTTCGACAGCTTCGCGCGGCGCTCCGGTGAGATGTTCATCGGCGATGATGCGGATGCGCGGCCGCAACACCTCTTCGCTGGCGTAAAGTTTGCCGACCGCGGCGCCGACCCAGCGCAGCGTGCCGTCCGCAGCGAGCACGAATTGTTCGTCCGGCGCTTCCGCCAAACGTGCGGCGCGCGCGGCAATCTCGCCAACGAGCGCTTTTTGCGCTGCATTTTGCAGCGCCTTGGCTTCCGAGCCGCCCGAGGTGGCATCGGCGACAAAGACAAAGCCGTCAAGCCGCCCGATCACATGGCCTTCGACGACCACGTCGCCGGTCTTGTTGAAGTCGGGTTCGAGTGTGGCGTTTTCGCGCAGCCGGCGCATCAAGACACTGGTGCGGCGATCGACAAAGCGCTCGGTCAGACGCTCATGCAAGGCATCCGACAACCGGTCTTCAACCGCGCGCGTCACACCCTGCCAATGCTCCGGGTCGGTGAGCCAATCCGGACGGTTCGCCGCAAATGTCCAGGTGCGGATGTGCGCAATCCGCGTGGACAGTGTGTCGATGTCGCCGTCGGTGCGATCCGCCAAAGCGACCTGATGCGCGAACCAGTCGGTCTTAATTGCGCCGTCGCGTTGCAGGAAGCCGTACAGCGTCACAACCAGTTCGGCGTGATTGGCGGGCGCGATCTTGCGGTAATCAGGCAATTGACAGACGTCCCACAGTCGCTCGACATCGGCGCGCGTGCGCGTCAGCGCACGGACATCGTCATCGCGCGCAGCATGATCGAGCACCAAAATGTCTTCGGCGACGGGCGCGCGCGCCAGCGCAGTTTCGCTCGGCGCCGCGGCAAGCGTCGCCTGCAGCGCGCCAACCGATGAAAAATCGAGGTCCGAATTGCGCCATTGCACAAGCTTGACCGGCTCGAATGTGTGCGATTCCAGCGCCTGGACTAGTTCGGTCTCGAATGGCGGGCAGCGTCCGCTGGTGCCGAACGTGCCGTCACGGATCGCGCGTCCGGCACGGCCGGCGATCTGCGCGAGTTCCGCCGGATTGAGCTGACGAAATTGATAACCGTCGAATTTGCGATCGGATGCGAATGCAACGTGATCGACGTCGAGATTTAATCCCATGCCGATGGCGTCGGTCGCCACCAAATAATCCACTTGGCCGGATTGATAGAGCTCGACCTGCGCGTTGCGCGTGCGCGGCGACAAGGCGCCAAGCACGACCGCTGCTCCGCCGCGCTGGCGGCGGATCAATTCCGCGATCGCGTAAACCTCCTCGCCCGAGAACGCGACAATGGCGGAACGACGCGGCAAGCGCGTCAGTTTTTTTTCGCCGGAGAAAGTGAGCCGCGACAATCGCGGCCGGCTGACAATGCTGGCGCCGGGCAACAAGCGCTCGACCATCGGCCGCATGGTGGCAGCGCCGAGCACGAGCGTTTCTTCGCGTCCACGCCGGTGCAGCATCCGATCGGTGAACACATGGCCACGCTCGAAATCGGCGGCCAATTGGATTTCGTCGATGGCAAGGAAGGCAACGTCAAGTTCGCGCGGCATCGCCTCGACCGTGGCGACCCAGAAGCGTGGATTTGCCGGTTTGATTTTCTCTTCGCCGGTGACGAGCGCCACCGCGTCGGCGCCGACCCGCTCGACCGCGCTGTTATAGACCTCGCGGGCCAGGAGCCGCAGCGGCAGCCCAATGATGCCCGAGGAATGCGCAAGCATTCGCTCGATAGCGAGATGCGTCTTGCCGGTATTGGTCGGACCCAGGACGGCAGTTACGCCTGAGCCGCGAGCGCGAAGCTCGCGGTCGACGCTAGACGAGAACGTAATCGGCATTGAAAGTCCGGCTGAGGCGGTATCACGCAACGAAGACGGGTGCTTGTCTATCACAACCCGGCTCTGGAAAGCTCTGTGCTTAACGTGTGGAACGAGTCTGGAACGAATCGCGGCCGAATCGGCGACCTCGCCAGCGTTCGACTTCGTTCACTGCGATATATGGCGGCATCGAGCAGATTGCATACCAAATGGAGTGGAATCGAGCACCGTGGCGGCTTGTCTCGGCCACAGAATGGACGCTTGGTTCGCAATCACGATTTCGAGCAGAGTCAAGGGCCGATATGCTGTGGATAACGGGGAAACAAACCGCCCGCCGTAAATCGCCGCGGGAGCTTTCACCGTGAATTTTTCATTGCGGGATTTCATTGCGGGATTTCATTGCGGGATTTCATTGCGGGATTTCATTGCGTCTTGGCGATCGGATGCGCTTGCGCGGAGGGTTGGACAAACGAAACGAAGTCGGTCGCACGCAACAATCCTACTCCAAGCGGCGTCGGCATTGAGAAGCGGAATGGGACCACTACGCGCGTGCCGGCGATCGGCGCCAGCCAGACTTCGGCTTCGCGCAGCGTAACGAGATATTTGATCGCCGGCCGATCGGGCACATAGCCCGCAATAGGCGTGAAATAGACGGCGCAAACGACCGCCGGCCCCTCATAACCGCGGTCGGCCCTGACGGTTTCCATGCGCTTAAATTCGCTGTGCAGATCGTAGCGAACGCGGCCGTCGAAGACCGCCACTTTGCGGTTGCACGCTTCCGGCGCGACCGGATCACCGCTGCCGCTGACGCGGTTGAGCATGGAGGTCATTGGATCGAGCACGCCGCGGCGGTCAGCGTCGGTGACCGGTATGCGATTGGGAATGGGCGGCAAGGGCGGCTCGACCTCGTAATCGGTGACATTGCCGGCGGCGAGCGTCATCCGCACGTCATCGATCTTGCGATCATAGCTCAGCGTCGCCCCATAATTGGTCGGATTGGGCTGGCCGGCGCTGATGGTGCCACGTGCCATGCCGGTGCCACGCCCGCCGGTAAAGAACCGGATGATGCCGGTCGTCGTGCCGCTCGCTGCCGCCGAATAGGAATCATCCGACAATTCGATGATCCAATTGCCGCGACCGATCGGGATACCGGCGATGCTGGCGACATATTCGGCTTCGAGCCGGGTCAGGGCGCCGGTTTGATGCCCGCCGTCACCGGCCGTCGCTGCGGGGACCGCGCCGAAAATACCGACTAAAAACGCCGCGGCTGCGGCGGCGCCCGCAGAACGAATGCGCGGTTGCGGCGGCACAAGGGGGCGCAGGGATCCCTCAATCGCGGGCATTAAGCGGACACTTAAGTGAACCTGGAACGGGCCCACTGTCTCATTCGGGAATACGACGTTTCTGTGGTTTTGGCCCGTTGCGACGGCGTTTTCGCCAAGCTGTGGCTACGCCTCAACACCATGCTCAATTGTCGGGTCGCTTGACCCCCAAGAGTGGCGCCACTATAGGTCCCCGCGATTCCCAGATCGTCCGATAGGCAGCGCCCAGCGCGCGGGGCGGACAGAATTTGGCTTTAAGGATATTCAGCCATGGCATGGCGATGCGAACTGACCGGAAAGACGCGCCAGATTGGAAACCGAGTCAGCCATTCCAACCGCAAAACCAAGCGGCGTTTTCTCCCTAACCTGCTCAACGTCACACTGATCTCGGACGCGCTTGGGCGTTCGGTCCGGCTGCGCGTTTCTGCAAATGCGCTGAAATCAGTCGATCATCGCGGCGGACTCGACGCCTTTCTGCTTGCCGCGAAGGATGCCGATTTGTCGCCGCGGGTGCTCGAGCTTAAACGCCAAGTCGTCAAAAAGCGCCAGGCAACCGCTTAAGTGCTTTGTTCGCTACGCACAGCGGCGGCATCGGGCTGCGCTATGCGCTCAAACGGCGCCGCGTTGGCCGAGCCCACTGCTCTGTCGGATGCTCCTCGAATAATTCAGCGAGCTTCTCGGTCATCACGCCACCGAGTTCCTCCGCATCGACGATCGTGACCGCGCGCCGATAATAGCGGGTCACGTCGTGACCAATGCCGATCGCGATCAATTCAACGGGCGAGCGGATTTCGATGTCTTCGATTACCCAGCGCAGATGGCGTTCGAGGTAATTGCCGGGATTGACCGACAGTGTTGAATCGTCGACCGGTGCACCGTCCGAAATCATCATGAGAATTTTTCGCGTCTCCGGCCGCGCGAGGAGCCGCTTATGTGCCCAATCGAGCGCCTCGCCGTCGATGTTCTCCTTGAGCAAGCCCTCGCGCATCATCAGCCCGAGATTCTTGCGCGAGCGCCGCCACGGCGCATCGGCCGCCTTGTAGACTATGTGGCGCAAATCATTGAGCCGTCCCGGAGTGGCTGGTTTGCCCGCAGCGAGCCACGCTTCGCGCGACTGACCGCCTTTCCAGGCGCGGGTGGTGAAGCCGAGTATTTCGACTTTGACCCCGCAGCGCTCCAGCGTACGCGCCAGAATATCGGCGCAGGTTGCGGCGACCGTGATCGGCCGGCCACGCATGGAGCCGGAATTGTCCAATAGCAGCGTGACGACGGTGTCCTTGAAATCGGTGTCCTTCTCGCGCTTGAACGACAGCGGATGCAGCGGATCGACAATCACGCGTGACAAGCGCGCCGGATCGAGCAACCCTTCTTCCAGGTCGAACTCCCAGGCACGATTTTGTTGCGCGAGCAACAGCCGTTGCAATCGATTGGCAAGGCGAGCGACCACGCCCTGCAAATGTGAAAGCTGCTTGTCGAGATAGCCGCGCAAGCGGTCGAGCTCTTCGGGTTCGCACAATTCCTCGGCGCCGACCGTTTCATCAAACCGCGCAGTAAACGGTCGGTAATCGGGCCCACGAGGCTCGTTTCGCGGATGACGCGGTCGCCATGGCTCGGCGGCGCTCTCTGAATCGCCCATCTCGGCATCGTCGGCCATCTCGGCCGCCGGCGCATCGACCGCCTCCGAGGCGCTGTCGGGCAACTCATCGGCCGATGCTTCGGCCTCGGCCGTTACCTGCTCGGTTTCGGCGGAGTCCGACGCTTCGCCGTCTTGCCCGGTCTCGTCCTTCTGATTCTGGTCGTCGCCTTCTTCGCCTTCGTCCTCGTCGGTTTCGCTGGAACGATCCTCGCCCATGTCCAAACAATCGAGCAGATCATGCACGACGTCGCCGAAGCGGCGCTGATCGGTGAGCACGCGTTCGAGCCGGTCGAGATCACGGCCAGCGCGCTCCTCGATTACCGGCCGCCATAAATCAACAAGCCGGCGCGCGGTCGGCGGTGGCGACTGCCCGGTCAGCCGCTCGCGCACCATCATCGCCAACGCATCCTCAATCGGGGCGTCGGCGCGATCGGTAATTTCATCGAATTTGCCGCGGTGAAAACGGTCATCAAGCATGGCGGTAAGATTTTTCGCGACGCCGCCCATACGCCGTGCCCCGATCGCTTCGACCCGGGCCTGCTCGATCGCTTCGAATACGGCGCGCGCCTGTTGGCCGCCTGGCGCCAGCTTTCGATGCATCGCCGGATCATGGCAGGCAAGACGCAAGGCAATGGCATCGGCGTGGCCGCGAACGATTGCGGCTTCACGCTCGTTCAGCCGCCGCGGCGGTTCCGGCAGACGCGCTTTGCCGCCGACGAGGCCGGGACGTTCGGAGGCAAAGCTGATTTCCAGGTCGCCCTTGCCGGCAATAGAGCGCAGGCAAATACCGACGGCGCGCTTGAAAGGCTCGGTCGGAGCTTCCTTTGCCGCGCCTTTCGGTTTGATGTTGGACGACATGCTCTTTTCACTCTCCCCGTTTGGGGGAGAGGTGCTTTTTAGCTCAATGCCACGTTCACAGCTGATTCCGGCAATTCCTGCCCGAAGCAACGCTGATAGAATTCGGCCACCAGCGGCCGCTCCAGCTCGTCGCATTTGTTGACGAAGGTAAGCCGGAAGGCAAAGCCGATATCGTTGAAGATTTCAGCGTTCTCGGCCCAAATGATGACGGTGCGCGGACTCATCACCGTCGAGATGTCGCCGTTCATGAACGCGTTGCGCGTCAGATCCGCGACTCGCACCATTTTCGAGACGATGTCGCGGCCTTCCGCTGTGCGGTAGTGCTTGGCCTTGGCCAGCACGATTTCGACTTCATTGTCGTGCGGCAAATAATTGAGCGTGGTGACGATCGACCAGCGGTCCATCTGGCCCTGGTTGATCTGCTGCGTACCGTGATAGAGACCGGACGTGTCGCCGAGCCCGACTGTGTTGGCGGTCGCGAACAGTCGAAACGACGGATGCGGCTTGATCACCTTATTCTGGTCGAGCAGCGTCAAGCGGCCTGACGATTCCAGCACGCGTTGAATGACGAACATGACGTCCGGCCGCCCGGCATCGTATTCGTCGAAACACAAAGCCACATTGTTTTGCAGCGCCCACGGCAAAATGCCGTCGCGGAATTCGGTGACCTGCATGCCCCCGCGAATGACGATCGCATCTTTACCAATGAGATCGACGCGGCTGATATGGCTGTCGAGATTAACACGCACGCAGGGCCAATTGAGGCGTGCGGCAACCTGCTCGATATGCGTCGACTTCCCGGTGCCGTGATAGCCGGTGACAATGACGCGGCGGTTGCGCGCGAAACCGGCCAGGATCGCGAGCGTGGTCGGCCGATCGAAGCGATAGTCCGGGTCGAGTTCCGGAACATGCTCGTCCGGCTCGGAATAGGCCGGCACTTCCAAATCGCTGTCGATTCCGAACACTTGTCGGACCGAAACCTTCATGTCCGGTAAGCCGGATTCAGTGGCCGTATCAGTTGCGAGCGTCATTGCTCCTCCGTGAGGTCGCTCGGGAGCGAAAAGCTAAATCCGAGGCGCGAATCGGCGCATCGGCGGTCGGCGGCGGGGCTACATCTAGCAGAAAGTTCCGAGGCGGCGGAAGCCACCCAAGATCGGCGGCAAGATCAGCGGAAAGTCAGCAGAAACCGGCCGATTTCAAGTAATTATAGGCTTGAATGATCTCCCGCAGCCGCGCTTCCGACCCCCGATCACCGCCGTTGGCGTCGGGATGATGCCGTTTGACCAAGGTCTTGAACTTAGACTTGATATCGGCGCGTTTGGCGTCGGCTTCAAGACCAAGAACATCAAGCGCGCGGCGCTGTGCATTGAAAATCTTGCGCCCCTCAGGCGCGGTGCGCGCATGACCGCGCTTAAGCCCCCATTCACCGCGCAACGAGAACGGATCGTCAGCCGCCCAGCCCGCAGTGCGAAAGCCCTTTGCCGCGCCGCGGGTGCGTTTGCCACCGAGCGAGCCCATTTTCCAGGTCGGGCGGTGCCCCGTCAGCGCTTCCTTCTGGTATTTGGAAATCGCCTCCTCGCTCATGCCGGCGAAGAAATTGTATGAATTATTATATTCACGAACATGTTCGAGACAGAACTGCCAATACTCACTGGCACGCAACCGCCCCTTCGGTGCGCGGTGAGTTGCCGCTACAGCACAGCCCGGCCACTGGCAGGCGGGAAGCTCCGCACTCAAGCGGCGGTCGTGTTCGGGTTTGACCCGAATCCGATCGAACAGTGGCGAATGGGATCCCATCATCAGATTATGCGGGCGTATGGCGTCGAGGTTCAAGACTTGACAGTAGGCAAATCGGCGCGTCGCGGCCGTACTCCTAATATTTTATTGTTGCGAAACCGGCATCATAGCCGGCACGAGGCCTAGCGATGGGAATGCAGGACATCATAACGACCAAGCTCATTGCGGCTTTCGCGCCCGAGAGTCTTCACGTCGAGGACGAATCCCATTTGCACGCGGGACATGCCGGCCACCGGCCGGGCGGCGAGACGCACTTTCGTCTCTATATCGTAGCGAAGGCGTTCCGCGGAAAGAGCCGACTCGAACGCCACCGCATGATCAACGCAGCGCTGGCGAACGAACTCGAAAGCCGCGTCCATGCGCTCGCCATTCATGCGGCCGCGCCTGAAGAAGGCGGCTGATTTATCGATCCGCCACCGTAGCGGCCTGCGGCGCCAATTCCGCTTCCCTAAGCAGCGCGATCAGATCCAGCGGCGCCGTGAACATGGCGAGCTCGCCATCAGCGGTGCGCGGCCATTGTTCGCGCGGCCGATCCCAGTAAAGCTCGACACCGTTGTCATCAGGATCGCGCAAATAAAGTGCTTCGCTCACGCCGTGATCGGAGGCGCCCTCGAGCGGAATATTGACTGCAATCAGCCGCCGCAACGCATCGGCGAGCGCCGCGCGAGTCGGATAGAGCACAGCCAGATGATAAAGCCCTGTGGTGCCCGCCGCCGGCGGCTTGCCGCCGCGGCTCTCCCAGGTATTGAGCCCGATGTGATGATGGTAACCGCCGGCGGAAATAAAAGCCGCCTGCGGCCCGCGGCGCTGCGTCAGTTGAAAGCCGAGCACGCCGCAATAGAAGGCGAGCGCGCGATCGATGTCGGCGACCTTGAGGTGAACATGGCCGATACGAACGCCGGGATCGATAGCTGGTGTCGTCATTCAGCTGGCCCTTGCCGTCAGTTTGCGCGTGAGGGGAGCCACTCGCAGTGCGGTGATGCGATTGCGCGTTCTCCGCAGAACCTGGAATCGGAAGCCGTGAAAGGTAAAGCTCTGTCCAGGTTCCGGGATCGAACGGGCTTCGTGAATGACAATGCCCGCAATTGTCGTTGCTTCATCGTCAGGGATATTCCAGTCCATCGCTCGGTTGAGATCGCGAATCGGCACGCTGCCGTCGACATTAACCGAACCGTCCGGTAGCGGGCGAACGCCTGGCACGGCAATGTCGTGCTCGTCAGTGATATCGCCGACGATCTCTTCGATGATGTCTTCGAGCGTGACCAGGCCTTCGAGTTCGCCATATTCGTCGACCACAAGCGCAAACGGCGTCTTGCGGTGACGGAACGCTTTGAGCTGCTCAGCGACCGGCGTGGTGTCGGGCACGAACCATGGCGGTTTTGCCAAACTCGCAATATCGATCTTACCGAGATCGCCGCCGGCGGCGTGCAAGGTGCGCCACAGCTCCTTAGCGTTGAGTACACCGATGACGTTCTCGGACGAATTGCGCCACAGCGGGATGCGTGTCACGCCTGCGGCCAACACGGCGTCGACCAATTCGCGTGTGGGTTCGTCGGCATCGAGCATCACCATTTTTGTGCGATGGATCATGACGTCCGAGACGGTGAGCTCGCGCAGATCAAGGACCCCGCCCATCATGTCACGGTCGAGCTTTTCCACCACGCCGGCGCGATGCATCAGATCCACTGCGCCACGCAGTTCCTCGCTCGGCGACAAGATCGATTGGATTC
>Ga0318550_10000217_pt1 | contig 13403 bp, 8 predicted proteins | sample GRESIP169b2f23_FD_203499 | JGI IMG/M metagenome (GOLD analysis project Ga0318550, IMG submission 203499) | Tropical soil microbial communities from Luquillo Experimental Forest, Puerto Rico - GRE.SIPMG.169b2f23 | ecosystem: Environmental > Terrestrial > Soil > Tropical forest > Bulk soil... | reverse complement strand
GAATTGGGAGCGTGCTGCGCTGATCAAGGCGCGCCCGGTCGCCGGCGATCGAGTCGCCAGTGAACGCTTTTTGCGCGAGCTGCGACCGTTTCTTTGGCGAAAGAACCTCGACTTCGCGGCCATCCAGGACATCCATTCGATCAAGCGCCAGATCAACGCGCATCGTGGCGGGGCGCGGATCGCGGTTGAAGGTCACGACATCAAGACCGGCCGCGGCGGGATCCGCGAGATCGAGTTCTTTGCCCAGACCCAGCAGCTGATTTGGGGCGGCCGGTTACCGGCGCTGCGCGTCGCCCCGACCTGCGAGGCGCTGCGCCGCCTCGCAGCCGCCGGCCGCATCGATCCTGCCACCGCCACGCAGCTGACCGAGGATTACCGTTTCCTGCGTCGCCTGGAACACCGGCTGCAGATGATCAATGATGCGCAGACGCATGCGCTCCCTCCGGACCGCGCCGGGATCAGGCACATCGCGCTGTTCCTCGGCTATGCCACGCCGGAAGCCTTCGTCGCCGAGCTGCGCGCTCACCTCATCTCGGTCGAAAGCCATTACGCCGAACTCTTCGAGCAGGCCCCCACTCTCGCCGAGCCGGGTAATCTCGTCTTTACCGGCACCGACGACGATCCCGAGACACTGAACACTCTGTCGCGGCTCGGCTTCGGCGAACCGGTCTTCGTGTCGGCGTTGGTGCGCAGCTGGCACCACGGCAGGCTGCGCGCCACCCGCAGTCAGCGGGTGCGTGAGATCCTCACCGAACTGGTACCCGAACTGTTGCGCATCTTCGGCGCAACCCCCCATCCCGATGTTGCACTCCGAAGGTTCGATCAGTTCCTGTCGCGCCTTCCAGCAGGAGTGCAGCTCTTCTCACTGTTCCACGTCAATTCCGGCCTCCTCGCGCTGGTCGCCGAAATCATGGCGGGCGCGCCGCGGCTGGCCGAGCATCTCGCGCACCGGCCGGCTCTTCTCGACGCGGTGCTGACCGAAGGATTTTTCGCTCCACTGCCGGACCGTCCCGGTCTCGCTGCCGATCTCGAGCAACTCGTGGCCGGCGCGCGGGATTTCGAAGATATCCTCGACGTGATGCGCCGGTGGGCCGGCGAGCGGCGCTTTCAAGTCGGGGTTCAGCTGCTTCGTGGCGGCCTTGATGGCGCCGCGGCCGGGGCCGCCCTCGCCGATATTGCGGAAACCGCGCTTGCGTCACTGCTGCCGCGCGTGGAAGCGGAGTTCGCGCGCCGCCATGGCCGGGTGCCCGGAGGTTCGTTCGCGGTGATCGGGATGGGACGGCTCGGGAGCCGCGAGATGACCCTCGCCTCCGACCTCGACCTCATCCTGATTTACGACACTCCGTCCGACAGCGAGATATCGGACGGCTCCCAGCCGTTGCCGGTCGCCACTTACTACGCGCGGCTGAGCCAACGGCTGATAGGCGCGATCACCGCGCCGACCGCGGAGGGGCGGCTTTACGAGGTCGACATGCGGCTGCGCCCGTCCGGAGCCTCAGGCCCGATCGCCATCCAATTCACCGGCTTTGCGCGATACCAACGGGAATCGGCGTGGACCTGGGAGCACATGGCTCTGACCCGGGGACGCCCGATCGCCGGTGATACTGCCCTGTGCAACCGGATCTCCGAGGCGCTCACCACCATCCTGCGCATGCCGCGCGATGCAAACAAGCTCGTCATCGACGTCGCCGACATGCGCCGGCGCATTGCCAAGGAGAACCCGAACCCATCGCGCTGTGACATGAGGAACCGGCGCGGCGGGCTCATCGATCTCGATTTTATCGTCCAATATTTGATGTTGCGGCACGCCGTCTCGACACCGCAAATCCGGCACCGCGGCGCCGGCGAAGCGCTGCAGGCGCTCGGAGAGGCAGGTGCGCTGCCGCCGCGGGCGCGAGATGAGCTCGGTAGGGCTGCGGCGCTATTTCGCAACGTGCAAACGGTACTCACCTTGCTGAGTGATGGTCTGCCGGCGACCATCGATCTGGCTGCATCCGATGGCGACACCCTCGCGCGATGCGTCGGCGCGGTTGACTCGGCTCAGCTAGATTCGGATATCACCGACGCCGCGGCGCGGGTGCGCAGCTGGTATGATCGGCTGATCGACAAGCCGGCGCGCCGCGCCGCGGCAGGAAGAGGAGAGGGTGCGCGATGAGTATCAAAATCGGCGACCAGGCCCCGGACTTCACGCTGCCCACCGACGGCAACGGCACTGTCACGTTATCGAAGCTCAACGGCAAAAAGGTGGTCCTCTATTTCTACCCCAAGGACGATACCTCCGGCTGCACCGCCGAAGCGTGCGGGTTTCGCGACGCCTTTCCCGATTATGGCGGGGCAGACGCGGTGGTCATCGGGATCTCGAAAGATCCCGTCGCCTCGCATGACAAGTTCAAAAAAAAGCACAACCTGCCGTTTGCTCTCGCTTCCGATGCGGGCTCGGATGTCTGCGAGAAATACGGTACCTGGGTCGAAAAGAGCATGTACGGACGCAAGTATATGGGGATCGACCGCTCGACTTTTCTCATCGATCGAAACGGCATCGTGCGCGGCGCGTGGCGGAAGGTGCGGGTGCCGGGCCACGTCGCCGAGGTCCTCAAAGCGGCGCGCGCGCTCTGACAGAATTCAGCACACTTATCGTCGGGGCGGTCGCGATCCTCGAGACCGCCGAGCCCGCGGCGAAAGTCGCGGCCAGTCGCCGGCTGGCCGAAAGGTGGCGGATGGGGGCCCTCGAGATCGGAAGTGCCACGCCCCCACGACGGCCTGCGCGGCCTTCGGGACCATTGCTGCGCCCACCCAAGGAGATGCCGAAGCGGCGGGCGTTCGGCTCGCCGGCGGGGCGTATCGCGCTGCTCCATGCCCTCGCGCATATCGAGCTCAACGCGATCGATCTCGCCTGGGACCTCATAGCGCGGTTCCACGGCGAACCTCGATCCCGCGCATTTTTCGACGATTGGGTTGAGGTAGCCGCGGAAGAAGCCGAGCATTTCCAATTGCTGGACCGGCGCCTGAGCGATTTCGGAGTGCGATACGGCGATCTACCGGCTCACGACGGGCTATGGGAATCGGCCGCGGCAACTGCCGACGACCTGCTCGCCCGACTTGCCGTCGTGCCGCTCGTGCTCGAGGCGCGCGGGCTCGATGTGACGCCGGGAATGATCGCGCAGCTCGAGCGCGTCGGCGATTCACAAAGCGCCTCTATCCTGCGGCGGATCTACTGCGACGAGATCAATCATGTGGCTGCAGGCATGCGTTGGTTCGACTGTCTCTGCCGCCGGTGCGGCCTGGCGCCGGATGCAATTTTTCAGAATCGCGTCCGGCGCCTTTTCAGAGGCGAGTTGAAATCGCCCTTCAATCGCGAGGCCCGCGCCGCCGCGGGCTTCCCGCCACATTATTACGAGCCGCTCGTCGCCGGGCGTGCTAGCCAGCCGCGAGCCGGCGGTCCGCTTCCTCATGGATAATTCTGGCGAGATCGGGCTGGCGGCCGAGAAGCTCGCGAAAATCGACAATGTCCAGGGCCAGAAGCGTGCATGACTGCGTCGCGACGATGGTCGCGTTGCGCGGACTGCCCGTCAACAATGACATCTCACCAAAGAATGCGCCCGGCCCCAGCATAACGGCCGCGGGCTGGAGCTGAACCTCGACTTCGCCGGAAACGACAAAGTACATGCAGTCGCCAAGCTGGCCACGACGCACGATGACGGCGCCGGCGGGAAACTCGTGGGGCCGCAGCAGGCGCGCGACATCGGCAATGACGGCGGCGCCGATGTCGTGGAAGAACGGCACCTTGGCGACGAGATCCCATGTACGCAGGAACTCGCGCCGCCGCGTTTCTTCGGCAAAGCCGGTCGCGAGAATGCCGGCCCACAGCGCGAAGAGGATGATGCCGCTGACCATGACGACACCGGCCAACACGCGCCCGGGCGCCGTCATCGGGACGACATCACCGTAGCCTGTTGTGGTCAAGGTCACGATCGCCCACCACAACGCCGCTGGGATCGAGCCGAAGACCCGCGGTTGGGCCCCGCGTTCGAGCAAATAGGCAAGGCTTGCAGCAACAAGCATAACGATACCGAACCCGAGCAGGACCGACAGAAGCGCGTGGCGGGAATCGCTGATCACCTGCTGCAGGCTGGCGAGGGCCGGGGCGTAGCGGACGAGCTTGAAGGCCCAAACAAATCCGGCGAGGCTCGCATTGCGGGGGCCAAATATGATGGTGAGGACAGCGGGCAAAGTTCCCGCCAGGTCGCAGATGCCGCCGATCGAGACGGCCCAGCTCAGCTGCGTGCGCCATGCGCCCGAATCCTCGGCTCGCTGTGCGCCCGATGCCGCGAGCAGCCGCAGGATGTATTCGGCGACGAAGAAGCCGCACACGGTTTGGAACCCGATATCGAGAGCGGCCGCCGCACCCTGCCGCCACGCGGGCTCGGTGTTGGCAAACATGATGCCAATACCGAGGGCGAGCATGACATGATGCGCGCCCTGAAACACCCGCGCGCCGGTGTCGGTGGCCTCGGGATCAAGAATTCGAGAGAGGCACTCGGTCCGCATCTCACATTCTAGGCGCCGCCGGCCTCCGCCGGAATAGGCCGTGGCGACGCGTGGCGTTTCCCGCCCCGCTCTATTGCTGTATAGAGAGCCGATTACCAGGGGGATGGCGACAATTTTTCCGAATAACCGGCGAGCTCTCCTCGCCTTCCTGCACGACGTCATTATGGCGGCAGTATCGTTCGTCGCCGCCCTATATTTGCGGCTCGGCGACCGCATTGTCGATTACGAGCCGCGGCTGACCGCGATCTACGTTGCCGGCTTTACGCTGATCGCTGCGAGCGTTTTTCTGCTGACCGGGCTCTATCGCGGCATCTGGCGCTACGCCTCGCTGCCCGATCTGTTCAACATCGCTCGCGCGGTGAGTTTGGCGGTGCTGCTTTTTTTCCCGATGATGTTCGTGCTCACGCGCCTGGAGGCATTGCCGCGCTCGACCTTGCTGATCGACTGGTTCGTGCTGATCGCGCTGTTGGGCGGGCCTCGGCTGACCTATCGCCTGTTCAAGGATCGCGGCCTCGACCATGTTCTCGAACGCGTCAAGCACCAGAGCGTCCCCGTGCTGCTGATCAGCACCAAGGACGGCGCCGATACCTTCATCCGCGAAATGCGGCGCGACCCGAGCGCGGTCTACAACGTCGTCGGTGTTCTCGCCGATACCCCCTCCCGCGTCGGCCGGGAGATCTATCGCGTCCCGGTTCTCGGTCTGATCGACGAGCTCGAGGCAGTCGTCGAGCGGCTCGATCGACGCGGCAAGCGTCCGCAAAAGCTAATCATTACAGCGCAAAACTTGCCCGGTGCTCGAGTGCGGTGGTTGCTCGAACGCGCCGACGCATTGGCAATACCGCTCGCACGCCTACCGCGACTCACCAATTTCCAGCGCAATCTCGACAATCCCGAGCGCGCACTCGAGCCGATTGCTCTCGAGGATTTGCTCGGCCGCCCCCAGGCGGTGCTCGACCGCGACGGCATGAGGTGGCTCATCAGCGGGCGCCGCGTCCTCGTCACCGGCGCCGGCGGCACCATCGGCGCGGAGCTCGCCCGGCAGATTGCGGGCTATTCGCCCGCTCGGCTAGTGCTGCTCGACAACAGCGAGTTCGCGCTTTACGGCGTCGACACCGAACTGCGCGAGCGTTTTCCGGGCCTCACAGGCCTGCCTCTGCTGCGCGATGTGCGCGAGCGGACGCAGATCGGCGAGGTGATCGCCGCCGAGAGGCCGGAAATCGTATTCCATGCTGCGGCGCTCAAGCATTTGCCGATGGTCGAGGCCAATCCGATCGAAGGCGTATTGACCAACATCATCGGTACCCGCAACGTCGCAGAGGCGGCGCGGGGGTTTGGTGCTTCGCTGGTCGTGATGATTTCGACCGATAAGGCGGTCAATCCGACGAGCGTGATGGGTGCCAGCAAGCGCATTGCCGAGAGTTTCTGCCAAGCGCTCGATCTTTATGAAGCGCGGCGGAGTGCTCCCGACTGCGGGACGCGCTATGTCACCGTGCGCTTCGGCAACGTGCTGGGCTCGACCGGGTCGGTCGTGCCGCTGTTTCAACGGCAGCTCGCTGCCGGCGGACCGCTGACCGTTACCGACCCCGAGGCCTCCCGCTTTTTCATGACCGTCCGCGAGGCTGTCGAACTCGTGCTGCAGGCCTCTGCTTTGACGCCCGAGGGCACGGTGGCCGATCCTCGCGGGAAGATCTTCGTTCTGGATATGGGCGAGCCGGTCAAGATCGTCGATCTTGCCCATCAGATGATCCGCCTCGCCGGGCTACGGCCCGGCCACGATATCGCAATCGATTTCGTCGGGCTGCGGCCAGGCGAAAAGCTGCACGAAGAGCTGTTCCACCCGGCCGAACCGCTGATTCCCACCGAGAATCCAGCGATTCGCCTGGCGGCGCCGCGCACTGCCGATTACGCGATGCTTGCCCGCTCGATCGACGAACTCGAGGAGGTTGCCCGCTCGCGCCGCGAAGAGCGCGTGCTCCAGCTCCTTGAGCGGCTGGCCCCCGAATACCGCCGCGGCGCAGTCGGTCCGCGCGCCGCCGTCGCATCGGGCGGGTGATCTGGGCGCCCTCGAGCTTATGTCAGCAGCTTTTCGAGCGCCTCGACAGTGTCGGCTTCACGGACCGGCTTGTCCCAGCGGATGCGGTGGATGCGCGGAAAGCGCATCGCGACGCCTGAGCGGTGGCGGGTCGAGCGGTGTACGCTGTCGAAGGCGACTTCGAGAACGATCTGCGCCCGCACTTCGCGCACCGGTCCCCAGCGCTTGACGGTGTTGTTGCGCACCCATAGGTCGAGGCGCCGCAATTCCTCGTCGGTAAAGCCGGAATAGGCCTTGCCGACCGGAACCAGCTCATCGCCGCGCCAAGCGCCGAAAGTATAATCCGAATAGAACGAAGAGCGTTTGCCGTGGCCGCGCTGGGCGTACATCAAAACTGTGTCGAGGGTCAGCGCGCCGCGCTTCCATTTGAACCACGGGCCCTTTGGCCGGCCGGCGACATAGAGCGAATCCGCCCGCTTCAGCATCAGCCCTTCGATGCCGCGCTCGCGCGCCCCGTCGCGCAAATCGGCGAGTTCCTCCCAGCTGGTAAAGGGTACCAGCGGCGACAGGTCGAGAGCGGGACGCGGCGCCCGGGCATACCACGCCTCGAGCCGGCGCCGGCGCTCGGCGAAGGACAGTCCGCGCAGATCTTCCGGCCCCTCGCGCAGCATGTCGTAGAGCCGCACCCCGGCGGGAAGATCGCGCAGCAGTTTCGCCACGGGGGTCTTTCGGTTGAGGCGTTGCTGCAAATGGTTGAAAGATGCAACTTCACCATTGCGGATGACCAGAAGTTCGCCGTCGAGCGTCACATCCGGCGCCATTACTGCGCAGATGTCCGGAAAGGCCGCGCCGATCTCGTCGCCGGAGCGCGAATAGAGACGCTTTTCGCCGCCGCGCGAAACCAGCTGCACGCGGATCCCGTCCCACTTCCATTCGGCCAGATAGTCGCGCGGGTGGAGGTCGGCGATCTCGGCATCATCGAGCGGCTGCGCCAGCATCAAGGGGCAGAACGTCGGCAGATCGCCGATCTCAGGGGGCGGGCGGCGGCCTTCCAGCCAATCGAACAGCGGCTGATAGGGGGGCGGAAGACCGTGCCAGATCTCTTCGATGCGATCGATCGCGACGCCGCCCCATTCCGCTAGAGCGCTCTTCGCAAGTCGCGCCGACACGCCAATCCGCAACTCACCGGTCACGAGCTTTAGCAGAGCCCAGCGTCCGGTGGCGTCGAGCGCGTCAAGCCATGGCTCGATCAGCCGCGCGACCTCGGCGCGGCTCGCCCCTTTCAGTCGCTCGACGATTTCGGGGAGGGTTGGAACATGGCCTTCTCCGCCTGGCGCTTCCGGCCAGATCAGCGACACGGTCTCGGCTAGATCGCCAACAAAATCATAAGACCAGCCCAACAGCTCGGGATCGACCCGTGCCGCGGCCAGTGCGCGAACCTGGTTCGGTTTGGCCGCGTCGAAGACGAGCTCGCCGGTCAGCGCGGCCAATGCCCAACCGCGCTCGGGGTCTGCCGCAGTCGCAAAATATTCCTGCATCAACCGCAATTTGCCATTACGGGATGGGGTGAAAAGGAGTGCGTCGAGCAGCGCGGCGAAGCGGTTCACTCGTCTTCCTCGAAGCCGGTGAGAGCCAGCGAGCGAGCGCGATAGCCTTTTCGGGTTGCGTAGTAGACGAGCGCTTCCTCTCGGCCGTGCGTCACCCACACCTCCTCGGCGGCGACCTCGTCGATCGTCGCCGTCAGCTCGTCCCAGTCGGCGTGATCGGAGATGACGAGGGGAAGTTCCACGCCACGCGCCTTGGCGCGCTGCCGCACCCGCATCCATCCCGACGCGATTGCGACCAGCGGATCAGGCAGCCGTCGCGACCAGCGATCCGTGGTCGCAGCAGGCGGGGCCAGCACAATGCGCCCTTTGAGCGCCTCGCGCGGCGCATCAGTCCACGGCAGCACTGGCCCGAGCGACACGCCAAGGTTTTCATAAAGCTCGGTCAAGCCGATCAAAGCGCCGTGTAGATAGACCGGCTCGTCGTATCCGGCGCGCCGCAGCAGCGCTAGAACGCGCTGGCATTTGCCGAGCGCATAGACCCCGACGACGTGACAGCGCTCCCGGAACAGCGAGAGCGAATGCAACAGCTTGTCGATCTCGATCCGGTCGGGCGGATGCCGGAACACCGGCAAACCAAACGTCGCCTCGGTAATGAACAGATCGCAGTTGCACGGCTCAAAGGGCTCGCAAGTGGGGTCCGGCCGACGCTTATAGTCGCCCGAAACCACGGCCCTGGTACCGTGGTAATCGAGTACGACTTGCGCGCTGCCGAGCACGTGCCCCGCCGGCACGAGCCGCACTGTCACATCGCCGCTCGTTATGGTTTCGCCATAATCGAGCGGTTGCAGCGAGCCGCCGGCCAGTTCGGCGTAGCGCAGCCGCATGATCGCAATAGTGCCCGGCGTGGCCAGTACCCTCTCATTCCCCGGACGAGCGTGATCGCCATGGCCGTGGGTTATGAGGGCGCGCGGGACCGGAACCAGCGGATCGATATGAAAGTCACCGGGCTCGCAATAGAGCCCGGCCGGAGTTGCCTTTATCCAGGTTTCGGGCCGCAAAGCGGAGGAGGGCATCAACTATCGAGCGGTGGTCTGAGCCCTCCGATATAGGCGGTACGTCTAGCTCAGATAAGGCGCTCGATGGCTTCGACGTTGCGGATCATAATCGAGCCCTTGCTGATGTCGATGAGGCCCTGGCGATGCCAGTTCTGGAGGATCTTGTTCACGCTCTCCCGGCTGCCGCCCGCCATGCTGCCGAGTTCGCGCTGCGAGACGTGCAATTCCACAGAAGGGCTGTTAAGCGCGCGTAGGCCGACCCTCTCGACGAGCTGCAGCAATACCTTGGCGACACGCGACTCAAGGTGCCGAAAGACTACATCCTCGACCTGCTCACTCGTTTGTCGCAGGCGGTGGCATAGGACCTTGAGAAGAATCATGCAGAGATCGGCTCGCCTCTCAAGAAGCGGTAAGATATCTCTGCGGCTCAACACCAGAAGTTCGCAGTCTGTCATCGCGGTGGCATCTGCGCTGCGCTCTCCGCCGTCGAGAACCGACATATCGCCAAAAATGTCACCGGCATTGTAGATCGCAAAAACAACTTCTTTACCGCCCGCAGAAAGCGAGCTGATCTTTACACTACCGCTCAGGACCGCCATCAAACTCTGTCCTGGCGAGCCTTTCGCGAAAATCTCGCGGCCGATACTATACCGCGCAACCCGCGCATAGCTTATCAGCGTGTCAATTTCATTGGGGCTCAGTTTGCCGAATAGAAAATGGCGCTGAAAGATCTGCCGTTTTTCTTCATGCGTTGGGGAGCTCATGGCGGTTCTCTCCGTACGCAGTGACGCCGAAACCGTTAATGCGCCATCATAGACGCGTTGCCGTTAACCGTCGCCAGTTTTTTGTTACCGCGGGTTGTCCTGGGAGATAGGATAGGTCGGTTGGGGAGAGTGTAAGCTGGTTCACACATAGGTTAAAAATTTTAACTTAAATTGGTCCGGTTGATCGCCCGACCGACGTGAGCCGGTGTGCAGGCGCCCGACAGATACGTGGCGGCTTTCCGCGGAGGCGCGGCACGCTGTAAATCGCCAACCAGCTCGTCGTCCCGACCGCCGCCGCCTATTTTTTCATGCCGTCGATTTCGGCGTTGCGCACAATGCTGACCTGACCGGCCTTTCACGTTACCCTCCACTGAGCGGAGGAGCGAGATGAAGCAGAGCACGGAACGGATATTGACGACCTATGTCGGCAGCCTGCCGCGGCCGCCGGATCTGTTGGAGATGATCCAAGCGAAGGAACAGGGCCAGCCGTTCAACGCCGCAGGCCTTGCCGGTCGCGTCAAGAGCGCGGTTGACGAGGTCGTGCGAAAACAGGCCGCGGCCGGTATCGACATCCTTGCCGACGGCGAGATGGGGCGGTTCGGGTTCATCCCCTATGTCAACGAGCGCCTCACCGGCCTCGAAGCGCGCCTCAACCCGGGGCGCGAAGGCACGTGGGCGCGCTCGCGCGAGCATCTGGCGTTCCCCGAATATTACGCGTGGGCGGCGAATATGCCCGGTGCGGCCGGCGGCGCGCAGCGCAACCAGTGGGTGTGCACCGGCCCGATCACCTATAAGGGACAGGCGGCGCTGGCCCGCGACATCGACAATCTGAAGCTTGCCCTTGCGCAAGTGCCCTACGAGGAAGCGTTCATGCCGGCGGTGTCGCCAGCCCAACTCGCCGGTTGGAACAAGAACGAGTACTACAAGACTGAGGAGGAGTTCCGGGTCGTAATCGCTGATGCGCTGCGCGAGGAATATCGGGCGATCATCGATGCCGGCCTCGTGTTGCAAATCGACGACCCGCAGCTGGCGAGCCACTACACGACACATCCGGAACTCGACATCGCGCAGTGCCGCAATTGGGCGAATACGACGGTGGAGCTGTTGAACCACGCGCTCGCTGGCGTCCCGCCCGAGCGGGTGCGCTATCACACCTGCTACGGCATCAATATGGGTCCGCGGGTACACGACCTCGAACTCAGGCACATCGTCGACATCATGTTGCGGATCAATGCCGGCGCCTATTCCTTCGAGGCCGGCAACCCGCGGCACGAGCACGAGTGGCGAGTGTGGGAGCAGGTCAGGCTGCCGGAGGGGAAGGCGTTGATCCCCGGCGTCATCACCCATGGCTCGAACTTCGTCGAGCACCCCGAGGCGATCGCGCAGCGCATCGGGCGGTTCGCGCAGGTTGTCGGGCGCGAGCGCGTCATCGCTGGCGCCGATTGCGGCTTCGCCAGCTTCTCGACGACCTGCGATTGGCGCAGCGTAGACCACGATGAGGTGTGCACAGTGTGGCGCCGACAGCCCGGCAGGTATGAAGTTCTGCGGGCAATGCGGCGCCGCGCTCGCTTCAGCCTGTCCGTCATGCGGCGCCGCCAACCCGCCTGAGTACAAATTCTGCGGGCAGTGCGGCAAGCCGCTTGACCTGCCGGGCTCCGAGGCATCGGCTGCACCGAAGCGCGAATATCGGGAGCCGCAAACCGCCGGGACAATGAGCACGCTACCCGGCGAGATGAAGCAAGTTACCGTTCTTTTTTGCGATATCGTCAACTCCACCCCGCTCACCGAACGGCTCGGGCCGGAAGGGATGCGCGATCTCGTCCGTGCATTCCTCGACTCGAGCCTCGCCGAGGTGTGTCGCTACGGAGGCACGGCGCCGCAGTTCACCGGCGACGGGTTCATGGCCCTGTTCGGCGCGCCGCTGACCCACGAAGACCATGTCCGCCGCGCCCTTTTGGCAGCTCTTGCGGTACAGCGGGTGCTCCACGAAGGCGGCGCGACGGCTGATCTCGAGCTCGACGAACTTCAGGTGCGCATCGGCATTCACACCGGCCCCGTCGTCTTCGGTCCGGTCGCCGATAATCTGTCGATGGATTACACGGTAATCGGAGATACCGCGAATGTCGCCGCCCGCCTCCAGCAAGTTGCCGAGCCCGGAACGATCCTCCTGAGCGAGGTGACCCGCGCATCGGCGGAGGGCTATGCGCGGGTCGAGCCAGTCGGGCCCCTCATTCTCAGGGGCAAGGCTGAACCGATTTCGGCTTATCGTTTGCACAGCGTCTCCCATCGCCGCTCGGGACTGCGCGAGGCGCCGTCGCCGCGTACCGCGGTCTTTGTCGATCGCGAGAGCGAGCTGGCGATTTTGAACAATTTCCTTCGGCAGGTCGAAAACGGCCATGGCCAGGCCGTCGGCCTTGTCGGCGAGCCCGGTATCGGCAAGTCTCGCCTCCTCGCCGAATTTCGCCGGCAGGTTGCTGACCGGCGCGCGAACTGGGTCGAGGGGAGATGCCTCTCCTACGGCACCGCGATTCCGTACCTGCTTGCTCTCGACCTGTTGCGCAGCGACTGTGGGATTGTCGAGACCGACACCCGTGAGATTGTCGCCGGCAAGATTCATGACGGCCTTCGCGAGGTCGGGATGGATCCGGACGAGGATGGTCCGGTCCTGCTTCATCTCCTCGAAATCAAGGACGTCGCCGACTCGCCAGCCTTGTCGAACCCCGAAGCGGTCAAGAGCAAGGCTTTCGAGACGCTACGACAGCTGACAATCAAACGCAGCGAGCGACGTCCTCTGATCCTGGTGCTCGAGGATCTCCATTGGGTCGACAGGATCTCCGAAGAGTTTCTCGGATTCCTGGCAGAGAGCCTCCGTGATGCGCGGGTTCTTCTCCTCGCCACCTACCGTCCGGGTTACCGGCCGCCTTGGATCGACAAATCCTACGCCGGGCAGACGCCGCTGCAACCGTTGTCGCAGGACGACAGCATCCGGATGGTCCGCTCGGTGCTGAGGGTCGAGCAGCTCGTCGATCAGGTGACACAGGAAATCGTCGCCAAGGCAGATGGCAACCCGTTCTTTCTCGAGCAATTGGCCCTGCACGCCGGCGAGGCGAGGGACTTGCGAACTGACCTGATGGTGCCGAACACGATCCACGACGTGGTGATGGCACGCATCGACCGGTTGCCGGGACAGACCAAGCAGCTCCTGCAAATTGCGGCGGTGATCGGCCGCGAATTCCCGCTGCGCCTGCTCAGCGCCGTGTGGAAGGGCCCAGAACCGATCGAAGAACAGCTGCGCGAGTTGGCCCGTCTCGAATTCGTTTACGAGCGCGCCGAGACCGAAGGCTCCGTTTATGTCTTTCGGCATGCGCTGACCCAGGAGACCGCCTATGGCAGCCTGCTCGAACGGCACCGCCGCATCTATCACAGCGCGGTCGGGCAGGCGCTCCAGGACCTGTAT
>Ga0318550_10000216_pt1 | contig 13410 bp, 10 predicted proteins | sample GRESIP169b2f23_FD_203499 | JGI IMG/M metagenome (GOLD analysis project Ga0318550, IMG submission 203499) | Tropical soil microbial communities from Luquillo Experimental Forest, Puerto Rico - GRE.SIPMG.169b2f23 | ecosystem: Environmental > Terrestrial > Soil > Tropical forest > Bulk soil... | reverse complement strand
GCTATCTATCCGTGCATGAAGGGCCGGCGCGCATTTCCAAATTGGGCACCGCACCTCTCAAACGCGGCATGATCTTGTCGAACGAGCCCGGCTGTTACCGGCCGGGTGCTTACGGCATCCGCATCGAAAATCTTGTTCTTGTTACTGAAGCGACGCCGCATGGCGGCGCGGACAAGCCACTGAATGCTTTCGCGACACTCACTTCGGCGCCGATCGACCGGCGGCTTGTCGAGCCAGGCTTGATGACAACCGAGGAGCTCGCCTGGTTCGACGCCTATCACGCCCGCGTCCGCGATGAGCTCGCTCCGCTCGTCGATGAGCAAACGCGCGCTTGGCTGCGCGAGGCGTGCGCGCCGCCGACCAAAAGTTGAAGCAGCGGCGAAAGCCGTCGCCGGCTTGTGTCCTGAACGGAACCTTTGCGCCAAGCGGACGTTTGTTTGCGTGCGGCTTTTTGCATAGGAACGCGAGGCAACATTATGTTATCGACCATCCTAATTATCATTGTAATCCTTTTGCTGATCGGGGCCTTACCGACTTGGCCCTACAGCTCCGGCTGGGGTTATTACCCGGGCGGCGGCTTAGGGCTGTTGTTGTTGATCGTGATTATTTTGATGTTAATGGGGCGAATCTGAGTCGTCGTTGTCGTATGTTCTAGGCCGCTCAGCGGATGAGTTTCATCCACTCGTCCTCAGTCAAAACTTTGACGCCGAGTTTCTTGGCGTCGGCCAGTTTTGAGCCGGCGCCGGGGCCAGCGACTACGTAGTCGGTCTTCTTCGACACCGAGCCGGACACCTTTGCGCCGAGCCGTTCCGCCGAGGCTTTGGCCTCATCGCGCGTCATTCTCTCGAGCGTGCCAGTAAACACCACGGTCTTGCCGGCGACCGCAGAATCGCTGCGCGGCTTTTCCGCTTCGCGAATCGTGACCTGTTCGGCCAACCGTTCGACGCGGCGGCGATTGTGTGCCTCGGCGAAATAATCGCGCAAGCTGTCGATCACCGTGTCGCCGATCTGATCAAGCGCATCCATGTCCTGCCTGGTGTCGTCGTCGCCTTTAGCAAGCTTCAGACAAGCATCGTGGAAGGCTTGCCAGCTGCCATAGCCGCGCGCCAGCGCCACGGCTGTGGTTTCGCCGACGTGGCGGATGCCGAGTGCGTAGATGAAGCGTTCCAGCGCAATCTCACGCCGCGCGGCGATCGCGGCGAAGAGATTCCGCACCGAGGTTTCGCCGAAACCCTCGACCTCTTGCAGGCGGATTTTGGAGTTGCGTTGCTCAAGCGTGAAAATGTCAGCTGGCTCTTTGACCCAGCCTTGTTCGTAAAACAGTTCGATCTGCTTGTCGCCGAGTCCGTCGATGTCGAAGGCGCGGCGCGAAACGAAATGCTTGAGATGCTCAACCGCCTGATACGGACAGGCGAATTCGCCGGTGCAGCGGGCAATCGCGCCTTCTTCGCCGGTTGCGGTTTGGTCGCGCACCACATCGGTATGAAGCGGGCACGGGCAAACCTTCGGAAACTCATAAGGCTTGGCGCCGCGCGGCCGCTTCTCCGTGACCACGCCAAGCACCTGGGGAATGACGTCGCCGGCGCGTTGGATTTGAACGGTGTCGCCGATCCTCACGTCGAGGCGGGCAATTTCGTCGGCGTTATGCAGCGTCGCGTTCTGTACCACGACGCCGCCGACCGTCACCGGTTCGAGCTTAGCGACCGGCGTAAGTGCGCCGGTGCGACCGACCTGGATCTCGATGTCCTTGAGCAGCGTGATGGCCCGCTCGGCCGGAAACTTGTGCGCAACGGCCCAGCGCGGCGAACGTGAAACGAAGCCAAGCCGCTCCTGCCAATCGAGCCGATCGACTTTGTAAACTACGCCATCAATATCGTAGTCCAGCGTCCCGCGCTGCGCTTCGATTTCGTGGTGAAATTTCAAGAGTGCATCGAGACCGCGGCAGAGTTTGGTCAGCGGATTAGTCTTAAAACCGCAGCGCTCGAACCATTGGATCATGCCGGATTGTGTATCGGCCGGCATCTCGCTCATTTCGCCCCAGGCATAGGCAAAAAAGCCGAGCGGGCGCGCCGCCGTGATTAACGGGTCTTTCTGGCGCAATGAGCCCGCAGCCGAATTGCGCGGATTAGCGAAGACCTGACCGCCGGCTTCGGCCTGTCGCTTGTTGAGCGCGAGGAAGGCATGTTTGGTCATGTAGACTTCGCCGCGTACCTCACAGATGGCAGGAACGCCAGTTCCCTTCAGCCGCTGCGGAATGTCGGCCAGCGTTTTGATATTTGGGGTGACGTCTTCGCCTTCATTGCCGTCGCCGCGCGTCGCGCCGGTAACGAGCGTGCCGTGCTCGTAACGCAACGACATCGACAGGCCGTCGATCTTCGGTTCGGCGGAGAATGCGATCTCGTCATCATCGGGCAGACGCAGAAACCGCCGTATGCGGCCGACGAAATCACGCACGTCGTCATCGGCGAAAGCGTTGTCGAGCGAGAGCATCGGTACGGCATGACGCACTTTGGCAAATCGCGCCGACGGGGCAGCGCCGACGCGCTGCGTCAAGCTTGTCGCCGTGCGCAATTGCGGAAACCGGCTTTCGATGGCGCTGTAGCGCTGCCGCAACCGGTCATACTCGGCGTCGCTGACGGTCGGCGCATCTTCCTGATAGTAGCGCCGGTCATGCGCGGCGATTTCAGCCTCAAGCCGCGTGTGTTCGGACTTAGCCTGCGCTTCGGTGAACTCGTCCACCGCAAGCTTGGAAGTGTTCTTTGGTGCCATCCTGTCGATAATCCGCTCCGGGCCGGCCGCGCTTGCAGCCAGAATTGATAGCCACGCGTGCCGGTGTTGTGTACTACCCCGCCGCGCGGATCAGACGTTCGGCAGCAGCGCGGGCTTCAGCGGTGATTTCCGCACCCGCCAGCATGCGCGCGATCTCCTCGCGGCGGCGTTCGCCTTGCAGTTCGGCGATGCGGGTGACAACCCGATTGCCGCGGGCAAACGCGTCCTTGCTGATGAGGTAGTGGCGTTCGGCGCGCGCCGCCACCTGCGGTGCATGCGTCACCGCGATCACCTGGACACCGGAGGCCAACCGGCCGAGCCGCACGCCGATCGAATCAGCGACCGCACCGCCCACGCCGGTATCAATCTCGTCAAAGACCAGGGTTGGCGCCGAGCCACGGTCGGCCAGCACCACTTTAAGGGCCAACAAGAAGCGGGCGAGTTCGCCGCCGGAAGCGACTTTCATGAGCGGGCCCGGGCGCGTGCCGGGATTGGTGCGGACCCAGAACTCGATGCGATCTATGCCGTTTGGTCCCTCGCTCTCGCCGCCGATTTCGGTCGAAAACTCTGCCCGGTCGAGCTTGAGCGGCTTGAGCTCGGTATTCACCGCTTTGGCGAGGGCTTGCGCGGCGCTCCGGCGGGCGGCTGACAGCTTCTCTGCAGCCGCCCGATACTGTGCCGACGCCTCGCGCGCTTCCTGCTCGAGCACGGCGAGTCGTTCGGCGCCGGCGTCGATCAATGTCAGATCGCTCTCGTAGCGACGGGCCAGTATTGCAAGATCGTCGACCGGCGCATTGTACTTTCGTCCGGCAGCGCGCAGGGCAAACAATCGCTCCTCGATCTTCTCCAATTCCTGCGGATCGTAATCGGCGACTTGCAATGCCTGTTCGAGCTGTAGCCGCGCCTCCTCCAATGCGGTGAGTGCGGCATCTATGGCCTTTATCACCGGCTCCACCAGTGCCGGCGCCTGCGCACCGCGCCGTTCCAGGCGGCGCACGGCGCCGGCAAGCGGCGGCACCGGCGAATTCAGGCCGGCAACGCTGTCGTGGGTCGAGCGCAGATCGTCGGCGACCTTTTCTGCTTGCATCATTGCAGCGCGGCGTTCGGCGAGCGCGGACTCCTCGCCGCCTTGCGGCGCCAAGCGGCTGAGTTCCTCGACCGCATGACGCAGCCACTCAGCCTCACGGCTGGCGCGCTCGACGTCGGCACGATGGCTTTGCACAGCGGCTTCGCGCTTGCGCCGTTGTGCCCACAGGTCCGCGACTTCGGCGGCCTCGTTCTCGATGCCGCCATAAGCATCGAGCAGTGCGCGATGTGTAGCGGCCTCGACGAAAGCGCGCTCGTCGTGCTGACCATGGATTTCCACGAGTGCAGCGCCGAGCGCGCGCAACACCTGCACGCTGACCGGCTGATCGTTGACAAAGGCGCGGGTTCGGCCATCGGCAAATTGCACGCGCCGCAGAATGAGCTCATCGTCGCCAGCAAGGCCGTTTTCGGCAAGCAGCCGGCGTGACGGATGCTGTTCGCCGATTTCGAAGGCGGCAATGACCTGACCCTGCTCGGCGCCTTCGCGCACCAGCGCCGCTTCGCCGCGCGCGCCGAGTGCGAGCGCAAAAGCGTCAAGCAGGATCGACTTGCCGGCGCCGGTTTCGCCGGTCAGCACGGCGAGGCCGGAACCGAAATCGATGTCCAGGCGATCTATGAGAACAATATCGCGGATTGAGAGCCGGGCGAGCATTCGAAAGTCGGAGGTCGGAGGTCAGAGATATCGGAGGTCAGATGATATTAGCGATTCTCTATTCTGTCCTCTGACATCCGATATCTGAACGTCATCCGTTCTGCGAGGTCGCCAGCCCCATTTTTTGGAAGGCGCGGCTAATCCAAGAGCCCTTGTTTTCAGTCGTTGGCTCGCCGCCTGCCGTCTTCACCAGCCGATAGGCGTCCTTGTACCAGGCGCTGTCGGGGAAATTGTGGCCGAGCACGGCAGCGGCGGTTTGCGCCTCATCGATGATGCCCAAGGCCACATAACATTCGCTCAGTCGCATCAAGGCTTCTTCGACATGCCGCGTGGTCTGATATTGCGTTACCACCACTTTGAAACGGTTGATGGCGCCGACGAAATCGCGCTTATTGAGGTAGAAGCGCCCGACATCCATCTCCTTGCCGGCGAGCTGATCGCGCGCCATGGCGATTTTTTTCTGGGCGCTGATGGCGTATTCGCTGTTCGGATATTTGCGCACAACTTCTTGCAGCGCATCGATCGCCCTGTCGGCGCGCGCCTGATCGCGCGAAACGTCGAGAATCTGATCGTAGTACGAGGAGCCGATCAGATATTGCGCATAAGCGGCGTCGGGGCTGCCAGGATGCAGCGTCACGTAGCGTTTCGCCGAATTGACGCATTCATCATACTGCTCCGCCTGGTAATAGGCGTAAGCCGACATCAGCAAGGCTTTGCGCGCCCATTCCGAATACGGATTTTCGCGATCCACCTCGTCGAATTTCTTGGCCGCTTCCTTGTAATCCTGCTTGGTATTCAGAAGGAAAAGGCCTTCGTTATAGAGCATGTCGGCGGGGTTTTCGGGGACGTAATCCTCGTCCTTTTGAAAAAGGCTGCAGCCCATCAGCGCCAAGCTCAACGGCACGGCAATAACCGCCGCGAACCAATTGGCCCGCGCGCGCAACCTGTTCCCGGATCTCGCCGATCCTCGTAACCGCGCCGTCATGAGCGTAATTTTTGAGCCCCGCCTGCCAGCCGCGCGCCGCCCGACCGGCGCCCGCAGCCCTATGACAATACAGCAATTATGGCCGACAATCGGCCCGGATTAAGGCGTGAAGGTTACGCGGTTTCAGGAGACCTCAGGCCCGTAGGCCGGCACGGCAAAGCCAATGCCGAGGTCGGCATGGCCGCGCGGACGACGGGTCTCCGGCATTTCTACATAGGTCCACGCGCTACGATCGGCCATCAAGGCCGTCAGAACCGCGTGATTGAGCTTATGGCCGCCGCGGCTGGAACGGTAAGCGCCAATTAATGGCGCCCCGGACAAGGCCAAGTCGCCAATCGCGTCGACAACCTTGTGCCGGACGAATTCGTCGGCGTAACGCACGCCTTCGGGATTGAGGACGCGATCTTCGGCAACTACAACGGTGTTCTCGAACGAGGCACCGAGCGCGTAGCCGGCGCTCCAGAGCTTGGCGACGTCGCGCATGAAACCGAACGTGCGCGCCCGCGCCAAGTCCCTCCGGAATAGATTCGGCTCCACGTCGACCGCAAGCGTCTGTCGGCCAATGAGCGGATGATCGAACTCGATTTCGCTCTCGATTCTCAGTCCGCGCAAATAGGGGCGCAATTCGCCGTAACTGTCGCCTTTGGCGACGCGCACGGGCTTGAGCACCTGGATGTAGCGCCGCGATGCCGCAAGCGCGACAATGCCCGCTTGATCTATTGCGGCGACAAACGGCGCGGCGCTGCCGTCCATGATCGGGATTTCCGGCCCATCGACTTCGATAACCGCGTTGTCGACGCCCAGTGCATGCAATGCAGCCAACACATGTTCGGTGGTTGATACGGCGGGGCCGTTTTCGTCGCCGAGCACCGTGGCGAATTCGGTCGCTGTGACCGACCGGAAATGCGCGCTTAATTCCCGATCGGGCTGGCCGTCGGTGCCGGAACGCACGAAGACAATGCCGGTATTGCTTTCGGCCGGATGCAGGGTAACGGCGGCGGGTAAACCAGAGTGAACGCCGACGCCGGCAACGGTCACATGGTCCTGTAGCGTCGTCTGCCTGCCGGCCGGCACGCCCCACGTCATGCTTTGCCCCACACCTCACGGCCACTCTCCGCGACCAGGCATGATCGCGAACAAGGCCACCCCGACGGAGGGAACGCGTTCAGACTGAAAATTTGGGGACGGCCGCAACGGCCAAAAGACGCGAATCCCCCGAAACATCCCCTCGACGCGTAAACCCTAATGCTGCCCCGCCGACAGGCCAATTCACGCTTTCTTACCGACTGTTACCTTTTTCCGGCCGCACTCTGGTCCGCACCTTGCCCAAAATCGCGCCGCGCGACGTCGTCAGAGCAGCATGGCTGCCTGACGTCCGGTCAAGTGTAACGATGCAAAAGCAGTGGCAGCGAGGGGGAAAGCCACGTGCAAACAGAAGCTTAGAGGACCGGCACTGCCGGACAGCCTGAGTTGCGCCGCAACCGGCCCAAGCCCGAGACGGGCGCTGGGCCGGCCCTTCGTTAGTTTACTTGTCGGCGCAAGAAGGCCGGAATGTCGAGTTGATCCGCCTCAGCTGAGTTATGCACAGCGCTCGCTCGGCCGTGCTGATCGAGGCCCTGGGGCGCTGTCCGCTTGGCGTATTCGGAGACCGGCTCCGGCCAGGCCTCGGCCGCTGGCCGCGGCATTGGGCGCCCCGGCAGCCGATCGGCGCCCGGCATTGGTGCGACCGCACTGGCGCGTTGCGCCGGCGGCGACGATTTAGCGCTTTCTTCGCGGCGGCCGAGGCCGACCGAAGCCAAGCGTTGCAGCAGAGACCTGTGCCGCTTTTCGGGGTGGTGATCGTCGGCAAGCTCACCGCGCTTGGCGCGAATTTCGTTCTGGGCCGGCAGGGGCAGTTCATCGATTCGCGGCATGCGCGGCGTACGCAGCGGCATCCGTTCGGCTTGCGGCGGAACGAACGCTGCGGGTTGCTCGGCTTCAGTCTCATTGGCCGCCGGATCGATGAACAGCGACGGTTTGGGTGCGAGCGGGCGAATCGTGACGTCCTCAACCGCCGCTGCTATCGCTGCCTTGGCCGCCGATTCGATCGAGGCATTCAAGCCGGCAACGGGTTTGGCCGGCTCCAGGCGCTCGACACGCTCAGCGTCTCTGTGTTTCTCGGCGCGCAGTCGCTGTCCGATATCGACCAGGCGGGAGTCATTTATGCTTGAAGTCGCCGGACGTTGCGCCGAGGCCTGATCGATGCCGGTTGCAACCACCGACACGCGGATCATGCCATCAAGGCTTTCGTCAAAAGTGGCGCCGACAATGATGTTGGCATCCTGATCAACCTCTTCGCGGATGCGCGTTGCCGCTTCATCGACTTCGTAGAGCGTAAGATCGCGGCCGCCAGTGATGGAGATCAAGAGGCCTCTGGCGCCTTTCATCGAAGCGTCGTCGATCAACGGATTCGAAATTGCTGCTTCGGCGGCGGTCAAGGCTCGTTTATCGCCCTCGGCTTCTCCAGTTCCCATCATAGCCTTGCCCATCTCGCGCATCACCGCGCGGACGTCGGCAAAGTCGAGATTGATGAGGCCTTCCTTGACCATCAGATCGGTGATGCAGGCAACGCCGGAATAGAGAACCTGATCCGCCAGCGCGAAGGCGTCGGCGAACGTCGTCTTCTCATTGGCGACGCGGAACAGATTCTGATTGGGAATGATGAGCAGCGTGTCGACGCATTTTTGCAGTTCACTAATGCCACCATCGGCGATCCGCATCCGGCGCTGACCTTCGAAATGGAACGGCTTGGTCACCACACCGACCGTGAGAATTCCGAGCTCGCGCGCCGTCTTGGCGATGATCGGGGCAGCACCGGTGCCAGTGCCGCCGCCCATTCCGGCAGTGACGAACACCATATGCGCGCCGGAGAGGTGATCGCGAATTTCATCGATGACTTCTTCCGCCGCGGCGCGCCCCACGTCCGGCTGCGAGCCGGCGCCCAGACCTTCGGTCGCCTGCACGCCCATCTGAACGACCCGTTCGGCCTTCGACATTGTCAGCGCCTGCGCGTCGGTGTTGGCGACGACGAAGTCCACGCCCTGCAGACCCGCGGTAATCATGTTGTTGACAGCGTTGCCGCCCGCGCCGCCCACTCCGAAAACGGTGATGCGCGGTTTGAGCTCACGAATATCGGGGATGTTGAGATTGATGGTCATGATTGCCTCTTTTTCTTCGCGCGGGCGCCGTCCACGCCCGGGCCCATCCGGTCCGCCACCGGTCGCTGAGATTTTCGAGCTTCGCTTCTGAGGGCCATCAGAAACTCTCGCGAAGCCATCGTCCGACGCGGGCGAAATACCCGCCCGTTCCGGTCATGAGTTGCCGCTTACGCCGCGCTTCGAAATGTTCGAGGTGCGCCGCTTGGGGGTAGACGAGCAGGCCGGCCGCCACAGCGAAGGCCGAACTTTTGGCCGCCTCGGGCGCGCCCGCGATGCCGAGCGGCCGTCCAAGTCTGACTGGGCGCCCAATGATCCGTGCCGCGAGTTCCGGCAGGCCGTTGAGCTGACTGGCGCCGCCGGTAAGAACCACATGACCCCGGCGGTCGGTCGCAAATGGACACGCGGCAAGGCGATCGCGCACCATTTCGAGGATTTCCTCGACGCGCGGCCTGATAATGCTCACCAGCGTTGCGCGCGATACGAATTGCGCCTGTTCGCGCTCATGCTCATTTAGCGGCGGAACCGTGATCATGTCACGTTCGTCCGATCCTCCGCTAAGCACAGTGCCATAAAGCGTTTTGATTCGCTCGGCATCGGCAACGGCGGCATTCAGCCCCCGCGCCAGGTCCATGGTGACGTGATGGCCGCCCAGCGCGAAACCGTCGACGTGAACGAGCCGTCCGGCCTGAAATGCCGCGATCGTCGTGGTGCCGGCGCCCAAGTCGACGACGGCCGAGCCCAAATCGGCCTCATCGTCGGCAAGTACGGCAAGGCCGGCAACGTACGGCGCGGCCGCCATGGCCTCCACGTCGAGATGGCAGCGCTCGACAGCGAGCATCAAGTTGCGGACAGCGGCGATGTCAGTGCTCGCCACGTGCATATCGACTCCGAACCGCGTGCCGAGCATGCCGCGCGGGTCGCGTATGCCGTTGACGCCGTCGATCGAATAGCCGACCGGAAGCGAATGCAGGATGGCCCGGCCATCGCGCAACGAATGCCGGCTGCCCGCGGCCAAGACGCGGGCAATATCGTTCTCCGACACGACGGAGCCCAGGATCTTCACTTCGGCGGCGAATAGTTCGCTCGCCGGCCGTCCGGATGATATCGACAACACCACCGACTCGATCTCGACCGAAGCCATTCGTTCAGCGGCATCCACGGCGCGTCGGATCGCATCCTCGGCCTGCATCAGATTAACGACGGTGCCAGCTTTAGTCCCTCGCGCCAGCGTGTGGCCGAACCCGATCACCTCGACCGAATGACTGCGCCGGGTCAGCACCTGTTGCGGACCATGCGGGCGAAGCCGGGCGATCAAGCAAACGATTTTGCTGGATCCGACGTCGAGCGCAGCGACGACAACGCTTCGGCGCGGCGAAATCGGCTTCATCTTCGGCGTTACGCCATGGCCAAGGCCGTTCATGCGTCGCCGCCTTTTTTCTTTTTGGCATTGGCCTTGAGCGCTTCGTCACGCGTCTGCAGCGCGGCATCGGAGAGACGCACCGTCACGCGGTCCGGCAGGCGCAGATCGATGCTGGTGATGTCGCGGGACAAAAGCTTTTTCTCGCGATCGAGTTTGACCAAACGATCGAGCGCGGCTTGCGGATCGCCTTCGGGCAAGCGGACATCGATGCCGTTCGTCAGCCGCAAATTCCAGCGCCGTTCCGCCACCAGCACAGAGGCGCGGATCGCAGAGCGAATTTCCGGATAGCGATCGATCAAGCCGATGAAATCTTTGGCTTGCCGTTCGGCGCCACTACCGACCACGAGCGGCAACCCCCGGTAGCGATCTTCGACGAAGGGCTGGAGCACCGTACCGTCATCGGCGATGAGGTTGACGCGGCCATTTCTTTGCCAAAGCGCAAAGGCGCGGCGCTCGGTAATCGTGATCAGCAGGCGATTCGGGTAGAGCTTGAGCACCGCGGCGTCGGCAATCCATGGATTGGCCATTAACCGCGCGCGCGCCGTCTCAGCGTTAAAGAACAGCAACGACGTCCGGCCGGTCACACCGGCGATAGCGAGCGCTTGCTCCCGGCTGATTTGGTTATCGCCGCTCACCGAAACCGCGATAACGGCAAAGCCGAGTGAATTAGCGGCGGTGTCGCGCGCATTTTTTAGCCAATCGGTGGCGGCGGCGACGTGGTCGCCGGCGACAGCGCCGTAGGCCAAGGAGGCTCCAACCAACAGGATCGATCCGGCAACGCCCGTCCCGGGAGGAATCTGGGCAAACCGCGCCGCCAAACGGCGGACGCGCCGGCTCGCGACGACGGATGCGAGTATGCCGATGATGCGGGGCCATTGCTGATCGGTTTGCAGGCGCGCGGAATCCGGCTCGTCAACCGGCGCGCCGATCAGTTTTTCCACTGATTGCCCCGACCGCATCAGCGATTGGTCGAGGCGTCCTCCACCATCCATTGCACCAACTCATCGAACGTGATGCCTGCATAGGCGGCAAGTTCGGGCACGAGCGAGGTTTCGGTCATGCCTGGTTGGGTATTGACCTCAAGGCAGACCAGCTTTCCCGTCCCCCGATCGTCGTAGCGAAAGTCCGCGCGGCTGACCCCACGGCAGCCGAGCGCGTTATGGGCAGCCAAAGCCAGTCTTCGGACCTCCTGGTAAACATTTGGTAAAATTGGCGCCGGCAACAGGTGCTTGGAGCCGCCGGCGGCATATTTGGCTTCGTAATCGTAGAATCGCGTCGTCGGCACGATTTCGATGACGTCGAGCGCGCGATCGCCAAGCACCGCACAGGTCAGCTCCTTGCCGGGAATGTAGCGCTCGACCATAACGATATCGCCGAACGGCCAGTCGTCGCGGTAAAGCTCCTGCGGCGGGTGCGGGTGCGCCTCGGTGACAATGAAGACGCCGACGCTCGAACCTTCGGCAATCGGCTTCACCACGTAGGGCGGTGGCATGGCATGCGCTTTCGCAGCTTCAAAGCGCGAGGCCAGGCGATCCTCCGCGACCGGAACGCCGGCTGCTTTGAACAGCGCCTTGGCGAAGTTCTTCTGCATGGCGAGCGCGGACGCCAGCACGCCCGAATGGCTGTACGGAATGCCAAGAATCTCCAACAGGCCCTGCAGCGTGCCGTCCTCGCCCGGACGGCCGTGGAGCACATTGAGCGCAATGTCGGGCTTGGCGGCGGCCAGTGCGATGGCGATGTCGGGCGAGACGTCGATCGTGGTGACCCGGTAACCCCGCCGCATCAACGCTTCGGCGCAAGCCTTGCCGGAGCGCAGCGAAACCTCGCGCTCGGCCGACCACCCCCCCATCAAAACCGCGACATGCTTAGCCATGGCTGCGCTCAGCTGCTGATTCGCAAGCGATACCAATAGAATTGACAAATGGCGAAAGGTCGAGCGCTTCCGCGCAGATTGGTGGCAGCGAGTCTTGGCGTGAGCTTGGCTTCACCTTGGCGCCGCGCTAAGCGCGGATCTCCTCTGGCGGCTTGATATGACGGAACGAGAACAGCAAGGCGGCGTCGTAAAAGATTTGTAGCGCCCCGCAGATGACCAAGGGGGCGCCGAGAAATGGTCCTGAGAGCAGGAGGCCGGCTAGCGCCGGACTGAGGGACGATGCCAGGCTTCGCGGCACCGCCGTAACGCTTGCCGCGGCCGGCCGCTCGGGCGGGGTCACGACGGCCATCACATAAGAGCTTCGCGTTGGCACATCCATTTGCGACAGCGCCGAGCGCAACAGCAGAAAGCCGAGCGCGGCGGGCAGACTCGGCGATAGGGCCGCGAAAATGAGAAAAATACTCGAAGGAATATGCGTGAACACCATTGTGTTCACCAATCCAATTCGTCCCGCAATCTTTGCCGCCAGCGGGTAGGAAAAGGCGCTGAGCACGCCGGACCAGAAAAAGAACAGGCTGGCGGCGGCGAGCGACATGTCGAATCGTTTGAACAGCCATACCGCGAGCAGCGACTGGACGATGAATCCGCCGGCAAATGCGTCGACACTGAACAAGGCAGCGAGTTTGTACACGACACCGCGCGAGGCATTGAGCGGCGCCGCAACCGATTTCCGTTCGATATTGCCGCGCGGCAAACAATAGTAGATCGCCGCACTCGCGGCGCCGAGCATCGCGTAGGCATAGAACATCGCCCGCAGCGCATTCAGCTCGCTTAGGCCTGCGCGCGTCAACAATGCTGGAATTACCGCCGCCAAGGCGCCCGCGGCCATCGACAGCGCGCCGATCAAACTATAGCGCGCGAAAACCCGCGTGCGGTCGCGATCGATGGCGCCTTGCGCCAGTGCCGCATGCTCGATCGGAATCAAAACGCCGATGTCGCCAGTCGATGGGTTCACGGTGCCGAAAAATGCGACCGTGGCGATCAGGCTGATTTGCTCGAAAGCTGGGAACGCGACACCGGTGGCGATCATCAAGAGCGCGCCGGCGATCAACAGATGCCGGAGATCGTGGCGCGGCGCGACGAGTCCAATCGCAAGCGTCAGGATGGCAGTGCCAAACAAGGCCGTGCCGGCAACGAACCCGATCTGCGCGGCATCGAATCCGATCTTCGCCAAATAGACCGGAAGCACGATGACCGCAAAGCCATCGCCAAAGCCGCGCAGTGCGCGCGCGCCGTAGAGGAGTAAGAAGCTGGACCGTGGATTGAGCGTGTTGGCCTCGCTTTGGTCTTTTTCTCGGCGCGAAACGCGGACGCAAGCGGGCTTTCACTTTTTACAGCGCACGGCTCCCGCTTGCGGCCATTTGTTCG
>Ga0318550_10000213_pt1 | contig 13466 bp, 13 predicted proteins | sample GRESIP169b2f23_FD_203499 | JGI IMG/M metagenome (GOLD analysis project Ga0318550, IMG submission 203499) | Tropical soil microbial communities from Luquillo Experimental Forest, Puerto Rico - GRE.SIPMG.169b2f23 | ecosystem: Environmental > Terrestrial > Soil > Tropical forest > Bulk soil... | reverse complement strand
AGAGCGAGGCCGCGGCTCGCTTGTCCGATCTCCTGCCCCGCGCCATGCCCTGCCGGCATCGCCAGGACGATGACCGCCGCCAGCATCAGATGCTTCGCGCGCATTCGAACCTCCGCTGCCCCGCATCGTCGAAATTGGCGCCAGCGAACCACGGAAGACGGTGCCCATTTCTTGATTCAGATCAAAGAATTCGCCTGTGAGCGATAGAAGCTGGTCGGGCAAAGGAGAGAGGTGTCATGAAAGCCGCCGACGTAATGGTTAGGAACGTGATCACGGTGAGTCCCGATGCCTGCGTTCAGGACGTCGCTCATATTTTGCTGACCTCCCGAATCAGCGGTGTTCCGGTCGTCGGGCCGAATGGCGAGCTCGTCGGCATCGTCAGCGAAGGCGATCTCATGCGTCGCGTCGAGGCCGGCACCGGCCGCCGGCGACCGTGGTGGCTCGCCATCCTTACGGGCAAAGAGGCCCTGGCGATGGAATTCATAAGGGAGCATTCGCGCAAGGTCGCCGACGTGATGACGCGCGAGGTGATAACCGCGGCCCCCGACACTCCGCTCTGGAAGATCGCAAATCTGCTTGAGAAGAACGCGATCAAGCGCGTTCCGATCGTGGAAGACGGCAAGGTGGTCGGCATCGTCAGCCGTGCGAACCTGCTGCAAGCCTTGGCCAGTCTGAGCAAGCGGGCTGAAGTCGCAACTAGGGTCGATGACTCGCAAATCCGGGATAAGGTGCTCACGCAGCTCGACGCAGAGCCGTGGACGAGGCCCTCGTTGATCAACGTCATCGTGCAGGACGGCACGGTCGAGCTGTGGGGGATCGTGGACTCGGCGTCGGAGAAGAAAGCTGTCCGCATCGCCGCCGAGGTCACCCCTGGGGTGCGCGCCGTCAACGACAATCTGATTATTCGTCCGGCGCAGGCGGGGTATTGACGCAGACGATTTGAGTTTCGTCACATCCCCGCGGTTGCTGGCCTTGTATCGGTTGGGTCAAAGTGAGGAGAAGTGACATGGCTGAAACCGCAACGAAACTACCTGTGGGAAAGCAAGAGAAGACTGATCGTCCGGCCGAGTGGCGACCGTTCGAGAGCTTGCGGCGGGAAGTCGATCGCCTGTTCGAAGATTTCCAGCTGGGCTCCTGGCGCTCGCCGTTCGGACGTAGCCTATTCGACGTTCAGCCGTTTTGGCGCGGCGAGGTCGGCTGGGGCAAGGCGCCAGCCGTCGACATCGTCGAAAAGGAAAAGGCCTACGAGATCACGGCGGAACTGCCGGGCATGGACGAGAGCACTATCGACGTCAAGTTCTCCGACGGCACGCTGACGATCAAGGGCGAGAAGCGGGATGAAAAGGAGGAGAAGAAGAAGGATTACTACCTCTCCGAGCGCCGCTACGGCTCGTTCCAGCGTTCGTTCGGGGTGCCGGACGGCATCGACGCCGACAAGATCGAGGCAAATTTCAAGAATGGCGTGCTCACCGTCACGATGCCGAAGACGGAGCAAGCACAAAAGAGCGAAAAGAAGATCGCGATCAAAAAGGCCTGAATGGTCGAGGGAATCTGCAAAGTTGGAGGCTGCCGACTTTGCGATGCAGCGCTGGGCCGCCTTCGAGATGTCGGCGGCCGTTTTTTGGCAGATGACTGGCAGCCCTTGCACCAGGTGGGCTGCCGAGGTGACGGCCATGCCATACCGTTCCAACAGTGATCTGCCTCCTTCCGTGCAGGCCCACCTTCCCCCGCACGCCCAGGACATTTACCGCGAGGCTTTCAATCATGCCTTCGCAGCGCACGTGGGCGATCCGCGCCAGGAGGAGGCCGCGCATCGCATCGCCTGGGCCGCGGTCAAGCGCTCGTACGTGAAGGTCGGCGGCAGCTGGATCGGCCGCGGTGGAAATTGACCTATCTCAACGCCTTGGCCGCTGCGGGGCACATGTTGAGTAAAAGAACCCAGGAGAAGAAGCCATGAGCGCAGGAAGTTTCGAAGGCAAGAAATCGCCGGCTGAAGATGCGGCCGCGACCAAGGTGACACCGGCGCTCTCGATCTCTCCCGAAAAGGTCTGTTTCATCGTCGTCAAGGCGCGCGAGTTCGATGCCAAGGACATGGTGACCATCCCGGATGACGCATCCAATGCCACGGACGATGCCATGATCTCCGTGTTGGAGGACCACGCCGACGATCCCGTTGTCGCGGAGTTGCGAGGCTTCATCGGGGCGTTGACCGAGGACGAGCAGGTCGATCTGGTGGCCCTGGCTTGGCTCGGTCGCGGCGACGGCACGCTCGAGGACTGGGAGGACCTGCGGGCGGAAGCCGCTCGCCTGCACAATAGGCGCACCGCCTCGTATCTGCTCGGAATGCCCCTGCTGCCCGATCATCTGGAGGATGCGCTCTCCCAGTTCGGCTCCTCGTGCGAAGAGTTCGAAATGGGACATCTGTAGGACGGCACGCATGCAAAGCCCCTTCCAGATCGACTTCCAAGGAATGAAGCCGCGCGAGGCCTTGCGCGCAACTATTGCCGAGCACGTTGCCGGCCTCGAGGATCGCTTCGGGCGCATAACCGCCTGCCGAGTGGTGGTGAAGGCACCGAGCGAACACCACCGCACCGGCGGCCTCTACGAGATCAACATCCGCCTGGCGCTCCCGGACGGAAAGGAGGTCGATATCGGGCGCACGCCCCGCCTGGACCAGCGCCATGCGGACGTTCATTTCGCTCTCAACGATGCATTCAAGCGGGCGCGCCGACAGCTCCAGGATCAGGTCCGTCGGCTGCAAGGCCATGTCAAAACGCACCCGGCTCGACCGTAGCGCTTGAGCCGGGCCTCTGAAGACGGAAATTCAAATCCCATGCGGATTTGGTGCAGAGATCGCGAGCCATGTCCTATGCGACGCTGATGGTTTACGTCGACGTGGAGGGCAAGCCGGACGGCCGCGTCAGCGTTGCTGCTGATCTCGCCCGGCGCTTCGACGCCCACCTGATTGGAATTGCGAGCGGCGCGTCGATCTCGGCCGCTCTTGGCGAGGACGCGCCCAACGAGGCGGTTGCGGAGACGCCGCATCTACGGGATATGAAAGCTCTGCTCGATCAAAAAGGACAGGAGTTTCGCGCAGCGATCGGGACGAGCGGCCGGCGCGTGGAATGGCGGTCGGTCGTGGGTCCTCAGGCCGATGCGGTCGCACGCGAGGCGCGGGCAGCCGATCTCGTCATCATCGGCAATGCCCGCGCGAGCCGGGATCCGTTTCACGCTCTCGATCCCGGCAGCTTTAACCTCAAGGCCGGCCGGCCGGTTCTGGTCGTGCCGAGTGGCGTAACGGCACTCCCGCCCAGACGAGTTGCCGTCGCTTGGAAAGATGTGCGCGAGGCCCGTCGCGCCGTTCAGGATGCGTTGCCGTTCTTGCGCGCGGCCGAGAACGTCGTGACGTCGAAGTATCGGAACGCGGAGGAGATCAGGCCTCGTCTCGGCTGCGAGACGTCGCCAACTACGTGGCCCGACATCGCATCGCAACCGTCACCGAGCGAGTGCTGCCTGTCGACGTAACGGCGGCGAATTCGTTGCTGCGGTTCATCGCGAATGAAAACATCAGCTTGGTGGTCGCCGACGGCTACGGCCACTCGCGGCTGGGGGAATGGGCGTATGGTGGGGTCACCCGCGACTTGTTGGCGGAAATCCCGGTCTGTTGCCTGTTCTCGCATTGACGACGGCGAAGGATCGGAAAATGATTTCGCCATGCAAGCAACCGAACCGCGAATAGGCAGGCAACGACCCGGTGGACTGATGTACCGATTTCTCCAATGCACGGCAGGCCAATATATGACGCGCGACGTCACGGCCGTCACGCGCGACGTTACGCTCCGAGAACTCGAAGCGCTGTTCGAGAGACATGATTTCAATTCCTTCCCCGTCGTGGAGGAAGGAAAGATGCTGGGTATCGTGACCAAATTCGATTTTCTGCAAGCATTCGCCTTTACCACCGGTCAGATGGTGCCGCACTACGATGAACTGATGAAACGTCCGGTGGCGGAAGTGATGACCGAAGCCGTCGTGCACGTCGAACCGACGGCGCCGTTGACTCGAGTTCTCCAGTTGATGGTGAGCCTGAAGGCTCGCAGCTTTCCGGTTATCGGCGCCGAGCGTCAACTGGTGGGCATCATCTCTCGCGAGGATGTGATGCGGGCTCTCAGAGACGCCACACGGGAAGCGCGCTGAGGCTTCCGATACGGCGGGTTGCGGCGAGCAATCGGTGGACCCCCGCGTAGCGCCGGGCGCCCCCTGACGAGCGGGACGACTGCCGCGCACCCATCCCGCATGCGCTGCGGCTGCGAAGACAGAACCGGCCCAGGCTCTTTCGCTGCGACAGGTTGATGTAGATCAAATGACGACGGGAAAGGCGGCTTAGCCTTCAAGAAACCGAAATGGAGGCCCGCCATGAAAGCCAAGGACGTGATGACGTCTCCCGTTGTATCGATCGAGCCGGACGCCTCGATCTGGCAGGCGGTCCGGATCATGCTGCAACGGCACATCAGCGGCTTGCCCGTGATCGACCAGAAAGGCGCTCTCGTCGGGATCGTGACCGAAGGCGATTTCCTTCGGCGGGCGGAGACCGGAACGCAGCGCCGGCGGCCGCGCTGGCTCGAGTACCTCATCGGGCCGGGCCGGCTGGCCGACGAATATACCCGCGCCCATGGCCGCAAGGTCAGCGAGATCATGACGGTGGATCCTCTGACGATCAGTGAGGACACGTCGCTCGACGAGATCGTCCAGCTGATGGAAAAGCGTCAAATCAAGCGTCTGCCCGTGGTGCGCGACCAGGAGGTGGTTGGGATCGTCAGCCGCGCCAACCTGGTTCATGCGCTTGCCAGCGTCGCGCGCGACATCAAACCGACGTCGGCCGGCGATCAAGCCATTCGCGAGCGCATTCTGGCCGAGCTCGCAAGCCAGTCGTGGGCGCCTGTTGCCCTGGTCGATGTGCTCGTAAGGGATGGCGTCGTGGAGCTGTGGGGCATGATCACCGATGAACGAGAGCGCAAGGCGATCGTGGTAGCGGCGGAAAACGCGCCGGGCGTAAAGGCCGTCAACGATCATCTGGCCTGGGTCGATGCCATATCCGGCATGGTGCTGTACCCATCGAGTGAAGAGCCGGCACAGATGAAAGTGTCCTGACTTTTTCCGGCAACGCTCGACGACGGAGCGCGCGGGCTCCGCCTGGAAGGCCGCCGACAGGGCGCCGCTTTTTTGATCTAGCGCAATGCGCAGATTCCAATCCGATTTGAGCTTGTGCCTATGTACACATTGAACAGTTCGCAATTCGCATGCGCAGCTTTCCTGTGGCCGGCGCTCATTGCCGAATCCGCGAGCGAGATCGCCTCGGCCGCGGCGAGGGAGTTCGCAAAACTCGCAATTGAACCACAGCCGCAGACAAGCGCTCGCGAACCGCAATGGACGACGCAAAATTGCGTGACGCTGGAGCTGCCTACGGTGCGGTTGCGGGACTTTTCGGCGACCGGCGAGGGAAGCGCGACCCTTCTTTGCGCGCCATTCGCACTGCACGGTTCCACGATAACCGATTTTGCACCCGGTCATAGCCTGGTCGCGGCCTTGCGGGGGGCGGGGCTGGGACGTGTCTTCGTGACGGACTGGCGCTCGGCAAGCCCGGACATGCGCTTTCTATCGATCGACAATTATCTCGCCGATCTCAACGTGTTGGTGGATGAGCTCGGGAGCCGCGTAAATCTCCTCGGCCTGTGCCAGGGCGGCTGGATGGCGTTGATCTACGCGGCGCGCTTTCCCGGCAAAGTCGCAAGGCTGGCGCTCGCAGGCGCCCCAATCGATCTTGCCGCTGGCAAGTCCAAACTTTCGGAGCTCGCGCACGACACGCCGATTCCCATCTTTCGCGAACTGGTCGATCTCGGCGGCGGCCGTATCCTCGGGCAGCACGCGCTGCAGTTTTGGGCTCCGCACTTTCCCGACCCGAAGATGGTTCGTGCATTGTTGCAGTCACCGCATACGATCGGCTCCACAGCGTTTCGGCGGCTGGAGTCGCGCTTCCGCGATTGGTACGCATCGACGCTTGATTTGCCGGGAACCTATTACCTGCAAGTCGTCGAACATCTGTTCAAGGACAACCATCTCGCCGCTGGCCGTTTCGTGGCGCTTAGCCGCAAAGTCGATCTCTCCGAGCTGCGCTGCCCGCTGTTCCTGCTCGCCGCGCGTGACGACGATGTGGTGGCGCCCGAGCAGATATTCGCGACGGAGCATCTAGTCGATCAGCGGTGCTCAATCGACAAGGCCGTGGCGCCGTGCGGACATCTCGGCTTGTTCATAAGCAAGGAGATCCTCGCCCTGGTCTGGCCGGATATCGCGCGCTGGCTGTCGCACTGAACCCGAATTTTTACACGGCCCGTCGCGGCGTGTTCGCCGGCGCAGTCACATCCCCCAGCGGCGGACGAACCATACCTTCACCAAATGAGTCAGTACCGAATAGCTGAGCAGCAGGGTCGCGACCAGGGGCCAATAAAGCGCGGGAAGCGGCGTAAAGCCGAGCGCAGCCCCCGCAACGGTGAAGGGAAGGGCGATTCCAAAGAGTGAAACGATGATCGTCGTGCCAATGAGCGTCGGACTCGCGTGGCTCTCCACGAACGGGATCTTGGCCGTGCGAATGATGTGGATGATGAGCGTTTGCGTCAGCAGCGACTCCACGAACCAACCCGTTTGAAACAGCGATGGATTGGTCCAGGAATCGAAGACGAACAGCATCATCGCGTAGGTCGCATAGTCGAAGATCGAGCTGATCGGGCCGATGAAGATCATGAACCTGAAAATGTTGTCGATGTCCCAGCGGCGGGGTGAAGCGATGTACTCCTCGTCGACGTTGTCGGTCGGGATCGCGGTCTGGGAGAAGTCGTAGAGCAGATTGTTCGTGAGCACTTGAATCGGCGCCATCGGCAGGAACGGCAGGAAAATGCTTGCCCCGAGCACGCTGAACATGTTGCCGAAATTCGAGCTGGCGCCCATTTTGATGTATTTGGTGATATTGGCGAAGATCTTGCGTCCCTCGGTGACGCCCTCCTGCAGAACCATCAAGCTCTTTTCCAGGAGAATGATGTCGGCCGATTCCTTGGCGATGTCGACGGCAGTATCGACGGAAATGCCGACATCGGCGGCCTTGAGCGCGGGGCTATCGTTGATGCCGTCGCCGAGAAAGCCAACCACCCGACCTTTGCGGTGCAAGGCCTGAACGATCCGTTCTTTCTGCGACGGTGTCAGTTTGGCGAACACGCTCGTGCGTTCGGCGATGTCGGCCAGTTCGTCCTCCGTGATGGCGTCGATCCGCGCGCCGAGAAGAATTTCGCCCGGATCGAGTTTCACTTCACGGCAGACCTTGCGCGTGATGACCTCGTTGTCGCCGGTCAGAATCTTCACGCGTACGCCCTTCTCGGCAAGCGCGGCAATGGCCGCCGCGGCGCTTTCCTTGGGCGGGTCGAGAAAGGCGATGTACCCGAGCAAAATCAGGTCGCGTTCGTCGGCGGCCGAGTAGGCGGTTTGCGAGGCGTCGAGTTCCTTGTAGGCCACCGCCACGACGCGGAATCCGTCAGAATTGAGCGCGACCGTCTCTTCCTTGGCGGTGGCGAAGTGGCTTTCGTCGAGCCGGCCTGTCGTTCCGTCGATCTCGTAGCGCGAACAGACTGCGAAAATTTCCTCGACCGCGCCCTTGCATATGAGGATGTGCTTGTCCGGCCCGTGGGCCACGACCACGGATAGGCGGCGTCGCGAGAAATCAAAGGGGATCTCGTCGATCTTCGCGAAGCCCTCGTCGATTCCGAGAATGCCGTGCATTTCCACGTGTTGCAGCACAGCGATGTCGAGAAGGTTCTTCAGCCCCGACTGAAAATGGCTGTTGAGATAGGCGTATTGCAGAACCCGTTCCGACTCCTCGCCGCGAATATCGAGGTAACGCTTGAGAATGATCCGGTCCTGGGTCAGCGTGCCGGTCTTGTCGGTGCACAAGATGTTCATCGCGCCGAAGTTCTGAATCGCATTGAGCCGTTTGACGATGACCCTGGCGCGCGACATGTCGATCGCGCCTTTGGCGAGGTTCACGGTTACGATCATGGGCAGCATTTCGGGCGTGAGGCCGACGGCGACGGCGACGGCGAACAGCAGCGCCTCCAGCCAATCGTGCTTGGTCAAGCCGTTGATGAGAAAGACGGTGGGCACCATGACGATGATGAACCGGATCATCAGCCAGGTGAAACGATTGATGCCCTGATCGAAGGCCGTGGGCACGCGCCGTCCCGCGATTTCGTCGGCAAGCTGCCCGAAAAATGTATGCCCTCCGGTGCGCACGACGATGCCGGTGGCAAAGCCGCTGACGACATTGGCGCCCATGAAGCACATGTTCGGCAAATCGAACGGATCGTTGATCTCTTGTTGGTGTGGATGGCAAAACTTTTCAGCCGGCATGGCTTCGCCGGTCAGAGCGGATTGGTTGATGAATAAGTCCTTGGCCTCAAGCAAGCGCAGATCGGCCGGGATCATGTCGCCGGCCGACAGTCTGACGATGTCGCCTGGGACCAGCGATTCGATCGGGACCTCAGCGAAATCGCCATCTCCAACGGCCGGCCGCCGTCTCACGCTCGCGGTGGTCTTTACCATCGCGCGCAAGCGGGCGGCCGCCTCGTTGGATCGATGCTCCTGAATGAAAGCGGTGCCGACTGCGAGCAGCACCATCAGCACGATGACGATCGCCGCGCGCATGTCGCCGATGAAATAGGAAACGGCCGCCAGCGTCAGCAGTAGCGCGTTGAGGGGATTTCTCGCGCGGCCCCAAATCTCTTGCAGGATCGTTGGTTTTCGCTCGCGGGCGACAAGGTTGAGTCCAAAATCCTGGAGCCGGCGTGCGGCTTCTTCGTAGGTGAGGCCCGCAGGGCTCGACCGTAGCCGCTGGCACAACGGCTCGGCTGCGAGCTGACCTAGTGCGAATAGGTCCGCCACGTGGGAGGTTGATCGGTCCCTTTCGCCTGGATGAGCTCGTTGTCGAGGGCTCGAAGAATATGCGGCGTCCATGGATTTGATCTGCAATTGATGAATGCGTGCCTCGCGCACGCTTCATAACTCCATGCCGTGGTCCGCGGCGAGCCCTGCCGCTTCAGGGCAGCGATAGGCGAACCGCGTCGAGCCGCGTGCCCCGAGAATCGGGTGTCGCCGATTGCCGCCAACGCTCCACTTCCGCCAACTCGTCCTCAGGCCTTTCCGTGACGACCTCGCGCCGCCCGAGGTAGACGTCCCCGCTATCCCCGTCGATCGAAATCCATTCACCCTCCGCAACCGCGGCCGTTGCGAATTGCGCCCGGCGGCGCGCGATGTCGACCACGGTTCGATCGCAGCCCACGACGCAGGGTTTTCCCATTTGTCGGGCGACAAGTGCGGCATGCGCGGTGCGGCCGCCGACTGCAGTCACGATGCCGGCCGACACGGCAAACCCCGCGACATCGCCGGTGTTGGTATCGGGACGGACGAGGATGACCGGATCGCCGCAGCCGGTCAGCTGCTCGGCGGCGGCGGAGTCGAAGGCAGCACGCCCGCACGCGACGCCCGAAGATGCGCCGACGCCGCGTGCGACGGGATCATGGGTGTCGAGCAAGCGCTGGCGGCTCAGCGCATCGAGTTCGATTCCGTCGAGCCGGCGAAGCGCCTGAGCCGGGGTGATCAGGCCTTCATGCACGAGGTCGATCGCGATGCGCAACGCCGCGCGTGGCGTGCGCTTGGCCGTCCTCGTCTGCAGCATATAAAGCCGTCCGTCCTCGATCGTAAATTCGACGTCCTGCACGTCCCCAAATTCCCGTTCGAGCTGTCCTAGAATGTCGCGCAGCTGAGCCGCGACCGCCGGCAACGCGCGCGCCAATGCTTCTTCAGTCTCGGGGGTGTGACGGCCGGCAACGACGTCCTCGCCTTGCGCCTCGAACAGTACCTCGATGACCGGCTGCGCGGCGCCGGTCGAGGGGTCGCGCGAAAACGCCACGCCCGCAGCCGACGAGGAACCGCAATTGCCGAAGACCATGGCCTGCACGGTCACCGCCGTGCCCTGCAGGCGTTCGAGATGCTGGAGGCGACGATAGGTCTGTGCTCGCTCGCTCATCCACGAGCGATAGACGGCGCGTGCGGCGCTTGTGAGCTGCGCCATGGGATCATCGGGTGGAGCGTCGGCTCCGAGCAGGACGCCATAGTCCGCGGCAAGCCGCTCCAGCCCCTCGCCGTCGAGCTCTCGACCGCTGTCGACGCCTTCTTCGACCATCATTTCGCGCGCACGAGTGGTGAACGGTGCAGGGTCGCTCCCGACCACGATGGTGGCATAGCCTTCGAGCAGGCGTTGTCGACAATCCCAGGCAAATCGCGGGTTTCCCGTCATCCGGACGAGGCCGCGGACCGCGGCCGCCGTGCAGCCGACGTCGAGCACGGTGTCGAGCATGCCAGGCATGGATTGTGCGGCTCCGGATCGCACCGACACCAGCAGCGGACGGCGACGGTCGCCGAATTGCTTCCCGCTCACGCTCTCCAGGAAGGCGATGCCTTCCCGCAGCCCATCGGCCAAGTGACGCTCCGCGTCAGGGTCTCCGGCGACGATCGCCGCGCACAGCTCGACCGGCAGAACGAATGCCGGCGGCACCGGCAGTCCGAGCGCGGCCATGCGCGCAAGATTGGCGGCCTTTACCCCGACGGTCTCGGCTGAAACCTGTCGAGTCGGCCCGTGGCCTATGCGCACGATCTGCATTGGTCGGCTTTCTCTCTTACGTTGAAAGGTCGGCAAGAACGTGCTGGCGAAGCAAATGCCCGAAACTCGCCAGCCGGTCGGTCGCGCGTTCGATTGCGCGCGCAAGCTCGAGCATCGAGAGTGACGCCGGCAAGGAGAGGCCGCCACGCAGCACCAGCGTCGTTACCTCGCGTTCGGCGGCGTCGGCCAGATGCTCGATATCAATGAGACGGCCGACCGCGGCGAGGGCATCCTCGGCATCGAGTCGTTTTCCCTCCGGAACTTCGGCGGCGGCATCGACGCCGGCGGCGGCGGCCTCGGCGGCGGAGACCGCAGCGGAACAGAGGTCGGCAAGCGGCTTGAACACGTCCGCGCTCATGCCTGAAGGCATGATCGAAGCGATGAACGCCGCCTGTTCCAAGTCGTCGATCGCCTCTTCGACCCGGTTCATCAGTTGCTCGATGATCGGCCCGGCCTCGAGCCGCGCAATCTCGTTGCGGCCTTCAATCGCGATCCGGTCAGCCTTCTCCTCGATACGACGAGCGTGCGCGGCCAAAGCGCTTGCGTCCATCTCTCGGCCGGCCCTCTGTCCCGCCACGTAGCGCGCAATTTCGCTTGCGACCTCGCGCGCCAGCCCTGCCTGCCGGACGACGATTGCAAGCAGCGTGCTGTCGACGCGCTCGAGATGGCGGACGAGATCCGCCTCGATCCGGTCCCTGACGAGGCGCACCGAGCGCCCGTGCAGTAATGCTTCCGTCGAAACGCGCAGAACGGTCTTGAGGAAGTCGACGGCAGCGTCCCGCCCGAGCGCGCGATCCAGCCGTTCGCCGAATCCGATTCGCGTCGGCGTCGCGTGACGAACGGCCGCCGCTACGAGTTCGCTGCCTCCAAGCTCAAGGAAGGCTCTGTGGCCGAACCGGTGGCGAGCCGCCCAATCGAGGATGTGGACAGCATCGCGCGGGGATACCCACGCCCGCAGGATCTTGCGGGTCTTGTTCCAGTCGATCAGGAAGACCACGGATGCGCCGACCGCTTCGAGAAAAATATCGCGGCTGTTGCCACCCTCGATCGGGCAGCGGCCGGTGACAAGATAAAACACCCCCTCGTCGCCGAGCCCCTCCGCGCTCTTGCGATCAAGGCCGCTCCATTGAATGGAAAAATTCCGAAACAAGTCGGTGAAGAACTTCGCGCGCGCCAAATGAACGTCCGTGTAGGTGACCGTCACCGCATCCTGCTCAACCGCGATAACGACCACATGGGCGTCGGTCTCACCGATATCGTTTTGAATGATCAGCCGGTCTCCCGACCTGCTTGCGGTCGTTGCCAGTCCCGGATGATCGAATTTCAGCTTGCGGGTCGATTCGAGCCCGCGCATGAACGCCTCGACCGCGGGGCGGTCCTCGGGCAACAGGCCGTAGACATGCGCACCCGCCACCACATCCTCGGCGTGAGCCGCGGCCAGACGGTTCAAAGCCTTGTGCATGTCCATTACCAGCCGATGCACGCTGTCGCCGTCGGAGAGGCCTGTCAGCCTGGCGATTTCAGCGGGCTCGGCGCTGTCCGAAGGTTCGGGCGCATCGGCCGCTTTTAGGGCCGATAGCCGTTCATCGAGGACATCACCCTGCGCTGCATCGCCGGATTTGACGGCCTCCATCATGGTGGCGATGTCGTCCCAAATTGCCGCTCGCAAATTGCCCAGCCCGGGCGCCGTGATCCGTTCGTCTCCCAACCGGCCCGCGCGATTGACGAGCGTTTCCATTGCGACCAGATCGAGGTCGGTCGCGCGGCATTCGTTCCTCAGGTCGAAACGCACTTGGGCGGGATCGTGCGCGTGGCGTGCAGCCGCCTGCAAGATGCTCAAGCGCACCTTCACGCGATCGTTGGCCAACAAACCCTGCGCGATGAGGGCTGGCAGCAAAATGTCGGATTCGCCTAGTCGCTCGATGATCTTGGATTTCATAATGGGCACCTGCGAGCCGGGCGCTACTAACGCACGTTTGAGCGGCCTCGTTATTGAGCTAGATCATTTATAAAACTGTCACAAATCCGGTGCGCAAAGAGCCCGGCGCCTTCGAAGTCGGATTTATCAGACTTCGGCCGATTCAAAAAATGCCCGAACTCGGGCAGGCCCGAGTTCGGGTGGGAGAGGGCAGCAACAACGAGCACCGCGCGCGCCGCCAATTTCTTCACGGGCTCTTGCGCGGGGCATGACACCGAATGTGTGAGCTTTAAGGCTTCGAGAACGTTCCGATGATGCCGGTCGCGCCCTTGGCGTGCCCGTCCAACGCCTTGATGAGCTCGTCTCGCGTGAGGCCGGGCTGGAGCGCATTCGGCTCGAGGTCGGTGGCAAATAAGGTGAAGGTGTAGTGGTGCGGCGCGCCCGGGGGCGTGCAGGGGCCGAAATAATGCGGCAGACCCATCAGGCTCTTGCCGCCGACATATTTCTCGGTCTGCTTGGAGACCTCTCCCTCCGCAAAGCCGGTCACGGACGCTGGAATGCCATAGGCGACCCAATGGCTCACGCCGCCTGGCGGCCTGCCTTCCGGATCGAACATCAGCAGCGCATAGCTCTTGGTGCCGGCGGGCGGATTCGCCCAGGACAGTGCCGGCGAAACGTTCTCGCCGACGCAATTCGGATTCTGCTTGTTGTTGCCGGCGTTCTTGGTCGCAAGGCGCTCGCCGTCCTTGAACGAGGGCGACGTGATCGTGAAGACGCCCTGCGCATTCGCGC
>Ga0318550_10000151_pt1 | contig 14511 bp, 16 predicted proteins | sample GRESIP169b2f23_FD_203499 | JGI IMG/M metagenome (GOLD analysis project Ga0318550, IMG submission 203499) | Tropical soil microbial communities from Luquillo Experimental Forest, Puerto Rico - GRE.SIPMG.169b2f23 | ecosystem: Environmental > Terrestrial > Soil > Tropical forest > Bulk soil... | reverse complement strand
CGGGCTCGGCGTCTGGCTCTCGTTCACCGATGCCCGCATCGGCCGCCTCGGCGCGTTCGTCGGGCTCGAGAACTACGAGTGGCTGTGGGACGACTCGGTATTCTGGCTCTCGGTGTTCAACACGTTGCTCTATACCGGCGTTGCCAGCGTGTTCAAATTCGCGATCGGGCTTTATCTCGCGCTCCTGCTCAACAACAACATGCCGTTCAAGGCGATGATTCGCGCGCTCGTGCTGATCCCCTTCATCGTGCCGACCGTGCTCTCGGCGATCGCCTTCTGGTGGATCTTCGACAGCCAGTTCTCGATCGTGTCCTGGTCGCTGCGCAAGCTCGGGCTGATCGCGACCAATATCGATTTCCTCGGCGATACCTGGAACGCGCGTTGGTCCGTCATCTTTGCCAACATCTGGCGCGGGGTGCCGTTCGTCGCCATTACGCTGCTCGCGGGCCTGCAGACCGTGCCGCCCTCGCTCTACGAGGCCGCAACCATCGACGGCGCGACCCCGTGGCAGATGTTCCGCTACGTCACCTACCCGTTGCTGACCCCCATCATCGCGGTGGTGATGACGTTCTCGGTGCTGTTCACCTTCACCGATTTCCAGCTCATCTGGGTGCTCACGCGCGGCGGCCCCGCCAACGCCACGCATCTGATGGCGACGCTCGGCTATCAGCGCGCCATCGGCGGCGGCTATCTCGGCGAGGGCTCGGCCATCGCCACCGCCATGATTCCATTCCTGCTCGCCGCCATCCTGATCTCGTGGTTCGGACTGCAGCGCCGCAAATGGCAGCACGGGGAGAGCAATGACTGAGGGGCGGCGCTGCATGTCTTTCGTGCCGCGAACGGGGCAAGCCCCGCGCGCGGTGCCGAAAGTGGCAGCACGGAGAGAGCAATGACTGACGTGCTCGCGTCGAAGGTCGCAAGCCCGAAAGCGGTGCTGGCCGGCGTCACGGCCGACCACACCGAAGGCATGAGCTACCTGCAGACGCTGCCGCGGCGGCTGGTGACGCTTTATCTGCCGCTCTCGCTCATCATCTTCGTGCTGCTGTTCCCGTTCTATTGGATGGCGCTCACAGCAATCAAGCCGGACGAGCAATTGCTCGACCTCGAGCGCTTCAATCCGTTCTGGACCTGGACGCCGACGCTCAAGCACATCGACAAATTGCTGTTCGGGACCCACTACCCGCTGTGGCTCGCGAACACGATGCTGGTCGCCATCACCGCGACCATCCTCTCGATCGTCGCCAGCGTGCTCGCGGCCTATGCGATCGTGCGGCTGCGCTACCGGGGTGCGCAGTGGGTCGGCGGCGCGATCTTCCTCGCCTATCTCATTCCGCCGTCGATCCTGTTCATTCCGCTGTCGACCGTCGTGTTCCAATACGGCCTGTTCGACACGCCGTTCGCGCTGATCCTCACCTATCCCACCATCTTGATCCCGTTCTCGACCTGGCTGTTGATGGGCTATTTCAAGACCATTCCATTCGAGCTCGAGGAATGCGCGCTGATCGACGGCGCCAGCCGCTACCAGATCCTCACCAAAATCGTCCTGCCGTTGGCGGTGCCGGGATTGATTTCGGCCTTCATCTTCTGCTTCACGCTGTGCTGGAACGAATTCATCTACGCGCTCACCTTCATTTCCTCGACCCAGAACAAGACGGTGCCAGTCGCGATCGTCAACGAGTTCGTCGACGGCGACATCTATCGGTGGGGCTCGCTGATGGCGGGAGCGCTGGTCGGCTCGCTGCCGCTGGTGATCCTCTACGCCTTCTTCGTCGAGCACTACGTCTCGGCGATGACGGGCGCGGTCAAGGAATAGACGAACGCGAGTTCTGCTGGCATCCTGCGAAAAAAGCGGTTCGATGTCGGCGCGAAACCGAAGCGGCGACGCGGATGCCCTGATGGCCCGGGAGGATGATCTGCCATGGATTTGACGGTGGTGGCGTACGCGACGCTTGCGCTCTCCTTGTTCGTGTCCGCGGTCAAAATGGGCGGCTGGATCCTCAACGCCGATCCCCGCGCGATCATCAATTCGGGACGCTGGGCGTTGGTCGCGCTTGCGGCGCTCGCGCTGGGTGTCTTGGCGTGGCTCATCGCGAGCGGCCGGTGGACGTCGGCGATGATGCTCGCGGCCTTCATGCTGCCGGTGTTCGTGCAGGCGGCGCCGCGCTGGCGCGTGCTGTTCGGTCCGCTCAACGCCGCGCGGAGCGACTTTCCGCCCAACCCGAGGATTTTCGGCAGTGCAGCCGGCGGCTTCTCGAGCGCGCGCGCGACGACGGATCCGGAACTGGTGCGGCAGGCAATCGCCGTGTTGCGAGCCTATCTCGAGCAAGCGGGAGCGCAGCTCGAGCACAAGCCCGCCGAGCGGCGGCTCGCGAGCGCGGCGAATGGGAGCGGCAACGGGCGGCTGCGCATGTCGAGGGAGGAGGCGCTCGACGTTCTCGGGCTCGAGCCGACCGCGAGCGCGCCGGAGATCGCCGACGCGCACCGCCGCCTCGGCGAGCGAGTCGATCCGCAAGTCGGGGGGACCCATTACCTGAGCATGAAGATCGACGAGGCCAGGGACGTTCTCCTGGGAGAATAGGGTCCATTCGCCCGGAGAACGCGATGTCGCGACGCCGGCACGATCGTTGGCTGCTGATCCGCTTGGCCGCACAGAACGTCGGCCGCCGCCGGCTGCGCGCGATCTTCCTCGGCGTCGCCGTGATGCTCGGCGTAGGCATCGGCTTCGCGAGCTTCGTCGCCGGCTGGGCGCTACGGGAAGGCATGGCGCGCAGCTTCTCGCGCATGGGCGCGGATTTGGTCGTCGTCCCGCGCGCGACGCTCGTGAACATCACCGCGAGCCTGCTCACCGTGCAGCCCACCGACGAGACGCTCCCCGCCGATCTGGCTCAGCGCATTGCCGCGGTTGCCGGCATCGCCCAAGTGGCGCCGCAGCGCATCGTCCCGGCGCTGGTCGAAGGGCATAGCGTCAATCTGATCGCGTTCGACCCGGCGCAGGATTTTTCGGTGCAAAGCTGGGTCGAGGCGCGCCAGGCTGGACCGCTCGAAGGCCTGATCGCGGGCGGGGCGTTATCCACCCGACTCGGCGAAACGCTCAGCGTCTGCGGGATGCCCATGCGCGTGTCCGCCCGGCTCGGCAAGACCGGCGTCGGGCCGTTCGACGAGTCCTATTTTGTGAGCTTCGCCGGGCTCGCTGACATCGTTTCGTTCTGCCGCACCTCGGACGCGCGCGCCGCCGCCAAGCCGGCGGCGCCGGCGAAGGCCGACGACGTGCCGCCGATCGACGGCATGCGCCATGCCGACGCCAACATCTGCTCGGGAGACCTGCCGCTCGATCGGGTTTCGGCCTTCCTGCTGCAGCTTTCGCCCGGAGCCAAGATGGAGGACGTTAAGTTCGGCCTTGCGCAACTTGCCGACGTCAAAATCGTCGAGGGCAACGGCGTGCTGACCTCCTCGCGGCAGGCGCTCAGCACGCTCCTCCTCGGCATGGCCGCATTCACGGCGTTGGAGCTCACCGCATTGCTGATCCTGGTCTCGCTCTTGTTCTCGGCGATCGTGCAAGAACGCTACCGCGAAGTCGGCCTGTTGCGGGCGATGGGCGCCAAGCCCAATCAAGTGATGACGATCATTCTCGCGGAAGCGGCCGTCATCACCGCCCTCGGCGGCCTCGCCGGTCTTACCTTCGGCGCCGCCGTGCTGCTGACCTTCGCGCGCTCGCTCGGCTTCTATTTCGCGCTGCTCGGCGTCCCGTTCGCCTGGCCGCCGGCTGCGGTCCTCCAGGCCAGCGCGCTTCTTGCGATCGTGTTCTCGGCCCTGCTCGGTCTCATCGGCGCGTTTCTGCCGGCATGGCGGGTGCGGCGGATGGCGCCTTATGCGCTGATCCAGGCGGAAGGACGGTGACGTGACGCTCTCGGCGCAGTTGCTGACCAAGCGATATGGCGCCGCTCCTGGCTACGCGGCGGTGCGGGGCGCGAGCCTCGAGCTGCGCGGCGGCGAGTTTGTCTCGATCGTCGGCCGATCGGGTTCAGGCAAGTCGACGCTGATGGCCATGCTTGGCGCCTTGACCAGGCCGACGGAAGGCAAGCTGTTGCTCAACGGCACCGACGTGTGGACGCTGCCGGAAGCCGAGCGCGCGACCTTCCGCTCCCGCCACGTCGGCTTCGTGTTCCAGTTTCCGAGCCTGTTGTCGAACCTGACCGCGGTCGACAACGTCGCCGTTCCGGCGCTGCTCGGCCGCACCATGGAGGCCGAGGAGGCGTACGCGCGGGCGCATGATCTCCTCGCGCGCGTCGGGCTCGCGGACCGCGCCGAGGCCTATCCCGGCAGCATGTCCGGCGGTGAGCAGCGCCGCGTCGCCGTCGCCCGCGCGCTCATCAATGCGCCGCCGCTGTTGCTCGCCGACGAACCGACGAGCGACCTCGATGAGGACACCGAAACCGACATCATCGACCTGCTGGAACAGTTGCAGCGCACGGAGGCGTTCAGCCTCGTCCTCGTCACCCACGATCTCGAACTCGCCAAGCGCGCGCAGCGCAGCTATGAGATGCGCCAAGGCACGCTCGCGGCGACCGGTCTGCCGCAGGTCGCGGCCGAGCCGCAACGGCGCTTCGGCCCCGCCAGGATCCGCCCCGAGCGGGCGGCGCCGGCCGCGGTGCGTGCGCCCATCCGCCTGGGCGCCAACCTGTGGCGCGGGGTCAAGACCTTCCTCATCGCCGCGGCCGTGATCTTCGCCGCCATCCTGGCGGCCGACGTCGGAGTCGAGAAATATCAGGCGATGCGGGTGCGCGAGCGGTCCGCTCGCACCGCGGCGCTGCAGCACCTGGCGCTCAATCGCCTTCGCGGCGACGTCCAGTCGGTGATCGACCTCGGCGACGGGCGCTACGAATTGACGACGTATCTCCAGAACGTCGGCGGCGGGGAGCCGATCTATGTCATGGCGCCGGATATGCGCGCCTATGTCCAGGTCGGAACGGTGTGGCAGGAAGTGCCGATGACGCCGGCCGATGACAGCGCAACCGGCGTCGCGAAAATCGAGGGCAAGCAGACCTATCGCTATCGCTTCGATGCGCGCGTGCGCGATTTCGCGCAACTGCTGCCCAACTACATGCACGTGCGCTTCTCCGGCACGATGCTGGTCAGTCCGAGCAGCACGCCGAACGGCGATGTGTTCGAGCGCAAGGATAATTACTACGTCTACCTAAAGCCGTTCGACGTCGCCGACGAGGTCGTGTTGAGGCGCATGCGGTTTTCTGGAAAACCGCCGGTATGGATCCCCATGCCGCCGCATTGAGGTACCGATGGATTCGTCGTAGCGCGGCAGACGATCTTGATCGCTGCGCGACATTATTGTGCAATCAATGTCAGCGGTAACCCGGGAAGCGGAGGAGCTGGGTCATGTCCGACGGGCGCAACCCGAAATTCAAAGAGCCGATGCAAAACGTCGATCTTCCGAAAATGAAGCTCGAGGTCGAAAGCGAGGCCAAGCCCGAGACGCCGCTCACCGCTGAACAGATCTACCTCAAGCGCAAGGCCGAGGTGGCGCAGCAGGACAACGCGGATTTTTCGAACTATCTGCGGGAAAAAGCCTCCCGCGATGAACAGGAAAAGTTGCAGCCGGCGCCGGTGCCGCCACCAGCGGCTGCGCCGCAAACCGCGCCGAGGAAGCTCAATCGGCGCAGCCTCCTGACGTGGGCCGCGGGCACCGCGGTGGTGGGCGAGGCGGTCACGCTCGGCTATCCCATGCTCACCGGGCAGAGCATCCCCGATCACGGGGCGCGGCACGCCGGCTCAACCAATACCGAACCCCAGCGCCACCCCATCGATCGGGAATTGGTCAATCCGCAGGCGGATGTGGGCGGGCGGCGCTTCGGCGACTGGGTGCTTCTGATGCCGACCAAGATGGGCGGCGGCACCTATGCGGTGAACCTTAATACCGGCCGCGCGCTCGCCTGGATCTCGTACTGGAACTACGGCGACTACAACCCGATCTCGCATCACTTGTGCGCCTTCCCGAGCGCGGATCCGGCGAAGGGCTTCGAATGGATCAACAGCACCCAGGGCGGCAAGAATTCGCTCATCTACGGCATCCCCGCCCATATCGAGACGCCGGGGGAAGGCTTCAACATCTATCGCGTGCGCTACGACGGCTCGCAAATGGAGGTGATGGAGAACGTCGCGGAAACCACGGGCCTCGGTCTCGGCGTGCACGTGAACATCGATCCCAAGACCGCGGAGCGCTATTTCGTCACCGACGGGCAGAAGGACATCGCGGCGTGCTTCGACCGCCGGACCTCGCGCGTGATCGCGGCGCTCAAATACGACTGGGTGCCCAACGTGCGCAACCTCGCCGAGGCCTGGCAAAAGGGCGGCGTGCTCAAGATCTCCAAGATCTATCCCGACCCGGCGACCGGCAAGTACGACTATCTCGGCACCAAGGGCCAGAAGATCGAATGGGAGATGGTGCCCATGGGCGAACTGTTCGTCGAGGAGGGAACGCTTCCCGGCGACGACGTTCTCAGTCTCTGCGGCGCCGACGGCACCATCTGGCACCCGAGCGGCCGCTGGGCGTCTACGATTGTCAGGCTATGCGGCGGCCAGCTCATCCTCGATGCCGAGAAGAACTTCGAGCCCGTGACCTTCCTTCAATTCAACAAGAACGCGCCGAACCAATATCCCGTCAAGAAGATCGACAACGACCATTGGGAGGTGACGTTCGATAAAATCTTCTCGCCCGGCCACGAGATCGGCTTCTCCCCCGACGGGCGCTTTCTCTGCATGATGAACAATCTGCGCGAGAACAATTGCTCGGTCTTCGATTCGAGCGATCCCGACCCGCGCAACTGGAAGAAAATCGCGCATATCGAGGATCCGCTGTGGGTGGGCAAATATCCGAACCCGTTCCACATGGTGTTCTCCATGGACGGCTCCAAGCTCTATCTTTCGATCCTGCACCCCTCCCCGGCCGCCAGCGGCGTGATGGTGGTCGACACCAAGACCTGGAAGATCAAGAAGGAGATCCAGGGCATCGGCCCGGACATGCAAACGCTGGCGGTGACGTATGACGGCAAATACGTGGTCGGCGTGTTCAGCGGCTTCCAGCGGCTATCGAGCGGCATTGCCTTCATCGATACCGAGACCGACGAGCTGGTCGGCATCTGGCCGAGCAACGGCGGTCACCACGACTGCGTCATCGTGCCGAGAACGCTCGAGCACATGAAGCACACGCGCTCGTGCACGCTTTAGCGCAGTCCATTTCTGACTGATGAAGCGCCGCGCGCTCGCTGCCCTACCCTCGGGGCGACCCATCCAACTCGAAGCGCTTCTGCACCATGCGCTCGTTTGCTTCCCGCCGTGATGCGGATCATAGGCGCGCCTGCGCGCCCCAGCGGCCGGGCCTCGAAAGGCAGCTGATGCGCTGCCCTGTGCCGAGACCGACTCCGACCTGTGCTGCTACCTTTGCCCTTTCTCTCTCATGAGGACCATGAGACGCTCCGTTACGGGGTCTAGGCTGGCCGCAGCCTCTTCCGTTATCGGGTTTAGGTCGGGCGCAACGTCTTCGGTCTCGTCACATCCTCCCCGATCGTCGCATTGGCCCTTCGCTTCCGCCTCTCGCTCTAACCGTTGCTCACGAAAGGACGAGGACAGATCCAATGCCCTGGTCCGCCTCCCTTGCTGCTGCTTGCGAAAGACCCTGAAAACTCTAATCCTGTCGCCCTCGACGGCAAAATCCATGTCGCCACTTTCACCAAGCCGTTCTTTCAAGGCGTCTCTTACGGAGTTCTTGGCCTTTTGAGCTTCGGTTCTCAGAGCTGAAAGCTTAGTGGATTTGTCTACGTACTCTTCCCAACCCTTGAGCGTCTGAACCTTCTCTATGGGTAGAAAGCCAATCGTCTTTGTCTTGGCTTCGTTCTGATCTGCCATGTCCTCGTCCTCTTGGAACATGGCCCTTGTGCCAAAGCATGGTTCACAGATGGTTAACTGTAAGCGCATCGATGCCTGCGCCAAATGCCAGCTTCGAGACGGGGAATCGTTGACGCAGGTTCCGAACCTCGTCGAATTGACAAAGCAGTAAGTTGTGACTTGCAGCCGGGTAGGAATTAACTGCCTTTAAACTATGCTTGGACACGCTGTTGCCCATGCCGAATCAATCCGCTGCTGCGAACGCTCATCAGCTTGCGACCCCATTTCATGGATCCCAGCCGTGGGAGGCGCCCGATCCGGTTCCAGTCATGCGGCGGGAACTGAAGCTGTTGCTCATCGAGATGAACGTATTGCGCGTGGAGGTTGAACAACTGCGTGCAATGGAACGGGAAGCGCGCAACACAGAGCAATTCCTCTCGGCCTCCGTCAACCGACTCATAGAGAGCCGAGATCACTGGCGACAAGAAGCAGAACGCCTCAACGCGTTAATCACGCAAGTGCCGCCCTGGTCGCTATTCTGGTGGAGCTGTGTTGACGCGTTCAAGGCGTGGCGAAAACCAACCGACCGCGGGCTGCACTGGGCCTGAGCAGCAAGTAGCTCGGATTGAGCTTTAAGCGCATCCACGCGCGTCCATAGCCCGGCATAAAGGGCGTTTACGCCCGTCTTCGCGGGCTATGGACGGGCGTACACGCCCTTAATGAGGCGCGACGGCGAAATCCGGGATGTCGCGCGCTGCAATGTCAACTCCTCACGAACGCGTTCGCGGCGCAACCTATCTTCACTTAACTCTACCTACCTTCACTTAACTCGTAACCGTCCGTTAGGGGCCGCCTTGCGCGCGCTGGGCTGATCCGTCTTCTGTTTGCACCGGTGCAAGCACTGTGGCTTGCACTGGTGCAAGAGACGGTGCGATGAGCCGAGTTGAGGTGCTGTCGAGCCCGGAGCGGCGCCGGCGGTGGAGCGCGGAGCAGAAGCGGTCGATCGTCGCGGAGGCTTTTGCACTGGGCTCTTCGGTTTGCGAGGTTGCCCGGCGCGTGGATGTCGTTCCTGGGCAGATTTATCGATGGCGGCGCGATCTGCGGACCGCCGCGGCAGGATTTGCTGAGGTGGTGGTCGCGCCGGGGCCGGACGAGAGAACGGTGGCCGGCCCGCCGGCGCTGGAGATCGAGCTCGGCCGCCACATTCGCGTGCGCATTGCGGCGACGGCGTCCAAGGAGTTGGCATCCGCGATCATCAAGGCGCTGGTGGCACGATGATCCCATTGCCTACCGGGGTTCGGGTGTGGATCGCGGCAGGTCATACCGACATGCGGCGTGGGATGCAGAGCCTTGCCCTCCAGGTGCAGGAGGCGCTGAAGCGCGATCCGCACGCTGGCGACCTCTACGTGTTTCGCGGGCGCAGCGGCTCGTTGATAAAGATCCTTTGGCATGACGGCGTCGGCATGTCGCTCTACGCCAAGCGGCTGGAGCGCGGCAGGTTCATTTGGCCGTCGGCCACGGCCGGTGTCGTTTCGATCTCGATGTCGCAACTCGCTTATATGCTGGACGGAATCGATTGGAGAAATCCCCAGCACACGTGGCGTCCGACGGTGGCGGGATGAGCTGCGACGCGTTGACTCAGGGGACGGAATTTATCGCACGAATCAGCGTGACTGTGCTGCAGTCGCAGTCATGGCTGGGGCAGCTGATCATCTTCCCGAGGACACGGCCGCGCTGAAGGCGGCGCTGATCGAGACGCGCGCCAAGCTCGTGGGCGCCGAGGCCCTGATCGAGCACCTGCAATTGGTGATCGCGAAGATGAAACGCGAAATGTTTGGTCCGCGCTCCGAGCGTAGTCAGCGACTCATCGACCAACTGGAATTGCAGCTCGAGGAGCTGAGCGCGGCAGCTGGAGAGGATGAGACGAAGGCCGAGACGGCGCATGTCCACGTGCAGGGGTTCATGCGGCGCCAGGCGATGCGGCGAAACTTTCCCGCCGATCTACCGCGCCGGCGAATTGTTCACCCAACGCCGACCTCGTGCCCGTGCTGCGGCGGCAGCAAGCTCTCCAAGATCGGCGAGGATGTGACCGAGACGCTCGACGTCGTCCCACGGCAATGGTTCGTCACCGAGCATGTGCGGGAGAAGTTCAGCTGCCGGTCCTGCGAGACGATTACGCAGCCGCCGGCGCCGTTCCACGCGATTGTGCGGGGCTTTGCCGGCCCGAGCCTGCTGGCGATGATGCTGGTCGAGAAATACGCCAATCACCAGCCGCTCAACCGGCAGAGCGAGCAATATGCGCGCGAGGGGATCGAGCTGTCGGTGTCGACCATGGCCGATCATGTCGGGGCCTGCGCGGCCACGCTGAGGCCGCTCTATGAGCTGATCAAGGCACACGTGTTCGCCGCCGAACGCATTCATGGCGACGACACCACTGTGCCGGTGCTGGCGAAGGTGAAGACCCGTACCGGGCGGATTTGGGCCTATGTCCGTGATGACCGTCCCTTCGGCGGCCATGCGCCGCCAGCTGCCGTGTTCTTCTACTCATCGGATCGAGCCAGCATCCATCCCGAGCGGCATCTCGCCGGCTATTCCGGGATCCTTCAGGCCGACGCCTATGCCGGGTTCAATGTGCTCTACGAGCCGGATCGAAAGCCGGGACCGATCACGGAAGCCGGATGCTGGGCGCACGCGAGACGCAAGCTGTTCGAGCTTGCCGACATCGCCTCGAAGGGGCGCAACCAGAAGCCGACGACGATCTCGCCGATCGCTTTCGAAGCGGTTCAGAAGTTCGACGCCATCTTCGTGCTGGAACGCTCGATCAATGGCTTGTCGCCCGAAGCGCGCCTAGCCGCGCGCCGCAAAGACATCGCGCCGCTGGTGAATGATCTCATCGATTGGATGAAACGGGAGCGGGGTAAGCTCTCGCGCCACAACGAAGTGGCAAAGGCCATGGACTACATGCTCAAGCGCATCGACGTCTTCACGCGCTTCCTCGAGGATGGCCGCATCTGCCTGAGCAACAATGCGGCCGAGCGCGGGCTGCGCGGGATTGCTCTCGGCCGAAAGTCTTGGCTGTTCGCCGGATCCGATCGCGGCGGCGAACGCGCCGCGGTCATGCTGACGCTGATTCAAACGGCCAAGCTCAACGACGTCGATCCCCAAGCTTGGCTCGCCGACGTGCTCGCGCGCATCAATGATCACAATATCCACAGCCTCGATCAGCTGTTGCCCTGGAATTGGAGGACCCAGCCTGCCAGACTGGCGGCATGATGAGTCCGATCAGGCAGAACGCCGCATCCGACAGCTTCAACCAGATCGCCACCATTCGCATCGAACTGCGGCACACCGATCCCTTGATCTGGCGTCAGGTCGAGGTGCCGACCTCGATTACGCTCAAGGTCCTGCACGACATCATCCAGGCCGTCATGGGATGGTTCGATTACCACCTCTGGGAGTTCACAATCGGCAAGCAAAGGTACGGTCTGCCGATGGATGACGAGTGGGGAACAGAGTCTCGCATCGCGGCGGGCAAGGTGCGCCTGCGCGACGTGCTCAAGCCGCGAAAGACCGTCATCGATTACACTTACGACTTTGGTGATGGCTGGGAGCATCGGCTCACCGTGACCGATGTCCGCACCGGCCAGCCGGGCGTCTCCTATCCGCGCTACATCGGTGGCGAAAGGAATGGACCGCCCGAGGATTGCGGCGGCATCCCAGGCTTCTACGAACTGCTCGAAGCGATCGCCAACCCTACTCACCCGAGCCATGCCCATCTCAAAGAATGGGCAGGCGACTACGATCCCGATACGTTCGACGTACTCCCGATCAAATACGCCCTCGGTCGCATCGCAAACCGCCGCAACGCCGCTCGGTCACGCTTCGCCAGGAAAAAGCCGCTCGGCTCGGCCGCGTGACCCGCCGCGGCCTTCACCGGATGGTTACGTTGGATACACACTTCACCTGTTTTGTGAAGCCAGTCGTGCTCACTAGCAGTCCATAAGGAACCCTGCCGGACGTTAGTACAGGCACAGATCGAGATGTGTCCTTCTTGAGTCGTGCCCTTTGCTTTTGCCGACTCTCCAGAACGGATGAATCCTATGTCACGACTTTCCTCCGTGCTGAACTTTCCAGAAATTATTGAGGTCCGCTCGCTGTCTGGCTTAGTAAATGCGTCATTGTAAAGGTTAGAAACAAAATCGAGATAAGCTTTTTTCTGGTCATCTGGGACGTCCTTAGGAATCGACCGTTCATCGAAGTCCGCTACTAGCGGAATTGATTTCTCATTCCGCCCACGTTTTCGATCTAGGTATTCCTGAATGGAAGAAATGCGAATATCCGAAAGCTCAAGAGATAGATATTCCCATTCTGCAGACCACTTGAAGGGGCTTTTGCCTTCTTCCCAATGTTCAATGAATAGATATGGGTTCTTCTGTTCGAGGCGTCTTTGAAAAGTAGTTGGAGCAGGTGCTTTGCGTTTCAGCCCCATGACGCCCTCTTTTGCTGTAGACATTGGGCAACCGTCTGCCCCTGCGGATCACTTACGCAAGTTCAAGCTCGCGCTCGGAATCCTGCCACTGCTTGTCTTCGTGCTCGAACACGTCGGCCTTCTCCTTCGCCTCGTCGCGCTCTTGCAGTTCGTCGAGCAGCTTGATGATCTCGCGCAGCAGTTCGTTACCCTCTGGCTGCGCGACGGGGCTGCCGAGGAAGAGCACGCGCAGCATCAGGTCGGCCGGTCCAGGCAGGTCGCACTGATCTTTCTCCCACCGGGCGACCGTCTGATCCGAGACGCGCAGCCGCGCTCCTAACTCTGCCTGTGTCATGTCCATGTGCTGGCGCAGGAACCTGATCTCCTTCGGCGCTAGCGCTTTGCGCGTCGTCACCAAATGGAGGCCAATCGCCTTCCACAGCCCGTCCAGATCCTCGACCGTCACGTACTCTTCGCCGTCAATCGGCTCGCGCTTGAAGCCGTTGAGTAGGTAAATGTTGTCCAAGCCGCACGCCGTGTAGTGCAGCGGCCGCTCCTCGGCCGCGAGCGGATTGCCCATGTGGAAGCTCAGGATGTTCTTCGTCATCGCAGGTCCTCCCATTCCACTGTAATCACGCGCAGCTTCACACCACCGACGACCGACACCACGACGCCGACCTCACGTCCGTTCCGCATCTCCAAAGCGAGCTTCACCACCCATTCGTCGGCCTGCCTGCCGGGCTCGACCATTCCTTTCACGTAGCCTTTCCTGATGACCTCCAGCGCCATCTTGTCGGTGATGTCACGCTGGGGCATCCGAACCAGCGTGGCATGATTGCGCCACTGGATGTTCGCCGTGTCCTGCGCCAAAGCCCTGGCGGTATTCCGCACCACCTCCGGGCGGGGCCGCATCGGCTTGGCTGGCTCGCTAGGCATAACGCCTATCAATCCGATAGGTTGCCACCTGTCAATCTGATAGGAAAGTTAAATTTCCGTAAGTCGAACCAAGTGGCTCAAAAAGCACAGTTTTTTCAAGGCTGGGCGCGCGCGAGCGGGGTCTCCGGCGCGTTTCTAAGGCGCGGCTCGTGCAACCCCATGCTCGTGGAGATCGGCCACGAGACTCATCGAACTCGGCCCCTCGACCAGCGGGAAAAAGGTCAGCGAGCGGATGAAATTCGAGCGTCATTGCCGCCACCTAACTTGAGAGGACAGTGATGCCGGGGCCATCCCTGACCGGGCGGCCGAGCGGCCGGTCGTCTAAAGCTGCCCATTGGGCTTCGCAGCGGCGATGGAGGTGGGCGAGCCGTCGGCCGTCCCCGACCAGGCGGAGCGGCTGATAGTCACCCGGGCGGCCACAGTAGTCACAGGCTCGCTCGATGGGCTCGGGAAGCCGCATTGGGATGCTAACGGGTTGGGCGGCCAACTCCTCGAGGCTGGGCTCATAGTCGGATGGCACGCCCCTATTCCCCGCTACAAGCGCTACGTCCGCTACTTCCGCTACTCTTGACCCCTGAAAATTGGGCTTGGTAGCGCTCGTAGCGGACGTAGCGCTACTATCGGGAGACAGGGGCAGAGGGGCGAGGTATCGCTTCCAAACGTCATGCAGATCCTCGCGGGCGTAGCCCTTTGGGCGGTGCTCGCCGCCGGTGTTGAGGTTTTTCGATTTCACTCCGTATTCGCGGAGCCGAAACGCCAATCCCCGGTCGTTTAGCTGTTTGCCCTTCAAGTCGTTCCAGGGCGCCTCGGGCAAGCTGTGAAGTCGCTCGAGGATGGCGGCCGTGGTCATCTGCTCGGCCTGACCGAAGATGTCGCGCAGGTCGGACAAGAGTCGGATGCCGAGGCTCGGCTCTCTATCGGCGGCAGCCGCTACGAGCGTTACGGCTGCTACTCTGGCGCGTTTAGGCCAATCCTCGCCGGCCGCATCTGCGATGGCCAGCAGTGGCTCCCACATGTCGGCATTGCGGTCTTCGATACCGTCAGGCATCGCCGGCCGCGCCTCAGTCATCTCCTTGACGGCGTCGGCTCCCCAAGCGGCGAGTTGGCCGCGAAGGTCGTTTCCTTCCTCGGCATGAACCCGACGTCGAAATGGCGTGACCTTTTCATGTGGTGCCCGACGCCGCATTCGGATCACGATTGACCGACTTAGA
>Ga0318550_10000131_pt1 | contig 15044 bp, 10 predicted proteins | sample GRESIP169b2f23_FD_203499 | JGI IMG/M metagenome (GOLD analysis project Ga0318550, IMG submission 203499) | Tropical soil microbial communities from Luquillo Experimental Forest, Puerto Rico - GRE.SIPMG.169b2f23 | ecosystem: Environmental > Terrestrial > Soil > Tropical forest > Bulk soil... | reverse complement strand
GGTAACGGGCTATTAATTCCTGCGCTCGGAACCATCCAGGTCACCCCTAACAATAACTGGACCACAACAGTGGCTGCCCGGTTCGGCGTGGCGAATGGCCACTGGCTGTCCTATGGCAAGGTCGGCGGCGGTTGGGTCGGCAACGACAACTTCACCGTCACTAACGTGACACCCGGTGCGGCGATCACTGGCTCCAACAGGAACACCAATAGCGGTTGGCTGGTGGGCGCGGGCATCGAATGGGCTTTCGCAAACCGCTGGTCGGCGAAGCTCGAGTACGATTATCTGGGACTAGGCAGCCAGACATTTACTGTTCCGGCTGGATCTCCATTCCTCGCCAACGACACTTTCACCGTCAGCAATCGCAACATCCAGATGGTGAAGGTGGGGATCAACTACCTATTCAATTGAAGCAAGTCCTGATCGCCAAAGCTTGAAATAAAATACATCCTGTTCTCGGCAGATCTTGTCTTTGCAATCCCGAATTCTCGTGATCTCGAGTTTCGATTCAAGGCTGCCTAGCGCTACTTTGGCAGATTTTTAGGGGCACAGGATTCCCAATCAGTTTTTCTGTGACTCATGGGTGGTCGGCTTTTGGAGGGGCCGACCGTGGCTGGCAGGACGTCGGATTGGAAAGAAGAGCTTGGACACTTTCTCAAGCCGTTTCTGGATCGGTTGGGACACGAGGCGCGGCGACAGATGTGCCCGCTTTACGTGTCGGGGCTGATCGGTCCTGGCGATCGCAAGAGCATTCAGGCGATGGCCAAGCGGCTTGCGCTCGGCGAATGCGATCAATTGCACCACTTCGTTGCGGCTGGGGTCTGGGATGCGGCGCCGGTGGAAACCGAGCTGCTGGTCCAAGCGGATAGGCTCGTCGGCGGCAACGATGCCGTTCTGGTGATCGATGACACTGCGATACCCAAGAAAGGCACGCATTCGGTAGGTATCGCTGCACAATATGCTTCGGCGTTGGGTAATTATAAGACCTCCAACTGCCAGACCCTGGTATCGCTGACGCTTGCGCGAGGCGAAGTGCCGGTCACGCTGGCGTACGCGGCCGTCCCCGTCAGCGGCACGTTCCCGACATTCTATCGATACCGGCCGAAGACATGCTGGCCAATGCCAAATGGCGCACCATCAGTTGGCGCAGCGGCACGAAAGGAAAGCTCAAGGCTCGTTTTGCTGCGGCCCGCGTGCGGGTCGCAGACCGACCACCGCAGTGGATCAGGGACAAGGGCCAGCAACATCTGCCCGGGGACGAGGCTTGGCTCATCGGCGAACACAGGATGTCGGGAGAGAAAAAATACTATCTCGCCAATCTGCCGGCGAAGACTGACCTGCGCACCTTAGCCGCCACCATCAAGGCGCGATGGATTTGCGAGCAGGCTCACCAGCAGATGAAAGAAGAACTCGGTCTTGACCACTTCGAGGGACGATCCTGGCAGGGTCTGCACCGTCATGCCCTCATGACGATGATCGCTTACGCTTTCCTCCAACATCGCCGGCTCGCAACAGCAAGACGGGAAAAAAAGAATCGACGGGCCGCCGCCTCAACCGACCTTGCCGGCCGTACGCCACGCCATCTCGAACTCTTCGCTCGACTACCGCCGCAGCGATGCCCGCATTGTCGAAAATGGATTTGCAACGAGCGGCGGCCTGAGTGAATCCGCTAAAGTAGTGCTAGACTAGTCTAGCACATCGCATTCAGAGGTGGGCCCGCGCCAGTTATGCCCGTCTGACACTAAAAGACGCGGCCGGCGCGGCTTCCCTATTTGTTGTTCAGCGCCAGCTAATTCGCTTGCGTTGCCGTTGCCTGCCCGAATTCGTCGCGTGCTGGCTCAAAGCGACCATAGCGAAGCGAAAGTGTCGGAAGTACAAAAAGGTTGAGCGCCATCGAACTCAGGAGTCCGCCGAGGATCACCATTGCCATGGGACCATCAATTTCGCGCCCTGGATCGCCTATGCCGGTGGCAAGCGGCAGCACGCCGAGACCGGTCACAATCGACGTCATGAGGATGGGAGCGAGCCGGTCCGCCGCGCCCTGGATGGCGGTCTGCGCCTCCCAGGGCATGCGCTCGCATTCAACCAAATGCTCATAGTGAGCGATCATGAGAATCGAGTTGCGCAACGTGATACCGAGCAGGGTGACGAAGCCTACCAACCCGCCCAAGGACAGCACTCCACCCGTCGCAAATACGGCGAGCACGCCGCCAACCAGAGCGAACGGCAGGTTGGCGAGGATCAAGAGCAGGTTGCGCCAGTTGCGGGTCACGAAGGAAAGGAGGAGGACGACGCCGACGCCGGCGATCAGCGAGTTGACGGCAAGATCACGGCGCGACTGCGACTGCGCCTCAGCGCTGCCTGCAAACTGGACATAGGTTCCGGCGGGCAGCGGCACCCTTGCGGAGATGGCGGATTTCGCTGCCTGAACGAAGGAGGCGATATCCGTTCCGACGGCGTTGGCTGTCACAGTCTGCAGGCGCCGTGCGCCTTCGTGCAACACTTGGTAGCGTCCGGTGGCCTCATAAACGTCGGCGATGTGTTTGAGGGTGACGTAGGTGCCGCCGGGGCTCCGCAAGGGCAGGTCGCCGACCTTCGAGATGTTGTCGCGACTCGCGCCATCGAGAATGGTGACAACTTTGTAGACCTGATTGCCGTCATAGGTCTGTCCGACGACCTCGCCCTGATAGGCTGCGCGAACCAGCTCGAGCACCTCGACAGCGTCGAACCCCCAGCGCTCCAGGTCCAACTTGCGCAACCGTATAGTGAGTTGTGGCAGCCCCGGCGGCGACTGGATCTGCACCTCGGTCGCGCCCGGAACGTCGCCGAGGACGCGGGCAATTTCCCGCGCCTTCTCATCGAGGACGTCGAGATCATTGCTGAAGATGTTGATCGCTACCGCGGCAGTATAGCCTGAGAGCGTCTCTTCGATGCGTTCCGTGAGAAAAGTCATGACCGAGGCGTTCACTCCAACAAAGCCCACGAATACTCTGCGGATATCCGCTTGGGCTTCCTCAGCCGCGCCTCCCGATAGTCCGGGCTTCAAATCCACCTCGAACTCGCTGTAATGGGTCCCGAAGGTGTCCTCCGATTGTTCTGCTCGTCCGACGCGCTGAGCGACGGAGCGTACCGCGGGCAGCTCCCGTAACGCATCGGCGACGTGGGCACCGATGCGCAGCGATTCGTCAATCGAAGTGCCTGGCACCGCCGACATGTGGACAACGAAGTGCCCTTCCTTGAGGGCGGGAATGAAACTGCCGCCAAAAAACGGCAGCGCCGCACAACCGGCAATCGTGAATGCGGCTGTCGCGCCAATGAGCATCCGCGGTCGTCGCGAGATCGTTCGAAGAAGATTCTCGTAGCCCGCGCGCACCCACTTGACGATCGGCGGATCGGAGGTCGGTGCATGGCGACCGGCAAGCAGCACCATCGAGAGCGCGGGCGTCACCGTGAGTGCCACCACCAGCGAAGCCGCGACGGCGAGCGCATAAGAGAGGCCGAGCGGCGCGAACAGCCGGCCGGCAATACCGGACAGGGCCATGACGGGGAGCACGACCAGGACCACGGCGAAGGTCGCGTACACGACGGCACCTCTGACTTCGAGGCAGGCGTCCAGCACAACGCGCGCCATGGGTCGGGGCTGCGGGAGCCGGCGGTTCTCCCGCAGGCGTCGAACGATGTTCTCGACATCGACGACCGCGTCGTCGACCACCACGCCGATGGCAATCGCGAGACCGCCCAGAGTCATCGTATTGAGCGTGGCGCCGGACCACTCGAGGACGGCGATCGCGGCCAAGAGCGACAGAGGGATTGCGCTGCAGGAAATCGCGGCGCTCCGCAGGTCGAACAGAAAAAGACACAGAACCACGATCACAAGGGTAGCGCCGAAGATCAGTGATCCTTGCACATTGCTTGTCGCCGTGTTGATGAAATTGGCCGGCCGGAACAGATCGGCGTGGAGGGTAATGGCACCGGCCTCCAGACCCGGCCGCAACTCTTCGAGTGCCGCCTCCACCTTGTTCGTCACCTCGACCGTGTCGGCGCCATACTGCTCTGCGACATTGATGATCACGCCGGGCCTGCCTTCGATCGTAGCAGCGCCGATAGGCGGCTCGGGCGCTTCAAGCACATGTGCCACGTTCCCCAGTTTAACGGTCGCGGCGCCCCGACTCAGCAGCACCGTGCGCGCGATGCCATCGGGTGTGAGGGACTGCCCCTCGGTTTGGAAGACAACGCGCTGGTTCGTGGTGTCGATGAAACCGGCGCCGCGCACGCCAGTTGCCCGTCGTGCTGCGGTCAAGACGTCGTTGAGGCCGAGGTCGTATCGGACGAGCTCGTCAGGGATGACCTGAATTTGAATCGAGCGCCTATCGCCGCCGAACACCGTCACACTTGCCACGCCTGGGACGGCGAGCAATCGTGGGCGGACGGTCCAATCGGCAGCGGTGCGCAGCTCCATGAGCGAGCGAATAGGCGATATGAGGCCGATGACCAGCACCCGGCTGGTTGATGATGTCAGGGGCGTCATCACGGGCGGCTGGACGCCTTGTGGGAGCTGCTGGGCAGCGGCGGCGAGGCGCTCGGCGACGACCTGTCGATCGCGGTAGATGTCGCTCGATGCGTCAAAAAAGACTGTTACAACGGAGAGACCCTGAATCGAGGTCGAGCGCAATTTTTGCACGCCGGCGACGCCGTTGATGGCGTTCTCGATCGGCCGAGTAACGAGCACCTCGACCTGCTCCGGCGTCAGCCCAACTGCCTCGGTCTGGATGCTGACCTGAGGTGGTGCAAACTCAGGGAACACATCGTACTTGGCGCCGCGCAGTGAATATCCGCCGTAAAAGAGAAGCAGGCAAGCGAGCGCGATCACGATGCCGCGAAAGCGGATCGCAAAATGAATCAATGCGGCCTGCGGCCCCGACGGCAAGGTAAGGTTCACCTCTGGTCGCCGCCGACCTGGATCTGAGCGCGGAACTCCTCGGACAGCAGCAATTGCGCGCCGCGCGTGACGATCTCCGTGTCCTTCGGCAGATTGTTGACGGCAAAGCCTTCGCCCGGCGCCGGCCGATCGGTCGCGATGCCAACGCGCGCAAACGTCTCCGGACCGCCACGGCGATACACCCAGGCGCGGTCTTGCCACCAGACGATCGCGGTTGTGGGCACTACAACGCCCTCGACCATCGTGCCGGTCGGCAGAAAGGCCAAGACGTTCATCCCTGGCAAGACGCCGCTCTCTGCCGGGATGATGTAAAAGAAGCTGGCGCTCTGGATTCTCGGGTCGGTGCGAGTTGCAGCAGAAACGTATGAGATGGGAGCGCGCACGCCCTTGGCAGCTTCGATGGATGCGCTGACCGGCGGCTTCGCGATTGAGACACCGGGCGGGAGTGTAATCTGCACCAGGAAGTCCTGCCGCTCGATCAGACGGTTGACTAGCGGCGAATCGTCAATGAGCGATTTGCTCAGCACCGGGCCCCACTCTTGGTGCGCACTCGCGATCAGGGTGCGTAGCCGGGCCCCTGCGGCGGCGACCGCAGCATCGTCGGTGCCGAAGACGGCTTCGGCCGCCTGTAGCTGCTTTTGCGAAATGGCCTGTCGCCCTTGATAGAGCATGCGAGAGCGCTCGACATCGGCCCGTGATGCTCCCAGCTTCGCCTCTGCGGTCTGGAGTTGAGCTTTAGCGGTGGCATAGCTGTTGCTGAGATCAGTCAGTCGCGTCAGATCGAGGACCATGCCATAGGCACGGACCTCCTCCTGATATGACGCCGGCGCCAGCATCGCGGTCTCGATGCCATTGCGTCGCTGCGTGCTGGCATCAAGTGTGATGACGGGTTCACCGTTCAACTTGGAAACCCTGAGCGGTGCCCTCACCGCACGTTCCCCCTCCGGCTCGCCCGCCATCCCATTGCGGGCTTCAAGAAAACCCCAGATCAGCGCAACCGCGGTGCCGGCAATGACCAGCACCGTCGCCAAAACACGTAGCAACTGCAATGGTCTGGATGCCTGGCCAGCGTGCATAGCGCGGGCTCCGGATCGCCATTGAAATGTTACGGCTGTAACATTAGAAACGACGCTATGGTTGTCAAGTCGTGGTTGCTGCTGACCTACAAGGTCCCGCCGGAGCCGGCCAAGAAGCGCATCGCGCTCTGGCGGAAGGTCAAGGGACTTGGGGCAGTCTACCTGCAAAACGGCGTCTGCCTGCTTCCGAAGACGGATCACAATTTGCGGCGACTGAAAATCATCGAGAACGAGATCACCGAAATGGAAGGCGAGGCCGTGCTGTTGACAACTGTCGCGCTAGATCGCGCGCAGGAGGAGAAGGTAATCGCTCGGTTCAATAGCGATCGGGACGAGGCCTATCAGGAATTTCTGGAGCGCTGTGCCGGGTTCGAGACCGAGATCGGGCGCGAATCCGCTGCCGGTAAGTTCAGCTATGCCGAGCTGGAGGAGAACGATGAGGACCTGAAGAAACTCCGAAGCTGGCTCGAGAAGATTCGTAAGCTCGACTTCCACGGTGCGTCGCTCGCGGATGAAGCCGGCAAGCGGCTCGCGCAATGCGAGGCTCTGCTCGACGCCTATGCTCAACAGGTGTTCGATGCCCAGGATGAAAATCGCCCAACCCAGCGCTCGAATAAGCTTTCAGGATGATTCTCGACACCAGACAGTCCGTAGAACGGGCATCCATGGCGCCGTGGCGAGAAATCCCGACCGTCATCTGGGCTCTCGGCTTCGTCTCCTTGCTGATGGATGTTTCGTCCGAGATGATTCACGCCTTGCTGCCCGTCTATCTGGTCACCGTGCTCGGGACGTCGACGCTCGCCGTCGGGTTCATCGAAGGGATCGCGGAAGCGACCGCCTCGATCGTGAAAGTTTTTTCGGGAGCACTCAGCGATTGGTTGGGCAAGCGGAAGCTGCTGGCCGCGCTCGGCTACGGCCTTGCGGCCTTCACAAAACCGATCTTCGCGATGTCCCCTTCGGTGGAATGGCTCATCGCTGCGAGATTTGTTGATCGCCTCGGCAAGGGCATTCGTGGCGCGCGCCGCGCGACGCGCTGATCGCCGATATCAGTCCGCCCCACCTTCGCGGAGCGAGTTTCGGACTGCGACAATCGCTGGATACCGTTGGAGCCTTTACCGGCCCGCTCTTGGCCATTGGCCTGATGTGGCTGACAGCCGATCATTTCGTGGCTGTCTTCTGGATCGCAGCATTCCTGCAGTTCTATCTTTCGCTCTGATTGCCGTTGCTGTCCGCGAGCCTGACCGTCCCGCAGGGTTGCGCGAGGTTCGCATGCCGTTGAGTCGCGGCGAGCTTGCTCGTCTTAGTGTCACCGTTTGGTGGGTCGTCGCTATCGCCAGCGTCTTCACATTGGCGCGATTCAGCGAGGCATTTTTGGTGCTGCGGGCTCAATCGGTCGGCTTGCCGCTCATGCTTGTTCCGGTCGTACTGGTCATCATGAACGTAGCCTATGCGTTGTCCGCCTATCCCGTGGGGGCGATTTCGGACCGTGCGAGCCGGACAATGATCCTGGTTTTCGGCTTGCTCATGTTGTTGGTGGCCGATCTCGTCCTCGCATTCTCCACCGGAATGACGGCGGTCGCTGTGGGGGCAGTTCTTTGGGGACTGCATATGGGTTTCACCCAGGGCCTGCTTGCTGCGCTCGTCGCGGATACGGCTCCCGTCGAGTTACGCGGAACCGCGTTTGGCGTCTTCAACCTGATCACGGGAGTCGCCTTGCTCCTCGCGAGCGTGATCGCTGGCGGTCTTTGGGATATCGCCGGGCCACGAGGTACCTTCCTGGCCGGCGCCGCGTTCGCCGTCATGACTTTGATTGGCTTGCTGCCAATTCGCGGGCGCTTGAAGCGATATGAGCCTGCACTTGGCGACTCGATCGGCAAGCCTTGTGCGATTTTCCGGGCTCATACGCGGATATTACCTCGGCCGCCGGGAGCTCACCTGGGGTATTGCTGGTGTCGCCGGCCGGCCGAAAAAAACGGATCTCGTCGATCCTGACCAAGGGGCGGCGTCGCAGATGCTTATTGCGCCCTCGACCGGCGCGCGGAGCACGGAGCCATAGAGCACGATGAGCTCTGCATTGGCCAGTACGTGCCCCCGCATTGCTCGCTCGATCTGCGATTTCATGCTCTTGGCTTCCAACGCTTGTTCATCGTCTCCAGGTCATGGCGCAGCCAGCGTCCATGCCGCGTGGCTACGCGGTCAGGATTTGCCTACGCATGGGCAAATTTTAGAGTGACAGGCAAGCTGCTACGTGAAGACAAGGATTTCGCGGAGCGCTATGCAGGGAGGAACGTCGCTTCGGCACTCGCCTATTTGATTGGGTAGTCCAAACACTAGTCAGGCGTGCGACCGTTTGCGAAAATAACGAGCGTGATCTCCGCTCGGGGATTATCGGTCACGGTGATGCAGCAGACCGCAATCTGGCTCAATTCGATCGGTCTGGGAGCATACGCCCAGCGCTTCGCCGAGAATGATATCGATTTCTCGGTCCTGCGCTACCTGACCGATCAGGACCTCGAAAAGCTCGGGGTCTCGCTTGGGCATCGGAGGAAGATACTGGCGGCGATCGCGGAACTCGGCGGGGCCGCGTTCGCGATGCCCCAAGCCGTGGCTGAACCAGCTCAGCAGGGCGAGGCCGAGCGCCGTCACCTCACCGTGATGATCTGCGATCTGGTGGGCTCGACTGCCCTGTCGGCCCGACTCGATCCGGAGGACATGCGCGCCGTGATTGACGCCTATCACGCCGCCTGCGCCCGTATTACGCTAACTTACGACGGCTTCCTCGCCGAGTTCCGGGGCGACGGAATATTGGCCTATTTCGGCTATCCAATCGCGCACGAAGACGATGCCGAGCGAACCGTACGGGCGGGGCTCGATATCATTGCCGCTGTTGGCCGACTCGAGACACGCGCCGCGGAACCGCTCGCGGTTCGCATTGGCATCGCGACCGGTGTGGTGGTGATCGGCGACCTCAGCCGCGAGGGTGCGTTGCGCGAGCACGCCGTGGTGGGGGAGACGCCGAACCTTGCAGCCCGCCTTCAGGCATTGGGCGAGCCCGGGACGATCGTTGTCGCCGCCTCCACGCGTCGGCTAATCGGCGATCTGTTCCGTCTGCGCGACCTCGGCCGGCACGAGGTCAGGGGTATTGCCGAGCCGATCGCGGCGTGGGCGGTCGAGGGCGTGTCGGCTTCCGAGAGCCGCTTCGAGGCGGTCCGTGCGGCAGGTCTGACCGATTTCATCGGCCGCGAGGACGAGATCGATTTCCTGCTGGAACGCCAACGCCTCGCCTGGAAGGGCGAAGGGCAGATCGTGCTGATCTCGGGCGAGCCGGGGATCGGCAAGTCCCGCCTTGCGGCAGCTCTGGCCGAGCGCATCGTCGGCGAGCCGCACACGCGCTTGCGTTACCAATGCTCGCCCTACCACAGCAACAGCGCGCTTCGTCCGTTCATCGCCCAGTTGGAGCGAGCGGCGGCGTTCAAGGCAGACGATACGTCCGAGCAACGTCTTGACAAGCTGGAAGCGCTCCTCGCCATAGGCGCATCGCGGGTTGAAGCTGTAGCGCCGCTTTTTGCTGCACTGCTGTCGATCCCGTCCGGCGAGCGCTACCCGCCGCTGGCGCTCAGCCCCACGCAGCAGCGTCGCCGGACGCTCGCGGCATTGCTCGATCAATTCGAGGGTCTCGCCCGCCGGCAACCGATCCTGCTCTCGTTCGAGGACGTGCACTGGGCGGATGCCACCTCCCTCGAGCTACTCGATCTGACGGTCGAGCGGGTGCGCCAACTACCGGTCCTTGCACTATTCACCTTCCGACCGGAGTTCGAGCCGCCCTGGGTTGGTCTCCCCAACGTCGGTACCTTGACGCTCGGTCGCCTCGACCGCAACGACGTTGAAAGCATGGTCGCGCGGGTGACGGGCGGCCGCGCGCTGCCCGCCGAGTGACAGAACAGATCGTGGTCAAGACCGACGGCAACCCGCTGTTCGTCGAGGAACTGACCAAGGCGGTGCTGGAAGCCGGCATCCTGGTCGAGGACGCCGAGGGGTATCGGCTCAATGGACCCCTGCCGCCACTCGCTATTCCGGCGACCCTTCAAGACTCGTTGATGGCGCGGCTCGACCGCCTGGCTCCGGTGAAGGAGATCGGCCAGATTGGCGCTGCCATCGGGCGCGAGTTCTCTTATTCTCTGCTGCGCGCGGTGGTCAGACGCGACGAGACGGCATTGAAGGACGCGCTCGCTCAGCTCGAGGAGGCGGAGCTCGTGTTCCGCCGTGGCGAGCCGCCGGAAGCCGTCTACAGCTTTAAGCACGCGCTGGTGCGGGACGCGGCCTATGAGAGCCTGCTCAAGAGCCGCCGGCAGCAATTGCACAGTCAGATTGCGCGCACACTCGAGGAGAGATTTCCCGACGTCGTGGCGAGCGAGCCGGAAATCGTGGCACGCCACTTCACCGAAGCCGGCCTTGTCGATTCTGCCATCAATTACTGGCTCAGGGCTGGCAATCTCGCACTCAGCCGCTCAGCGAACGTTGAGGCCGTCAAGCATCTCAGACAGGGGATAGAGCTGACGCAATCCCAAGCCCCCTCGCCCCAGCGCGTCCGCAAAGAACTCGATTTTTACCTGGCACTCGGGCCGGCGATGGCGGCAACCGAGGGCTTTGCCAGGCCGGAACCCTGGAGGGTTTTCTCACACGCCCGTGACCTGCTGGGCAATGATAGCACTCTGACGGAACAGATGACTGTCCTCTGGGGCGCCTACCTGGCTCACAGCATGCGGGCTGAGCATATCGCCGCGCTCGAGGTGGCACGGCAATGCCTGGCGCTAGGCGCACATCATGAGCACCCCGGGGTGTCAGCACTGGGCAACCGGTTCACGGGCCAGACGTTAAACTTCATGGGCGCTTTCGTTGACGCGCGCCTTCACCTGGAGCAGGCCCTCGCCCTCTGCGCTGCCAACCAGGAGACGATCGCCAGTTATCGGAGGTTCGGCACCGACGACCAAGTTACGGCGTTGGCATTTCTCGCCTCTACACTCTTGCTCCTCGGCTATCCGGAGCAGTCCGCTGCTGCAGCGGAACAAGCTGTGTCTCGTGCACGAGCGATAGGACTCGCGTTTACGATATCCATGACTCTAAGCCAAGTGGCGTTCCTCGGAACTTTAGGTGGTGATCTACAACGGGCCGCAGCTCATGCTGATGAAGCGATAGCCCACTGCGCCAAGCATGGGGTCGCAGATCCCGCGCACAGGGCACGTTTCACTCAGGGAGCGTTGCTGGCCCGAAGCGGTGATCCCCAACGCGGGATCGAGCTTATGCGCAACGCTATTGTGGCGGCCGAGAGGCGCACGATGTATCTTGGCCATGTCGCCTCTGCCCACGCGAGCCTCGGCCAGCCTGAGGTTGGCCTCGATTTGCTTGACGAGGCAATTCAAACAGCAGAAGTAACAAGCGAAAAGTTTTTTGAAGCTGAACTGTATCGTCTGCGGGGCGAGATGCTGTTGACCTTGGGGAAGAGGGGTGAAGCGGAGGCTGGACTACGGCGGGCATTGACAATTGCGCAGCAACAGCAGGCCCGTTGGTGGGAGCTGCGCGCCGCGACCACCCTCGGCAAGCATTGGCACGACGAGGGGAGATACCTAGAGGCCTATTCCCTCTTGCAACCGATTTATGGGTGGTTCGTCGAGGGTTTCGACACGACACCTTTGAAAGATGCCAAAGCACTCCTCGGCGAGCTGAGGGACCTGTCAGGCACGCAAACTCAAGCACGCCGGGGTGAACTATTGAAGCGCGCTTAGCGGCACACTCGGCCTCGAAATCCCGCCGACGCTGCTCGCCCGCGCCGACGAGGTGATCGAGTGATGAAGCGCCGCGAGTTCATCACGCTGCTCGGCGGCGCGGCGACGTTGCCGCTCGCGGCGCGAGCGCGGCAATCGGCAATAACGGTGATCGGATATCTCAGCTGAGGACGGAGGAACCAATTGGCCAACAGCCCCGCCAGCCGCCGCAATTTCATCAAAGCTGTGGGCGGGAGCGCGCTCGCAACTGGGATAGGCGCCAACATCATCGTTCCAGGGCGGGCCCGGGCCGCGAGGAAGACCCTCAAGATTCTTCAATGGGTTCACTTCGTCCCTGCCTACGACGCGTGGTTCAACAGCGAGCGCATCAAGGACTGGGGAGAGAAGAACGACACCGACGTAATCGTAGACAACATCCACACCGCCGGGATTCCTTCTCGCGCGAGGGCTGAGGTTTCCGCCCAGCGGGGGCACGACCTGTTTCTCTTCAACTGGCCGCCTCCGGCGTTCGAGGACCAGGTTGTGGATATGAGCGATGTCTACCAGGAATGCGAGCGGAGGGTAGGAAAACCGATCGATCTCGCGATCAAGAGCACGTACAACCCGAAAACGAAAAAGTACTTTGCCTTTTCCCCCTCGTTCACCCCCGATCCTGTGAACTGGCGACAAGACCTGTTTTCCCAAGTAGGGCTGTCCAAGGGCCCGACGACATGGGACGAGGTCCGAAGCTTCGGCAGTAAGATCAGGCAGCAGTCCGGCACTCCAGTAGGGATCGGCCTCGCCCAGGAAGAGGACACGTCGATGGCGCTGCGGACTATCATGTATTCCTGGGGTGCGCACGAGCAGGATGAGGCGGGCAATCCGGTGCTCAACTCGAAGCAAACCGTCGACGCCATTAAATTTGTCAAGTCGTTATTCGAGGAGACAATGACACCGGATGTCTTCACCTGGGACACATCCTCTAACAACCGCTGGATGCTCGCCGGCAAGTGCTCTCTGGCCGTGAATGCCATCTCGATCACCCGCGAAGCGGAGAACAAGGGGATGACGGACATCTCGCGGAAGATCCAGCTGGCGCGGGCACTTAAAGGCCCGGTGCGTGCGATCGGACTCGAGCACGTGATGAGTTGCTACGTCGTTTGGAAGTTCGCCGAGAACATTGCCGGAGCCAAGCAGTTCCTGGTCGACTACACGACGGACTTCAAGCCGGCGTTTCTTGCGAGCCAGTTCTATAATTTCCCCTGCTTCCCGAAGACCGTTCCCGATTTGAGGCAGATCATTGCCTACGACGACCACGCGCAGCCGGCGGACAAGTACAAAGTGCTCGAGGACGTCCTAAGCTGGGCCACGAACGTCGGCTACCCCGGACACGCCAACGCGGCCATTGATGAGATCTTCAGCACATGGCTGCTGAACCTGATGTTCGCGAAAGCGGCGGGCGGAGCGCTAAGTCCAGAGGAGGCCCTTAAGGAGGCCGACACCGCGTGCAAGCGTATCTTTGCCAAGTGGAAAGACAGAGGACTGATCTAGCTTTTGAGTGACGAGGAAGGTTTGTATTCCTCGGGCGATTGGGACAAGGCCCACATGGCGTTCTGGCTGAAGCAAAGAACGAGGTTCGGAGCGGGCGGGATAGCTCTGGCACTCTGCTTTCTCATCGCGCCAATCGCTGCCACGGCTCAGGGTCAGCAGATTCCCCGGGTCGGATTTCTGTGCTGGGTGACCTGCGGCGACGCCTATCACGAGGCATTTTGGCAAGCACTGCGGACGCTCGGTTATGCCGACTACAAGAACATCACCTTTGAAAACCGTGCTGCGGGAGGCGATGGCGCATCGCTCGATACTCTCGCCACAGAGCTCGTCAATCTCAAGCCTGCCGTCATCGTTGCCGATACTACTCAATCCGCCCGGGCCCTCAAGAAGGCAACTAGCACGATTCCACTCGTGGTGGTCGCCGACGATCCTGTCGGTTCCGGGCTTATCTCCAACCTGGCACGGCCGGAGGGGAACATCACGGGCCTGTCGTCTGTGGCTTCTGAGTTGGGTGTGAAACAGCTGCAACTGCTCAAGGAGGCGGTGCCCGGGGCCTCGAAGGTGGCCGTTCTCGGCAACCCAGTCAATCCAGCCACGGAGCTTCGGCTGCGCGCCATGCAGGCTGCGGAACGGGAGCTGGGCGTAACGCTTCTGATGCTCGAGGTGCGCACGCCCTCTGAGCACGAGAACGCTTTCGCGGCGTTGGCCCAGATGGGTGCCGATGCGATCATCGACATTCTCGGTGCGGCAGACCGCAGCAACTCCGCGACGACTGGACGCGTCGTGCAACTGGCACTGAAGCACCGGCTTCCAGCGATTTACCAATCGGAAGATCTGGTCGTCGAAGGCGGCCTCATGTCTTATGGGCCTAGGCTGGCCGACGAGTTCCGACGAGCTGCAACCTATGTGAACAAAATACTCAAAGGCGTAAAGCCTGCTGATCTTCCGGTCGAGCAGCCTACGAGGTTCTATCTCGCCATCAATCTGAAGGCCGCCGCGGCAATCGGCATTGCGCTGCCAACGTCAACCTTGCTGCGCGCCGACGAGGTGATCGAATAGAGACACCGCTTTGCTGCATCTGCTCACAGCCGCTTGTGGCACAAAGCGGACTTAGCGAGATGTCTGTCTATTTGTCCGCTTCCGGGGCGAAGCGGACGTGCATGGGCGTGTGGCTTCGACCGCCTCGGTCGCGGATGACCCAACGCGGATGGCTCAACATCATAAGTCAGCTCTGCGCTGAAAGTCCGATTGCCGATAATGCAACCCCTCCAGCCCCTTACCTGGCAGACCTATTCGCCGGGTCTTCCTCGCGCCAGAAACCGAGCGCTTCCTGCGCGGCGCGGTCGGAATAGCTGAACAGGACGCATTCGCTCTCGGTCACAATGTAATAGGATGTCCACGGCGGCACCACGAAGACATCGTGCGGTTCGAAGGCAAAATCGTCTTCGCCGATTTGTGCACGTCCATGGCCCTCGACCACGTTGAACACGGCACCGTCGGTGCTGCGATAAGTCTGGCCGGAAAATCCTTTCGGCATCCATTGAATGAAGACGGCGAGCGTCGGATACACATAACCGCCGTCGGTTGGGTTGGCATAGCGCATCTTCGCGCCGTGCGCGGGATGCAGCGGCTCGTTGCGCGCTACGCGGTCGAGTGCCTCGCGCGTGCGGTCGTAAGGATAGACCAGAAGCGGAGACGCGCGGCGCTGCGGCCGGT
>Ga0318550_10000112_pt1 | contig 15982 bp, 15 predicted proteins | sample GRESIP169b2f23_FD_203499 | JGI IMG/M metagenome (GOLD analysis project Ga0318550, IMG submission 203499) | Tropical soil microbial communities from Luquillo Experimental Forest, Puerto Rico - GRE.SIPMG.169b2f23 | ecosystem: Environmental > Terrestrial > Soil > Tropical forest > Bulk soil... | reverse complement strand
CCCAGGGCATTCGGAAAAGGCCCTCTCTTCGTTCATGGGAGCGCGATCTTGCCGTCTTGCGCACCGGTGACGGGCGCGAGATGCCGCGCCATCTTCGGGCCGAATTGGACCGCCTGCGTCGACGGCTTGTTACGATCTTGGAGTTGATCCGGGAGGTCGAGGCCGAGCGTGACGAGGTTGTCACCACCAACCCCGAGCACCAGACCTCTCGCAAGATCGTCGCGCTGTGTCGCATCCGGGGTCTCGGCGAGAATTTCGCGGGCGTGCTCACACGTGAGGTATTCTATCGTTCATTCGACAACCGTCGTCAGATCGCGAGCTACGTGGGCATCACCCCGATGCCCTACCAGAGCGGCAGTATGGACCGCGATCGGCGCATTAGCCGGGCTGGGAACCCGCGTGCAAGGACGACCATGATCCAGCTCGCATGGCTCTGGCTTCGCTACCAGCCCGGAAGCGAGCTCGCAGAATGGTTCCGCAAGCGCGTCGGCACCTTGGCTGGACGCACGCGGCGGATCGCCATTGTGGCCATGGCACGCAAGCTGCTCATCGCGCTCTGGCGTTATGTCGAAACGGGGGTACTTCCCGCCGGTGCCGAAATCCGTCCCGAGAGCGTAGTAGCCGCGTAAAGGAACAGGAATTGTCGGTTGCAATATTGCCGACGACGATATGGGGAACGCGACCGTTCTCTTCTTTGGAGCCATAACACCTCCGCGTTTCAGGTGGGTCGCGTCTCGCCGGGGCTACGCCTCATGCATGAGGCATTCTGGTGCGGGCTCTCCGAATGGCCCGACCGCATGTAAGGTTGACGCAGCCGTAGCTGCGAGACAGGCAGCCCTGGACCCAATCACGTATCGATATGTCACCACTCACAATCGGAGAAAACGATGCCGCAGACCATTTGACATTCGAACCCTCATGTAAAGATGAGATGCGGGTGGATCGGTATAATTCGTACTTTTCAGGCTGGCGCGTAGGATAAAGCCTTTCGCAAATCCGACGAACGCCGGTTTCTTACCGAGTCGCTTGGCCGCTGACAGCAAAAGTGCGAACGTGCCCACAATCTGGGTCGGGTCGCTGGCTTGGTTCCGCCCGCGCCGTCCCACGGACAATCAAGCTTTTGGGCCGAAGGCTATGTCTACCATCGCAGCCGGTCTGCCCCGGCGAGAAGAGAGCGGCATGACCGCCGAGGAACGGCTCGTTATCCTCGCCTCCTCGCTCGGTACCGTCTTCGAATGGTACGACTTCTACATCTACGGCACCTTAGGGGTGTTTCTTGCCAAATATTTCTTTTCCAATGTTGCCCCCGCCGTCGGCTTCATCTTCACTCTGCTCGCATTTGCGGCGGGCTTTGCGGTGCGTCCGTTCGGCGCCTTGCTGTTCGGACGGACGGGTGATCTCGTCGGCCGCAAGTATACCTTCCTGATCACCATGACCCTGATGGGTCTCAGCACGTTCCTGATCGGCGTCCTGCCCTCCTACGCGACGGCCGGCATTATCGCGCCGATCATTCTGATCGGCTTGCGTCTCGTCCAGGGTTTGGCGCTCGGCGGCGAATATGGAGGAGCAGCAATCTTCGTTGCTGAACACGCTCCGCCTGGTAAACGCGGGTATTACACGTCTTGGATTCAGACCACGGCGACGCTTGGCCTCTTCATGGCGCTCTTGATCATCCTTGGTATCCGCACGTGGATGGGCGAAGAGGCGTTCGGCGAGTGGGGTTGGCGCCTGCCGTTCTTGTTTTCAATCATGCTGCTTGCCGTTTCGATATGGATTCGCCTTAAGCTTCAAGAATCGCCGATCTTCCAGCGCATGAAGGAACAAGGCGAGGGTTCAGAAGCACCGCTCACTGAAGCATTCGGCCGCTGGCAAAACGCCAAGATGGCAATCCTTGCTCTGTTGGGCGCAACGGCGGGTGAAGCCGTGATCTGGTATGGCGGACAGTTCTATGCGCTGCTCTTTCTGACCGAAACCTTGAAGGTGCCAGGCGCGACCGCGCAGATCTTGGTGGCGATCGCGCTTGCGATAGGTACTCCCTTCTTCATCCTGTTCGGTTGGCTCTCCGACAAGATCGGTCGCCAGCCCATCATGTTGCTCGGCTTCTTTCTCGCAGTCGTGACCTATTTCCCGCTATTTCAAGGCATCACGCATTTTGCGAACCCCGCCCTCGAGACAGCCCTCGCCGAGGCACCAGTCGTTGTGATCGCTGATCCTGCAGAGTGCCACTTCCAGTTCAATCCGGTTGGCACGGCAGCGTTCACCTCACCCTGTGACATCGCCAAAGCTGCCCTGGTCGACCGCTCAGTGAACTATCGGAACGAAGCGGCGCCGCCGATGACGCCGGCGAGCGTCCGGGTGGGCAAACAGATAGTTCCGACTACCGCGCCAGATTTCGCCCGAGTGCTGAATGATGCCATCACCGCGCATGGTTATCCTGCAACGGCCGACCCGTCGCGGATAAACGCGGTCATGACGGTTATCCTTCTCACGATCCTTGTGATCTACGTCACCATGGTCTACGGACCAATCGCCGCTTTGCTGGTGGAACTGTTCCCAACCCGCATCCGATACAGCGGGGTGTCGCTGCCGTACCACATTGGCAATGGCTGGTTCGGCGGGTTCCTGCCCGCCACGGCGTTCGCCATTGTAGCCGCAACCGGGGACATCTATTCAGGACTTTGGTATCCAATCGTCGTGGCGGCGATGAGTTTCGTCGTCGGTTTGATCTTCCTGCCCGAAACGAAAGATCGAGACATTGCCTACTTGTGGCGGTTACCCCCGAACCTTTCGATCGATCCTTTCGAAGATTTCAGACTCTTATAATTCATCTCTTATCTTGTTCGGGCTGATTGAGCATCAATCGGATCGAGCCGTGCATATCGGCTGCCGCACGAAAAGTAAGCCCCATCAAACCCGTTCCACCGGAACGGCAAATACATACCCGACACCGCGCTCGGTTTGGATGACCCGTGGGGCGCTCGGGTCGCGCTCCAACTTGCGACGCAACCGAAGGATCTGCACGTCAATGCTGCGGTCGAACACATCCTCGTGGACCCGCGTCGCCTGGAGCAGGTGCTCGCGACTGAGTGGACGCTGTGGCGCCTCAAGGAAGGCAACAAGCAGCGCGTACTCGCCCTTGGTCAGCACCACCGGAGCGCCGTCGGGATCGGTGAGCCGTCTCGTTCTGCGGTCGAGTTGCCAGCCAGAGAAACGCCAGCGGCCGCGCTCCGGCTCGCGCACCGGCGCACGCCCGCTGTCGAACCGGCGCAGCACCGCGCGGACGCGGGCGAGCAGTTCGCGCAGATTGAACGGCTTTGTGAGATAGTCGTCAGCGCCAAGTTCCAGCCCAACGACCCGATCGATATCGTCGCGACGATGACCGGTGATGATAATGACCGGCACATCGGAGCTCGAGCGAACCTCGCGGAGGAGATCAAGGCCATCCTCCTGGCCAAGCCGAAGGTCCAGGATCAGCAGGTTTACGACAGCGTCATTGAGCTGGCGGACCATCTCCTCACGATCCGACGCCACCAGAGTGCGGATGTTATTTTCCCCGAAGTAGCTTAGAATCATACGCTGCAAAGCAGGATCATCCTCGACGACAAGGACGCACACCTGGCGATCACTGCTCGCGCGAAGGCCCGGGTCATTTGACGATGTCTTACCCATGCTGCCCAGCTCCGTCCTTGAGACCGCCGGCGGCAACTCGGCCGAGCCCCCGGATGGCCGGCCTTCTGCTAGTGCTCGTCTGCCTCGGCGGCGTCTCTCCCACGGCTGCTCAATTGCCGACCCTTGAGCCCCGCGTGGTCCGTGAACCTATCACACCAATTCCTGCCACGCCGGCGCAGGACCAGCGACGCGTCGCACTAGGGGAGCAATTGTTCCACGACCGCCGCCTGTCGCACGATAACACGCGCAGCTGTTCATCGTGCCATGATACACGAACCAACGGTGCCAGCGCCAAAGCTCGCGATTCCAACCCGCATGGCGAACCGCTGGCGCTGAATACGCCAACCGTATTCAATGTAGGGCTGAACTTCCGTCTGAACTGGGAGGGTAACTTTCGCTCGCTGGAGCGCCAGGCCGAGCAAGCACTCAGCAAACCGGCCGTCATGGCGTCGAGCGTTGAGGAAGTTTTAGCCAAGCTGCGCGCGGACCCAGACGTTGTGAAGCAGTTCCGAGACGCTTATGGCCGCGAGCCCGACCGCGACAGTCTTTTGGATGCGATCGCGACGTTTGAGCGCTCGCTCACGACGCCCGGAAGTCGCTTCGATCGCTGGCTCGTCGGCGATGGCGGGGCGATCACGCCAGAGGAACTCTCCGGTTATCAGCTGTTCAAGTCGCTTGGCTGCGTCTCCTGCCACCAGGGCGTAAACGTGGGCGGCAACCTGTTCCAGCGGCACGGAGTCTTCCATCCGCTAGGCTCTCCCGAGCCCGAGGTTGTGCGTGTCCCCAGCCTGCGCAATGTGGCGACCACAGCGCCCTATTTTCATGACGGCAGCGCGGCGACACTGGCGGAGGCTGTCAAAGCGATGGGGATCACCCAGCTGGATCGCGCACTGACGAATGAACAGATCGCCGCCGTCGTTGCCTTCCTGCGTACGCTCACGGGCACCTACAACGGTATGCCGGTCACCCCAGGAGCCGAGGGACCGCACGCGGCGGTGCCACGATGAGACCGGTGCTGGGTGCTGTCGGCGTACTGCTGCTGCTCGGGCTGCTGACGTGGCTGCTGTTGCGAGGGATCGACACGAACGCACCGGCCTATGAGGCGACGCTTCAGGCTTTCGATGACTTCGCGCTCGCGGAGGCGTCGCTCCATCGCGACGTCCTGCAGGCGCGCGCAGGCCTCCTGCGCGATTACGATAGCGTTGGCACGGCAATCGAAGCGATGGAGGGCGCGGTCGCTCGGCTGCGATCCCATGCGGAGAGAGAGAGCCTCGATGTCGGACCAGTCGACCGTCTGGCCGCGACGGTCGCGCAACATGAGGACTTGACCGAGAGCTTCAAGACCAGCAATGCGCTTTTGCAGAATTCGTTGTCCTATGTTGGCCTGCTGAGCACCGATTCGGTGTTCGGCGCCAGGGATGCAGCGCTCGGTCCTCAAGCCGGCGCATTGGCGGCGGCGATCCTCCATCTGGCGCGCGACACGTCATCGGGGACGGTGGCGGCTCTCCAGGAGCAAATCGACCGATTTGATGCGCAAAAGGCCGCGGCTGGCCCGGCCGCGGAAGCCGCACGGGCGCTGCTTGCGCATGCGCGTTTGTTGCAAGGCCTGTTGCCTTCGGTCGACGCAACCCTCAGATCGCTCGTCTCAGTTCCGAGCCGGGAAGCTTTGGAAGCGACCCGCACGTTGTTCGCTAATCGTCAGGCGGCCCTCGAAGCGATGGCCCAGCGCTATCGGCTTTTGCTTTACCTCACTTCGCTGCTGTTGGTCGTCGTGCTCGTGCGTCTCGGTCTGCGGCTGCGTGTTCGCGCCCTTGCGCTACGACAGCGGGCGGCATTCGAACATGTCATCGCCGAGAACTCGACGCGCCTGATCAATTGCTCGCCGGCAGAAACCGCGGCGCTGCTGGACACGGTTCTTGCCGAGCTTGCGCGAGCGATTGGCACCGAACGCGCCTATGTGGTGATCGAGGGGAGCCCTGCCCGCGTACATGCCTGGTGCGCGGAAGGAGCGAAGTATCCGCCGGATTGGCCGGTGCAGGCGCTCGCGCTGTTCCGAAAGCTAGGCTCTGCCGGGACTGATATCCTCACCGTGCCCGACGTCACCGCCCTGCCGCCTGGCAAGGCCAAGAAGACCCTCGAAGCCGCCGGTGTCCGCGGCTGGGCCTGCGCGCCGTTGATACGACCCGGCCGGGTACAAGGCGTGATGGGGTTCGATACCTTCCAGCCGGCATGGGACAAGATATTCCCCCTGCCCGTAGTACGCCTTGCCGGCGACGCAATGGTCAATGCGATTGAGCGCGAGTTCCTTGAGCGCGACCGAGCAACGCTCGCAACACGACTGGAACGGGCGCGGCGTATGCAGATGATCGGATCCCTGGCTAGCGGGATTGCGCACAACTTCAATAACATTATCGGAGCTATTCTGGGTTATTCGGAGATGGTCGAGCCACAACTCGCGCCGGGAAGCAAGTCGGCGGGGCACATCGACGAAATACGACGGGCCGCCGAGCGCGGGCGCGATCTGATCGACAACATCCTCACGTTTGGGCGGCGCCGTGACACCCGCGTCCAGTCAGTGCGGGTGCGTACGTTGTTCGAGGAAGCCGCGTCATTGCTCCGCGGGTCGCTGCCTGCGAGCGTTGAGCTCATCGTCGCGGACGTTCCCGCTGACATTGTTCTTTCCGGAGAACCGGCGCAGCTGCAGCAGGTCATCCTCAATTTGTGCACCAACGCGGCGCAGGCGATGGAGGACGGCGGATCCATCCAGGTCACTGGGGAGTCGAAGGACGTGGCTGTTCCTCTCGCGTTGAGCCACGGCGAGCTGGCGCCAGGACGCTTCGTGTGTCTTTCGGTTGCCGACACGGGACGCGGTTTCGACGAAGGTGTAGCACAAAGATTGTTTGAGCCGTTCTTCACGACACGCAAGGCCGGAACCGGGCTTGGCCTTGCGACCGTGCACGAAATCGTTCGTGACCATGACGGTGCGATGAACGTGCAGAGCAAACCCGGACACGGCAGCCGCTTCGAGGCGTGGCTGCCTGCCTTGGCTGACGTCGCCGCTGCGCCTACAAGAGCGTTGCCGCTCGGGCGCGGCGAGACGGTGCTGATCGTCGAGAGCGAACGCCTGCTGCGCGACGAAGAGATGCTGGCGGCGCTCGGGTACGAGCCGGTTGGGTTCGAGCGCGCTGACGATGCGATAGCGGCATGTCGTTCGGCGCCTGATCGGTTCGATGCAGTGGTGATCGGTCACATAGCGGCTGATGTGAATAGTCTCCACGTTGCATGGGTCCTTCATGGGCTGATGCCGCGACACCCCATACTGCTTGCCAGCGCTTCCACAATCGGCGTGAGCGTCGATGAATTAGGGGAAGCCGGTATTTCCGAAGTCCTGCCCCGGCCCCTAGTCAGCACCGAGCTGGCGGCGGCTCTGGCGCGGTCCCTGCGCTCACTCGGCAATTGATCCGCCACGTTACGATCGTAACGCGATTCCCCATTGCTGAAACGCTTCTGTAGCGCCGCTCATCCGCCCGTTCGCGTCGACGTCGCCAGCTTAACGACAACGACGCGCTCAGCTGGGCGGTTCATGTTCATCGCGAAACTGCAGGTCCCGGCAGGACGAGCTCAGTTCTTGGCATCGCTGGTCAAAAATGGGCGTCGGCGCAAGTCGAATGCCAACAAAGGAATGATTCAAAATGAAGATCTTGTTCGTGATCAACGCAGTGTCACCGTACGACGGCGGCAGAGCCGTTTGCCGAAATCCTGCATCCACTCCGTGAGAGCCAAGCTTGCCGTTTGTCTTCGCGCACGGTCAGCCAGTGCCCAGCAGCGTTACGAACGTAACGCAATTTCCCGATGCTGAAATTCTTCAGTAGCGCGGCATCGCCATCGTGCGGACAGGCACGAATGAGGAGAACCGCGCCATGAACGCCGTGATGTTCGATCCCCGATACATCGAAAGCATCGCTCTCGACTCGCGAACACTGAACCAGACCGCCGAACCCGCATCGACGAAGCCCTCGCGACGACCATTGGTGTGCCGATGGGGGCACACGGCAGAGGGGCGATTGGCCTGCACTTGGCGGCAGATGGGCCTCGATGACGCGGGCAATCCGCCTTGGAGAGAACCCTGCCGAACCGCTTCGCCAGAGATGAAGAGCGCGCCCGAGACGCGCAAATCCAACAGGAGACCTGAAATGACTCGTCTGCGTGCGCTTGAAATCGAAGCCTATGTCCTCTCGACCATGGGTGGCGCGATCGACGCGCCCCCGCCAGCGCTCCGCTCGGTCCGCAAGTTCGCTACGCCGTCGCAAACACTAAGCCGCGCTCAAGCCGTTACCAAGTGGATTGCGATCGCATTACTCCTGGCCGGCGCCGGGCTGGAGTTGGTCCTGTGTTTCACGGTCGGGTCCAGCGGCCCTCTCTGAAAGCCTGGGATCATTTGCTGACGCGTCCGATCGCAATTCGATGAACCTCGAAGGAAGAATGTCATGTCAACGTCAATTGAGGAGGGCGATGTAGCCGGGCACGCTGAACCCAAAGATCACCAGCGCCCCGATGCCGATGGCCGCGAAGGCGATGCCGACGAACCAACGCGTGCTGGGTGTAGAAGGCACCGACGTGAACCTGGACGGCTTGATCATTCAGCCACTCTGAGACGACGGCAAACTCCGTCGGGGATTCCCGATTCTGCCGGAGCTCGAATCGGATGCAGCCTGCCTCTTGGCGCGTGGGAAGCCGCGGCATTTTTGTCGGTGGCGGCGGCGCTGTGCGCCTGCCGCGGCTCATCGGTACGGCGCGGATGATGGACATGATGCTTACCGGACGTATCTATGAGGCCGAAGAAGGTCAGGCCATTGGGATCTCGCACTATCTCGTCCCACCTGGCGCCGGACTTGCAAAGGGTATCGAGATCGCCAAGCGCATAGCCAGCAACTCGCCCATCTCCAATTTCGCTATTACCCACGCATTGCCGCGGATCGCACAATCCGACTCCGCCGCCGGCTACCTGACTGAAGCGCTGATTGCCGCCATTGTGCGGCACAGCGACGAGGCCAAGGCGCGGCTCAAATCATTCCGCGAGAAGCGGGCGCCGAAGACGGTTCGCAACTGACGGCGACAAACGCAACATCGATGGGACCCAAGGCCAGAGTTGCAAGAGGAGACCGAGATGCACGGAACGCTTACGCAGTCCCTTAAATTGGAACGCCGCGTCCCGTCCCGGCCTAAGCCGGGCAAAACTGGAAGGGAGAAGGTGGTCAACTTGGCGCTCCAAGGGGGAGGTAGCCACGGCGCATTCACATGGGGTGTGCTCGATCGACTACTCGAGGAAAAACGGTTGACCATCGAGGGCATCACTGCGACGAGCGCCGGCGCAGTCAATGCCGTCCTAGTCGCCCATGGTTTGGCAACCGGTGGTAATGAAGAGGCGAGGAGCGCGCTCAGGAATTTCTGGCAAAGGATATCCGCCGCTGCATCGCATGGCGTCTTCCAACCATCTTTGATTGACAAGATGAATGGCAATTTCGGTCTCGAACATTCGCCCGGTTACCTCTTGATGGGGGCGCTTAGTTGTTTTGCGTCGCCCTATCAGCTCAATCCGTTCGACTACAATCCGCTCAAGAACCTGCTTGAGGAGATTGTCGATTTCGCACGGCTGCGCGAGCAACCGGTAGTGAAGCTATTTCTCTGTGCGACCAACGCGCGGACCGGCAAGCCGAAAATCTTCAAAGGTGATGAACTTCAGCTTGACCACGTGCTTGCGTCGGCATGCCTGCCGCTCCTGACGCGTGCTGTTGAGATCGACGGCGAGCATTTTTGGGACGGCGGGTTCGCCGGAAATCCTGCGATTTTTCCGGTGATTTACAGATGCGAGGCTCCCGACGTCATCATGGTTCATCTCACGCCGACCGAGCGACCGGACCTTCCGACGACCTCGTATGAAATTATAAATCGGATGCAGGAAATCAGCCTCAATTCCTCTTTCATGGGAGAGATGCGCTCCCTGGCGTTGATAACCAAGCTTATCGACGACGGTAGAGTGGCCGGTGGAAAGCGAATGCTGATGCACTTGATCGATGCCGAGGACGTGATCAGAGAATTTCCGGGCTCCAGCAGATTAAATTGTGATTGGGATTTTCTGCTGCATCTTCATGACATCGGTCGCCAACGTGCCGATCAATGGCTGGCTTCCAATTTCGACAATCTCGGTGTGCGGTCAACCGTCGATCTCCGGGCCAAGTACTTTTGATTCGTCGCAGCGCAAACCAAGCGCCCGCTCGTTACGAACGTAGCGCGATTCTTTACAGCTGAGATTCTTTTGTAGTGCCGCGACATTCTCGTCGGACGCCAAACCACGAGTTTCCGCAGCGTGACTGCCATGATGCCCGACTCGCGAGGCGTCGCGCGCTGTTCGATGCTGGAATAATCGAATGCGCGCGCAACTTGAGCTCCGCCGGAAGCCAACCGACGCGGACCCTCCCCCTGACGCTGGCCTGCGATCCTGTCATGCGCCAAGCGAGTTACGGACGTAACGCAATTCCCGCCAGCTGAAATCCTTCTGTAGCGCGGCGACGTCATTTCTTAGGTCAGCAAACAGGAGGTTTCCATGAGAACACGCGTTCTTCTCGCTGCAGTGATGATGTTGACGGCGCTGGGCGCCGCCTTGGCGATCAAGTCGTTCACACCTGACACGCTGGCGGTGGCCGCGCCGCAGCCCGTGATGATCTCAATCGATGGGCTTCACCGTCAGGTGGACGTGAGATCGCTCCCTGAGCTGGAAATTAAGGACCCCTATTGAGGCAACAGGCTATCAAGCGCCAGCCGGCGCGCAAGGAGAATAGTGCCATGACCGCCATCGCGCTTGATGAGCGCCTCGACATCCGAGGGCCTCCCGAAGCGGCAGCTGCAACGATCCCGGCGGGACAAACTGCAGTCGGACTCGCCGGGCTTCGTATGCGCCAGCTCGGCGCAAGCGACCTGCCCGCTGTTGAACGCCACCTGGTCCAGCTCGGGCCGTTGGATCGGCGCGCCCGCTTTCTCTGCTACCGTCCCGACGCGGCGATCGCCGCATACGTACGCAGGATCGATCCGTCCTCTACGGTTCTCATGGGCGCCTTCGACCCCAGCGACCGCATGGTCGGACTGGCCGAGGCGCACCCGATCGACTCGCCGCACACCGTGGAGGTCGCAGTGTCAATCGATCCGCCGTTCCGGCGGTGTGGCCTGGGGCAGCGGCTCGTCGCCCGAGCTCTGGCGGTGGCGTTTGACCGCGGCATGCAGTGGGCGGAATTCATCTTCGCTCCCAACAACCGCGCGCTGGCCGGCCTCGTCGAGACCCTCGGGGGCCGGATCAAAGCCCCTGGCCACGCCTTGATCGACCGCTCCCAGATCGTGTGGAACGCGAGGCAGCCTGAGGCCCGACGACGCCTTGTGGGTGAGATCGGACTAATCATCAGCACCACAAAATCAAACAAGGAGAACTTCGCATGTCCACGAAACACACAATAGATGTCCAGAACTTTATTAACTCGCATACCCTATCGCGCTTCCAGAAGCTCGTAATCGCGCTTTGCTTCGCGGTCGTAGCGATCGACGGTTTCGACACGGCCGCGGTCGGCTTTGTCGCCCCGGCGCTCAAGATGCAATGGAGCCTGACGCCGGCGCAGCTTGCCCCACTGTTCGGCAGCGGACTGTTCGGTCTGATGATCGGCGCCTTTATTTTCGGCCCGATGGCCGACAAAATCGGGCGCAAGGCCGTCCTCGTTGCGACAACGCTGTTCTTCGGCCTCGCGAGCATCGCGTGCGCCTTCTCCGCCTCGATCGAGATGCTGACAGTGCTGCGCTTCGTCACCGGGCTCGGCCTCGGCGGCGCCATGCCAGCCGCAATTACTCTCACCTCGGAATTCTGTCCGGAGCGTGAGCGCTCGTCGCTGGTGACGCTCATGTTCTGTGGTTTCACCTCCGGTTCGGCTGCCGCTGGCCTTCTAGGGTCGCACGTCGTTACCGCCTATGGCTGGAAAGGTCTGTTGGTGCTGGGCGGCATACTGCCGATTGCGCTGGCCCCAGTGCTGTGGGCCCTGCTCCCGGAGTCAGCGCGCTACCTGACACTGAAGGGCGCACGCTCTGAGATGATCGCCGCAGTGTTGCAACGCGTAGCACCGGAGGCCGACCTGCAAGATGCGATCTTTTCCGGCGTGCGCCAGCCGAAGGGCTCGCCCATGTTGCAGCTCTTCGAGAAAGGGCTCGCAACGGGAACGCTGCTCATCTGGCTCACTTTCTTCATGAGCCTGCTGGTGTTCTACCTGCTGTCGAGCTGGCTGCCGCTGGTGATCACGAACGCGGGTTTCTCGCTCGCCAACGCCTCTCTCATGGCGGCAACGCTCGCGACCGGCGGCACGGTGGGCGCAATCGTGATCGGCCGGCTGATGGATCGCTTCGATCCTCGCCTGGTGCTCGCCGTGTCCTATGTGCTCGCCGGCGTCTTTGTGGTCTTGCTTGGAAGCGCGACGGGGTCACCCAGACTGCTCGTCTTCGCGATTTTCGGCGCAGGCTTCGGCGCTGCCGGCGCTCAGGTCGGTGTCAACGCTCTAGCAGCCACGTACTATCCGACTGCGAGCCGTGCCACCGGCGTGAGCTGGGCCAATGCGTTCGGCCGCATCGGCTCAGTGCTGGGCTCGACGGTCGGAGGATTCCTGCTCTCGTTCGGCTGGGATTTGGCCACTGTGTTCAGCGTCGCAGCCATTCCAGCCTTCGTCGCCGGCGCCGCCATGCTCGCCAAGGCTTGGCTCTACGCGTCCGCACCGATCATCGCCAAGCCGGTCGCGGCCGGATAGGCGCTCTACGCGAGAAACCGCGCAGCAGTGAGAGAAGGAGAGAATCAATGCTCAATACGATCGACAACCCAATCGACACGGCGGTCGAGGACAACCCCGCGAGCGGCGGGCACGTCCTCGACGGCTCTCATCGCGGATCGCGCGGCGCCGAAGTCAGCCTGATGCTCGACGCCTCAACCGTAAGTGAGAGTCTAACACTCCAGGCGCGGTGCCCGAAGGCAAGATTTGCTCCCGCAGGAGCACATCCAATGGTTCCCTCGGCACACGTGGATAGTTTTGCGCGCGACAATCTGCCTCCGCGCCAGGAATGGCCCGACTTCTTGTGCGATCTACCGGGGCTCAATTATCCGGAGCGCCTCAATGCCACGGTGGAGCTGCTCGATCGCAAGGTCGAAGCGGGACATGGCGAGCGCCCGTGCCTTATGTCGGCGACCGAGAGCCTGACCTATCGGCAACTCGCCGAGCGCGTGAACCGCATCGCCAATGTGCTCAGCCGCGACCTCGGGATGGTGCCGGGAAATCGCGTGCTGCTGCGCGCGCCCAACAGCCCGATGATGGTTGCCGCGTATCTGGCGGTCATCAAGGCCGGCGGGGTGGCGGTCGGCACCATGCCGCTGTTGCGTGCCCGCGAGCTTGCGTATCCGATCACGAAGGCGAAAATCGCGCTCGCGCTGTGCGACGTGCGGCTCGCTGACGAGCTCGAGAAGGCGAGATCGCTGGCGCCGAATCTTGCACGTGTGGCCTATTGGGGCAGCGGCGCGTCCGACTCCCTCGAAACATTGATGATGCAGCCGGGCTACGAGAGCTTCGCGGCCTGCGACACGGCGAATGACGACGTGTGCTTGATCGGCTTCACATCAGGCACGACCGGCGAGCCCAAGGGAACTATGCATTTTCACCGCGATTTGCTCGCAGTTTGCGACACCTACGCCCGCCACGTATTGCGGCCGACCGCTGAAGATCGGTTCATCGGCTCGCCGCCAATCGCTTTCGTGTTCGGCCTCGGCGGACTGGTGCTGTTTCCGCTGCGAGTAGGCGCGTCCTCGATTCTGCTCGAAAAGGCATCGCCCGAAGAGTTGCTGCCGGCGATCTCGAAGTGGCGCGCGACCGTGCTGTTTACCGCGCCGACCGCGTACCGAGCCTTGCTGCCGATGCTCGCCAACCACGATGTCTCGTCGCTGCGCAAGTGCGTATCCGCCGGCGAGACCTTGCCCGAGGCGACCTTCGAGGCATGGCGCGAGGCCACCGGCCTGACGATCATGGATGGGATCGGCTCGACCGAAATGCTGCACATCTTCATCGGATCACCCGATGAGGATGTTCGCGCAGGGGCGACCGGCAAGGTCATTCCCGGCTATGAAGCGCGCGTTGTGGACGGCGAGGGACGCGAGGTGCCGCCCGGAACCATCGGCCGGCTAGCGGTGCGGGGGCCAACCGGCTGCCGCTATCTCGCTGACCCACGGCAACGAAAATACGTCCAGAACGGCTGGAATGTGACCGGCGACACGTACGTCATGGATGACGAAGGTTACTTCTGGTACCAGGCGCGTTCAGACGACATGATCATTTCAGCCGGCTACAACATCGCCGGGCCGGAAGTCGAAGCCGCCCTGCTCACGCATCCAGCGGTCGCCGAATGCGGCGTCGTCGGCGCACCCGACGAGAAGCGCGGCCAAATCGTGAGGGCCTACGTGGTGCTGCGGCCTCCCTATGCCGGCGATGCCGCGCTGACGCGCGCGCTCCAGGATCATGTCAAGGCGACGATCGCGCCCTACAAATATCCGCGTGCGATCGAATACGTCAGCAGCGTGCCGCGCACGGAGACCGGGAAGCTTCAACGCTTCGAGCTGCGCAGACGTGCAGCGGTAACCACGAGCACAGGCTCAAGCCGTTGCTCACGCAATTGAGCCGTCGCAGGCGGTGTTGCCGTAAGGCCCCCCAGCTTTTCCAAACCCGAGAGCCCATAAGAGGAAGTCCAAATGAGCAAGAACAAGGTCATCATCACAATCGCTCCGACTGGCGGCGTAGCGTTCAAACAGCAGAGCCGGTATCTGCCGACCCAGCCAGCCGAGATCGCGCGCGACACCTACGACTGTTACAACGCCGGTGCCAGTGTGGTCGCCGTGCACGCGCGGCGGCCCGACGACGGCGCAACGTGCGATCCGGTCATCTATCGCGATATCAATACGCGCATTCGTGCCAAGTGCGACATCATCATCAACAATTCCACTGGCGGCGGTGTCCACGGCGACATGATCCGAGAGGCTGGCGATGGCTATTGGGAGCTCCTCTGGGAGGAGCGTCTCAAGGGCATGGATGCGGGCGCAGAGATGTGCACCCTCGATGCTACGACGATCGTCGCCAGCCATGGCGGTAAAGAGATCGTCATGAACACTTCGCCTGAACGTTCGAAATTCCTGGCCGCGGAGATGAAGAAGCGTGGCATCAAGCCCGAATGGGAAGTCTTCAGCCCAACCCACATCGTCCAGGACGTGGCCAGCCTGACCACCGCCGGCTTCGACGAGGAGCCGTTTTACGTCAACATCGTGCTGGGCGTGCATCGCAGCTTTCAGAATGCTATGCCGTATTCGCCGCGCATCCTCCAATCGATGGTCGATCTCCTGCCCAAAGGAAGCATTTTCGGCGTCAGCGGCATCGGTCCTGCTCAGCTCCCATGCGCGATGAACGCTCTGCTGCTCGGTGGTCACGTTCGCGTCGGTCTCGAGGACAATCTTTATTACAGCCCAGGCGAGCTTACCACGAATCAAAAGCTGACCCAGCGCGCCGTCCGTCTTGTGCGCGAGATGGGTTATGAGCCTGCGACGCCGGCCGAAGCGAGGCTGATCCTCGGCTTGCCGCGCAAGGGCGCAGCGCGCCCCGAGTTTGGCATCGATGGGCCCGGCAATCGGACGCAGGCGACGGGGGACGAAGCCAGGAAGCCAATTCCATCGGCCGCCTAGGGCATGGCGCCGCCGCAACCTGCGGCGCCGATCACCTTCGACGTCATCCCGAGGAGATCGCCGTGATGGGCGACGTGATCGGCGGCCGCGAGCGCCATGACTTCGCGATTAGATACCTTTGCTCCGTTCACAGGGTGGGGGATGCGCCGTTACGAAAGTAACGCGATTTCCCAAATCCGAAATTCTTCTGTAGCGCAGCGCCGCCATTTTGGTGCTGTTACATAAACCAAGGAGAACCGATCATGAGTGACGATAACAGCCGCTGCCAGCAAGATACCGCGCCGGCAGTCTCAGGCGTGAGCCTGATCCGTGTGAATGGGCAGTTGGTTCCGCACGCCAAGTCGACTGTCGCGGGTACGGAATTGCAACACGCATGGCGAACTGCATACGCAAAGTTCACCGGCTTGGAGCTTATGCACGCGCCGTGGATACAGCTGTAGCGTTTTTGCACCGCCCGGTGCGTTGGACGACCGCAAAATGGCATGTATTTTCGAGCCGCTAACGGACTCCACCTCTAAACTC
>Ga0318550_10000106_pt1 | contig 16149 bp, 13 predicted proteins | sample GRESIP169b2f23_FD_203499 | JGI IMG/M metagenome (GOLD analysis project Ga0318550, IMG submission 203499) | Tropical soil microbial communities from Luquillo Experimental Forest, Puerto Rico - GRE.SIPMG.169b2f23 | ecosystem: Environmental > Terrestrial > Soil > Tropical forest > Bulk soil... | reverse complement strand
GCTGGGTTTCAGCTGACCGGACAGTGCGGGACGCTGTCTCGATCCTTCCAAGCGAGTGCCGGGGTGTCTATGCCCTAAGCGTCGTCGTCAACGGGGTCGGACCCGCGGAGCCGAGTGCCCGAAGCCGGGCTAGAGATTCTGATAGGAGGGTAAACTGGCCCGCCTGGAAGTTTTCGATCGGAGCCGCCATGGCTACAGCTAAACCGTTTTACTCATTTCGCGGCGTTGGCTGCGATTCGCTGCGGTCTATCGCGGATTCGCCGCCACTTCGAATCGAACGGCGCGGCAGCCAATGAAGCCCGCGATCGGCGTCGACGCCGGCCGGGCGAGGCCGATATCACACCGCGAGGCCCGCTCAGTCCATCGTTTTAGGGCCCTCGACGAGTGGTCCCCTCAGCTATGGATTGGCTGTAGCTTCCGCGTCTGGCTGCGCATACTGATCCATAATCATTTCGCCATCCATTGGTCCCGCTGGCACATCGCGTTATTGTGCACCCTTGTCAGCATTTATCATTCTGTGTTAGCGCTGGTGCAAAAGCTGCTGTTCCTGAACGCTAAGGCGGCCAAGACGTGCATTGGAGAACCGCCATTGTTCATCGTTGGCCACTGGCGCACAGGTACGACCCTCGTCCACGAGTTGTTGACGTTGGACGAACGCCACACAGGTCCAACAAGTTTCCAATGTTTCCGGCCGCATGTTTTCCTCTTGACAGAGCGTTTTGAGTCCAACATAACGTGGATGTTCCCGGCGCATCGGCCGATGGACAATATGGACGTGCGCCCGCATTCTCCGCAGGAAGAGGAATTCGCGATGTGCCTGCTCGGCCAGCCGTCGCCTTACCTGACAATCGCCTTCCCGAACCGCAAACCGCAATATCCGGAATATCTTGATTTAGAAGGCCTGACGCCGTCGGCGCTGAAATCGTGGAAAGAGGCCCTATTCCGCTTTCTTCAGCAGGTCTACTACCGTCGTCCCAAACGTCTGGTTCTCAAGGGTCCGCTGAATAGCTGCCGGATCAAGGTGCTTTTGGAGCTGTTTCCTGAGGCGAAATTTGTTCACATCGTGCGAGACCCATATGTGGTTTTTCCATCGACCATGCACTTCTGGAAATCCATGTCCCAACTGCACGGCCTTCAACGAGTTGATTTTCCCGGATTGGAAGAACATGTACTGACTATGTTCAGCCGTCTTTACGGGAAACTGGAACAAGGCCGCCAACTCGTGGATCCGTCTCGCTTCTACGAGTTCCGCTATGAGGATCTGGTCCGCGACCCCGAGGAGCAGCTGCGTCGCTTGTACGAGCATCTTCGACTTGGAGGTTTCGAAGAATACTGGCCGCTTATGAGGCGGTACCTCGCCGAGCATGCGGACTACAAAACAAACCGCTATGAACTCACGGCCGAACAGCGAGCAATGGTCACGCAGCGGTGGGGGGAAGTCATTCGCCGTTACGGTTACGACCAAGCAGTCAGCCCACCCCCTGCTCCACTTAGCGCGGTATCAATCGACGGTCACTGCCTCGACAATGTTGATGCGGGCGGCGCGAACAGCCGGCGGCACGGACCCCAGAAGGCGGAAGACGAGTGCAGCCAGCCCAATGAGGATCATCGCGGGCAGCGCGTGTTGAACCACATCGATGATTAGGACATTCGTCAATGCGATCGCGATCACGTTTTGGCCAGCTGCGCCGACGATTAAGTCCCCGTAGACCGCTGACGACCCTGACGGCGGCCGCTTGGGCGAGAACAGCATTGAGCGTCAAGCGGCGGGTAACTGCTATCGCACGCAGAACACCGATCTCGCTACGCCTGTCCAGCACCGAAAGCATCAATGTATCCAATAACGCTTCCGCGGATCGCTGGATGCCATCGGACGGGGTCATCGGTGAGCCTGGAGATCGTCGCTGATGCGCCGGCGCGCGGCGCCGGCCTCAACCAGGTGATCGGCCTGTCCATCGCCGCGGTGGTGATCACCGTGGTGATGCTGTGGGCGGGGTATGCGCATCGCACGCATCGGATCAAGTGGTTGAACCGAATCGCGGAGTGGTGCGGCCGCATGTTCAAACGCCCGCCGTGGGCCGCCCCGTCACTTGCAAGGTACGTCTCTGCGACGATAGGCCTGTTCTTTGGTTTCATCTGGGATGTCGCCTGGCACTTCGGAAACGGTCGCGATGCCGGTCCGTTGAACAACCCCGCGCATTACTTCATCGTGGACGGCCTGTTCGGGATCTTCTTCGCGGGCGTGCTGGCAATCGTCGTGCCTTTTGACAAGCCTGGCCCCGCAGCGGTGCGCATCACCCGGAACTGGTACGCGCCGGTCGGCGGCGTGCTGTTGGCTGGCTGTGGCCTGTATGCGCTGGCCGGGTTCCCGCTTGACGACCTCTGGCATCGCATCTTCGGTCAGGACGTGACGCTTTGGGGACCAACACATTTGATGATGATCGGCGGCGGTTGTTTCTCCATGTTCGCGGTGCTGTTACTTGACTATGAGGCGCGCCGCACGATGCCAGAGGACGCTCCGCCTGACGGACCGGCGCTAAAGTTTATGCGCTACTTCGCATTCGGTGGACTGCTGGTCGCGTTGTCGCTCTATCAGGTCGAATACGACTTCGGCGTTGAGCAATTCCGTCTGGTGCTGCAGCCAATGATGATCGCGGCGGCGGCGGCGTTGGCCCTGGTGGCCGCGCGGATCACGCTCGGACAGGGGGCGGCCATCGCAGCCGCCCTCTTGGCGGCAGCCCTGCGCGGCATCGTCGCGTTCCTCGTGGGACCGGTCCTGGGGGCGCCCATCAGCTGGTTCCCGCTCTATTTCGGCGCCGCTGTTGTCATCGAATTCGTCGGCCTCACACCGCTGGTCAAGCGTCCGATGTGGTTCGGCGCGATCGCCGGTCTGGGCGTGGCCACCGGGGGGCTGCTACTGGAATGGTTGTGGATCAACGCGGTCTACCCGCATCCGTGGCCTGCGACCATCTGGGGGGAGGTCAGGCCGACGGTGGTGCCGGTGGCGGTGCTCACGGGGCTGTGCGGTGCGCTGTTGGCCATGGTGTTGACCGGGCAACGCCTGCCCCGCCGCGCGATCGGCATCGGCATCCTGGCTATCACCGCGTTGACGATCGGCGGTGCGGTGGCGAACGGGCTCCGTACCAGTGTGCCCACCCAAGACAGCGCCACGATCACCTTGACCGACCTGCCTTCCAACAAGGGCCAACGTATGGTATCCGCGGACGTGCAAATCAATCCGCCCACCATGGTCAGTGACCACCCGGACTGGGTGACGATTCTGGCCTGGCAGGGGCGCACGCAAAACCACCGTGGCCGGGTGATCGACCGGCTCGATCGCGTGGGCCCCGGCCACTACCGGTCGGCACAACCGATTCCGGTGTTGGGCTCCTGGAAAACGATGCTGCGCATCCAAGACGGTACGACGATGGCGGCCGTGCCGATCTACCTGCCGGCCGATCCAGCCATCCCCGCACCACAAATTCCCGCGGAGACGACGACGCGGAACTTCGTACCCGAGATCACCATCATGCAGCGTGAACGGGACCAGAACACACCGGCGTCGTTGTTCGCCGCTGGCTCCGTGATGGTGCTGGCTTTGTCGTTGACGGTGATCGCCGCGCTGGCCTGGGGAGCGGACAGGATCAACGCCACCGAGACCAAGCTAATCCACGCCCCGCGCCAGCCGCGTTCACCAGGATTCCGGTCGCGCCGTGGACGTGATCGAACGGTTATGGTTGAACGCGCCGTGGGGTGGCGAGGCGGGGGCTGACCATGGAACCCTTCTGCAGCAAGCGGTGTTTCGTCACGGGCGCGGCCAGCGACATCGGCCGCGCGACCGCGTTGAAGCTCGCGGCCCAGGGCACCGAATTGTATCTGACCGACCGCAATGCCGAGGGGCCCGAGACGACATTCGCCGACGCAAGCGCGCTGGCCGCCACAGTGGTCGGGCACCGCGCGTTAGACATCTCCGACAATGCCCAGGTGTTGGGCTACGCGCTGCGTTTCCCGGGTACCGCCGATTCAATTGAGTTCTGGGCCAACTTTCCGACGCTGCAAAACGTCGAGGAGGACTCCACACTCGGATTCGGGTATCCCGCATGATTCACCGACGGAGCGATCACCCGATGCTGGAGGTGACGAAGGTCACCAAGAAATACCACGTCGGTCGTCAGACCGTCCGTGCACTCGATGGCGTCACTTTGACATTGACTGGCGGGAAGTTCGTGGCCGTCATTGGTCCATCGGGGTCGGGCAAGAGCACTCTGCTGCACCTGCTCGGTGCGCTGGACAGGCCGAACTCGGGATCTATCCGATTCCAAGGCAACGAGATCGGCGACCTCGACGACGAAGAGCAGTCCGAATTTCGAAGGCGCAGCGTTGGGTTCGTTTTTCAGTTCTTCAACCTTCTCCCGACAATGTCGGCATGGGAGAACGTGGCGGTACCGAAGCTGATCGACGGCGCCCGGATGTCGAAGGTCAAATCCCGCGCGTTGGACCTCCTGAAGCTGGTAGACCTCGCTAATCGAGCAAATCACCGACCCTCGGAATTGTCTGGCGGACAATCGCAGCGAGTGGCGGTCGCCCGCGCCTTAATGATGGATCCGCCGCTGGTTCTCGCCGACGAGCCGACGGGCAATCTCGACACGAAGACTGGTACCGCCATCATGGCGTTGCTCACCGACATCGCCCATCAGCACGGCCGTTCGGTCGTGGTGGTGACGCACAATCTCGATGCCGCGTCGTCGGCGGATCGAACGATCACCTTGACAGATGGCCGCATCAGCGCTGATGTACTGGGTGCCGGGTAACCCGCGTGTTTGTGGACCGCGTGCGCAGGCTCAATCTGCGGGAGTTGCGATGGCATCCCGCCCGGACAGCGATGTCGGTTGCGGTGGTGGCGATCTCGGCGACACTGCTCGTCGCGGTCTTCGGTATTGCGGGGTCGATCACGGGTTCCTCTGGCCGTCTGGTCGCGGCTATCGGCGGCAATACGAGCCTGGAGGTTTCCGGGGCCACCGACACCGGCTTCCCGCAAGCGGTGCAGGTCGGCGTGGCGGAGGTGCCCGATGTCGCCGCGGCGGTGCCGATGCTGCGGACATCGATCGGAAAGCCCTCCGAGCGCGTGGTGTTGCTGGGTGTCGACGAAAAAGTCAGAGCCATGCTGAGCGACCTCCAGCGCGCCGTCGAAGACCAGATCGGCCCCTTAGTCAGGCAGCCCGGCAAGGTCGCGGTCGGGTCTGGTACCCGGCACTCCGTGGGCGACTCGTTTCGCCTGGGCAACGGAGAGGTCACCGTCGCGGCCGTCATCACCGGTGCCGATGCCGATCGGGTCAACGGCGGCAATTTCATCGTGGGGCCGCTGCAACTGGTCCAGCGTCTAACGGATCGGGTGGGCATGATCGATTCGATCCTGATCGTCGCGGCGCCAGGGGCGGACCTCGCCAAGCTCCGCGCCGGTGTCACGCGCGCGGTCGACGGACGAGCCATCGTCGCCGAGCCGGCCTTTCGATCGGCGCAATCCGGTGGGGCCCTGGCGGTCATCCGCTCCCTGATGCTGTTGGCGGCGTCGATGGCGCTCGTCGTCGCCGGGTTCCTGATCTTCAACGCGATGAGCATGGCGATCACCCAGCGGCGCCCGGCGATATCGATGCTTCGCGCCATCGGCGCCAAGAAGCGGCAGATCGTGCGTGACCTGCTGATGGAGGTCGGCCTCATAGGTCTGGTCGGCGGCATGCTTGGCTCGGCGCTCGGAGTGGTCATCGGCCGGCAATCGATCGGTGCCCTGCCCACGGCGCTGCTGCAGGGGTACGAGTCGCGAACCGAATACATCCTGCCCATCTACGCAATTCCCATCGCCGTGGCCGCATGCATCGTCGTGAGCGTTGTGGCGGCCGCGCTGGCGGCCCGGCAGGTGTACAAGGTGGAGCCGGTCGAAGCCCTAGCCCCCGTCGGCGTGTCCGCTGCCGACCACGTCCCGTGTCGGGCGCGGATGGCGGTGGGCATCGTCGGGGTCGGTCTCATCGCAGCGGCGATCGTGGTCGCAACCCACGACCTGGGAAGGCTTTCCGTGGCGGCGATCGGGCTCGTAGGCTTCGGCGAGATCGCGGTGTGGTTTGCCTTCGCCGGCCCGATCGTTGCTTGGGCGGCGTCAGGCGCCCGAGTGTTCGGTGCACCTGGGGCCCTGGCCGCGGCGACGATCGAACGGGCACCGCGTCGAGTGTGGGCAACGCTGATGACTGTGCAGATCGCGGTGGCGATCACCGCGCAGAGCACTGGCTCGAACATCAACGCGATCGATTCCGCCGACGCGAGCTTCGCCTCGCTTGGCAACATTGGGTTCTTCGTGAGCTCCTCCAGTCCGGGTGTGCTCCCTACAGCGCCGGTTTTGCCGCAGGACACCGAATCGCAGATCGCGTCGAGCCCGGGGGTAGCCCGCGTCACTCCACGGCAGGTAGCCTACGCAACCGTCGCCGGGAGGCGTGTGCTGATTCAGGGAGTCGCGCCCGGCGCGGTCACACCGCCGTTGGATGCGACGAACGCGCAAGTGCGAGAACAGGTTCTGGCCGGTGATGGCGTCGTGGTATCCCGCGACATCGCTCGTACTTTGCGACTGCGGGCCGGCGACGATTTGACGCTGCTCACTCCGGCCGGCGAACGGCGCGTTCGCGTCCTACAGGTGGTGCCGTTCTTCTCGCTACTCGGCGGTGTCGTTTTGATGAACCTGACACACTTGCGCCAATGGTTCGACCGGCCCGGGTCGACGATTCTTGCCGTTGACCTCGCGCCTGGCGCCGACCGTTCAACCGTGGAGGCGGCGATTCGCAACAGACTGCCCGCTGACATATACGTGTATTCAGGTGAGGAGGCGAAGAAGGCATTCGGCGCGTCCATGGCTCAGGGCACGGCGCTGATCACGATCATGGCGTGGATAATCGTGTTTGTCGCAAGCGTCGCATTACTCAACACGCTGATGCTGTCGGTACTGGAGCGGAGGCGCGAGTTGGGAGTGTTGCGCGCGATGGGTTCGTCGCGGCGCTTTGTGTTACGAACCGTTCTTGCAGAGGCTGCTGGCGTCGGCGTTGTCGGTGCGGCGACCGGAACGCTGATTGGTGCGGCGAACCAGTACCTGAGCACGTCCGCGCTGACACATGTGCTCAGCATTGACGTCGTGTATGCTCCGAGCCTGCTTGCACTCTTATTCGCTTGCACCGCATTCGGTTTGACACTGCTGGGCGCGGTTCCCCCGGCTGTTCGCGCTGCGCGCCTCGACATCGTCGAAGCGATTGCGGTCGATTAGCCAGAGCCACACTCAATTATGTCGATGACACGCCGCTTCTGATCCTACGCATGCTTCACTGAACTCATGGTGCTCAACAGGCTGACGACATGATCACGCTCGTCGTACGTGCGGTTCTTGGCATCGCGACCATCGCGCTGATAACCGTGTCAAACAGGCAAATATTCCGACGCGCACCGAGTGGACCGCAGCTGTCCGAGATGGAATGCGCGTACTACGTGATCGGCATCGTATCGGTTGCATTGGCTTGGTATTTCAATATTCGGTACGTGAGCCAGTATTCCATTGGTTGGGAAAACCCCCTTCGGGGCAAAGGCAGCTGGGCGAACTATATCCATTTGATGTTCGCCAATCCCGCCGCCAGCGCCGCTAGCCAGGGCTACCTCATCGCCAATCTGCTACTGCTACCGCTGTTCACCATCGTCGATGGCTATCGCCGGAGGGTGCGCCGCCCGTGGCTGTACTTCGTATCGAGTTGGTTCATCCCGTTTCCGTTCGCGTGGGCGTTTTATCTGGCCACCGTTGAGCGTCAGCGACGATTGGTCGCTTTCACCTCCCTCGACCTGACCAATGGGTCTGCGGCAGGCAAGGGCATGAGGAAGCGCTTCGAAATGGATTGATTCTGTTCCTGACTGCTGGCGCCTCATTAGCGGCAGGGGTCAGGTCGAACCCACCTTCTCGAGCTCGGCTGGGTGGCCGAGTTCCGCAGAGATTGCCTTTGTCGTCGCGACCAGCTGAGTGCGCATCTTCGGCTCCTATCTCGACGAAGTGCCCGCCGCCGGGCTGGCCAACCTGCGCACCGCATTTCGGTGGGCTGCCGACCACGGCGACCTCGATGTGGCCGCCACCATCGCCACCTACGCGGGGTTGCTCGGCGTTGTGGTCCACAATTATGAGCCGATAGCCTGGGCCGAAGAGCTGATCGAACCCGCCCGCGCCGTCGATCATCCCCGGCTCGCGTTCCTGCATGTGATCGTGTCGCAGTGCTTCATGTTCGGACGGTTCGAGGCGGCTGCCCGCTACGCCAACGACGCCCAGAGCGTGATCGGCAGTGGTCGCGGCGAAGTGCCGTACGGCATCGAGGGCGCGCTCGGCCTTGTGTACGTGGCCATCGGCCAGCCCGAACGATGCGTCGAGTGGTGCCGCGCCCAGCTGGCACGCGGTCGCGACACCCATACACTCACCCGGGCATGCCTCGTGACCGCACTGACGGCCGCCGGGGCCGGTGACGAGGCGAGGGCTGCCACGAACGGGCTGATCGACGCCGCCGAAGCCACCCACAACCCCTATGCGCTCTCGTTCACGCTATACGCCTACGCCTTCCGCGATACTGATCCCGTCCGCGCACTGGAGGCCCTGCGCCGGGGCCTGGTGATCGCCCAGGACAGCGGTAACCGGTTCACCGAGTCACTCCTGGCGGGCAGTGCGTCCCGCCTCGAAGCCGAGCACGGTGACCCGCTGGCCGCGCTCGATTACGTCACGCTGACGATCCGCACCTTCCACGACGCGGGCAACACCGGCCTGATGCGCAGCCCCATGGCCAGCCTCGCCGCTCTTTTGGACCGGCTCGGACGCTACGAACCGGCGGCCACCATCGCCGGTTTCGCGTTCAGTGCCTTGACCGCAACGCTTCCTGAGTTCAGCGCCGCGATTGCCCACCTACGTGAGGTCCTTGGCGACCAGACCTACGAATCGCTCGCCCGCAAGGGTGAAACGATGACCACCGCCGAGATGGTGACCCACGCGTACGACCAAATCGACCAGGCCCGAGCAGAGCCGGACGCGGTCTCGAAATAGGACGAGATACGAGACTCTCAAAACTCTGTGTCGAAATCACCGTGAACGCCGACAGCGCGTCGTGGAAGGGTCCAACGGCCAATCCGCTGGAGTGACTCGGCTCTTTGCGCGTGCCCGTGATCGCGGGTATTGCCATCACAGTGCAGCGCCGCGAGGTGCTGGATCCCGCAGCCGAGACTCCGGCGACCGCCGATCACGGACGACAGAAGACGTTTCTCCCCTCGACGATTGCGCGACGGGGAAACAGCGGTGGACCGATTGTCGCCAGTTCCGTGCCACCGGCGGTCATGTTCTTGTCCGTCGAACGTACGACAGTGAGAATCAGCTGTAGCAGTAGGAGTCCGACGAAGCGTCGCCACCCTGCAGTCGGATCTGATGCACGCGCAGCCCTCGAAACTCCTCGCCGTGCGGGAAAAACTTCTCGTCGATGCTCAGCCCGCCAGCCGGATCCGCGTCGAGCTTGGTCATCCACGTGCCTACGCCGTCCGGGTAGAACTGATCGTCCCATGCCCCGTACAGCGAGTTGGTGAAGTAAACCCGCTTGCCATCGCGGCTGACCTCGACCATCTGCGGCCCGCCCGCCAGCGGCATATCGGGCATCGCCGGGTGCGGAGCGCGATCGACGATGCCGCCGAGCCGCACAGATCCCACCTCTTTCGGGTTCGCGGGGTCTGACACGTCGAACTGCTTCATCTCGCCAGTACCCCAGCAGGACACGTATAGGAACCGGTCGTCGACCGACAGATCAATGTCGGTGATGAGGGGCGGGACTGCGGAGAACGGCTGGAGCGCAGGAGGAAGGAGGTCCGGGTCGGCAGGCTCCGCAGCGATGGTGATGACCTTCTCGGCCTTCCATTCGTGCTCGTCGCGGAACCAGCGCCAGACCGAGCCGGACAGGTCCTCGGAGGAGATCACGACACCGACGAAGCCCCAGGTCGCCTCGGGGTCATGGGACGGGCGGACTTCCAGTGCCATCTGGTGCTGGGCGCCCAAGTCGACCCGCTGTGTGTGCTCACCCTTGGCGAGATCCCAGAAATGGATGGCATGCCCGTACTTTTGGCCCAGCAGCAATTCCGGCACGATGCCGTTTTCGATCATCGAGGGGCTGCCCCACTCGCTGGAAATAAGTACGTTCTGATTGAGGTGCCACCAGGCGTCGTAGTGGAAGTGCTGCGGCCCGCGGTCGGTCTCCCAGGCACGCAAGACGTCGAATGTCTCGTGGTCGAGCAGCGCGATCCCGCCGGGTCCGTCATCATTGCCCTCAGGGCCACCCAGGCAGGTAAGGAAGACCCCGTCGGGTCCGCAGTGAAGGGTATGCGGACGCGAGTAGCCAGCGTTCTCCGACAGGCTCTTGGCGTCAATCGTCTTGATCAGCGTCGGATTGCGCGGGTCCGGGTGAGTATCGAACACGTGGACCCTGGACGACCTCAGTCCTGGAACGAGTAGGTAGCGGCGCTGGAGGCCGCCCATGTTGTGGCCCTCGTGCTTGAGCGCGCTGCTGCATGCGTTCCAACCGAAGTGATGAAGCTCATCGCCGCCGCCGGGGACGTCGCTCCAGCCGACCACCCGCCCGTAACTGTCAGAGGCCGGATCCACATCGACGACGGTCATTGCGTCGTTCGCCTTCGCGGCGCGGTCGAACGCCACCACGTATGCGAGCTGCTCGACAGGAGCCCCCGCCGCCTCTGCAGCGGTCCGGTAGAACGTCGGATCGGTCACAGGATCAGCCATACGGAATCCTCCCAACCGGGATGCGAATGTTCCGAGGACAAACCGCCCGCAACTGCATCGGGCCCAAGAAAATGGTAGTCCTCGTCCGGCCCGTCTAGGCCACGATTCACCAAGACCAGCAGCCTGGCCAATGAAACCAACACCAACGGCAGTGGCCCACGACGACCATCAATTCACCTCGCCAGATGACCACCACTCGGCCGCTTTTACCGCGCGTATCTGGACGGCGAGTGGGCACCGAAACCCCTTGCCCGCCTGCATGATCGGTCGCGACTCAGCGAGGCTGCGCCGCGCGACTCAGGCGTGCAGCTTGCTAACTCGGAACCGGATGCCGGACGAACGTCCGCGGCTGGGTGAATGCCCGGATGCCCTCGACGCCGAGTTCCCGCCCAATGCCGGACTGGCCACAGCCGCCGAACGGCAGGCGCGGATCCTGCGCGGCCAGGCCGTGGCAGTTGACGCTCACCGTACCCGCCACGAGCTGCCCCGCGATCCGGTCGGCGAGCGCGTCATCACCGGTCCAGACCGACGCGGTGAGACCGAATTCCGTTGCGTTGGCTGCGGTTACGGCGTCGTCGATGTCGTCGTAGCCGAAGATCGGCAGCACCGGGCCGAACTGCTCCTCGGTGGCCAGCCGCGAGTCGGGGGCCAGATCGGTGACGACGGTCGGCAGCGCGAAGTAGCCACCCGAGTCGGCGTCCGCCTCGCGGATGCGCCCGGCGGTGCGCACCGACGCGCCGTGCGCCTCGGCGTCGCCGACCAGCGCGGCCACCCGGTCGCGGCCGGCCTCGGTGTGCAGCGGGCCGAGCGTGGTCTCCTCTGCGAGGCCGTCGCCGACCACCTCGCGCTCGCAGCGCGCGAGAACCGCCTCGGCCAGCTCGCCGACCCGTTCCGCGGGTGCATACAGCCGCTTGATCGCCATGCAGACCTGCCGCCGGTGGTGTAGGTCGCGGTCACCAGCCGGTCCACCAGCTCGTCGCTGACCGTGATGTCGGACGCGATGATCGCGGCGTCGTTGCCGCCGAGCTCGAGCAGCACCGGAGTGAGGCGGGGGGCGGCCGCCGCCATCACGGCCCGCCCGGTGGCGACGCCGCCGGTCAGCGAGATGAGGTCGACGCCGGGGTGGGTGACCAGCGCTTGGGCGAGCTCGGCGCCCGGGCCCGCCAGCACGTTCACCACACCCGGCGGCAGCGCCGCGGCCAGCGCCCCGGCAAGCTGCAGCGCCGCCAGCGGACAGCTCGGCGGGACCTTGATCACGGTCGTGTTGCCCGCGGTCAGGGCCGAAGCCAGCTTCGTCATCGTCAGCGCGAGGGGCCAGTTGAACGGGAGCACGAGCGCGGCCACCCCGTACGGCTCGCGCTGCAGCCGCGGGTATGCCGCACCGGGGTCGACCCGCTCGGGCGCCAGCGCCGCCTCGGCCATCGATCCGATCAGCGCGGCCAGGCCCGGTCCGGCGTTGATCTCGAAGTTGGCTTCACTCAGCACCTTCCCGTGCTCGCGGGTGTACAGCCGCGCGCCATCGTTTGCGCCGAGCTGTTCGGCGGCCGTGGCCGCGGCGGCCGCGATGGCGGCAACCCGCTCGGCGACGGTGAGCGCTCGCCACCCGGGGGCTGCACGTCGCGCCGCCGACACCGCGGCGTCGAGCTGGGCGCGGTCGGCGGCGGGGGCGTGGCCGACGATCTCGGACGGCCGGGCCGGATTGTGCACGGCATAGCTGCCGGCGGCGCCGGGTTGCGACGCGCCACCGATCGTCAGCACCGAATCCGTCGAGAGCGCTTCCGAAGCTGTCGTGGTCATCACCCGTCTCCTTCCGCAGCGGCCTTGACCCGGTGCGTTTGTCCCGCCATCGTAAGTCGATATGACGTGGATCACAGGAGTGGCTGCATGAAGGCGGTCGTGCTGCGCGAGGTTGGACTGGCGACATCGGTGGAGGACATCGAATTACGGCCCGTCGGCAAGCACGAGGTCCGGGTGCGGTTGGTCGCCAGCGGTGTCTGCCACAGCGATCTGTCGCTGCGCGACGGATCCATACCGACGCTGCTGCCGTGCACACTCGGTCACGAGGGTGCCGGGATCGTCACGGAGGTGGGCGACGATGTCGCCACCGTCAAGCGGGGTGACCATGTCGTGCTGACGTGGCTCGTGTCGTGCCGGTCCTGCCCGCATTGCCTGCGCGGCGAGCCCCAGCTGTGCGTGCATGCGTACGACCATGTCTACGGGGGGCCCTACGCCGACAGCGCCGGCCCGGTGTGGCCGGGAATGGGTGTCGGGTCGCTGGCCGAACAGACGCTGCTGCCGGCCACGGCGGTCGTGCCGGTCGATGAGTCGCTGCCGCTCGACCTCGCCGCGCTGTTGGGTTGCGGCGTCACCACCGGGGTCGGCGCCGTGATGCGCACGGCGGCCGTCCGCCCGGGGGAGAGCGTGCTCGTCATCGGCTGCGGCGGCGTGGGTTTGGCCGCGATCCAAGGGGCCCGGCTGGCCGGCGCGGCGCGGATCATCGCCGCCGACCGGGTGGCCGCTCAACTCCCCGCCGCGGTCGCCAACGGCGCAACCGAGACCGTCGACGCGAGCGAGGTTGATGTCGTTACCGCGGTGCGCGAGCTCAGCGGAGGCGCCGGGGTCGATCACGGAATCGAGGTCGTGGGCAAGCCCGCCACGATGCGGGCGGCGTATGACGCCACGCGTCGCGGCGGCAAGGTCACGTTGGTGGGTGCCGCCGGGATCTCAGAAGAGGTGTCTTTTCCCGCGCTCTCGTTGATGGCCGATGGCAAGACGATCCAGGGCAGCGTCTATGGTGCCAGCGACCCGGCGCGCGATATCCCGGTGCTGGCCGAGCTCGCCCAAAGCGGCCGGCTCGACCTCGAAGCACTGGTGACGCGGCGGATCGGTATCGACGACGTCGAGGCGGCGTTCACCGACATGTCTGCCGGGCGAGGGGCCCGCAGCGTGGTGTGCTTCGCCTAAACCTTCAGCGCGACAACGTGATTGCCTGCTCCGGGCAGTTTTGCTCACCAGCGACCGCCTGCGCCTCGAGGTCACCCGAGACGTCCTCGACGAGCACGACGCAGTGGCCGACCTCGTCGGCGTCGAAGACGTCGGGCCCCAGGGTGTAACAGCGCCCGTGGCCGGTGCAGAGGTCAGCGTCGACCCGGACGTGGGTCACGGCCGGGGAACCGGGAAGATCAGCGGCAACGATTCCACCGACCGCAGCGCGGCGGTGTAGGTCAGCTGCGTCCCGGGCTTGATCTGGTAATCCGGTATGCGGCGGTGGAATTCGCGCAGCGCCACCCGCAGCTCCATGCGGGCCAGGTGGGATCCGAGGCAGCGGTGCGGACCTCCGCCGAACGCGCGGTGCCGGTTCGGGTTGCGTTGGAAGTCCACGACGTCCGGATCGGGGAACTCGGCGGGGTCGGTGTTGGCCGCGCCGAGCAGCGGGCTCACCCGGTCGCCCTTGCTGATGGGGCAGCCGCCAACTTCGACGTCTTCCATGGCGACCCGGGCGACGCCGGGCACCGGCGTCTCCCAGCGCAACAACTCCTCGATGGCGCTCGGCAGGATGTCGGGCTGCTCGACGAGTTGGTGGCGGTGGTCGGGATGGCGCGCCAGGTACACGAAGAAGCAGTCCAGGGAGTCGGTCACCGTGTCCAGCCCCGCGATGAGGAACAGGAAGCAGATGTCGAGCAGCTCGTCGCGCGATAACGGCTGGCCGTCGATGTTTGTCGCGATCATCGCGGACAGCACGTCGTCGCGGGGGCTGGCGATGTGGTCGTCGATGGCGCGCTCGAAGTAGTCGTAGATCTGTTGCGCTGTGGGCGCGCAGGTCTCGTGACGGCGGCCGAAGCCGGAGTCGCCCTCCGGGCGGATGATGCCGTCCTTCCAGACCAGGAACTGGTCGAGGTCCTCCAGCGGCAGGCCCAGCAATTGCAAGAAGACGGTGCACGGAAGCGGGACGGCGAACTCGGCGTGGAAGTCGCACTCGCCCCGATCGGCGAACCGGTCGATCATCTCGTTGACCAGCTCGCTGACGCCGGGTTCCCGCCGGGCCATCTCCCGGGGAGTGAACAGCGGATCCAGGATGCGGCGGTACTTCGCGTGCTCGGGCGGATCGATTTGCAGTGGGATCATCGGGCGGATGTTGCCGAGATCGACGGCGTCCATGTTCGACGAGAACAGTTCGGTGCGTTTGAGCGCCACCTCTATGTCGGCGAGGCGGCTGAGAACCACCGCCTGCGGCGCCCGGAACACCGGGGTCGATTCGCGCAACGCCTTATACATCGGCTGTGGTTCCGCGAGACCCATCACCGCCTGATCGACGAACCCTTCGGTTTCTGTCATGTGGTCAGCGTGACACCAACGTCGCTATTTAGGCAATGATTGGATAATTGCGCAAATGGAGGAATGGCGCTGGTCAGCAGATTCTCTAGCGAGTACCGTGTTCGTGCGGACGAGTTGGCCGGGCGGCCGCGGCTCGCGCCGGTCCTAAAGGCCGGCGTCGAGTCGAGGAAAGTCCGGACTTCAGAGAGCAGGGTGATTGCTAACGGCAATCCGAGGTGACTCGCGGGAAAGTGCCACAGAAAACAACCGCCACCTTGGGTGGTAAGGGTGAAACGGTGCGGTAAGAGCGCACCAGCATTCCGGGTGACCGGAGTGGCTAGGCAAACCCCACCCGAAGCAAGGCCAAGAAGGTCGTACGAAAGTGCGGTCGCGCAGGCGTTCGAGGGTTGCTCGCCCGAGCCTGCGGGTAGGCCGCTCGAGGCACCCGGCGACGGTGTGTCCAGATGGATGGTCGCCGCCCCGCCGCCGTTGCTCAAGCGCGGCGGCGGGGAACAGAATCCGGCTTACAGGCCAACTCGCCCGCCCTCAGCCTGCGACCTGCATATTCAGCTAGTCGGAGCCGCCTCCATCCGCAGTGCGTCCGCAGTAAATCCGAGCACCGAATCAATCGCGTCCGGCGTCCGTTCGTCAGAATCGGGCCACAAATGGCTGTAGGTGTCCAGCGTCTCGACAGCAGAGACCACTGAGGGCGGGGTGGTCAGACGTGCCACCCGCCCCGGTGTCGCAAGGCCCGCTACCCGGCCAGCATGGCGCGTACTTCGAGGTCCGCACCAAGCGGGTGTGGTGGGCACCGTGGCGCAAGCGGAAGGTCTGGACGCAGGCGAGCAGCTGGCACATGGGCGGACCGCCAGCAGGAGCGACGGTCATGACGGTCGACGATGTTGCTGCGCTACCGGGACGAGTCCACACCATCGGCCGCGTCAGCGGGACGGGAGCCGTCGAGTACTAGAGAGCCGCCGCCGGCCGCCTTTGACCCCCAATATGGC
>Ga0318550_10000056_pt1 | contig 18309 bp, 20 predicted proteins | sample GRESIP169b2f23_FD_203499 | JGI IMG/M metagenome (GOLD analysis project Ga0318550, IMG submission 203499) | Tropical soil microbial communities from Luquillo Experimental Forest, Puerto Rico - GRE.SIPMG.169b2f23 | ecosystem: Environmental > Terrestrial > Soil > Tropical forest > Bulk soil... | reverse complement strand
GGCGCGACGCTGGCGGCGCTGGCGACGCCGGCGGTGTGGCGGGCGCGGCGCGAGCCCGCGATCAAATTTCTGCTGGCTTGGCTCGTGCCCTCGTGGCTCGTCTTCGAGTTGGTGGCGACCAAGCTGCCGCACTACGTGCTGCCGCTCTATCCTGCCATCGCCATCCTGATCGCCGGCGTGATCGACGCGCGCGCGCTGTCGCGCAAGCCGTTCCTGGTGTGGGGGACGATCTGGTGGTTTGTGGTTCCGACGGTGGCGGGCGTCGCAGGCATCGTCGTGCTCGTCGTCATCGGCCGGCAATTCGGGCTCTTGGTGTGGCCCTTGATGGGAGCGGCCGCGGTGATGGGCTTCCTGGCCTGGCGGTTCTACCAAGCCGACGGCGCCGAGCACGCCTTGCTGCGCGCCGTCGCGGCCGCGATCCTGACCGCGATTGCGGTTTTCGGCTTGATCATTCCGTCCCTCGGCCAACTGTTCCCGAGCCCGATGCTCGCCCGCATTCTGCGCGACAGCGGCTGTGCGCGGCCGGAGGCGGCGGCGGTCGGCTATCAGGAGCCGAGCTTGGTCTTTCTCGCCGGTACCGCGACCCGCCTCGCCGATACCCTGGGCGCCGTCGAATTCCTGCGCGGCGGCGAATGCCGCTTCGTCTTTGTCGAGGCGCGCGAGGAAAGGAGTTTTGCCCAGCGCGCCGAAGCGCTCGGGCTGCGCTACAGCGCCGGCCCCCGCATCGATGCGATCAATATCAGCACCGGACGGCCGATCACGATCGCGATCTTTCGCTCGGTAGGGTCGTCATGAGCGTGAGTGGCCCACTCAAACAGGCGTCGGCCGACCGTGCGGCCTCGCGGCTGCACTGGGTGCGCGCCAACGTCGCCTGGTCTTTCGCGCTGTTTGTACGCAAGCCGAAATTTGCCGGGACCCCGCTGTGGCGTGCGCCGCGCCATCTCGCCGCCGGCACGGCGGCGGCGATCGTCATCATCGCAGCGACGATGATCGTGCTCGATGCCCCGGCAGTGACCGCGGCGCAGCGTGCGCCGGCATGGCTTCCCGAGATCTTCGATCACATCACCGAGTTCGGCAAATCCGTTTGGTTTCTGGTGCCGATCGCGCTTGCGCTTGCCACGATCGCATTGCTCGCCTCGCCGGCGCTTCCGCGCATGTCCCAACGCGTGCTCGCTGCAATGGCCGTGCGGCTCGGGTTTTTGTTCCTTGCGATCGGCCTGCCGGGCTTGGTCTTCACCATCGCCAAGCGCCTGGTCGGCCGCGCGCGGCCGTTTGTCGAGGGAAGTGCGGACCCGCTCGTTTACCGCCCGCTCGGCTGGAGCGTTGAATATGCCAGCCTGCCCTCCGGCCATGCCGTCGATGCGTTCGCGGCCGCCATGGCCATCGGCCTCCTGTGGCCTCGGATGCGGCCGCTGATGTGGACCTATGCCGTCGTCATCGCGGTGAGCCGGGTCGTGCTCACGGCGCACTTCCCGAGCGACGTCATGGTCGGAGCTATCGTCGGTGTGGTCGGCGCGCTGTTGGTGCGTGATTGGTACGCGGCGCGCGGGCTTGCCTTCGTGCTCGGCAGCGACGGGGTCGTTCGGCCATTGCCAGGTCCCTCGCTCGCACGCATCAAAAGGGTTGCCCGGCAGCTTATCGCCCCATAAGAAGCTCGCGCTGAGCCAAGACGCGAGGCGTGACGCGGCCATGTCGGTCAGATCATGAGCGAAACGCTTGCAAGCGCAGCCCCGCCGGCTGTTTCTATCGTTGTTCCGGTGCGCAACGAGGCCGGTAACATCGCCCCGCTGGTCGACGAGATCGCGGCCGCACTCGGCAAGGACGTCAGCTTTGAGATCGTCTACGTCAACGACGGCTCGACCGACCGCACGGACTCCGAATTGAGTGAGCTGATGGCAAGCCGTCCGTGGCTGCGACAGATCAAGCATCAAACCTCATGCGGACAGTCCGCAGCGGTATCGAGTGGCGTGCGCCACGCCCGAGCAGGCATCATCGTCACCCTCGATGGTGACGGCCAGAACGACCCCGCCTTCATTCCAGCGCTGCTTAACGCGTTGGCAGCGGGCGCGCCCCATACCGGCCTTGTTGCAGGCCAGCGCGTTGGTCGTCAGGCGAGCGGCTTCAAGAAATTCCAGTCGCGTCTCGCCAATGGGGTGCGCAACATTGTGCTGCGCGACGGGACCCGCGACACCGGTTGCGGGCTCAAGGCATTCCGCCGCGATCTCTTTCTGGCGCTGCCTTATTTCGACGGATTGCACCGATTTCTTCCGGCGCTGGTGCGGCGCGAAGGCTACGACATCGGCTACGTGGACGTGATCGATCGGCCGCGCCGGGTCGGCACGTCGAACTACGGCATGTGGGATCGGCTTTGGGTCGGGATTCTCGATCTCTTCGGGGTCTGGTGGCTCATTCGCCGCCGGCGTCACGTGCCCCACGTCTCGGAGGTGAAACGGAATGCTGATTGATCTCTCACAAGCGGTCGGCAGCTACCTGCACGAGGTCTTCGTGGCCAAGTTCCAGTGGTGGGTGCTGCTCGGTTACGTGGCGCAAGTCATGTTCACCATGCGCTTCGTGGTGCAGTGGATCGCCTCCGAGCGCGCGGGAAAAATGGTGATGCCGATCGCCTTCTGGTTCTTCTCGATCGGCGGCGGCATGCTGCTCTTGCTCTACGCCCTCTATATCCGCGACCCGGTTTTCATCCTGGGCCAGGGATTCGGAGTTTTCGTCTATGCGCGCAACCTCTATTTCGAGTTGCGCGATCGCCGCAGCGCCCAGGCCACCATGTGAAGGGCGAAACGCCGTTGCCTGCGTCATCGACAGACGATGCTCCCGGTTGCCGCAGGGGCGCCGGGTGCTATGCTCTCCATATGTGATACGGACGCGGGAGGCAGCGATGACGTTGACCGTTGCATCGACATCTCAACGCCACGCCACCGCCGGGGCGATCGAAGTGATCCCGACCGGCCGAGCGCTCGCCGCCGAGGTGCGGGGTGTCGATCTCAGGGACCTCGACGCAGCGGCGTTCGCGCGCCTGATGCAGGCCTGGCACCAGCATTCGGTCGTGCTCATGCGCGATCAGACGCTCAGTGACCAGGAGCTGATCGCCTTCAGCCGCCGCTTGGGGGATCTCGACTGGGCCCCCATCCAGGAGACCGGTCGCCGCTTCGTCGAGGGCCTGCCGGAGATTTACATCGTCTCCAACGTCAAGGTGAACGGCGAGCCGATCGGCAGTCTCGGCGACGGGGAAGCGGTGTGGCACACCGACATGTCCTATCTCGACGTGCCGCCGAAGGCGAGCATGCTCTATTCCCTCGAAGTGCCGCCCAGCGGCGGCAATACTTCGTTCTGCACCATGTACGGCATCTACGAGGCGCTGCCCCAGATGCTCAAGGACCGCGTCGCCGGCCTGAAGATCAAGCACGATGGCACCTACAACAGCGGCGGCTACGTGCGCCAGGGCGTCACGCCGACGGACGATCCGCTCACCTCGCCGGGCGCTGTGCATCCGCTGGTCTGCACGCATCCGGACACCCGCCGGCGCATGCTCTATCTCGGACGCCGCCGCAACGCTTATCTGGTCGGGCTCGAGCTTGCGGAATCCGCGGCGCTGCTCGATGAGCTCTGGAGTTTCGTCGATCGGCCAGAATTCGCCTGGGAGCACGTCTGGCGCGTCGGCGATCTCGTGCTATGGGACAATCGCTGCACCATGCACCGGCGCGACGCATTCGATCCCAACAGCCGGCGGATCATGCACCGCACCCAGGTCAAAGGCGACGAGCGGCCGTCCTGATCCGCGCGCGCCTTTGCAACTCGAGCACCAGCCAGACGACGGGCGCATCATGCGGCGACGCGATTTCCTCGCCCTGGGCGTGGCCGCGCTGGCGGCGCGGTCGCTGACGCTGCAGCCCGCCTTCGCTCAATCCAAATATCCCGACCGTCCGATCCGGCTCGTGATTCCCTTCCCGCCGGGCGGCGGGTACGACGCCGTCGGGCGCCCCTGGGCGGAGAAGATGAAGTCGGTGCTCGGCACCGTGGTCGTGGAAAACCAGGGCGGAGGGGCAGTTCGATCGGTGCCGCCGCAGTCGCCCGCGCCCGCCCCGATGGCTACACCATCCTCCTGGGCGGCTCGAGCACCCACATCACCGAGGCGATCCTCAAGAGCCGTCCGCTCTACGATCCACTCAAGGAACTCGAGCCGATTTCGAACGTGGTGGTTTCCGCCTTCGCCCTCGCAATCAATCCGGCAGTGCCGGCGCGCACGCTGAGAGAGTTCATCGACTATGCCAAGGCCAATCCGGGCAAGCTGTCTTATGGGCATGCTGGCGTTGGCTCGTTGAATCACCTGACCGGCGAACTGTTGAGGTCGCTGGCGGGAACGGACATCGTGCATGTGCCATATCGGGGGTCGGGACCGGCGACCGCGGATACTATCAGCGGACAAGTGGCGATGGTGACTCCAGCCGTGACCGGTCCGTTGCTCGAATTCAATCGGACCGGCAAGCTGCGCATTCTCGCGGTGACCAGTCCCGCGCGTCTGATTGCCGCGCCGGACATCCCGACGGCGGTCGAAGCGGGACTCCCCGGCATGATCTCACAGCAGTCGATCGGCTTGTTCGCTCCCAGCGGGACACCGAAGGCGATCATTGAGCAGATTTGGCAGGCAACACGCACGGTGATCGTCGAGCCGGCCTACCAGCAGATGCTCATCGAGTCGGGTTTCGAACCCGACGTCGATTCAACCCCCGAGAAATTTCGGCGTTTGATCGAAGAAGACATTGCCCGGTGGTCGCCGGTCGTCAAAGCGATCGGATTGAAGCTCGACTGAATTTGCCGCGCGCCGCGCGCGACCTCCGTCGGGTCGCAGCCAATTGCACCGTCAGCGCTGCCTCACCGCGCCGCCGCGAGCGCGGCAAAGCCGCGTTCGAGATCGCTGATGAGGTCGTCGACGTCCTCGAGGCCGATGTGCAGGCGCACCGTCGGTCCGCCCGGCGCCCATTTCGTCGCCGTGCGGATGCTGGTGCAGTCGAATGGTATGGCCAGGCTCTCGAAGCCGCCCCACGACGCGCCGATGCCGAACAGGCCAAGCTCGTTGAGGAACGCGTTGACCGCGCTCTGCGCCACCGGCTTGAACACGATGCTGAACAGCCCGCTTGCGCCGGAAAAATCGCGCCGCCAGACGGCATGGCCGGGACAGCTTTCCAGCGCCGGATGGAGCACGCAGGCGATTTCGGGGCGCTCAGCGAGCCAGCGCGCGACCTTCAACCCGGCCTGATGGTGCTGCGCGAGCCGCACGCCCATGGTGCGCAGCCCGCGCAGGCCGAGATAGATGTCGTCCGGACCGACGCAAAGGCCGAGCGCATGCACCGTATCGCGCAGACGCTCCCAGGTCGCGGGATTGGCCGATACGGTGCCGAGCATCACGTCGGAATGGCCGCCGATATATTTGGTGCCAGCCTGGATCGACAGATCGACGCCCTTGTCGAAGGCGTGGAAGTAGAGCGAGCTCGCCCAGGTATTGTCCATCAGCACCACCGCGCCTCTGGCGTGCGCGGCTGCGGCGATCGCCGGCACATCTTGGATTTCAAACGAGAGCGAGCCCGGCGCCTCCACGAACACGGCGCGCGTGTTGGGCTTTATAAGTGTAGCGATGTCGCCGCCGATCAGGGGGTCGTAGTAACTGGTGGCGATGCCATAGCGCGGGAGCACGCTGTCACAGAATCGCCGCGTGGGTTGATAGGCGCTGTCGGTGACCAAGAGGTGATCGCCGGCATTGAGGACCGCGAGAAGCGCGGTCGAAATCGCCGCAAGCCCCGATGGCAGCAGCGCAACGCCGGCGCAAGCGGGCCCTTCAAGCGCGCGCAACGCAGTTTCAAGTGCCTCCGAGGTGGGCGTCCCGCGCCGGCCGTAGAGGTAACGCGACCGGCGGGCAAGGAAATCCTCGGCGGACGGATATAGCACCGTCGAGGCGTGATGGACGGGCGGATTGACGAAGCCATGATTGGCGGTCGCGTCGCGGCCGCCCACCACGAGCCGGGTTGCCGGCTTCACGGGCGGATGCATGGGGCCGCCTTCGGTCTTCTTGGTCATGGCTCGCTTCTCTGCACCGCCTCGCGCACCGCTGCCGCCTGCGCCTCGTCTCGGCGCACGGGACAAGACCCCCAACACCGGGTCATGGCGTCACGCGGCGCGAGCGTCAACCCCTTGACCGCGGTGCTCGATCGTTCTGAGATAGCAGAGAGACCACCACGGGGTCGACGCATACGGTCACAGCGAGCACGCGACGCCGGCCGGGAACGTCAGCGCGCAGCGACAGAGTGGCGTTCAAAAATATCTCCCAGATCACGCAAGTTGCGGTCAAGGCTCGATAACGACCGTTCCAGGAGGGGCTGCATCATGAAACGCGCAATCTTTCTTTTGGCCGGCGCGGCCGTCGCGCTCGGCTTTTCCGCCGCCGCGTCCGCCCAGACGCTGAAGGCGGTGAAAGATCGCGGCTCGCTCATTTGCGGCGTCAGCCAGGGACTGCCGGGATTTTCCAATCCCGACGACAAGGGCAATTGGACCGGCTTCGATGTCGACTTCTGCCGTGCGCTCGCCGCGGCGATCTTGAACGATCCGACCAAGGTCAAGTTCACGCCGCTCTCGGCCAAGGATCGGTTCGAGCCGCTCAAGACCGGCGATATCGACGTGTTGTCGCGCAACACCACCTGGACCCTCGCGCGCGACGTCTCCTATGGCAACTTCGCGGGCGTGACCTATTACGATGGGCAAGGGTTCATGGTACGCAAGTCGCTCAAGGTCAATTCGGCGCTCGAGCTCAACGGCGCGTCGGTGTGTACGCAGACCGGCACCACGACCGAGCTCAATCTCGCCGACTACTTCCGCGCCAACAACATGAAGTACGAGGTCATCGCGTTCGGCACCGCGGACGAGACCGTAAAAGCCTACGAAGCCGGCCGCTGCGACGTGTTTACGACCGACGTCTCGCAGCTCTACGCGGAAAAGCTCAAGCTCGCCAATGCCAACGACCACGTCATCCTGCCGGAGATCATTTCCAAGGAACCGCTAGGGCCGCTGGTGCGCCATGGCGACGATCAATGGTTCGATGTCGTCAAATGGACGCTCTACGCCATGCTCAATGCCGAGGAGCTCGGCATTTCCTCCAAGAACGTCGACGAAGCACTGAAGTCGAACCAACCCGAGATCAGGCGGCTCTTGGGCGTCGAGGGCAATTTCGGCGAGCAGCTCGGTCTGACCAAGGACTGGGTGGTGCGCATCGTCAAGCAGGTCGGCAACTATGGCGAAGTATTCGAGCGCAACGTGGGAACGGGCTCGAAGCTCGGCATCAGCCGCGGCATCAACCGGCTCTGGACCAAGGGCGGCATCCAATACGCGCCACCGGTGCGGTGAGTCTTGATCCTCGCGGTCCGTTGCCGATTTATGCTCCCGATTATCATGCCCGCGAAAGCGGGCATCCAGTGAGCCGCGTCGTTGCGCTGAAAACACCTTGGATCGGTGGTTACTGGATCATCCGCCTTCGCGGATGATGGCAGCGAGACGGACAGGCGATTCTCGTGTCAATCCAAACCCAGCATGCTTTGGCCCCGCCCCGGGTCGCCATCTACAACCGGCCGAGAATCCGCGCCGTTTGCTATCAGCTGCTCTTGCTGGCGGCGGTGCTAGGGCTCTGCTTCGAATTCGCGCTCAACGCCAAGGCCAATCTCGACGCGCAAAAAATCGCCAGCGGCTTCGGCTTCCTCGACAACACGGCGGGCTTCGGCATCAACCAGTCGCTCATTGCGTACAACGAATCGGACACCTACGCCCGCGTCTTCTTCGTTGGCCTTCTCAATACCCTCCTCGTCGCCGCGATCGGCATCGTGCTCGCGACCATCCTCGGCTTCTTCGTCGGCATCGCGCGGCTGTCGCGCAATTGGCTCGTGGCGCGGCTCGCGGGGGGCTATGTCGAGCTGATCCGCAACCTGCCGCTCCTGTTCCAGATCCTGTTTTGGTATCTCGCCGTGCTTGGCACGCTGCCGCCACCGCGCCAAAGCATCTCGCTCTTCGGCGAGATTTTTCTCAACAATCGCGGGATCATCGTGCCCGCGCCGGTGGCGGGCGAGGGGGCCGGCGCGGTCATCGCCGTCCTCGTATTGAGCGTGATCGCGACGATCGCGCTCCGGCTTTGGGCCAAACGCCGCCAGATTCGCACCGGCCGACAGTTCCCGCTGTTGTGGACCGGCCTGGCGCTTGTCGTCGCGCCGCCCCTCGTCGCGCTCGTCGTGATGGGATTTCCAATCGGTTTCGAGAGGCCCGAGCTTCGCGGCTTCAACTTTGTCGGCGGAGTTCGGCTGCTGCCCGAATTCGTCGCACTTCTGCTCGCGCTGACCACCTATACCGCAGCCTTCATCGCCGAGGTCGTGCGCGCCGGCGTGCTTGCGGTGCCGCGCGGACAGACCGAGGCGGCGTTCGCGTTGGGGCTGCGGCGGGGGTTGACGCTGCGTCTCATCGTCGTGCCGCAAGCGCTGCGCGTGATCGTGCCGCCACTGACCAATCAGTATCTCAACCTCACGAAGAACTCCTCGCTCGCGGTCGCCGTCGGCTATCCCGACCTGTTCGCGGTCTTCGCCGGCACCACGCTGCACCAAACCGGCCAAGCGATCGAGATCATCGCCATCACCATGGCCGTCTATCTCGCCATCTCGCTTTTCACCAGCGCGCTGATGAACTGGTACAACGCCCATATCCGGGTGGCGGAACGCTGATGGCGGTCGGCTCGCAACCCTCCTACATCCGCCGCGCCGTGCTCGAACCCGAGCCGCCGCCGGTGGCGGGCGCGGCCGCGACGGTCCGCACGCGGGCACGGCTGTTCGATGGCCCGTTCAACACCGCGCTGACGCTCGTCAGCATCGTCATCGTGGTCGCGCTGGTGTGGCCAACGGTCAAGTTTCTTTTCATCGACGCCGTCTGGACGGGATCGAGCCGCATCGATTGCCTATCCGAAACGGTGGGCCGCGAGGTCGGGGCCTGCTGGCCATTCATAAGGGCCAAGTTCACCCAATTCATGTACGGCTTCTATCCGGCAAGCGAACAGTGGCGGGTCGACGTCACCTACGCGCTCGGCGCGATCCTGCTCGTCCCTCTGCTCATTCCGGCGGCGCCGTCCAAGGGGTTGAACGCGATCTTGTTTTTCGGCGTCTTTCCGGTTGTCGCCTTCTTCCTGCTCGTCGGCGGGGTGTTCGGCTTACCGCACGTGGAGACCCGCCTCTGGGGCGGGCTTCTCGTCACGCTCGTGATCTCGTTCACCGGCATCATGTTCTCGCTGCCGCTCGGCATTTTGCTCGCACTCGGGCGGCGGTCGCAATTCCCCATCATCCGCACGATCTGCGTCATTTTCATCGAATTCTGGCGCGGCGTCCCGCTGATTACCGTGCTGTTCTTCGCGACCTACATGCTGCCGCTCTTCCTGCCGGACAATTGGAGAATCGACGCCCTCGCCCGCGTGCTGATCGGGGTCGTGCTGTTTGCGGGAGCCTATATGGCGGAAGTCGTGCGCGGCGGCCTGCAGGCGATCCCGCGCGGCCAGTTCGAAGGCGCGATGGCGCTCGGGCTCGGCTATTGGCGGATGATGGGCTTGGTCATCCTGCCGCAGGCGTTGCGGCTGGTCATCCCCGGCATCGTCAATTCTTTCATCGCACTATTCAAGGATACCACCCTTGTGCTGATCGTCGCGATCTTCGATCTGCTGGGACAATTGCGCGCGGCCTTCGCCGACCCGACCTGGGCGACGCCGGTGACGCTGTTCACGGGCTTCGCATTCGCCGGAATGATCTATTTTGTCGTGAGCTTCGGGATGTCGCGCTATGCATTGTTCATGGAGCGGCGCTTGAACATCGAGCGCGCGCGCTGAGAGATGGTCGAGAGCTTGGGCGAGAGCGGTCAAAACCGAACACCGAACGCATCGACTCGCAGCGCCGTGCTCGACATGCGCACGACCAAGAACGAGGTTGCGATCGAGATCATCGACCTCAACAAATGGTTCGGCTCCTTCCACGTGCTGCGCGACATCGACCTCAAGGTCATGCGCGGAGAACGCATCGTCGTCTGCGGCCCCTCGGGCAGCGGCAAGTCCACGCTGCTTCGCTGCATCAACCGCATCGAGGACTGGCAACGCGGTCGCGTCATTGTCGACGGCGCGGAGCTCACCGAGGATCTCAAGACGATCGACGAGGTGCGCGGCGAGGTCGGGATGGTGTTCCAGCAGTTCAACCTGTTTCCGCACCTGACCGCGCTCGAGAACTGCACGCTCGCCCCGACCTGGGTGCGCAAGATGCCGAAGACGCAGGCCGACGAGATCGCGCGGCATTACCTCAGACGAGTTCGCATTCCGGAGCAGGCGGACAAATATCCGGCCCAGCTCTCCGGCGGCCAGCAGCAGCGGGTGGCGATCGCGCGGGCGTTGTGCATGCAGCCGAAAATCATGCTGTTCGACGAGCCGACGTCGGCGCTCGATCCGGAAATGGTCAAGGAGGTGCTCGACACCATGGTCGGCCTCGCGCTCGACGGCATGACCATGGTGGTGGTGAGCCACGAGATGGGATTTGCCCGTCAGGTCGCGAACCGCATGGTGCTGCTTGACGACGGCCAGATCGTCGAGGTGAACGAGCCCGCGGCGTTCTTCAGCCATCCGCAGCACGAGCGCACCAGGCTGTTCTTGAGCCATATAATGCGCGATTAGTGGAACTCGGAACAACGAGGCGAAACGTCGTTACCTTGGACGCCATTTAGGCCAAGCGGGTGATCTAGTAGTCTACCAGGCACGCAAATCGAGGAAGGTAGCCGCGGGTTTCACCCAACAAAGCATCTACCCACAGCACGGCATTTGAATGAGGCGGAAGTGCGCGCGGGTTGTCATTCTTTATCCCTCATGCGCAATCCTGCTTTAGATCGCCACAGTTCGAAAACTTTAGTTCCTTTTGTCGAGTCACCCACAAACACTTCACCATTGGCTCGGCAATAGCTATGTACCCGATAGGTTTTTGGAGTTTTGGAGACCACCTCGATCGCGCTAATTTTGCAATTGGCACGCCAATCAAAGCGGCCTAACTGATAACCACGACCTTTACGAAGATGAATACCACCATGATTTCCGCAATCATCGAAATTCTTAGCCTGCCCTAACACGGATGCTTCTTGATCAGGATCATCGTCAGTGGTGGCATGAGAAAAGCACCAATAGCCAAGCATACCGTTTGGCAATCCAATTGTAGCTGCCTGAGCAAGACGCGCGTGCGCCGCCCCCAGAAGCAGCGCAGCGAGAGCTAGGAATAGTTTTTTTATCGCCATCGCCTATCGTTCTCATAACAGTGCTTTACTTTTCCGCGTTCGCGATCTTCCAGGCACTGGTAGAACGCTTTGCATTTCTTGATTACGGCAATGGCCTTCAGGATGTCGGGTATCTCCTCGGCCTCAATAACGATTGTCTGGCCCTCTGTCTCGCGAGCCCATCCAATGGCAGCCAATTCGTCCTTGGAAAACCATTTGCGAATGTGGCACTGCCGGAAACTTGCTTCCCACTTTTCATGGTCGGCGTGCGCTGCCCCTGTTGCCAGGAACAGCGCAGCGATACTGACTAGGAGTAACTTTCTCATCACTGGAACTGCGCGCCTATGGTGAGGAATGGCCGGAGTAGCGTCCATGGTGTTGCCTCGCCTAATCCCCCCGCTCGCGTGACGGCACTGCCGAAAACTTACTCCCACCGCCAGCTTTTCGCGAATGCCGCCATCGCCGCCTCTCGCGTTGCTGCATAGCCGTGTGTCGGCGTGCGATCCTGATGCTGGCCGAAGGCTAATTGTCCACATCCATGGCGCCCTTACCGGCGCCGCGTGTGCCTCCGTGATGCGTCCGACTACGACGCCGTCGGCAACCACGTCGTAGTCGTTATCACTCCACTAGCCAGACGGGCAGCTTGCTGAGGCGCGTTTGAGAATCAATTGGTCCATATCGCACCGCCAGCTTAACCGGCGCACACCTCACACGGGTGCTCAAAACTTCTTTTCTTCTGTCGTCCTCAACTGTTCCTGAGCCAGATTCTGCGGTGACACCACGCGCTTTAGTTGCGCGATCTATTGTTCGGATCAATCGGAAACAATGGCTTGCGCCTACCAGCGGTTGTCTTGCCATGGGCGCGGGGCTCGAGGCGGCGGCATGGGTGCAGGCCTCAGGCACTGGTGTCGTCGCGGACGGCGGCAGGCCCCGGCACATCGGGCGTGCGGCTGATCCCGTTCTCGAGCGCGCTCAGGCGCTCGTCGAAGCCTTTGGTGGCGAGTGCCCGCACGTACACATCGACGACCTTGGCCAATTCGGCGGCCTCGGCTGCGGTGAGGTCGCCCGCCGCGACCGCAGCCGCGATGCTCGCCACCGCTTCGACGCTGTCGGCCGCCTTCTCGATTGGCGGCAGCTCCACGGCGACCGGCTGGTGCTTGATGGGCGGCACCAGCCGCTCCATGCACACGCGAATGGCCGCCATATCGCCCTCTTCGGCGAGTTCGATCACCTTGCGCGCGATCCCCTCGGCACGTTCCGACAATAGATTCTGCGCGAGCGCAGTTGCCCGATTGACGATCCCGCGCGGCCGTCCGGCCGGATTTCCGCTTTGGCCCTTTTGAAACGGCATGGCTTTGATCTCCTCTGTATTTTCCTGTTTTTCTGCAAACACGAGAAACCCGCCGCGCGGCCGCGCGCGGCTCGCGCAACAAAAAACCCGGCGCGGCATGCCGCCCGGGCTCCCGGCGTAGTTTCGGTGAATACGCTCTTCTGGAAGATTCTCGTTACACGAGTCAAGCGAAAAATCGAGCTGCCATTAAGTCCTTCAATCGGCACCGGAAGTTGGCTCACGCCGGGCAGCCGGCTCACGTCCGGTCAGGACGATCGTGAGACCTGGGCCGACGTTGCCGACTTGCACGAGCACCTCGCCGGCACGATAAGAGCGGACCTTACCGAAGCGGCGCACGCGCTCGATATCCGTCGACTCCAGCACCGGAAATATCTGGTGACGGCGAGTTTCGAAGATTGATTGCTGGGCAGCAGGCATAGCAAGCGAACCGTTTCCTCCATTGACTCAGTGGCGACCGAAATCGACGAGGTCGCGACCGGCGAGCGGGCCGCCCGCCTGTTGCAAGCGGCCGCCGGTCGCGAGTCTTTCAACGCACGTCTATGTTGATATGAACTTCCCGGGCGAACCCGCCGGGTAGGAGAGCGAGTAGCTCGAGTGTATCGCTGCCGATGTATTTCTCGGCTGACTTGTAATTAACTTGCTGTCCTCGAACCTTGTGCCGATTGCATCTGTAGCGGATATTTTCTCTTTCGAAGTTGGGGAAGTCGGTTGCAGCCGTGGTCTCGACTGCGCCGTGTTCTGGTTGTTTGGTAACACGGATATTGATGTCACCGCTAGCGGAGCAATCGGGGTTGACTGCGTAGAAAAAGCCGATCCGCTGGTTGGTTCCAGAAGCAACGATACGGGTCCAGTCCATCTTCTGAAGACCGATCGGGTTGCTTTCCTCTCGATACTGCTCCGGTGATTTCTCTTCGGCGAATGCAGACGATAAAAGTAGTCCGAATGCACATACTGTAAGCAGGAACTTGCTCATGTTGACCCTCCCGCCCATCGCTCGAATTCGAGACAGTAACATCACACTCTGGTCGAAAGAATAGTCTCGTATTCCTGCGTCAGGTCAACCATTGGCGAATTCGGCCCTGCTTAGCGAGTAAAGATCGCCGTGCCTGCCTTCCGTATCTTCGTCAGCCGAATCCAGTTACCTTTGCCACGCTCAACACACCAGAACCACCAACCGGTAACGGAGCGACGGATTGCGGCTTTTGCTGCCAGCGGTAACGAAGGATAGACCCGTCCACGGTATCGGACGCGTGCGTCCCGTCGCGGGCGGGCTCTGAAAACTCTCCCTTTGTAATTGGCTCTTAGGCGTGCGCCTCAAGTGCGTTAGGGCGTGTACTCATAAACGCGCGCACTGGCCGAATGTCTGCTTTTGGGGGCGAACCGGACACGCCGGGATGGCGGGGATGACGTGAATGACCCAAAGCGGACATAGGCCGGATTGAAATCCCGCACCGCAGCAGACCCTCCGGTTGTGCTATCCTTTCAGTTGAAGCACGGAGGCATCGGGCGGTGAAACGCCGCGAACTAATCACGCTCCTTGGTGCTGCGGCTGCGTGGCCGCTCGCAGCGCGCGCGCAGCAGGGCGAGCGCGTACGGCGCATCGGCGTGCTCATGAACCTCGCCGCAGACGATCCCGAAGCGCTGGCTCGCCTCGCAGCGTTTCACCAAGGGCTGCAGGAGGCGGGCTGGGTGGTGGGGCGCAATATACGGATTGACTATCGTTGGGGAGCGGGCGATGCCGACCGCTTCCGCAGATACGCGGCGGAGTTGGTCGCTCTCGTGCCCGAGGTCGTCCTGGCAACTTCCGGCTCGACCGTGCCGTGGTTGCTACAGGCGACGCGTAGCGTGCCCATCGTGTTCACGCAGACCCCTGATCCAGTCGGCGCCGGCTTCGTCGCGAGCCTCGCTCATCCGGGCGGTAACGTCACTGGGTTCACCAATTTCGATTACTCAATCGGCGGAAAATTTCTGGAACTGCTTAAGGACATCGCGCCTCGCGTGACGCGCGCAGCGGTCCTTAGGGATCCCTGCTGGGGTCGGCCAGTGGGCCGCAATCCAGACCGCAGCTCCGTCGTTTGGGGTGGAGTTGCGCCCAGTCGATGTGCGCGATGCCGGCGAAATCGAACGCGGCCTAACTGCAATGGCGCGCAGCTCGAATGGCGGGCTGATCGTCACCGGAAGCGCGCCGGCGGCGGTTCATCGTGACCTGATCATCACGCTGGCGGCTCGGCAACAACTGCCCGCGATCTACCCGTTCCGCTACTTCGTTGTCCAGGGTGGTCTTGTCTCCTACGGGGCTGATCCGGTTGACCAATTCCGGCGCGCGGCCGGCTACGTCGATCGCATCCTCAGGGGCGAGAAGCCAGCCGACATGCCGGTGCAAAATCCCACCAAAGTACGAACTGGTGATCAACCTCAAGACCGCCAAGGCGCTCGGCCTTGACGTGCCTCCATTGCTTCAGCATCGCGCCGACGAGGTGATCGAATGAAGCGCCGCCAGTTCATCACGCTGCTTGGCGGCGCGGCGGCCGCGTGGCCGCTGTTGTCCTTCCGTGTGCGTTTTCTCCGTACGATCTGCTTCCGGTGACGCCCGATGTTCAACCCCACAAAGATTGTCATCGAAGCCTTTGTTGGCGAGCTTCAGGTCATGTACGAGCGGACCTATGGGGTCCTGGAGCCGAGCTATCCCGGTATCATCAGCTTCGTCGGCAGGCTCGCGCTTGAGAATATCGCAAACAGCGACGCGGCGTACCACGATGTTAATCATACCATCATGGTGACGCTGGTCGGGCAGGAGATTCTGCGCGGCCGACACATTAGCGTTGGCGGCGTCACCCCACGCGAGTGGCTGCATTTCATCGTCTCGCTTCTATGCCATGACATCGGTTACGTTCGGGGAATCTGTCGTGGCGACGGCGACGGCCAATACGTCACCAATATGGCCGGCGATAGGGTGAGCGTCCCAGAGGGCTCCACCGATGCGGCAATGACGCCGTATCATGTCGCTCGCTCCAAGCTGTTTGTGCGCGAACGCTTCGGCAAGGTGGCGCTCAGCCATCTCGATACTATGGAGATAGAAGCCAACATTGAGCACACCCAGTTTCCGGTCCCCAAGGACGAGCAGCACACGGCGACTGACGATTTTCCTGGGCTGCTGCGCGCAGCAGATCTGATCGGTCAGCTTGCAGACATCAACTATCTGCGCAAGACGGCTGCCTTATTTAACGAGTTTCGCGAGACCGGAATGAGCGATACGCTGAAATACCGTAGTGCTGCCGATCTACGGGCAAATTATCCAAATTTTTTCTGGCAGGTGGTGCGACCTTATATCGAACATGCTTTGCACTACCTTCGCGTCACCCAGGAGGGCCAAATGTGGATTGCCACCCTCTATGCAAATGTGTTCTCGACGGAGCATAGAGGACAGATCATCTAGACCACGGCTCCAGCGAGGGGCGGGAGAAGTTTGGAGTAGCTCCGCCGCACCATGACTACCAAGACGAGCAGGCATGCGACGACTCCTAACGCGAGAGCCAGGAACAGCGCGACCGTCCTCGCGAGAGGGCGCAGGATGGCGCTCGGCCTCGAAGTACCGCCGACGCTGCTCGCGCGCGCCGACGAGGTGACCGAATGATCGCGAATATGAAACGTCGCGAATTCATCACACTGCTTGGTGGCGCGGCGTCGTGGCCGCTGGCGGCGCGCGCGCAAGAGCCGGGCCGCGTCTATCGTCTCGGTGCTTTAATTCCTGCGGGCCGGGAGACGCCGGCGGTCGTCGCCTTTTTCGACGAGATGCGCTTGCACGGTTTCATCGAAGGCCGCAACCTCGACGTCATCCCGGGCGGCTTCAATGTGCCACGCGATCGCATCGATGCGATGGTGGCATTGATGGTCAAAGCTGCACCGGATGCCATCATCTCGGGCCCGGATCGCTATACGCGTGCCTTCCAGGAGGCGACCAAGACCATTCCGCTCATTGGAATGAGCGAGGACATGGTGGCCGATGGTCTCGTGCCCTCGCTCGCCCGGCCGGGCGGCAACACCACCGGCATCAGCATCCTGTCCCCCGGGTTGGACGGCAAGCGACTGGAATTGCTGATCGAGGCGGTACCCGCCGCGCGACGGATCGGCGCCTTCACCGATGCCAATGGCCCCAGCGCCAAGCCTGATCACGTCCGAACACTGAAGGCCGCGGCAGAGGCGCGCGGCATGGAATTGTCCGTGTTCGAGGCGGCCACGCGCGAGCAGGTTCTGCCGGCCATCGATTCCGCAAAGACAGCGGGCGCACGGGCGCTCATTTTTTTGTCGTCGCCACTCTTCACGGTCAACGCCGGCACATTCATAGAGCACGTCGCCAAGCTCCGTCTTCCGGCCATGCACCAATGGCCGGAAATGGCGGAGGAAGGTGGCCTTATGGGCTACGGCACGCGCTTTACTGAAGCCTTCCGCCAGCGGGCACGGCTGGTCGTCAAAGTGCTGCGCGGCGCCAAGCCCGCCGATCTTCCCGTCGAGCAGCCGACCAAGTTCGAGCTGGTGATCAATCTTAAGACCGCTAAGGCGATCGGCTATGAGATTCCGGCCGGTCTTGTACTGCGCGCGGATAAGGTGATCGAATGAAGCGTCGCGACTTCATCACGCTGCTCGGCGGCGCGGCGGTAACGTGGCCGCTCGCGGCGCGCGCGCAGCAGACCGAACGGATGCGGCGGATCGGCGTGCTGATGGGCGGTGCGGGGAGCGATCCGGTTGACCAGGCTCGGCTCGCGGCGTTCCTGGACGGGCTACAACAATTGGGCTGGACCGATGGCCGCAACGTGCGGATCGACACTCGCTGGCCTGCGGGCGATGCGGACCGCAATCGCACATACGCGGCTGAATTGGTTGGACTTGCGCCGGACGTCATTCTGGCCTCTGCCAGCGCAAGCGTGGCCGCGCTGCAGCAAGCAAGCCGCAGCGCGCCGATCGTGTTCGCGAATGTCATCGATCCGGTCGGCGCAGGGTTCGTCGCGAGCCTGGCGCAGCCGGGCGGCAACGCCACCGGGTTCACCGCGTTCGAATACGGCATCAGCGGGAAATGGCTGGAGCTGCTCAAAGAGATCGCGCCCCACATGACGCGCGCGGCGGTCCTTCGGGATCCCGCTCTCGCCGCCGGTATCGGCCAGTTCGCAGCGATTCAGTCCAATGCGTCGTCATCCGCGGTGGAGTTGAGCGCGATCGACACGCGCGACGTCGGCGAGATCGAGCGCGCCGTCGTCGCATTTGCGCGCAAGCCGAACGGCGGCCTGGTCGTGACGGCAAGCGCGTCGGCGCTCATTCATCGCCATCAGATCATAGCGCTAGCCACGCGGCTCCGCCTGCCAAACGTCTATCCGTTCCGCTACTACCCTTTGAACGGTGGCCTCGCCTCCTACGGGCCTGATCAGATCGACCAGTACAAGCGCGCGGCCAGCTACGTCGACCGCATCCTCAAGGGTGAGAAGCCGGGCGATCTTCCGGTCCAGCAACCAACCAAGTACGAGCTGGTGATCAACCTCAAAACCGCCAAGGCTCTCGGCCTAGACATTCCCACGACCGTGCTCGCGCGTGCCGACGAGGTGATTGAATGATGGGGTGGATGGCCCCCTTGCGGCATCTGAGTG
>Ga0318550_10000025_pt1 | contig 23264 bp, 24 predicted proteins | sample GRESIP169b2f23_FD_203499 | JGI IMG/M metagenome (GOLD analysis project Ga0318550, IMG submission 203499) | Tropical soil microbial communities from Luquillo Experimental Forest, Puerto Rico - GRE.SIPMG.169b2f23 | ecosystem: Environmental > Terrestrial > Soil > Tropical forest > Bulk soil... | reverse complement strand
CGGTATGTGCCGCGGTCACGGTGGTTTTGGGAATCTTCCCGCAGCCGCTGCTTGACCTGGCCGATCACGCAGCCGGGCTGCTGCACTAGGTCTAGCCGTTCAAAAACGGGCGCGTCGCCAGGACGTATATCGCCAAGGCTCCCAGCGGCGCGGCGAGGGGCAACCACGGCAACTGCAGCGGGAACGACGTCGCAACCAACCCGGCGGACGTAAACCCGACTGCGCCGACAACTGTCGGCCAGCTCCACAGGGCGGCGCCCGCCGGCGTCCCGACCGCATGGCGGCATACCAGGTAGGCAGCCGCACAAAGTCCAGACCAGGCGGCGAACACAGCCGAGGAATCGGACAGCACAACCGTTGCCACCGAAAGCAATACGGCAAGCGTCGCCGCCGGGCGAAACGCCACCCCAACACCTACGGCAATCAGAGCGGCTGCGGCCACCACGACCGCCGGCCCATGGGAGCCGACGGCGGCTGACCCCACCATCAGCAGGCCGAAACCCGTTGAGAGGCCGAGTGCAGTTGAACGCGCCAGTGCCGTCATGCTATCCCCTTAGCCGTCCCCGCACCCGGCGCCGGCGGTCTGGCAGCACACCCATCGACTGCTCCAGGCTCTGATCCCTCTGCCAGAAGACGATGTCGACGCCGACGGTGGCCATGTCGCGATACATGGCGGACCGCTGCAGCGCCCACATCCGATCCACCAGGGGATCCAGTTGGCCTTCGAACGGGGAGCTGTCGAGGATGTCGACGGCGATCACGACATGGCCGCGTTTGCGGAGATCGATTAGCGCCAGCGCGAATTCGGTGTCGAGCAGTGTGGAGAAGGCGATGACGATTGCGCCGACGGGAACTGCTGCGCGCGGTGCGAGTGTGCCGGTGGTGTTTTCGAATCGGTCGCCGGCACCGAGCACGGTATCGAGCACCCGGTAGAACTGGCGCTGTCCGATGTCGGCACCCAGCCACCGGGGGCGGTTGCCACCGAGGGTGACGATCCCGGCGCGATCACCGTGTCGCAGCGCGGTCTGCACCACCTGCGCCGCGCCGCGCACGACTCTTTCGGTGGACTCGGTCGCGGGGCCCGCCGGCTGCGCATACGTGTCGATCAGTACCACGACGTCGGCGGCGCGGTCGGTCAATCGTTGCGTCACGTGCAGCTGGCCGCGGCGGGCGCTCACAGGCCAGTTCACCGCCCGCAGTTGATCGCCGGGCACGTAGGGGCGAATGTCGGCGTACTCGACACCCGGGCCGATATGCCGGGTGAGGTGCGCACCCAGGCGGTCGAGCAACTCGGTCTGCGGGATTGGCGTCGGCTGCGGCGGGGTGAGCGGAAACACGATGACTTCGGCGGCGTCCACAGTGGCCGTTCCGGTCAGCAATCCACCCCGCGCGACCACCTCGACCCGGACCCGGATCGAATATCGGCCCCACCGCTGGGCGGTTACCGCAACGGTTTTCGCGTGGCGGGAATCCGCTTCCAGCGCTTCGAGCTGCAGGTTCGGGGCCCCCGGAATCGTGAGCTCGACCGCCGACGACTCGGCGGCCCCGGTGCCCGCCCCGGATTCTTCGGTCGCCCACACGGTCAGCCGCGCCTGCTCGCTTTCAAAGCATCGCTGGGAGCCGGGTTCCGCGTGCACCCGGATCTTCGGCACCGGGCGCTGCCAGCTGATCGAGCACAGAACCCCGAGCAGCGGCGCCGCGAAGGCGATCAGCTGCCACCGGGCACCGATCACGCCTGCGGCCAGCGCCACCCCGGCGCAAGTCGCGAGCGCCCGCGCCAGTTGCGATGCACGCCAGCGGAATTCGACTTCACGACCTTCGTGCACACCGAGGTCATCAGGTTCCGCCATGGCCCCCGTTTGTTCGGGGCACCGGCAGGCGCCGCAACAGTTCTCCGACGACATCAGCGCCCTGAATCTTGCGCACCCACATCTCCGGCCGCAAGGTGATCCGGTGCGCGACCGCCGCAACGGCGAGCGCCTTGACATCTTCGGGGATCACATAATCGCGTCCGAGCAAAAGCGCACGGGCACGGGCGAGTTGGACCAGATCGAGTTCCGCCCGGGGGCTGGCGCCGACGGCGACCTGCGGGTGTTGCCGGGTAGCGGTGGCCAGCGACACCACATAATGCAAGACGTCCTCGTGCACGGTCACCTGTTCGACCGACTCGCGCATCGCAAGCAGATCGTGAGCGTCCACCACTTGATTTACCGTCGCCTCGGCCGAACCGCGTTCCAGGCGGCGGCGCAGCATCGCGGTCTCGTCCCGCTCCGAGAGGTATCGCAGTTCCAGCCGGATCGCGAACCGATCCAGCTGCGCCTCGGGTAGCGGATATGTGCCCTCGTACTCGATCGGGTTGTCGGTCGCCAGCACGATGAATGGCATTGGCAGCTTATGAGTTTCGCCGTCGATGCTGACCTGGCCCTCTGCCATGGCTTCCAGCAATGCCGCCTGTGTCTTCGGCGGCGTGCGGTTGATCTCGTCGGCAAGCAACAGGTTGGTGAAGATGGGTCCGGCCCGGAACGCGAAGCGGCCCGACTGCATGTCATAAATCGTCGAGCCCAGCAGGTCCGCGGGCAGCAGGTCGGGGGTGAACTGCACCCGGGTGAATCTAAGCCCCAACGCGGCGGCGAAGGACCTCGCGATCAGCGTCTTGCCGAGGCCGGGCAGGTCTTCGATGAGCACGTGGCCGCGTGCCAGGACCGCGGTGAGTATTAGCGTGAGCGCGGAGCGCTTGCCCACCACCACACGCTCGATTTCGTCGAGCACCGCCTCGCAATGTGCGGTGGTTGTCGCGGCCGGCAGACTCATATTCGGGTGGCGCCTCCAATCACACCTGCTCCAACCTTCGCAGAATCTCCTCCAGTGTGGCACGGCCGGGACCGGGCTCGCGGTCACCGGTACGCGTGACGTTGTTCGGATTAACCCATTCCCACAATTCGGTGCCAAAGAGCATTCGGCCGCTTGCGTGATATGCCGCGGGGTCTTTCGATTGCCTTTGGCCCGTGGTCATTTCGTATCGGCGCGCGAGCATCGGACGCAGGTGGCGGTCCCAATCCGCTCGGGTGGAATCCGACCACCGGATCGTCGTCTCGGTGGTGGAAAGCCAGCGGCGCAAGGAATCCCCCAGATCGTCGGGATCCAGTTCCGCCGCAGGTTCCGTTCCGCGTCCCAGGAAACGACGGACGTTGAGCAGCACAAGAGCCAGGGCGGCGCCCGAGGCAGCCAACACGAATCCGCGGTCATGCAGTATCAGAGCCAACAGCTCTATCACGACGATGAGGCAAACACCCAGGACGATAAGCTTTTTCATACGGGGCTCCGCAACTCCGCGAGAACGAGCCGCAGCACGTTTACCGCCATCTTACGGTGTCCCTCATTCATCACATGCGGTGAAAAACGCGCCTCCTCGAACAGGTTCACCAGCTGCACTGCGTTATCGGCATGTAGCGCGTGGTGTTCGACGGCCCGGACCAGGACCTCGGTCGGCGTGTCGAAGTCCTGGGGGGCCGCCCCCGGAACGTTGGCGAGCTCACGCTCCATCGCGGCATAACATGCGATGATCGCCTCGCGGGGTTCCCGGTTGAGGTCGCCGATTTCCGCCAGTCCAACTTCGGCCGCGCGGACCAGCGATTCGGAAGGCGGCGGCGGTGCCGGGGATTCGTAGCGATCGTCGGCGACGATGCCCGGTGTGGTCGCGCGCAACCGTCGCCGCGACACGATCACCGAACCGGTGACGATCACCAGCAGCATCGCGATCGTGCTGGCAAGCAGGATTTTGAACGTGTCCCCGGTGTTGTTTTGTTGGGGTTGCTGTGGCGGCGGGCCGGACGGATGCCCCGACGGCGGGGCCGTCGGAGCCTGAGTGGGCGCGGAGGGAGCGGCGGCGTGCGGAACCGATATTCGGACAAGCAGCATCACAATCAGGAGCCAGGCAATGATCAGCGCGAGCCCGATCAGCAACACGCGCCAATTGGGTCGGCCCTTGCCGGTGCCAAGCAATTCGGGGTCCCCCACACTCGGTGCCACCGCGCGTGGATCCCGCAATCGCGCGATCACGGCGATCGCGAGCAGCGCGACCGTCGCGCTGAGGGCCGCTATCACGAAAACCAGCGCTGCTCGATTGCTGCCGGGCCCGTTATGCGCGGCGTGGTCTTGGGCCGGCAGGTATCCGCGCAGGGCAGCGGCGACAAAGATCATCATGACGATCAGGGCAACAACGCGCCCCGTCGGCTTGTCAATACCGGGCATTGGCACACCACTCGACCGGTTACTGCCGCCGTTGCGGCACTTGCTTTCTTCATACTGGCACGTCAGGCCGCCATTTCGCTAAGGCGCCTGCGCCCGAGTCGTCCACAGTTGCGGCTTCATCCACAGGCCAGCAAGATCGCCGGCCCGGCGCGCCGACTCTGACAGAGGTGGTTCATAGCGTCGGGTCATGGGTTCGCGCGCGAGTGCCGAGGAAGCACGAGAGCGGATCGCTGCTGCTCTCGACGCTATCGACGCCGCGCACGCCGTGCTGCGCGACACCAGCTCCGACGTGGTCGGCAACAATTTCCGCGTTGACGTCGCTGAGCGGCTGGAGACACAGTTGCGGGCCAACCGCGGCCTGATGTATCGGTTCTTCGGCGAGATCGCCGACCCGCCCGACGGCGGCGAGTCCATACCGGCGGTGCGAGCGAGGCTGCAAGCGCGGCTACGCGTCACGCCCGGAGAGGTCGTTCGCCGATTCAAACTCGCGGCCCGGATCCGGCCGCGGCGCTCGCTGACCGGTCCCCCGGTGCAGCCGGAGCTGCCAGAGTTGGCGGCCGCGGTAGAAGTGGGCGCGGTCGGCGAGGATCACATCCGCGCCGTATGCCGATCGGTCGACGTACTGCCCGCCTGCGTCTCGCCCGCCGACGTGGCAGAAGCCGAGCGCAGGCTGGTGCAACACGCGACCAAACTCGACGCCGGTGTCGTCATCAAGCTGGGCCAACGGATCGCCGACTACCTGAATCCCGACGGCCTTTTCACCGACGAGGACCGGGCGCGCCGCCGCGGGCTGCATCTCGGCCCGCAGGGGCCCGACGGCATGTCCCGGCTTTCCGGGTTGCTGGACCCCGAGGCCCGCGCATACTTCGAAGCCATCGAGGCGGCCGTGCGGCCCGGCCGTCACCAACCCGATGGTGCCGAGCCCGAAGAGCGCGACCAGCGCACGCCGGCGCAGCGTCGCCACGACGCGTTCAAACTCGGCCTCGAAGCCGCCATCGCCTCCGGGAAGCTCGGAGTGCACCGCGGTCATCGCGTCATCGTCGTCGCCACCACCACATTGGCCGACCTCAACCAGGCCGCACACGCCGTCGTTGACCCGTCGATCCCGATGCCCGCGCCCGCGATGACAGGGGGTGGCTCGAGGCTGCCAATGCGGGATCTGATTCGCATGGCCACCAAGGCAATCCACTACCTTCCGGTGTTCGACGACCACACCGAACGACCACTGTATCTGGGCCGCCAAAAACGCCTTGCCACCGCTGACCAGAGACTCATCTGCTACGCCCGCGACCGCGGCTGCACCCGGCCCAATTGCCTCCAACCCGGCTATCGCTGCGAGGTGCACCATTGCCCGGATTGGACACGAGCCGGCCGCACCGACGCGGACAAGCTGTTTTTCGCCTGCGGCTGCGACCACGGCGGGGCGAGCCGGGGCGAATGGCACACCGTGGTCACCGACAGCGGGCGCCTTGGCTGGACCGACGGCAACGATCCGCCGCAGATCAACCACGCCCACCACCCCCAAGAACTGTTGCGCGGAGATCCCGACCCTCCTGATGCGAACGAAGATTGAGCGAGCGGTTGGATTGCGGGGCAGTGGGAGACTGGACGGGTGCCGCCCTACCGTGACCTGGCCGCGTTCAACGACCGAGCGCCCGAATATGACCGCGGTTGGCGTGGCCGGCTGCACCATGAGATTGCCGATCGCACCGCTACTCTCGCCGCGATGACCGTCTCCTCTCCCGGCCGGGTGCTCGACGTGGGCTGCGGGACAGGTTATCTGCTTCGCAACCTAGCCGGCCGTTACCCGGAGGCACAACAGCTTTGCGGCGTCGACGCCGCACCTCAGATGATCACGACTGCAAGCGCATTCGCTCGAGACAATCGGTTGAATTTCACCGTCGGGGTGGCCGAAGAGCTCGACTACCTCGACGGCACTTTCGACCTCATCGTCAGCACGACATCATTCGATCACTGGGCCGATCAGCAAGCCGGGCTGGCCGAATGTGCCCGGGTGTTGCGTCCCGGTGGTCACGTGGTGCTCGTCGACCAGTTCTCGAGGTGGCTGCAGCCAACTTTGGTCATCAGCCGCCGGGGCAAGGCCCGCACCAAGGGCCGCGCCACCGATCTTGTCGTTCGCGCGGGATTCATTTCCCCGCGATGGCATAGCGTGTACGCCCTGATTATCAATGCAGTTACCGCAACCAAACCGGCTTAGCCCACGCTGAACGGCCGGAAACTACCGTCGAGCACTTGCAGATGACCGATCGTACGCCCGGTGACCACACCCGGGTCCACCAACGCCAATTCGACTGCTGCCTGCGCGAATTCATCCGCCGGAGCAGTGTCCACGAATTCCGCGGCGTAGTAAGCCAGGCCCGGTGTAAGGATCGGCTTCGACGGCGATAGGGCGTTCACCGCGATGTTGTGGTCGGCGAGATCGAAAGCCGCGCACTGGGTGAGATGTTCGAGCGCCGCCTTGGATCCGCCGTAACCGGGCAGCACTCCGCCGCTGCGGTCCGGATAGGGTCCGTCGCCGGGCATCCGGGATGCGACCGAGGTGATGTTGATGATCGAGCCGCCGCCGGCGTCGATCATGTCGGGGCACACCATTTGCATCAGCTCGTAGGGCGCGAACACCGCGATGTCGAAGTGCCGGCGAAACGCATGCAGCGGCGTACTGACGAAACCCGGCCAGCCGGGTTTGCCACCCCCGGCGGCAGGCTTAGGCGCGGGCTTGGCGCTCGGCTGAACGCCGGGTGCCGGCGGGCGGCCAGGCGCGGTGAAGGCCGCGTTGTTCACCAGAACCGTGATGGGGCCCAGCGCATCTCGTGCCTCAGACACCAATCGGGCGATATCGTCGCGGTCGGTCAGGTCGGCCCGGATCGCCACAGCGCGCCCGCCCGCCGCCTCGATGTCGGCGACCGTCCCACCGATGGTTCCGGGCAGCCGGTCGTCCCATACCTGTTCGGTGCGCCCGACGACGGCCACCGCCGCACCCTGTGCGGCAAGGGCCAGTGCGATCGCCCGGCCCAAGCCGCGGCTGCCGCCGGTGACGATCGCGGCCCGCCCCGCCAGTCGCCGCGTCATCCCGTCACACCGTGCACGACGATGGCGGTGGTCTGCTCCACCCACGTGTCGTCGAGCTTCTCCTCCGGGCGCAACAGCATGCGTAGCATCGTCGCTCCCCCAATCAACTCGATCAGCCGGTCCGGATCCACGCCTCGATGCGCTTCACCCCGGTGAACGGCGTCACGTAGCCGCACCCGCACCGCGGTGAACAGGTCGGCGAAGCGCGACATCACCCGGGCGTTAAGAGCGGGATCGGCCGTCATGTCGGCCACCAGCCCGGGCAACGCGGCGCGCACCACCGGGGTGGTGAACACATCACGGGTGGCAGCGATCATCATCCCTACATCGGCGGCGATGTCGCCGGCCGGCGCATCCAGCGCGGTGGGCGCCGTCGGGAACGCCGCCTCGTGCACCAGTTCGGCCTTGCTCGACCATCGCCGGTACAGCGCCGATTTCGTGGTGCCCGCACGCTCGGCGACCGCGGCCAGGCTGAGGTTCGAATAGCCGATTTCCACAAGCAGTTCCGCGGTCGCCGATAGGATCGCCGAGTCGATGCGCGGATCCCGGGGGCGGCCGGCGCCGGGGGCGGCCTTGTCAAGGGTGGACGGGTCTGCTTTCATAACGCTACCTACCGTATCGTAATTGCCGCGAAGAAGTCTCGACGAAGGGGGCACCCAGTGGCAACCGAACCGGCGCTCGACAATGTCGACCGCCTTCAGCGCTCCAGCCGCGACGTAACGACCGTACCGGCAGCGATGTCGCAATGGCTGTCGAGCGTGCTGCCCGGCGACGCAAAACCCCAGGTCACCGTCGAAAGCGGTGTGGACTCGACGGGCATGTCGTCGGAAACCATCATCCTGACCGCCCGCGGGCAGCAGGACGTTCAGCCGGTCGAAGAAAAGCTGGTGGCCCGCGTGGCGCCCACCGCCGAGGACGTGCGGGTCTTCCCAACGTATCGGCTCGACCACCAATACGAGGTGATACGAACGGTCGGCGAGCTCACCGACGTCCCCGTCCCGCGTGTGCGCTGGCTCGAGCCCACCGGCGACGTCCTGGGAACACCCTTCTTTCTGATGGATTACGTCGACGGCCTAGTGCCGCCCGACGTCATGCCCTACACCTTCGGCGGCAACTGGTTCGCCGACGCGCCGGCCGAGCGCCAGCGCGAACTGCAGGACGCCACGGTAGGGGTGCTGGCCACCCTGCATTCAATCCCCAATGCGGAAAAGACGTTCGCCTTCCTGTCCGAAGGCCAGCCCGGCGACACCGCACTCCGCAGGCACTTCAACTGGGTCCGGTCGTGGTACGACTTCGCGGTGCCCGACATCGGCCGATCGCCTTTGCTGGAGCGGACTTTCGCATGGCTGGAAGACAACTGGCCGCACGAGGTGGCCGCGCGCGAACCCGTGCTGCTGTGGGGCGACGCGCGGGTGGGCAACGTGTTGTACCGGGACTTTCGACCGGTGGCGGTGCTGGACTGGGAAATGGTGACGCTGGGTCCACGGGAGCTGGACGTCGCATGGATGATCTACGCGCACATGGTGTTTCAAGAGCTCGCCGGTCTCGCGACGCTGCCGGGCCTGCCCGACGTGATGCGAGAGGACGACGTCCGCACCACCTACCATCGCCTCACCGGCGTCGAAGTTGGCGACCTGCACTGGTTTTACGCCTACTCCGGGGTGATGTAGGCCTGCGTGTTCATGCGCACCGGCGCCCGGCGGGTGCACTTCGGCGAAACCGAGAAGCCCGACGATGTCGAATCGCTCTTCTACCATGCCGGATTGATGAAACGTCTTATCGGAGAGGATCAGTAATGCTCGCACCGCTCGACGAGTTCCCGGTACACCAGATTCCCAAGCCGATCGCGTCGCCCGGCTCCTCGGACCGCAACTTCTATGACCGCTCCTACTTCAACGCCCACGACCGCACCGGCAACATCTTCTTCATCAGCGGCATCGGCTATTACCCCAACCTGGGGGTGAAGGACGCGTTCGTGCTCATCAGGCGCGGGGACACGCAGACCGCCGTACACCTGTCCGACGCCATCGACTCCGACCGGCTCAATCAGAACGTCAACGGCTACCGGATCGAGGTCAGCGAACCGCTGCGCAAACTGCGACTGATCCTCGACGAAACCGAAGGCATCGCCGCCGATCTCACCTGGGAAGGCCTATTTGGTGTCATCCAGGAACAGCCCCACGTCCTGCGGTCCGGCAACCGGGTGACGCTGGACGCCCAGCGGTTCGCCCAGCTTGGTAGCTGGAGCGGTCGCATCGCCGTCGACGGGGAGGAGATCGCCGTCGACCCCGCGACCTGGATCGGCAGCCGCGACCGGTCCTGGGGCATCCGCCCGATCGGCGAGCCCGAGCCCGCGGGCCGGCCAGCCGACCCGCCATTCGCGGGCATGTGGTGGCTGTACCTGCCGATGGCGTTCGACAACTTCGCCGTCGTGCTGATCATCCAGGAGGAGCCCAACGGGTTCCGTTCGCTCAACGACTGCACCCGTATCTGGCGCGGCGGCCGCGTCGAGCAGCTGGGCTGGCCGCGGGTCACCATCCACTACCGTTCCGGCACCCGAATCCCGACCGGCGCCACGATCGAGGCGACCACCCCCGACGGCACCCCTGTTCACTTCGACGTGGAGTCCAAGCTGCCGGTCCCCATCCACGTCGGCGGCGGCTATGGCGGCGACTCGGACTGGCTGCACGGCATGTGGAAGGGCGAAAAGTTCGTCGAACGACTGACTTACGACATGACCGACCCGGCGATCATCGCGCGGTCCGGCTTCGGCGTGATCGACCACGTGGGCCGCGCGCTGTGCCGCGACGGCGACGCGAATCCGGTGGAGGGCTGGGGACTTTACGAGCACGGCGCGCTGGGCCGCCACGACCCCTCCGGGTTCAAAGACTGGTTGACCGTCGCGCCCTGAGTCCTCACCTCGAACGTCGACTCGTTGGGCCATTTTGGGCCGGTTGCGCACAACAACTCGACGTTGAGCACCTAGCGGAATTCACCAATGATTGCGGCCAGCGTCTCTAGCCCAACGGGTGCCGCCTGATACAAGCACACGGTATCGGTCACGCCGTCAACGCGATCACGGATATGGGCGGCCACCTGCGAGGGCGTGCCGCAGGCCGCGATGGTGTGCATCATCTCGTCGGTGATCAGCGCGCCCATCTCCTGCCAGCGGCCCTGCTTGGACATCGCGTTGAGTTCGGGCTGCAGATCCTCCCAGCCGTGCGCGGCCAGGACCGGCCGGTAGGCCGGCGTCGAGCCGTAAAACGCCAGCAGCCGCCGGGTGCCCGCGTCGGCTTGCTCCCGGTCGGCGTCGGTAGAGCCCACCGACACGATGATCTCGGGAATGACGGCAAAGTCTTCGGGTTGCCGGCCGCCGGCCCGCAGGCCGTCGCGCACCGCGGGCATCGTGCTCTCGTGCAGAAACTTCTTCGAGCCGAACGGCATCACTAGCAGGCCGTCGGCATTCTCGGCGGTCGCCCGGGTCAGCCTCGGACCAAGCGCACCGACGTAAATGGGCGGCGGGCCATAGGGATTCGGGCCGGGGCTGAAGGCCGGCGTCATCAGGGTGTGCCGGTAGTAGTCGCCGCGAAAGTCCAAGGAGCCGCCGGAATTCCACGCCTCAAAAATCGCACGCAGGGCAGCGACCAGCTCGGTCATGCGGGCTACCGGGTGATCGAACTGCGCGCCGAACCGCTTTTCGATCTGCGGGCGGACCTGAGTGCCGAGACCCAGGAAGAATCGACCGCCGCTCAGCAGCTGATGATCGTTGGCCTGGTGCGCCAGGTGGATCGGATTGCGCGGAAACGCGATGGCCACGTTCGTCATCAGGTCCAGACCGCCCACCGTGGCGGCCAAGGTCAGCGGAGCGAACACGTCGTGCTGACCCTCGAAGGTGGCGACACCGGTCGCTCCGGCGTCGCGGAGTTCTCGCGCGCGCTCGGCGGCATCAGTGAGCCCGCGCAACGCGGTGAAGACTTTCAATCCACCTGCCTGACGACGCCGCGGGCGTGCAACCACACGAAAGAGACGGGCAATCGAAATTTACCCTACGAAATCGTCAAAATACGGTTGACTAGAGCGCGTGCCGAAGCCGCCGCGGATTGTCGACGTCGTCGTGGTCGGTGCCGGTTTTGCCGGGCTGGCCGCGGCGCGCGAGCTGACGCGACAGGGCCACGACGTGCTGGTCTTCGAGGGCCGTGACCGGGTTGGCGGGCGCTCGTTCACCGGTAGCGTCGCGGGGTTGCCCGCCGACCTGGGCGGCACTTTCGTCGGTCCCACCCAGGATGCGGTGCTCGCGCTGGCGGCCGAGCTTAAGGTTCCGACCACTCCGACCCATCACGACGGTAAGAACCTGATCCACTGGCGCGGCTGGGCGCGTCCCTACCGCGGCACCATTCCCAAGCTGTCGCTGTCCGGACTCCTTGATATCGCCCGGCTGCGCTGGCAATTCGACAGGATTGCCCGCGGCATCCCGCTGGCTGCGCCTTGGGACGCGCGCCGCGCGCGCGAGCTGGACGACATGTCGCTCGGCGACTGGTTGCGCTCGGTGCACGCCACCGCCTCGTCGCACGACCTGCTGGCCATCGTGGCCCGGGTGACCTGGGGATGCGAACCCGACGACGTGTCGATGCTGCACGCCGCCCGCTACGCGCACGCCGCCGGCGGCCTGGACCGGCTGCTCGACGTCGAGAATGGCGCCCAGCAGGACCGTTTCCCGGGCGGTACTCAGCAAATCGCCGAGGCGGCGGCCGCCGAACTGGGCTCACGTGTGCTGCTCAACGCGCCGGTCCGCCGCATCGAACGGCACGGCGCCGGCGTGACGATCACAAGCGCCGTCGGCGAGGCCGAGGCCGGCTTCGTCATCGTCGCGATCCCGCCGGCGCATCGCGCGTCGATCGAGTTCTCTCCCCCGCTGCCCACCGAGTACGAGCAACTCGCCCAGCATTGGCCTCAGGGGCGGCTGAGCAAGGCCTACGCCGCCTACGAAACGCCGTTCTGGCGGGCCGACGGGTTCTCCGGACAAGCGCTGTCCGACAAGGGCCCGGTGTTCATCACCTTCGATGTCAGCCCGCACGCCGACGGGCCCGGCATCCTGATGGGCTTCGTCGACGCCCGCGCGTTCGACTCACTTCCCACCGAGCAGCGCCGCCGCGACACACTGCGCTGCTTCGCATCGCTCTTCGGCGAAGAGGCGCTCAAACCCCTTGACTATGTCGACCAGCGTTGGGGCGCAGAGGATTTCGCGGCGGGCGGTCCGACCGCAGCGGTACCACCGGGGTCGTGGACACGATTCGGGCCATGGTTGCGCGAGCCGGTCGGGCCGATTCACTGGGCCGGCACCGAGACCGCCGACGAATGGACCGGATTTCTCGACGGCGCCGTCAGGTCCGGCCAACGCGCAGCCGCCGAGGTCACCGCCCTGCTATGAGCTGATCCGGCGGACCCGCACGTCGTGGGTCACCGATTCGGCCAGTGCCCGCAGATGCCGGCTCACCTCGCGGGGCCGTTCCAGCATCGAGCAGTGCCCGCCGGTCAGCTCGACCAGGCCGACAACGTTGGGCGCAGTGCGCGCGATCCTGCGGGACTGGTTGATCGGCGTCAGCCGATCGCGTTCGCTGCCGATGACCAGGGTCGGCACGGTCAAACCGTCCAACTCCAGATACCGCGAGCCCAGCGCATCGACGAGCATCTTCGCGCAACCCCCACGTGCGGCGGGTGATGTCTGTGCGAACAGCTCGTAGACGAGCCGCGCCGCGCTCGGATCGGCGTCCCTCCCCACCGCGAGCATCGCCACCAGATAGCGGCTCGGGATGCGGGCGGCAGCCGGGAGCGGAAACCCGCCGAACGCGTTGATCAGGCCGCGCGCGGCCAACACGCGTGCCGGCGACAACTCGCGCGGCACCGAAAACAGTTTCACCTCGCGCACCAGATCCCCGCTGGTGGTGTTGATCAGCGCGACGGCGGCGGCTCGCCGGCGGACCTTGTCGCGGTAGTGCGCTGACCAAGCGGCGATGGTGATGCCGCCCATCGAGTGCCCGGCAAGCACGGCGCGCTCGCGCGGCGCCAAGGTCGCCTCAAGCACCGAATCAAGGTCGCCCGCAAGGTGTTCCAGGCTGTAGCCGCCACGCCGCGGAACGCCGCTTCGCCCGTGGCCGCGATGGTCGAACGCGATCACCCGGTAATCGGTGGCCAGGTCAGCGATCTGGTGTGCCCACGCCCGGATCGCGCACGTGATGCCGTGGGTCAGCACAATCGGATAGCCGCCGGGTGGCCCGTATACCTCCGCGTGCAACGGTGTTCCGTCGGCCGCGCGCACGGTCAGGGTGCGGCTTGGCGGTAGTACGTCAGGGAGTCGCTCAGTTGTGCGAGTCGATCGCGCAGCACTCATCGCCACTCCCCCTCTAGCACGGCCACGTCGCCGCAGTCAGGATGCACGCGAGTTTAACCCGCACGCAACGACGATCGGGCCATATTCGGCCGAATTCGCGCCACGAATTTCAGGACGATCGTCCAATAACTCGTGGGGCGAACCGCGGGCCACACCGGTCGCGATGTGAGACCCTGACAGCCATGTCCCCGATGTCCCGTCGGGCGTTAATCGCGGCAGCGACGAGCGCGGTCGGCGGCGGGCTGGCGGCCGCCTGCGAGCCGGTTCACCGGCCGCCTCCGGACGCCAAGTCGGTGCTCGTCGTCGGCGCCGGCATGGCGGGCCTGTCCGCCGCGCGCAGCCTGGCCGACGCGGGGTGGCCGGTGCGCGTCATCGAAGCCCGCAACCGCATCGGCGGTCGCGTGTACACCAACCGCGACTGGGGCTTTCCGCTTGAGATGGGTGCGTCCTGGATCCACGGCACGACAGACAATCCGTTGGTGCCGCTGGCGCACCAGGCACAGTCACAGCTCGTCCCGACCGACTATTACGGTTGGGCGAAGCTCGCGGTTGATCCCCAACTGCGGCCGCTGCACTACTACCCGAAAACCTGGCGCAAGTTCGTGGATCGGGCTCGCGACCAGGTCGACGGCGGGAGTCTGGGCGCGGCCGTCGACGCCGCGGCGACCAGTGAAGAACTATCGGATTCCGACCGTGCCCAGTTGGCGTTTTATCTCGCCGACCAGATCGAGGACGAATACGCCGCCGACGCAAATCAGCTGTCCGCCAAGACATTTGATGAAGGGGAATTCGCCGGTGGCGATCAGGTAGTTATCACGAACGGCTACGACGCGCTCCCGAAGCTGCTCGCCAACGGACTTGAGATCGTGCTGAATACGCCGGTAACCGCGGTAGTGCGGCGCGACAAGTCCGTCGCAGTGAAGGCCGGCAGCCGCTCGTTCGAGGGATCCGCGGCGATCGTCACCGTTCCCCTCGGCGTGCTGAAATCCGGCACCATCACCTTCGACCCGCCCCTCCCCGACGGACACGCCCATGCGGTGAATGCCCTGGGCTTCGGCGTGCTTTCCAAGAGCTACTTCCGCTTCAACCGGCGAACCTGGGACGTCGAGAACGCCTTTTACCGGTTCATCGGCACCGAGCCGGGCCTCTGGGCGCAATGGTTCACCTTGCCGAGCGCCGCGGGCCCAATCGTATTGGCCTTCAACGCCGGTGAGCGCGGCCGGTCGATGGAGTCGTCCTCGCCCGAGAATCTGATGGCCAGCGCGCTGCCCATCGCGAGACAGCTGTTCGGCGACGACGTCTCCCCGGTCGAGGTCCGAACCTCGAACTGGACCCTCGATCCCTACGCGCGCGGCTCGTACTCATTTCATGCGCCAGGATCCGGCCTCGAAGATCGGCGCCGCCTGCAGGAACCGATCGGCGACCGGCTTTACCTGGCGGGTGAGGCCGTCGGCGTCAACAATCCGGAGAGCGTGACCGGCGCCGTGATCAGCGGCCGTTACGCGGCCGGCCAATTGATGCACCGATTGAGTCGTTGACGACCCGCCGACGGGGTCTCGGAAACCGTTGTCCTGCGGCAGTATTGCTACTACTTCTCCAGCGCCTGCGCGCAGGCATCAAGAATCGCGGCGTAGCTCGAGCGGAGCAGCCGATAGGTGACCCGCTCCAACAGCTTGCCTCCGGCCCGGGCCGGGTGGGTGTAGTTGCTGTGCCAGTGCACGCGTGTGCCGTCGCCCGACGCGGTGAACGTCAGGGTCCCGCCCTCGTGATTGAACGGCGGGAACGATCGAACGATGAGGTAGGAGTAGCTCCGCGGACGATCGTAGGCCGTGATGTCCTCCCGAAACCACGTCCCAACCCCCACCACCTCGCGCACCCCACCCGCGCCGGACGTGGGTGAATCCTTCGCCCATCCGGCCTTGCGAGCCAGCGGAGCGGCAGCCAGGTTCACCGGGTCGGCCAGCCAGTCGAAGACCCGTTCCGCAGGCGCGTCGATCGTCCGCTCCACGTCAATCTCGACCATCAACTCCCCCGCCCGGCGGCAATGGCATTGTCCACGCACATGCTAGCCGCCCTCCGACCGCGATGCGCCACCGCCCAGCCCCCATTTTGATCTCGGTCAAAGGCGAATCATTTTGTGCGCGTGGGGAAACCGGAAATCGACGAACGGTACTCGATGAGCACGGCTTGATTGCGCGCACCGGGAGCTGTTGGGCGCCGACAGGACGCAAACCACCCTTACACGGGTCGCCGCCCGATGGGGATTCGCCCACACCCGGCCGGTTTGCCGTCTACTACCGGCAGGTCTACGGCGAAAGCCCGCATACCACGCTGCGCAGCTGAAGGGCTGCGGGCCGCTACATCACTCTTTGAGCGAGGCGTGTGGGCTCCGGCCGTACGTCTGTCGGTACAGCACCGCGAACCTGCCGGTGTGTGCGAAGCCCCAACGCTGTGCGATCTCGGTGACGGTGGTGTTAGACCGATCACCGGCGAGCAGCTCTCGATGGGCGCGGTGTAGCCGGATGCGACGCATGTACTCCGTCGGCGTCGTATCGAGCTGGCGCCGGAACAGGTATTGCACCGCCCTGGGGGTCAGATGCACCGCGTCCGCCACGTCGTAGATGGTGATGTCGGCGGCATGGTGGTGGATGAAGGCCATCGCGTCCTTGAGCGTGTCCGAAAGCGCTGGGCCGCCCGCCAGGTCCTGCTCGGTGACATTGGACGGGTAACACTCGAGCAGCGCGCCGGCCAGCAACGCAGCCGTCGCGGCGACGATCAGCGGCTGCTCGCCGGTGTCGGCGCAAGCCAAGGTCCCGGTCACGTAATCCAGCGCCCGGTGCCACGCGCGCACCGCGGCAGGTGAGCGTGGGCGCCAGTTCAGGAACCGGATCTGCTGCGATAGCAGCGCATGCCGGTCGCCGGCGACCTTGTGCAGCGCCTCGGCCGCGACGGTCACCACATCGAACCGGGCACCGTCGACACGCAGCACACAGGACATGCCGTGGGCTATGAGCAACGGGCAATCCAGGTCTGGGAACGGACCGCCCGTGACGGTCAACGATCCAGCACGGGGCTGGATCACGACAACCGTATCGGCGGGTGGAATCTCAAGGCCCAATCGACCCTGGACCAGCACCTCGTCGACCGTGATCAAACCGGTCTCGCAGCGCCGATGGGTGACGGCCGTGCGGCTCGTGAGCTCGCTGACCCGCCAGCCTGGCCGGTAGTTGGCGGCGAAGAACTGGCGCACGGCCTCCGGTTCGACCGTGTGGAATTGCTCGTACCGAAGTGCCGCCGGACTGCGCCCCCGCCCGGAATCGGGCGCGAGCGAGTGACGGGCGGGGTGGAGGTCGACTTGGACGGCGTCGGTTTCGCCGTCTCCACCGATGAGGACGTCGTCGGATGCCATGTTGTCGGTGATGCTCGTCATGGTCGTCATAGCGGGCCTGCGCACTGGGCAACGCCCGCCTTCATGATTGCATCACCGGGCCTGCGTCGACTGCAACTCGGCCGGTACCGAACTTTCCGACCCGAGCTGTCGATAGATGTTAAGCGCGTCAAGCGCGATCCGGTCCCAGGTGAACCGTGACACGGCGCGGCTTCGACCGGCCGCGCCCATGCTATCGCACTGAAAGCTGTGCGCCAGAAGGTTTCTCAATGCGACAGCCACTGCGGCCGGGCTTTGTTGCGACAGCACGAACCCGGTCACGGAATCCACCACGGCGTCGGTCAGGACACCGACGGGCAGTGTCAGCACCGCCACCCCACTGGCCATGGCCCGCAATACAAAAGTCGCGCGCGGTGGCTGCCGCGGCGTGCACACGAGCACGTCGGCAGACCGCAGCAGCATTGGCAGTTCATCGTCGCCGACCCTGCCCGCGAAGCGCACTTGGTCCGCCACTCCCAATTCGGCGGCGAGGCGTTCGAGCCCCGCCCGCGCCTCGTCGTGGCTGGGGTCACCCGCGGCGGTTTCCGCGACGACGAGCTCCGCGCCCATGACCTGGGGCAACGCTCGAATCGCGATGTCGAACCCGTTGGACCACAGTGCGTTTGGCCCCAGACAAAGAACACGACGCAGGCCCCTGCGGGCAGCCGCGGGCCCGACCGGACTGTATCGCTCGACGTCGACGCCGCTGCCCAGGCTGGACACCCGTGTCCGACCGCGACGTAACCGCGCCAGCACGTCGACATCGGCGGTGCACTCACCTGTCACCCATGTCGCGCCACGCGCCAACAGCGGCTCGATCCGTTCGCGTTCGCTCTCCCGGCCTGTGCCGCCACCGCGGGGACGTGAGGTCGCGATCAGTCCCTGGAAGCTCTGGACGGTCGGTATCCGCCGCCGTGCCGCCAACTGAGCGGCCAACCCGCCTAACCAGCCATACGCGTGCACGACGTCAGGTCGATCCGATGCCCACAGGCGCTCGAGGGTCGCCGCCCACTCCCCTACGTACGGCAATACCGTTGGCGGCGATGCGCCCGCGCGCGGACCGACGCGTGTCGGCACGATCCGGTAGTCCCCGCTCACCGCGATGGGCCGCCGCCCCTGCCGCCGCAGGTAGGCGGTCGCCTCATGCCCCCGGGCCACGAGCGCGGCACAAAGTTGCTGAGGGTCGTCACCGAGGAGGTCGTCGCCGGTGACGATCGCGAGCTTCACTGACGCTCCCTTCGACGGCGCGGAGTGCGGCGATCCCAAAAGTGTGCTACCCGACGCGGCCCCGACGAAACGCGAAGCGGTGTGCTCTTCGTCTACCGTCCGACCTTTCGCATATCGGATACGCCGCATTGTGACCCGGCCGCAAAAGTGGGTGGACACTGAGGGAGTGACGACGGACACGCGCCGCCCGGCAGTTGAGCTGGTGGTCCTGCTGGCGTCGGCGGGTGGCTTGGATCCCTTGTCAAGCATTTTGCGTGAATTACCAACCGAGTTCCCCGCTGCCGTGGTTGTGCAACAACACCTCGGAGGCCTGTGCAGCGTGCTGCCGGCGATCCTGGGCAGGCAAACATCCCATCGCGTCAGTTGGGCGCAGGACGGGCAGGCCGTCGCGCCGGGACAGGTGATCGTCGGTCCGCCGGGAATGCACCTGGAACTGACGCCGGACGGCACCTGTCGCCTGCGACAAACGGAGGCGCTCGGAGAGCGGCGGTTCGATGTGCTGCTGGAGTCGCTGGCCAAGTCGTACGGAGCGCGCAGCGTGGCGGTCGTTTGTCGGGCTCCGGGCATGACGGCGCCATCGGCACCGCCGCGATGAAGCGGGCCGGCGCCATCGTCATCGCGCAAAGCCCGGACACCGCCCGGTACTCCTCGATGCCGATCGCGGCCGCGCGGGCGGGCGCCGATCTGGTGTTGCCGATTCATGAGATCGGACGCGTCCTGGCCGACATTGTCGCGGGTGCGCCGCTACCCGAGCCGCGAGCCCGCGAAAAGGGCTCGACCGTAATATCTTTGGGAACGCGGGCGCAATGCGCGGGGGAAAGGAATGGCGAAAACGCGACCGCTGGAGGTGGGGAATCAATGGAAACCGGTGATCTGACCGACGCGCAGCGCGACGGTCGTGCGCAGATGTCGCCGAACAATGGCTCGAACACCGCGTGCGCCCGCGCCGAAATGGCTCGCCTGCGCGCCGCCGAGCTGCGGCGCAGACGCCAGGATCTGTCCTCGGGGATTGGTGCCACCGCGCAGACGGTGGTCGTGGCGCGACGCAGGGCCGCGGAGTCATTGCGCCGCGCGCGACTGGCTCACCAAGCGGCCGATGAAGCGGCCGCGCGTTGGGGACACTGAGGATCAACCCTCGGCCTGTTGCGGGACTAGTCCAACACCTCCATGAGCAACAGCGCCCCGCGAACGGTGCCCTCGTTCGTCCGGAATGACGAACACGTGACCCGCACCCGAGTCTGGCCGCCGCGCCGGTTGACCGCGTCCACCTGCGTTTCGCCGAAGCTGTCCGAATCGACGAACGCGTTGCCGATCAACGGCCGCAGGGTGTCCATGGGCAGCCCGATGTCCAGCCCGGTCAACTTCGTCCCTGCCGTCTCGTCGGCCCGAAGCCCCCAGAGGTCCTCGCATCCCCGGTTCCACACCACCACCCTCATCTCCCGGTCCACCACGACCATTCCCAGCTCGACCGAGTTGATCAGCGAATCCAGGAAGTTGTTGGCGTCGTCGAGTTCCAGGCTGCGCTCGCGCAGCGTCTCGTTGATGGTGTGCAGTTCGTCATTGGTGGATTGCAGCACCTCGTTCATCGTCTCGAGCTCTTCGTTGGTGGACTGCAGTCCCTCGTTGGTCGTCTCGAGTTCCTCCACGGTGGACTGCAGCTCTTCGTTGGTGGTCTCGAGTTCCTCGTTGGTGGATTGCAGCTCGTCGTAGGCCGCCTCGAGCTGGCGGTTGGTCTGGACGACCTTGTCGAGCAGTGCACGTGTCGCGGTCACATCGAAGAACACGATCGTCACGCCGAGGAGGCCGATCTCGGCGTCGACGAGCGGATTGACGTGGATCTCGAACCACACGGTCTCCGCGCCGGGTCGCTGCCACTTCACATCCGGGATCCGCGTTGACCGCCGCTCCACCTTGGCCTGCTCCAGGTAGGCGCGCAACTCGACGGGACGGTGGGAGACCTCGAGATCGCGCAGTAGCCGGCCGATATCGCGAGCCGAGAGGCCGAAGATGCTCTCCGCCTGCTGGTTGATCATCGCGACGGTGTCCTCGCCGGTGATCACGATCTGGGCGACCGGGCTGGCACGAAAAGCCAAGTCGCGCGCCGTGGCCAGCCCCGGCAAGTCGGCGTGGCGATCGTAGAAGGCGGCGGCCGGGTCGTAACGATCCATGCGGGGTCGGGGTCCGGCCACCTTGCGGAAGATCCGGTTCTTGAAGTTCAGCGGAGCGAAGCGGTCACCGTGGCTCAACAGCATCTCGGCGTGTCCGAGAAACAGCCTGCCCTGGGGTGCAAGCGCGAAATGTAAGCGTCCCAGCACGTTTCGCTGGGTCTCGGCGTTGAGGTACATCAGGGTGTTGCGACACACCAGCAGATCGACACGCGAGATGACCGCATCGTTGACCAGGTCGTTGCGGCCGAAAATGACCGCGCGGCGTAGATCTTTATGGAAGATATAGCGACTGTTGACCTGTTCGAAGTAGCGCGCCAACAGATCTGACGGCACCCCCTCCACGGCCTTGGCTTCGTAGGATGCGGTGCGCCCCTCGGTGAGCGCCTGCTCGTCGATGTCGGTGGCGTAGATCTTGACCCGCTGCCGGAACTCGTCGGGTCCCATCGCCTCGGCGAGCAGCATGGCCAGTGTGTAGGCCTCCTGCCCGGATGCACATCCCGCGCTCCACACCCGAATCGGATCCCCTGGCCCGCGCTCGGCCAGCATTCGCGGAACGACCTCGGCGCTGACGAATTCCCAGGCCTCCGGGTCCCGGAAAAATGCGGTGACGTTGATCAGGATGGTGTTGAACAGCGACGCGAATTCGTCAGAGCTCGCCTGCAAAAGGTCCAGATACTCCTCGAACGAGGTGTATCCCGCTTGATCCATTCGGTGACGGACACGGCGGATCAGCGACGTGCGCTTGTAACCGGCGAAGTCGAAGCCACGGGAATCGCGCATATAGCGCAACAAAGCCTCGAAGGCCTCGTCGGTCGCGCCGTCCATCGAGTTCCCGTTCGCAAAAATGTTCGCTGTAGCACTTGAACACTACTCGCGGCGTTAAAGCTGGTTTTCGCGACCGACCAAAGCCCACACCGTCTTACCCGACGACGTCGGGGTGGCACCCCACGCCCGACAAAGTGCGGAAACGATTGCGAGGCCCGAAACGATTTCGGCGCCGCGATCGGCGTCTTCGTGCCGGCCAGGCAGGCGTTCGCCGCCATCCTCGACCGCGACCGTGACGGTGTCGCGATTGAGTTCGACAATCAACACCGGTGCGCAGTCGGTGTGGTCGAGGACGTTTTCGACGAAGACGGTGGCCACCGTCGCCGCGACCGGAATCAGCTCGCGCTTGCCCCAACTGGTGAGCCAATCCGTGACCCTGGCGCGGGCAAGGCCGACGCCGACCCTGGTGACCGGAAGCGCGCTGCGGGCCCGCCGCCGGACAGGTAACGACCCGGCGCGGAGCGCATCCAGCGCCGACTCCCGGTTGGGGTGCACCGGCACATATCGGGACACGCCGCAGGCGGCGATCGCCCGTCGAACCTGCGGTTGCGCGCACACCAGCAGGATCGGCACGTCCGGCCACACACTGACGTGCCAGCGAGCGCTGGTGAACACCGACCAGGCCGAGGCGGACGGCACGGACAGGCTGTTGACATCGACGATCACCGCAAGCGGCTCGTCGAGCGCGGCCTTGATGACGGCGTCGCGCATGCTGCGATAGGTCGAGCTGTCCAGCACGCCGTCAGCCACCAGGATCTGCACGTCCTGCTGCGGTTCCGCGTCGATCCGGATCGCCGGCCGTAGTTCATCCACCGGTATCACCATCAGGAGGACCACGGGCCACCAGCCGCTCGCTCAGCACGGCCAATGCGCGTTCGGATTCCGCCGCCACGGCACTGTAGTGCCGAAACAGCAGACCGGGTCCGGTTTTGTGGGCCAGTTGCCGGGCCAATTTGGCCTTCTCCTGCAGGCTGCGCAGCGCGGTCCAGATTGCGCCCTCCACCTCGTCGTCCCGCGCGGTGAGCAGCGCATCCGGCGTCCAGGCGTGACCGCCGCGGCATCGAAGGTTGCCCTCGCCGACTGAAACCAGCGAGCCACTGGAGTCCGGGCACGTGTAGCCGGAAGGCCCGCCCAAATCTTGGGCGCCGAAGTCGGTCGAGGACTGGGGCGCCATGGCAATCCGGTTCTCAAATTCCATCGCCACGTCGGGCCCCATGTCCAGCTCCTCGATTTCCCGGTGTGACAGCTCTTTGAGGATCGCGCCGATGTCTGCCGCGGCGGCCTGCCGATCCAGCACACCGGCGTCACGCGCGCTAATCGGCATTCCCGGGAACAACGCGTCCTCGGGTGACTGGCCGATGGTGGTTCCGCCGCGCGCGCGGATCGCCGCCAGTCCCAGCACGCCGTCGTCGAGCACGCCCGAGAGCAGAACCCCGATGGTGCGGGGCACGAATGCGAGAGCCACCGAGCGGAACAAGGCGTTGATCGCGGGCCGATGTCCGTTCTCGGTCGGCCCCTCCGACAGGAGCGTGCGATTCTCGGCGACCAGCAGATGGCGATTCGGGCTACCGACGTAGATGTGTCCCCGCCGAAGCGTCGCGCCATGTTCGGCAGTGACGGACGGCAGCGGACCGCTGCGGTCGACGATGCGGGCCAGGATGCTTGGGGCGTCGGCGGGTACATGCAGCACCATCAGGTAGGTATAAGGCACATCCGGCGACAGGCCGGCGGCCAGACGCGACAGGGCTTCGACCCCTCCTGCCGAGGCGCCGATCGCGACCACTCCGCGCAGGTCGCCGTTTCCGTTGGTCGCGTCAATCACCACCCTCGACTACCCCCATCAAAGGCCACGTAACCGCGCAGGAGGTGGGTAGACAAACGCAGGCCC
>Ga0318550_10000020_pt1 | contig 24125 bp, 18 predicted proteins | sample GRESIP169b2f23_FD_203499 | JGI IMG/M metagenome (GOLD analysis project Ga0318550, IMG submission 203499) | Tropical soil microbial communities from Luquillo Experimental Forest, Puerto Rico - GRE.SIPMG.169b2f23 | ecosystem: Environmental > Terrestrial > Soil > Tropical forest > Bulk soil... | reverse complement strand
GGAGCCGGGAGACGTCGCAATCTGGGACAACCGGGCAACGCAGCACCGGGCGATCGACGACTACGACGATCAACCCCGGCTCTTACACCGGGTCACCTTGATGGGCGACGTGCCCGTCAACGTGCACGGGCAACGCAGCCGGGTGGTCAGCGGCGCACCGCTCGAGGCGATCGCAAGCTAGCCGACGTCAGCCGCGCTGCTGACCGGATCGGTCGGCAGCCATCGCAGCGCGCCCGGTGCGTCGAGGGGTACCACCGGGTGCGCGGGCGGGATCGGGTCCAGCCTGCGGTAGCTGTCGCCCTGCAGCGGTCGCTCGTCGTTCTCGCCCTTGTTCGGCCACAGCGAGGCGGCCCGCTCGGCTTGCGCGGTGATGGACAGCGACGGGTTGACGCCCAGGTTCGCCGAGATCGCCGCGCCGTCCACCACGAAGAGAGTCGGATAGCCGTAGACCCGGTGATACGGGTCGATGACGCCGTGCTCGGGGCTGTCGCCGATCACCGCTCCGCCGAGAAAGTGGGCGGTCAGTGGGATGTTGAACAGCTCGCCCCAGGTGCCGCCGGCCACGCCGTCGACCTTGGCGGCGATGCGGCGGGTGACCTCGTTGCCGACCGGGATCCACGACGGGTTCGGCTCGCCGTGCCCCTGCTTGCTGGAGTACCACCGGATGCCGAGCCTGCCGCGCTTGGTGAACGTCGTGATCGAGTTGTCCAGGTGCTGCATCACCAGTGCGATCAGCGTCCGCTCGCTCCACTGGTGGACGTTGAGCATCCGGACTATGCCGCGCGGATCTTCGCGGGCTTGGCCCAACAACTGCTTCCACCGCGGCACATCGGTGCCCTCCGGGCCGTGCCCATCGGTCATCAGCGTCTGCAGCAGCCCCATCGCATTGGAACCCTTGCCGTAGCGGACGGGCTCGATGTGGGTGTCCGACGTCGGGTGAATCGACGACGTGATCGCCACCCCGTGGGTCAGGTCCAGATCGGGCGAGACCTCCATCGTCGCGGCACCGACGATCGACTCGGAGTTGGTCCGGGTCAACACCCCCAGGCGCTGCGAAAGACGAGGCAGCCGACCGCCATCGCGCATCCTGAACAGCAGATGCTGCGTCCCCCAGGTCCCCGCGGCCAGGATCAGGGATGCGGCGGTGTACGTGCGCCGGTCCCGGCGCAGCCAACTTCCGGTGCGCACGGTGTGGACCTCCCACAGCCCGTCGGAGCGTTGCTCGAAGCCCTTCACCGTCGTCATCGGAATAACTTGCGCGCCTCCGGATTCCGCGAGGCCAAGGTAGTTCTTCACCAAGGTGTTCTTGGCGCCGTAGCGGCAGCCCGTCATGCAGCGACCGCACTCCAGGCAGCCGGTGCGCTCGGGCCCCGCGCCGCCGAAGTACGGGTCGGGCACGGTTTTTCCCGGCGCTTTGGTGCCATCCGGACCGAAGAACACCCCGACCGGGGTGGGCACGAAGGTGTCGCCGCACCCCATCTCGTCGGCGACCTGCTTGACGATGCGGTCGGCGTCGGTGAACGTCGGGTTCTTTACCACGCCCAGCATCCGTTGGGCCTGCTCGTAGTGCGGCATCAGCTCGCTGCGCCAGTCGGTGATGTGCGACCACTGCTGGTCTTTGAAGAACGGCTCCGGCGGCACGTACAACGTATTGGCGTAGTTCAGCGAACCGCCGCCCACTCCGGCACCGGCCAGAATCATCACGTTGCGCAGCGGATGGATCCGTTGGATGCCGTAGCACCCGAGCTTCGGCGCCCACAGGAACTTGCGCAGGTCCCAGGAGGTCTCGGCGAACTCCTCGTCGGAGAAGCGGCGGCCGGCCTCCAACACGCCTACGCGATAGCCCTTTTCCGTCAGCCGCAATGCGCTGACGCTGCCCCCAAAGCCTGAACCGATGATCAGGACGTCGTAATCCGGCTTCATCGCACCAGTATGGCCTTACCCGCCGGTAGGGCACCAACCCCGAGTACCCCAGACCAGCGTGCGGCTAGCTGCACCTTCGGCATCGAGCGTGCGGCTGGCTGCACACTCGCCGAGAAGTATCAGCTCCCGGTGGTCAGGCCGACCTTCTGGAACTCCTTGAGGTCGCAATAGCCGGCCTTGGCCATCGATCGGCGCAGGCCGCCCACCAGGTTCAGGCCGCCGAACGGATCGTCCGACGGACCGCCCAGCACCTGTCGCAGCGGCGGGCGCTCATCGACGGCGATCTGCAGAAACGCCCCGCGCGGCAACGACGGGTGCGCCGCCGCCGCAGGCCAGAACCACCCACCCCCGAGCGCCTCGGCGCATTCGGCCAGCGGCGTGCCCAGCACCACCGCGTCGGCACCGCAGGCGATGGCTTTGGCCAGCTCGCCCGAGGTGTGGATGTCGCCGTCGGCCAGCACGTGCACGTAACGGCCGCCGGTCTCGTCGAGGTATTCGCGGCGCGCGGCGGCGGCGTCCGCGATCGCGGTGGCCATCGGCACGCTGATGCCCAACACCTCGTCGGTGGTGGTCACCCCCCTGGTGGAGCCGTACCCGACGATGACCCCAGCGGCGCCGGTCCGCATCAGGTGCAGCGCGGTGCGATGGTCGAGCACCCCGCCGGCGACCACCGGGACGTCGAGCTCGGAGATAAAGGTCTTCAGGTTCAGCGGCTCACCATCGCTGGCCACCCGCTCGGCGGAGACAATTGTTCCCTGGATCACCAGCAGGTCGATGCCCGCCTGGAGCAGCACGGGCGTCAGCGCCTGGGCGTTCTGCGGGCTGACCCGCACCGCGGTGATCACACCTGCCTCCCGGATGCGGGCAACGGCCGCGCCGAGCAGGTCGGGGTCCAGCGGCGCCGCATGCAGCTCCTGCAGCAGCCGGATCGCCGCGGAGGGTTCGGGCTCCTTTTCGGCGGCCTCGACCAGTTGCGCGATCTTGGCCTCCACATCGGCGTGCCGGCCGATCAGCCCCTCACCGTTGAGCACGCCCAGCCCGCCGAGCCGGCCGAGCTCGATCGCGAACTCCGGTGACACCAAGGCATCCGTCGGATGCGCCACGACGGGGATCTCGAACCGGTAGGCGTCGAGCTGCCAAGCCGTCGACACGTCCTTCGACGAGCGGGTGCGGCGCGACGGGACGATGCTGATTTCGCTGAGTTCATAGGTCCGACGGGCGGCGCGGCCCATCCCGATCTCGACCATGGCCGGTTCGCTGCTCACCGCGCGTAGTAGTTGGGCGCTTCGACGGTCATGGCGACGTCGTGCGGGTGGCTCTCTTTCAGTCCGGCCGGCGTGATCCGGACGAATTGCGCGTGCTGCAGCACCTCGATGGTGGGCGAGCCGGTGTAACCCATCGCCGCCCGCAGACCGCCGACCAGCTGATGGATCACCGACGACAGCGGACCGCGGAACGGCACCCGCCCCTCGATCCCCTCGGGTACCAACTTGTCCTCCGAGAGCGCGTCGTCGGCGAAGTAGCGGTCCTTGGAATACGACCTACCCCCGCCGCCGGCACCCCTGCCCTGCATGGCGCCCAGCGAGCCCATGCCCCGATAGCTCTTGAACTGCTTGCCGTTGACGAAGATCAGCTCGCCGGGCGCCTCGGCGGTGCCCGCCAGCAACGACCCCAGCATGGCCGTCGACGCGCCGGCGGCCAGCGCCTTGGCGATGTCGCCGGAGTACTGCAGCCCGCCGTCGGCGATGACCGGCACGCGGGCCGGTGCGCACGCGGCGACCGCCTCCAGGATCGCGGTGATCTGCGGCGCGCCGACGCCGGCCACCACCCGCGTCGTGCAGATCGATCCCGGTCCCACACCGACCTTCACCGCGTCGGCGCCGGCGTCGACCAGGGCCGCGGCCGCCGCCCTGGTGGCCACGTTGCCCCCGATCACCTCGACGCGGTCGCCGATTTCGGCCTTGAGTTTGCCGACCATGTCGAGCACCAGCCGGTTGTGCGCATGCGCGGTGTCGACAATCAGCACGTCAACCCCGGCGTCGACCAGCATCATCGCGCGGACCCAGGCGTCCCCGCCCACGCCGACGGCGGCGCCGACCAGCAGCCGGCCGTCGCTGTCCTTGGTGGCCAGCGGGTGCTGTTCCGTCTTGACGAAATCTTTGACGGTGATCAGCCCGGTCAGCCGGCCGTGACCGTCCACGACGGGCAGCTTCTCAATCTTGTTGCGGCGCAACAGCCCCAGCGCGGCGTCGGCGCTCACGCCCTCCTGGGCGGTGATCAGCGGTGCCTTGGTCATCACCTCGGCGACCTGTTTGGACTGGTCCACCTCGAACCGCATGTCGCGGTTGGTGATGATGCCGACCAGCGCGCCGGAGTCGTCGACCACGGGCAGCCCCGAGATCCGGAAGCGGGCGCACAGCGCGTCCACCTGAGCCAACGTGTTGTCCGGCCGGCAGGTGACCGGATCGGTGACCATGCCGGCCTCCGAGCGCTTCACCATCTCGACCTGGCCGGCTTGCTCGGCGACCGGCAGGTTGCGGTGCAGCACGCCCATGCCGCCCGCGCGGGCCATCGCGATGGCCATCCGCGACTCGGTGACGGTGTCCATCGCCGAGCTGACCAGCGGCACCTTGAGCCTGATCTTCTTGGTGAGCTGGCTGGAGGTGTCCGCGGTGGCGGGAACCACATCGGAAGCCGCGGGCAGCAGCAGGACGTCGTCGAAGGTCAGCCCCAGCATCGCGATCTTGTAGGGGTTGTCGCCCCCGGTCGGCACCGGATCATCGGCCAGGCCTTGAATGTGTGGGTCGCGCACGTAGGGACCAGCGACCAGCGCGGAGCTGTCTTCGAGGTGGGACGTGCCACTGGACATCGGCGGGGCCCTCCATACGCATGCGGAGTGAGAAACCCATCCTATCGGCTCGGCCGCCCCGCGACGCGCTTGCTCGGGCGTGCCTCCTGCTGGCGTTATGACGGCCCGCCTGCGTAGGCTAGGGGCGTGCGCGACCACCTCCCACCGGGTTTGCCGCCCGACCCATTCGCCGACGACCCCTGCGACCCGTCGGCGGCGCTGGATGCCGTCGAGCCGGGCCAACCCCTGGATCAGCAAGAGCGCATGGCGGTCGAGGCCGACCTCGCCGATCTCGCCGTTTACGAAGCCCTGTTGGCGCACAAAGGGATTCGCGGATTGGTGGTGTGCTGCGACGAGTGCCAGCAGGACCACTATCACGACTGGGACATGTTGCGCGCGAACCTGCTGCAACTGCTGATCGATGGCACCGTGCGTCCGCACGAGCCCGCCTACGACCCCGAACCGGACTCCTACGTCACGTGGGATTACTGCCGGGGCTACGCCGACGCCTCGCTCAACGAAGCGACGTCGGACGCCGACGGGTTTCACCGCCACCACTGAGCGCCCCCAAGGTTAGGGTGTGACGCTTGGCACCTCCGACGGCGACGTCTGTCCATGATGGCGGTGCCGGCCGGACGACGGACTCGGTGACGGAGTCGTCGTGCTCGCAGGGCTCGTCACGCTCGGACTGACCGCCGTGGGCGGTTTGGTGGTCGGGCTCGGTGAGACCGGCGGAGTCGTCGAGGCGGCGGGAGCCTTCGGCGGCTTGGTCGCCGGGGCGGGCAGTGCGTTCGGGTTGCGTGATTCAACCCTGGTATTCAGCAGATTCACCTCGTCCATCAAATCGTGCCTGCTGGCCCCGTCGTTCATGGACTGCACCGTGCTGCTGACCTCGGCCAGCTGACTCTGGGCCTGGGTCCATCGGCCCTCGTCGATCATTTGCTGAACCTTCGCCAGATCGGCCTTGGCGGATAACACGATCTGATCGTCGTTGACCCTCGGCTGGTCGAAAAACATCGCGTGCAGGCCGTAGAGCGTGCCTCCGGGACGGGCCTCGACCACCATGGCTCCAAACCCACTCAGGACCAACAGCGTCGCGGCAAGCGATCCGATCGCCGCCACACCACGACGAGCGCGCCGGCGTTCGGCCATTCCCGTCCGCAGCGCTTCGACGGCCTCCTGCGGAGAGACCAGCGCACTCGCCGGTGGCCACCTCAAGTCGTCGCGCCAATCCTCCAGCAGCACGGCAAGCGCTTCAAAATTGGGGCCGTTGGCGTCGTCCAGATCGACCGGGCGGCGTGCGGCGAGCGCGTCGAGAAGCAGATCGGTGCGGGCCATTTCGTCCAACCCCGATTGGTCGCCGAACGCATAACCAGACTCAGGCATAGTCACCTGCCGCGACGATTTCGGACTTGAGCCGCGACAGCGCACGGTGCTGGGCCACTCGGACCGCTCCCGTGGTGCTGCCGACGGCCGCGGCGGTCTCCTCGGCGGACAGGCCGACGACCACGCGCAGGATCAGGATCTCGCGCTGCTTGGCGGGCAAGATCTCAAGCAACTCATTCATTCGACTGACCGAATCGGCTTCGATGGCCCGCTGCTCGGGACCGGCGTCGGACGACCAGCGCTCGGGAACCGACTCGGCGGGGTAGGCAAGGTCACGGCCGGCGGCCCGATGCGCGTCGGCGACCTTGTGGGCCGCAATGCCATACAGGAAGGCCAGGAAGGGGCGTCCGCGATCCCGGTAGCGCGGCAGTGCCGTGATGGTGGCCAAGCACACCTCCTGTGCTACGTCGTCGGCCGACAGGCCGCCCCGGTCGGCGGTGCCGACCCGCGCGCGGCAATATCGCACGACAATCGGACGGATGGTCTCCAGCACGTCCCGTAGTGCGTTCCGGTCTCCCGCCACGGCGTCCGCAACCGCGGCGTCGAGATGTTCCGCTTGAATTGTCATCGGCGGCGGTAGCTCCAACGTTACGAATGGGACACATCGCGGGCTAACTAACGAAATGACCATAACGGCCGGAAGGCCGTTTCAAGCGGAACGCCACGCGCCCCCGGCGCGCCTAACCTGGCCTGCGCAGATATCCCGAATTTCGCGCAGCTTTCGTACTGGAAGCGAGACGCTTCCGATATCGATCAGCAATGAAGCCAAGGCCCAGCGAAGAGGCAGCAGTCGCAGTCGGCCGGTGGCCTCAAGCGCCGCCTCGCCGACCGCACGGGCACGCTCGGTGCTGCCCGCGCTGCACAGGGCGGCGGCCAGCACCATTTGGCTCTTCACCCGGTGTCGTGCCAAGGCCCCAATCGGACCAGAGGCCATGCCCTCAGCCAGCTCGACGGCTTCCTCGGCGTGCCGCACTGCCGACCCGCCGTCGCCGGAGGCCATCGCCAGCTCGGCGGCTACCCACCGTCGGCGCACCGCGAGCCGGTCCGGCACAGCCGGCCCCGGCACCGCGTTCTCGCGAGCCAACAACGTTGTCGCGGAGGCGAAGCGGCCGATACCCAGCGCGTCGGCCGCCAGCCCGATCAGTGCGTCGGAACGGGCCTCGGAATCCGCGCCGGCGAGCGCCAGGGCGCGCCCGTCCCAGCCCCGCGCCAACGTGTGCCAACCGAGCTGCCGCAGAAACGATGCCTGGGTGCTGTGGGCCAACGAGACCAACCGACCGGCCGCACCCGTACGGCGCAGCTCCGCCAGATCGCGATAGGCGCTGCCATAGCGACCTTGCCCGCCCGCCGCGACGGCCCGCAACCACAACTGCTGTGGCGTGGTCGCCGTCGGCAGCGGCCAGCTGCCAGGTATGTTCCCGAAGGCAGCGTCGGCCAACTTTTGGTCAACCGTCGAAGTATGCCGAGTTTCAATCACGGTGATAGTAGTAAACAGTTCGTGGTGCCCGTGTTACCGAGCTGTTAAACACGATCGGCTGCGTACCAATTGCCGGGCCCTCTTCCCTGGGTCCTGAGCTGGGAAATCTCAGTTTGGTCTAGTGCCTGGTAGCACGGTTCTCTGTCGCCTAAAGCATGGCAGATGAACGGCGAGTTAATTCTGCCGCAACGCTTATATACTTTGTCACTCTAAGTGGCTATTGACGGAAATTCGCCGTCGCCCCTAAGTTCTACGAGTGACGGGTAGTCATCGGTGACGCCACCCCAAAATCAGTTGAACCATCGCTTCGCGAACCTGACCTTCTGGGCGTGCCGTGTAGAGAGGGAACGATCTAATGCCACAGCCGGAGCAGCTACCTGGACCCAACGCCGACATCTGGAACTGGCAACTGCGAGGGCTGTGCCGCGGCGTTGACTCATCGATGTTTTTCCACCCTGACGGCGAGCGTGGCCGCGCCCGCATGCAACGCGAGCAGCGCGCCAAGGAGATGTGCCGGCAATGCCCGGTGATCCAGGAGTGCCGTTCCCACGCGCTGGAAGTTGGTGAGCCGTACGGGGTTTGGGGCGGCCTGTCCGAATCCGAGCGCGACCTACTGCTGAAGGGCGACATCGGCCGCAGCCGCGGCATCCGCCGTTCCGCCTGATTGGCGGTCAAGCCAGTCGAAGATGGTTTGGTGCAGCCGGGACATCGCCCCGACGTGGCAGTGCTCGCCCGCGCCCTCGCTTTCCTTCAGCGTGACCAGCGTGGTGTCGGCGTTGAACATCGCGGCCGCGGCGCGTTGCGGTTCGCCCTTGAGGAACTGGTCGTTGTCGGGGTCGAGGACCAACGCCGGCGCGGTGATCCGGTCGGCGACACCGGCGAGCGTGTAAGCCTTAAAAGCGCGGGGCACGTCGACGATCGAGTCCACCCCCATCACCCACTTGCCATTGCGCAGCGCCCAGCGCACTTCGGTGTTGACGGCCATGAGCAGTTGCATGACCGGCATCGCCACATCGTCTTTGCCCTGCTCGATCCACTCGCGGAGAAATGGCGGCATCGCCTTGGCCACCGCGGCGTAAAAGTCATAGATGCCGTCGTCGAGTATCAGGGCGGCAACGCGCGAATCGAACGCCGCCGCCCTCGCGACTAGGTAACCACCCATGCTGTAGCCGAACAGGATGATCCGGTCGTCGGCGATTTCCGGGCGAGTGAGCGCATAGTCGATGACCGGGCCGATCACCGCCTCCCAGTCCGGGCGGAACGCCAGACCCTGTTCCCGCAGTGCGCCTCCCTGACCGGGGCCGTCGAAGGCCAGCACGTTGTAGCCGCGCGCCAACGCGGCCGCGGCGATGGCGAAATAAGACTCTTCCAGGGTGGAGTCAAATCCGTTGTTGTAGATGATCGTTGGGCGAGCCCGCCCCGAGTCGTCCACCCGGTATAGGTAGCCCGGAAGGGTGGTCCGCTGGTAAGGAATGGACACGCGCTCGAAGCCGAACTCGAACAGGGCCATCGCGGTGACGAACGTGTCGCGACTGCGTGCTGACAGCACGGTCACCTCCGGGTCGCGCTGCGGATCGTCGCGCCGGTAGAACTCGGCGGTGCGGTAGTAGTTCGAGGCGCGCAACAACGCTTCCCGGGCGCTGACGCGGTGACCGTCGGCCAGCGACTTGCGACCTATTTCTTCCACGCGCTCCGCGGTGGCCTTCCACTCCCGATGCCAACTGTCTTCGTCTCCGTCGGGAATGGCTTGCGCGGTCGCCAACACTTCGCCGAGGTCCGCGCCCGAGTAGTTGGCGAAGCCCGCCGCGCGCAACGCTTCAAAGGAGAACGATGCGTCGTCAAACAGGAATTTCATCGGGCCTCCCTCGGGCCGAAACGGAACAGGGTCGTATCGCTACGATAGACCCAGCGCTATACGAAACGCAACAGTTCCGTCTCGTGTTACCCTGCCGGTATGGCCACGAACACCGCGCGACGCCGGACATCGGCAGGGCCGGTCTTGCAGTCCGAGGTGACCGATGCGATACAGGCGGCGTTCTTTGAAGAACTTGCCGAGGTGGGCTACGGCCGGCTCTCAATCGACGCGGTGGCCAAGCGTGCCGGTGTCGGCAAGGCCGCCATCTACCGGCGCTGGCGCTCCAAGCTGGACATCACCGTCGCCCTGACCTCGGCCGTGGCGGTGGCCGCCATCGACGTGCCGGACACCGGCAGCCTGCGCGGCGACATCCGCCAGTACTTGGAAAACGCGTGCGAGGCGCTGACCCACCCGCTGGCCCAGCACATCGTTCCCGACCTGCTCGCCGAGGCGACGCGCAACCCCACCCTGGCCGACGCGTTGCTGCACACCGTGCGAACCCCGCGCCGCGCCAAGGCCGCAACACTCTTCCAGCGCGCGGTGGAGCGCGGGGAGCTGCCGGGCGAGAGCGACCTGGAAATGTGCATGGACATTCTCGCCGGGCCGCTGTACTGGCGGCTGGCGGTCGTGCGCACGCCCACCGGCGATGATTACCTCGACCGGCTTACAGACAGAATCATGGCCGCGCTAACCCTGAAGGCTTGAAGCGGCTTTACCGCGCTAGGGTCAGCCCTGATTGCGGGCGGCGCGGATTCGTTGGTAGTGGCGCGCGGCGCGGGCGCGGTTACCGCAGGTTTCTGAGCACCATTCGCGACGGGGCTGGGATCTGACGAAGTAGAGCAGGCACCGTGGGGCGTGGCAGGCGACAAGCTTTATCCCGCTGGGTCCGGTGAGCATGTCGATCGAATCGTGTGCGAGTTCAGCCAGGGCGACGCGGGTCGGCGAGGCGGACGCGGGGCGGTCGCGGCGGAGCAGACCACCCTGGAGGACAAGTTCGGTCTGGGGCAGGTGGGCGGCCGCCCGATTAACGGCGGCAACTCCGCCGTCGACGCTCTCGACCGGGGATTGCGCGGCCGGCCGCGCATCGTCGGTCAAGAAAGCCGCCAGCCGGCGAAGGGAGTCTCGCAACAGCTTGGCCTCGGCCAGCTCGTCAGGACAGGGGTGTTCGACGGCGTCGGCGGCGTATCGCTGGTCGACGGCGACTAGCCAATGGTGCAGCGCGGCCGGGGTCGTCAAGTCGTCGTGGACACCGGCGGTGTCGGCCCAGATCGTGTTCATCAACCGCACGGGCGCGGGCTCACCGGGCAGCAGCAACGCGGGTGTTTCGTTGGTCACAGTGAAATATTCTAATGGATGATTTGGTTTTCGCCCATTAGAAGTCTTGAAGGCTTCGGCTCATGACCCGGCATCAGGAAGGAACCACCATGACGAACTTCGCCCCCGTTCACCCCGACTCCGCGACGGGCAAGGCCGCCGAACTACTCGCGCAGGTACAAAAGTCCGTGGGGCAGACCCCCAACATGACCAAGGTCATGGCCAACAGCCCCGCCCTGCTCAAGGGCTATCTGGCACTGTCTGCGGCAGTGGCCGGCGGCACATTGCCCCCGGCGGTGCGCGAGCGCCTCGCCATCTCCACCGCCCAGCTCAACGGCTGCGAGTATTGCCTTTCCGCGCATACGTACATCGGCGCCAATATCGCCAAGGTGGAACCCGCCGAGCTCGACAGCGCGCGCAAGGGTCAGTCGCACGACCCGCACGTGGCGGCGCTGCTGCAACTGTCCAACGAAATCGCCGAGAACGCCGGCGACGTCGATGACGCCGACATCGAGGCCGCCCGCGAGGCAGGCGTGACCGACGAGGAGATTGGCGAACTTGTGGCCAACCTCGCCCTCAACATCCTCACCAACTACTTCAACGTGTTGGCTCACGTCGACAACGACTGGCCGGTCGTCTCGTTGTGACCCGGGGACATTGCTGACTCACGATAGCCAAGCGCCGCCCCGCCGCAGTGGGATTCCACAGCGGTGGGGCGGCCGCCCAAGCAAGGGTCAGACGATTGGCTGGTAACACCCAGCCGTGGGACGATCCGATCCGTCGCTGTTCGGCGTTCAAACCGCCCTCAAACAGCCGTAAACATCCAAGGAGAGAGGCATGACAACGCAGGAGTCCGGCACTAACGCGGCGTCGTCCGAGGGCACGGTGACCGTAACGGAGACGGGTACGGGGACTTATACGCAGCAGATTACCGCCGGGAACCACCAGCTCGCCGCCGACGAGCCAGAGCCGATCGGCGCCGACGCGGGTCCATCACCCTACGATCTGCTATTGGCCGCGCTCGGGGCGTGTACCTCCATGACGGTGCGAATGTACGCCGACCGCAAGGGCTGGCCACTCGAGCGTGTTCGAGTGACCTTGCGACACTCCCGCATTCACGCCGAAGACTGCGCCGACTGCGAAACCACCAGCGGATGGATCGATCACATTGACCGCGACGTCGAATTGGCCGGCGACCTCGATGACGCTCAACGGCAACGGTTATTGCACATCGCCAATCGTTGCCCCGTTCATCAGACCCTGACCTCGGAGGTCCAGATCGCCACATCCTTGCGTTGAGCGGCCGGTCGGCTCAGCTGACGGCGACCCGCAACGATGTGAAGCCGCGCAAGACGTTGTTGAGTCGCGGCTCCTCCTCCAGGATCGTAAAGCGCCGAACGCGTTTGGCCAGTGCGGTGAACAGGGCCTGCATCTCCAGGCGGGCGAGATTCATGCCAACGCACGCGTGCGGGCCGGCACCGAAACCCAGATGATCGCCCGGACGCCGACGTACATCGAACCGATCTGGGTCAGAATACTTGCGGTCGTCCCGGTTCGCCGCGCCATAGAACACGATGGCGCGCGAGCCCGCCGGCAGCACGACACCGCCCATGTCCACGTCGCGTGCGACATATCGGGAGAAGTCCTGGATCGGCGAATCGTAGCGCAGCACTTCGCTGATCGCGCTGGGCATTAGCCGCGGATCCGCACGCAGTAGGTCCCACTGTTGGGGATTGTTCGCGAACAACCACACCGCGTTGCTGATCGCCGAAATCGTAGTGTCCAGACTGGGACCGACATAGTCGATCATCATGGCCGGGCACGCCTGCGCGGGCACCTCGCCGCGCGCCACCGCGTCGTGGATCCCGTCCGCCCAACTACCGGGCTTCAGCTTGCCGGGCACGGCCTCAGCGGTGGCATAGTCCATCATCTCCTCCAGGACCGAAAACGACGCAATGGTCCTGTCGTTGATCGGCCCGAAGCAGTTAAACATCTCCTCGGCCCAGACCAGCATCCGCTCGCGACCCTTCTCGGGTAATCCGACCAGACTCGAAACCACGGCCACCGGAAGATGATTCGCTAACTCGGTCGCGGCGTCGAAGCTGCCTCGCTCGACTAGTTTCTCCACCACGCTCTCGGCCTCCGCGGTGATCTGATCGCGGACCGGGCGCAACGCCCTGGGCTTCAGCGGACGAGCGAGCACGCTGCGCAGCGCGTCATGATCGGCTCCATCGCTACACAGCGTGTTGCCGCGCAGCACTCGGTTCATCTGGTCGCTCATCATCACGCCGTAACGGGATGGGAAGGACTCCCAGTCCAGCAACGCACGCCGAACCGCGTCGTACCGAGTGAGGGCAAACATCCGATACTTGGTCAGCCACACGGCGGGACCCGCATCGCGTAACCGCTTGTACCCCAACCACGGATCGAGCAGCGCCTCATCGGTGTAGGGGTCGTAGTCGGACTGAGGAGCCGCACCGATCATCTCGCTCGCACCCATCCCTCGCCCACCTTCCCAATCGCGAAGAGACGCGCGCTGCGCTGCACCCGATAGCGGATGAAACGGTCGAAGATCGACGACGGTTCACCGGCCGCACTGTGACGCCCGTCACCGGGTTGGCGACTTCAGTTCCCGGACTGGATATCCCGCCGTTGATGCGTCGGTCTCATCGCCGACGGGTTCAATGCACGCGCAATGCGCGACACGGGTAGCTACCGGAGATCGGTCGGAGGTCGCCACATGGCGTAGATGGCCGGGGAATCCGCGACCGTTAGCTCACGCAGCGTTTGAAAACCATGGCGCTCGTATAGCCGTTGATTCTCAGGAGACGACGCCTCGAGATAGGCCGGCATCTGATCACGATCGGCCTGAGTGAGCACCGCCGCCAGTAACCTGGTGCCGATTCCTTGGCCCTGGGCCGACGGGTCGACACCCATGAAAGCCAAGTACCAGCAAGCGTCCACCGGGTGGTTGTCGTCGACCAATTGGAACAGTTGCGCCATTCGTGCGGAAGCGGCGTCGTCTCCGGCGCTCTGCACAAGTTCACGACGGAAGGTCTCAGCCTGTTCGTCGGGAACCAACTGCTTGCCCGGCGGAACCCACAGCGCCGCGCCGGCTCCAGCACCCGCCGCGTACACGCCGCCATGCGGCCAGCATGCATCGACGAAACGCGAGTAGAAGATGGCTGCGCTGCGGCGGCGCTGGGCGTCGTCGGGAACCAGCCACCGGTAAATCCGGTCATCGAAGAAGGCGTTGCACAATGCAGTGACGACCTGGGGCCGCTCGCTGGAGGTCGCACGATGAGCGTCCCTCACCCCTGCCGCTGTCATGACGCTCTCCCTCCTAGCGCTCGGAACTAGCACAACCGTAGACGTCGAGACAGCCATCGCATAGTCTGCCCGGCCTTCATGTCATACGGAAACCACACTGCCCCAACAGAGTTGTGCCATTGGTAGTGGTCGGGCGAACAGTGTTGAGCAAATTCGCTCTACTGCTCGCCCGACCCCTGGGAATTGACTAGGTGACACTCACCGGTTCGTGTTCGACACCCCGGCCTGCTTCACAACGTCCTCGACCGTGGGCCACGCCTGCGAGTTTCCGGCGCCGTTGGTTGCGTTGTCGGCGGCGCCTTGCGGCTTGGCCCCGAACATGCTCGTGACCATCTGATAGATCGGGCCAAGAGCACCGACCAACTCGGCCAGCCCCGCACCACCGTTGAGGATGTTCAGGTTTGCGCCCTGCAACCCGAGGCCCTGAGCCAACTCGCGGGCGATGGCAGGCATGACCTCGACCCGCTTCGCCTCGATCTGAGCGTTGTTGTTGGCAGCCAGCGCCTCGGCCTTCTTCAGCGCGCCGGCAGCCTCGGCCAGTTCGTAGGCTTGCTTTGCGGCGGCTTCGGCTTCACCCTCGGCCCGACGGGCAGCGGCTCTCGCCTCACCCTCGGCGCGGGTGGCCTCAGCTTTGAAGGTTGCGGCGTCACGTTGGGACTCGGCGTCGAGTTTGACCTTGGACGCGGTGGCCTGGGCCTGCTTCACCTCGCGCGTGGCGGCCGCGTCGGCCTCAAACCCGGCGCGTTTGGCGGCAGCCTCCGCTGCACTCGTCTCGGCGTCGGCCTCGATACGCACCCGCTTGGCTGCGGCCTCGGCGGGCTTGATCTGTTCGGCGATCAGCTCGCGCTCGCGTAGCGCGGCGTTGGTGTCGGCCACCGCCTGCCGGCGCTCCAGCACCTGTCGCTCCACGTCGGCCTCGGCCAACTGGCCCGCCGCGTTGGCCTCGGCGTTGGCCTTGTCCACCTCGGCTTTGATCGCGGCCTGCTTGAGTTGGGTCTCGCGGATCTGGTCGTTCTTTTTGCGCTCGGCCTCTTGCCGGGCCTCGGCTGATTGCTGATCGGCGCGAGCGGCGGCGATGGCGGCCTCCTTGGCGGCTTCGGCAAGGTGGGGCGCGGCGAGGTTGTCGAGGTAGCCGGACCCGGCGTCGTCGAAGTGCTCGATCTGCAGCGAGTCCACCGTGAGTCCGAGCTTGCTCATCTCGAACTGTGACTGCTTGAGGATCTCCTCGGCTAACGCGTCACGGTTGCGGTGGATGTCGACGACCTTCATGGCCCCGACGATGGAGCGCAAGTGCCCGGCGAAGATGTTGCGGGTCATGTCCTCCATCTCGCCCTTTCTCTGCTCACCGAGAAAGCGCTGAGCGGCGGCGTTGACAGCGGGAATGTCGCCCTGGACTTTGAAAGCCACGACTGCCTTGAGGTTGAGCAGGATGCCCTCGGTGCTGCGGCACGTCTCCTCGATCTCCACCTTGTGCAGGTCGAGACCCAGAAATCTCACCTTGCGGAAGCCGGGCATCACCCACGCGCCGTGGCCGATCACGACCCGGAACTGCGCGCCTTCGGTCTTCTGCTTGCCGCCCGAGATCAGCATGGCCTGATCGGGACTCGGCACTCGGTAACCGAGCATTTGTTGTTCTCCTTTTCTCGTGGTTTTGTGCTGATCTTCGTTCGCTGCCAGCGCTTTTAGCCGCCACCGGCGAAGTGTTCTAGGTGGTGTCAGCCCAAGCGCCCGTGTTCACGGATGCTGTCGCTTGCCGCCTCCGTTGGCTTTGGCGGCGGAGTTGGTTGTCAAAGAGCTCGGCGTCGGGCGTGCGTTGAGGGCGTCGGGTGTGCGCGTAGGGCGGGATTTCGCGCGATTTTCCGCCCTCAGCGCACAGTCGATGAGGCGTTGGGCAGGTTCCGCGAGCCCCCGGGAACAAGATTTGGCGGTGGTACACGCGGCCGACACCCAAGTCCGCGCGCGAACGCATCCCCGTGCTCATGGTGGTCCTTAAGTTCGAGCAATAGGGTCCTAGATTATCGCCTGCCATTTGCGAAATTCTTGCGTCCGCTTCGACTACCGATCCCAACAATTTTGGGCCTCCGATGCCGTGTCGGTTCCGGTCGAAAGCCCCGCCGCGGGACCCATTTCAACGAAAACGATGCGCCCCGGGCCGAGCGGACCGGAGGCGGGGAAAGGTCACCGTGCCTGATGGTGGATGCCCTGCCATGCGCTACGCCTCAGCCAAAAACTCGTTGAGGATGGCGACCATCTCGTCTACGAGCGCTTCTAAACTCAGGGTCGCTCCTTCGCGGGCCAGAGACTCGTAGCGCCGGTCGCCTAGCGCGGCATGGGCCTCGTTGACGGCTTGGTCGAGCCACGCGATGTATCCGCCGTAGGGCCCGAAAAATAGGCCGTCCTGTTGGCGGCTGCTGCGCAACGCGCCGTCAGCGCGCGCCACAAGGTCAGCGCGACCGATGCGGCAGAAGACCGCCATCGCGCCGAATATCGCGCCAATTCCAAAGGCTGGAGGATCGTTGCCGCGTTGAAAAGATGCGAGTAGCTCGTGCAACTCAGCGGCCGCGCGCACCGGTTCGCCATGGAAAGCCTCCAGATAAGCCAACGCCCCGGCGGCGCTGATGGACTGCCAATTCGAGTTGATCTCGCGTGACAGCTCGCGTGACTCGCGCACCATCGCCAGTCCCCGCTCGGCCTCTCCGCCGATCACCAATACCTCCCCGAGCGCCAACAAGCCCATCGCGATGAGCGCGGGCTGCCCCAGCGCGCGTGCCTCAGAAAGCGCGCGCTCTGCGCTGTCGCGAGCGTCGGCCCAGCGGTCTGTCGCCCACCCGATGAGGGTGACTGCATGGGCAGCGCGAAGCGCAATCGCGCCGACAACGTCGCCCGCCTGCTCGGCCCGCGCCAACGCTTCCTCGGCACGCGCAATCGCGATCTCGGTGCGGTCGCTGTCGAGATCGAACAACGTTGGTGCATACGTCCACACCGAGGCGGTGAATCGAGCACCGCGGCGCTGGGCTTCGATGGACTCCTCGATGAGCGCCCGCGCCCTGTCCATGTCACCAATGCGCGCCGCCGCCCAGGCCGCCTCGCCCATCGCGATGGCCCGCAAGGGATGACTGTCGGCACCGGGTGCCGTGAGGGCCTGCTCGGCGATCGAGGCCGTCGCCCAGGCGGGTCGTTCCACGGCTTGAGTCACCAGCGCGGCGGCGATCCGCATGGCCAGATCGGTCTCTCGGGCGGCGACCGCCCAGGACACCGCGGCGCGGACGTTGTCCAGGTCGGCTTCGACGCGTTGCGCCCATGCGATCTCGTCGCCCGACCACAGTCCTCGTCCCGCTTCGCGGGCGAACGCCGCGAAATGCCGGGCGTGACGTTCCCGGACGGCGTCGGCCTCCCCGGAGGCGACGAGGCGCTCCTCGGCGTACTGCCGGACGGTTTCCAGCTGGCGGTATCGGGTGGCGTGCTCGGAGCGATCGGCCGCGAGCAGCGACTTGTCGATCAGGCTCGACAACGCCTCGACGACATCGATCTCGTCGATGCCGTCGCCGCAACAGACCGCCTGCGCGGCGGCGAGTGTGCATCCGCTCCAAAAACACTCAACCGATCGAACACTGCTCGCTCGCCGGCCGCCAGCATGTCGTAGGACCAGTCGATCGCCGCCCGCAAGGTGTGGTGGCGCTCTACCGCGCCGCGGCCACCGGTGAGGAGTCGAAAGCGTTGATCCAGATGCTCAGCGAGCTCGGCTGGAGAGAACATGCGCACCCGTGCGGCGGCCAGCTCGATCGCCAACGGGATACCGTCGAGCCTCCGGCAAAGGTGCGTCACTTGCTCCCGATCGGCATCACCGAGGATGAACGACGCGTCGACCGCGACCGCTCGCTCCGCGAACAGACGCACCGAGGATTGCGAGTTCAGCGACCGCAACGGCACAACCTGTTCACCAGGTGCACCGAGCGGCTCCCGCGACGTGGCGAGCACGACCAAACGCGGGGCGGCCCGAACCAGCTTTCGCACCACTCGTCTCGCCTCGTCCAAGAGGTGCTCGCAGTTGTCGAGCACCAACAAAATGCGGCTCCCCTCCACCTTGTCGAGGATCGCCTGCTCGATCGTCTTGCCCGGTATCGGTTCGACCGACAATGCGGCGGCCAACGCCTCCACCACGCGGCTCGGCTCCCCCAAAGGAGCCAGCTCGAGGAGCCACACACCGTCGGGGAAGTTGTCCAACGCTTCAGCGGCGACCTGCAGCGCCAGCCGGGTCTTCCCGACACCGCCCACGCCGGTGAGGGTCACCATGCGGTGCTCACCGAGGAGCGCGTCGACCGCCTTCACGTCCTTCTCGCGGCCAATGAAACTGGTCAATTGCACCGGCAGGTTCGTCCGCGCTGCATCCAGCGACCGCAACTCCGGGAATTGCGTGTCGCAACCGGGCGCGCGCAGCTGGAAAATCCGCTCGGGCCGGGACAGATCGCGCAATCGATGCTCCCCCAGATCCACCAGCTCAAGGCCGGTAGCTAGCGATTCCTCGATGAGCTGCTCGGTCGCGTGCGATACCAGTACCTGCCCGCCGTGGCCCATCGCCATCAACCGGGCGGCCCGGTTCAAGGCCGGGCCGAAGTAGTCGCCGCCGCGTTCGATCGCCTCGCCGGTGTGTACGCCCATCCGCACCCGGACCGGCGCACTCTCAGGCCACGCCTCGGCTGTCAGCGCCGCCTGGGCTTGTGAGGCTGAAGCCATCGCGTCTGCCGCTCGTGCAAACACGGCCACGAGCCCGTCCCCGCCGGTCGAAAACACATGTCCGCCATGGGCATTGATCGCGTTACGAACGAGAGCGTCGTGACGCTCGAGAGCCGCGCGCATCCCGTCGGGCGCGCTCTCCCAGAGACTGGTCGAGCCCTCGATATCCGTGAACAGGAACGTCACCGTTCCCGACGGCAACCCCATCGTCAGAGAATTCCGCTCGGTAGCGCTAGGCATGTGCTATCGATTCCATCCCGACGGTGACACGCCCCGTGAGGAACTTCGGATCGATGTTGGTGAGCGCGTACGAGATCGCTTCGTCCATGCTCATGGCCGCGCCGTGGGCGCGAAGTTCCTGGCGGCGCTGATCACCGAGCGCGGCGGCTACGATGTCGCCTGTCTCACGCAGCGCCGCGAGGACGAAGTTGAGGTTGGAATCGACAGGCGCGCTGCCTTCTCTGGCGGTGTTATCGGGAATGCTCCCTCGGTGAAAGGCCGCATACGCCGCCCCACGCAAGACACCGGCGACTTGGGGCCGCTCCTCGGCCAACGCTCGCCCGCACAATGCCAAACAGGGCGCTACTTCCAGAGGCGAATTGACCCAGCGCCACAAGTGCAAATCCCGAGCACTGAGCGCGAGCGCAAGTTTCCAATCCCGCAGACGGGCGGCTACCAGAGCCGCCATTTGGACCGCCTGCCCCAGTTCTTCGCCGGGCGTGAGACTGCGGTCAATGCTCTCCTGGAGGAGGGCTCTAGCACGCGCGGGGTCCCGTCTAACCAGCGCCAGGGCAAGGGCGTTGGCAGTTGACGCAATCGCCGTCGGAGTCCCGGATTCCATGGCGATGGTGACCGCCTCCTCAGCCGTTGCGATTGCCTGCTCAACGTCGCTACCGCCCAAGGACGCGCTATTCGCGCCATACGCCAGGAAAACGGCAGCCAGCCCTAGACATCCATCGGCGCGAGCCAGCTCAGCCGCTCGGATGTAGATGGAGACGGCGTCGGCGTAGGCACCCGACGAAAGCGAACTAAGTGCCTGCAGTGCACACACGGAGGTTTCAATCCGCCGGCCCGGTAGCGCAGACGGCAGACGTCGCTCAGCCTCCAGCGCCTGCCGGCACAAGTCATCGGCGCCGTCGTGGTCGCCCCGATGGAAGGCTTGGTGCGCGGCCACCATCAAGACTTGGGGATATCCGGGCTCCTCGGCTGCACCGGCCAAGCCGAGGACGCGCGACGCGGGCAGCAAGAACACCTCGCCAACATGCAACACGTCCTGGCTCGCGCCGTCCGGGTTGTCGGCCACCAACCGCACGGCCAGGGCCGCATTGCCTGCATCGATGGCGGCATTAAGCGCCGCGTGAACGTTGTCCCGCTCCGGGGTGACCTTGCGGGCCCAACTGGCGTGTTGGGGCGAATACACATACTCGGCCGCATGTTGCAGTAGGTCGGCGTAAAAGCTTGCATGCCTTAGCTGCAGCGTCTCGGTCTCGCCCCAATGCGCTAGCCGTTCCTCGCCGTATTGGCGAATGGTTTCCAGTAACCGGTAGCGGGTGCCTAGACTGTGGTCTTCGGCGATCACCAGCGAACGTGCCACGAGATTCGTGATCAGATCCAGGACCGACTCGGGGTCGACCGCATCGTCGCTGCAGACCGTTTCGATCGCCTCCAAGGTGCAGCCCCCGGAGAACACGGCCATGCGGGCCAACAGCCGCTGCTCGTCAGGCTTTAGCAGCTCGTAGGACCAGTCGATGGCGGCTCGCAGCGTCGCATGCCGCCCGACCGCGCCGCGGCGGCCGCCCGCCAGCACCTTGAATCGGTGATCGAGGCGTCGCAGGAGTTCGGCTGGATTCAACGCAATCACCCTGGCCGCGGCCAACTCGATGGCCAGCGGCACACCGTCGAGGCGTCGACAGATCTCCACCACCGCTTCGGCGTTGCCATCGCTCAATCCGAAGTCGGCCTTGATGTTTCGAGCCCGTTCGACAAACAAGGACACGGCGTCGGTGTGCGCGAGGCGTCCGACGTCGTCGCCCGGCTCGCCGACTTCCATTGGCGGCAGCGCGATCAGCTGTTCGCCATCGATCGCGAGACCCTCCCTGCTCGTCGCCAGCACGGTCACGCCGGGGCATTCGCGTTCGATTCGAGTCACCAACCGGGCCGCCGACTCCAGCACGTGCTCGCAGTTGTCCAAAACCAGCAGTAATTGCTTCGGAGCGAGCATCTCGATCAACGAGTCTTCGACCGAGGGCCCCCCTCGGCCGGCAAGGTGAAACGCAGCAGCGACTGCCTCGGCCACATCGGTGGGACCACGCACTGCCGCGAGCTCGACTAGCCAAGCACCCTCGCGGTAGCGGGGAAGCAGGTCGGCGGCGACCTGAATTGCCAAGCGGGTCTTGCCAACTCCGCCGAATCCAGTGATCGTCACGACCCGCCGTTTAGTCAGCGCCGCAGTGGCGTGCGCTACCTCTGATTGGCGGCCGATGAAGGAGCTGACCTGAGCCGGGAGATTGCCCGGGAACGATTCCAAAGTCCGCAGCGGTGGGAAATCCTCACGATTGCCTTCACCGATGAGCTGAAAGATCTTGACGGGATAGCCAAGGTCGCGCAGGCGATGTTCGCCCAGATCGATCAACCCCGTGCCTTCGGGAAGCTGGCCACGGATGAGCACCTCGGTGGCACCGGACACGACGATCTGCCCACCGTGGGCGGCAGTCATCAGTCTCGAGCAGCGGTTCACCGGCTGGCTGGCGTAGTTGTCATTGATGACGACGCCCTCATCGGTATGCAGTCCGATCCGAGCCCTCAGCGGGCGCGGTGTATCCCACGGCTCGTCCGCCAGCGCCCTCCTGATTGCGTCCGCTGCCGATATTGCATCCTTGGCCGTGCCGAACGCAGCGGCCATCCCGTCACCCATTCGCGCGAACACGAACCCCCGGTTGCCGGCGATCGTATTTTCCAGCAGATCGTCGTGGCGGGCCATGGCCGCCTTCATCGCGTCGGGATCCTGCTCCCACATCCGCGTCGAGCCCTCAAGGTCGGTGAGCAGAAAGGTCACCGTGCCTGATGGTGGATGCCCTGCCATGCCCCAACCCCACCCGATCTCGCGTCGCGATAGCTAAGCATAACGTCGATCCGGCAAACACAGTCCAACAGATTCACGCTGACGAGATCGAGCAGGTGACATCCCGCACGCGAATCAGGCCCGGTGATTACGAGTTAACGATCCGTCCTCGAAATACGGCAACCGAACAAAGGACGCCCGGTTATGTCGTCTTTGCGGTTTGACTCCGATAGAAATTTATCCACGTCATGCTTGGTGACCGAGTAGGCCGGGTCGCATGCCTTCGCCTGAATCGCCCACAGCGTTCCATCGCGGTGCTCAGCGACGAGGTTGATACCGCCTTCTCTCTTCGCGTACCAGCGACCAGGCCAGTCCTTCCACAGCCACACGCGGGCAAGCTGACTCGCATAGAACGGGTCGTGCTCCAAGTACCACTTGCAGATGCGTTCGAACTGCTTGCCTCGCCGCCAGCGCCGCCGAGCCGGGCCGGCTGCGCGGAGCTGACGAGGGGCTAAGATTCCAGTGAACTGACCCTGTCCGGGACGAATGTTTGGAGGGGCCGTTGACAGCCGAAGCGCCCCCGCTGGGAGAACTCGAGGCCGTTCGTCCGTACCCGGCCCGGACCGGTCCCACAGGGAACCTCGTCTACAAGCTGATCATCACCACCGATCACAAGCTGATCGGCATCATGTACTGCGTCGCCTGCTTCATCTTCTTCTTCATCGGCGGTCTGTTGGCCCTGTTGATGCGTACCGAGTTGGCCGCGCCGGGCCTGCAGTTCCTGTCGAACGAACAGTTCAACCAGCTGTTCACCATGCATGGCACGATCATGCTGCTGTTCTATGCCACCCCGATCGTGTTCGGTTTCGCCAATCTGGTGCTGCCGTTGCAGATCGGCGCACCCGACGTGGCATTCCCCCGGCTGAACGCCTTGTCGTTCTGGTTGTTCGTGTTCGGCGCCACGTTGGGGGCGGCCGGTTTCATCACGCCCGGCGGGGCCGCCGACTTCGGCTGGACCGCCTACACCCCGTTAAGCGACGCCATCCACTCGCCGGGTCTCGGCGGCGACCTGTGGATCATGGGTCTGATCGTCGCCGGTCTGGGCACCATCCTGGGCGCGGTCAACATGATCACCACCGTGGTGTGCATGCGCGCACCCGGGATGACGATGTTCCGGATGCCGATCTTCACGTGGAACATCCTGGTGACGTCCATCGTGGTGCTGATCGCGTTCCCGCTACTGACCGCGGCGCTGTTCGGGCTGGCCGCCGACCGTCACCTGGGGGCGCACGTCTACGACGCGGCCAACGGTGGAGTTCTGTTGTGGCAGCACCTGTTCTGGTTCTTCGGCCACCCCGAGGTGTACATCATCGCGTTGCCGTTCTTCGGGATCGTCACCGAAGTCATCCCGGTGTTCTCGCGTAAGCCGCTGTTCGGCTACACCACATTCGTCTATGCAACACTGTCGATCGCCGCGCTGTCGGTCGCGGTATGGGCGCACCACATGTTCGCCACCGGAGCCGTTCTGCTGCCGTTCTTTTCGTTCATGACGTATCTGATCGCGGTGCCGACCGGGATCAAGTTCGTCAATTGGGTCGGCACAATGTGGAAGGGCCAGTTGACCTTTGAGACGCCGATGCTGTTCTCGGTGGGATTCATGGTCACCTTCCTGCTGGGTGGTCTGACCGGTGTGCTGCTGGCCAGCCCGCCGCTGGACTTCCATGTCACTGACACCTATTTTGTGGTCGCGCACTTCCACTACGTGTTGTTCGGCACCATCGTGTTCTCCACCTTCGCCGGCATCTACTTCTGGTTCCCGAAGATGACCGGCCGCCTGCTCGACGAGCGGCTGGGCAAGCTGCATTTCTGGTTGACGTTCATCGGCTTTCACACCACGTTCTTGGTGCAGCACTGGTTGGGCGACATGGGTATGCCGCGCCGCTACGCCGACTACCTGCCGACTGACGGCTTCCAACCGCTCAACGTCGTCTCCACGATCGGGGCCTTCATCCTGGGTGCATCGATGTTCCCGTTCGTGTGGAACGTCTTCAAGAGCTGGCGCTACGGCGAGGTCGTGACCGTCGACGACCCGTGGGGCTACGGCAATTCGCTGGAGTGGGCGACCAGTTGCCCCCCACCACGGCACAACTTCACCGAGCTGCCCCGGATCCGGTCGGAGCGCCCGGCATTCGAGTTG
>Ga0318550_10000018_pt1 | contig 25575 bp, 18 predicted proteins | sample GRESIP169b2f23_FD_203499 | JGI IMG/M metagenome (GOLD analysis project Ga0318550, IMG submission 203499) | Tropical soil microbial communities from Luquillo Experimental Forest, Puerto Rico - GRE.SIPMG.169b2f23 | ecosystem: Environmental > Terrestrial > Soil > Tropical forest > Bulk soil... | reverse complement strand
AGTATGCCGGTCCGATCGCCGCAAATGCGGGGCCTATACCCCTTCGGGGTATGGGGTAGACTTCCGCTACCGGAATCGCGGGGAGGTTTTGCAGTGGACGTGACGACTGCACACGGATATTCGCAGCAGAAGGACAATTACGCCAAGCGGCTGCGCCGCATCGAGGGCCAGGTTCGCGGAATCGCCCGCATGATCGATGAAGACAAATATTGCATCGACGTCCTCACCCAGATCAGCGCGGCGAACAGCGCCTTGCGTTCTGTGGCGTTGAATTTGCTCGACGAGCACCTCAGCCACTGCGTCACCCGCGCCGTGGCCGAGGGCGGCAACGACGCCGACGACAAGCTGGCCGAAGCCTCCGCCGCCATCGCCCGCCTGGTTCGTTCCTGACCCCGAGGGCGTGTTGAAACGCAAATTTTGGTGAACCCGTTGCCGCAGTGCGTACGGTAGGGGCAGCGTAAACGGGGGAAGCAGCATTGCTCCGCCGATTGCGCACCTTGAGCGACCACTGCCCATGACTGCCGAAACCGCCACCACTGCCGCGCGAACGTGGACGCCACGGATCGCGGCGCAGCTAACGGTGCTGGCGGCCGCGGCCTTCATCTATGTCACCGCCGAGATTCTGCCCGTGGGCGCGTTGCCGGCGATCGCACGAGACCTGCAGGTCAGCTTGCTCGCGGTGGGAACCCTGCTGACCTGGTATGCGCTGGTGGCGGCCTTGACGACCGTTCCCCTGGTGCGCTGGACCGCGCACTGGCCACGACGGCGCGCCTTGGTGTTCAGCCTGGTCTGCCTGACCGTCTCCCAGCTCATCTCGGCGCTGGCGCCCAGCTTCGCGGTGCTGGTCGTGGGGAGGGTGCTCTGCGCGGTCACCCACGGCCTGCTGTGGTCGGTGATCGCCCCGATCGCCACCCGGCTGGTGCCGCCAAGCCACGCCGGACGCGCCACGATGTCGATCTACGTCGGGACCAGCCTGGCCCTGGTCGTCGGCAGCCCCCTGACGGCCGCGATGAGCCTGATGTGGGGCTGGCGGCTGGCCGCGGTCTGCATCACCGTCGCCGCGGCCGTCGTCACCGTGGCCGCCCGGCTCTTGCTGCCCGAGTTGGTGCTCAGCGCCGAGCAGCTCGAATGCGTGGGCCGGCGGGCCCGTCACCACCGCAACCGCGCGCTGATCGTGGTCAGCCTGATCACCATGGTCGGCGTCACCGGCCATTGTGTGTCGTACACCTACATCGTGGTGATCATCCGCGAAGTCGTCGGCGTGCGCGGAACGAGCCTGGCGTGGGTGCTGGCCGCCTACGGCGCCGCCGGGGTGCTCGCGGTGGGCCTGGTGGCGCGGCCGCTGGACCGCCGGCCCCGGGGCGCCATCATCTTCTGTATGGCCGGGCTGACGGCCGCGTTCGTGGTGCTGACCGCTCTGGCCTTCGGCGGGCACCGCACCGCGACGACCCTGCTGGTCGGGATCGGCGCCATCGTGCTGTGGGGCGCCCTCGCCACGGCCGTCTCACCGATGCTGCAGTCCGCCGCGATGCGCAACGGGGCCGACGATCCCGACGGGGCCTCGGGCCTTTACGTGACGGCGTTCCAGGTGGGCATCATGGCGGGCTCGCTGGGAGGCGGGCTGTTGTATGAGCGCAGTGTGGCGCTGATGCTGACCGCCTCGGCGGCCCTGATGGGCGTCGCATTGGCCGGTATGGCGGCTAACCGGCACATGCTGGACGTTGCCGCAACAAGCTCACGCGATTCATAGTTCCGCAGCTCAGCACCATGAATTGCGTCGCTAGCCGGTCGCCGATTAGGTAGCGGGCCTGGGCGCTATGCCACACTATCTCGAAGATAGTGACTGGAGGGATGCATATGTCGGGCTGGACGAGGGCACGCCTCTTCGCCGCTTTGAAGGCAGCCGGAGTGGCTTCGGTAATGGGCTGGGTGCTGGTGCTGAGCGCGGGTCCCGCGCTGGCCGACCCGGACCCGGCACCCGGCGATCCAGGGGTTGTCGCGCCCCCCGGTGACGCGCCGGCACCGCCGCCATTGGCGGCGCCACCGCCACCGCCGCTCTTCCCGCCGCCGCCCGCCCCGGGGTCGCCGCCTGCCCCCGACCCGCTGGCGGTACCGGCTTACACGGGTCCCGCCGACGGGCAGAACCCGACGCCGTTCACCGGGACGGCGCCCTTCGGGCCGCCGACGTTCGTCCCGAAGAACGGCTCGACGGTGGGCGTGGCCCAGCCGATCATCATCAACTTCCCGGGTCGGGTCGACGACGCGGGTGCCGCCGAGGGCGCCGTCCACGTCTCGTCGGTCCCGGCGGTCCCGGGCAAGTTCTACTGGATGACCCCGACCCAGCTCCGTTGGCGCCCGTTGAGCTTCTGGCCCGCGCACACCGCAGTGACCGTCGATGCGGGCGGTACCGTGTCCAGCTTCCGAACCGGTGACACGCTGGTGGCCACGGCCGACGACGCCACGCATCAATTGACGGTCACCCGCAACGGCACCGTGGAGAAAACCATCCCGATGTCGATGGGCATGACGTCGGGTCATCACCAAACCCCCAATGGCACCTACTACGTGCAAGACAAGATGCCCTCGGTGGTGATGGACTCCTCGACCTATGGTGTCCCGGTCAACTCGACGTACGGCTACAAGGTGACGGTCGAGCTGGCCGTCCGGTTCGACAACGTCGGCGACTTCGTGCACAGCGCCCCGTGGTCGGTGGACGACCAGGGCAAGCGCGACGTCAGCCACGGCTGCATCAACATCAGCCCCAGCAACGCGAGGTGGTTCTTCGACAACTTCGGAGCCGGCGATCCCATCATCGTGAAGAACTCCAGCGGCGGCGCCTACCCCAAGAACGACGGCTCAAGCGACTGGATGAGCTAGCACCCGGCTCGCCGAGAAGACGCAGAATCGCCCATTTCAGCAGGAAATAGGGCGATTCTGCGTCTTTTCGCGGTGGGCTTTCGTATGCCCGCCGATTATGTATAGCATCATACATATGCGTAACCCACGCGAGCGGATGGTCGTCTCCGCCGCGCTGTTGATCCGGGAGCGTGGCGCCCATGCCACCGCGATCTCGGACGTTCTCGAGCACAGCGGCGCACCGCGCGGCTCGGCCTATCACTACTTCCCGGGCGGGCGAACGCAACTGCTCTGCGAGGCGGTCGACTTCGCCGGCGAGCATGTCGGCGCCATCATCGCCGAGGCCGGAGGAGGCCTCGAACTGCTGGACACATTGATCGACAAGTACCGGCGTCAGCTACTCGACAGCGATTTCCGCGCGGGCTGCCCGATCGTCGCCGTTTCCGTCGAAGCCGGCGACGAGCAGGACCGCGAGCGGATGGTCCCGGTGATCGAGCGCGCGGCGGCCGTGTTCGAGCGCTGGAACGAGCTGATCGCGCAGCGCTTGGTCGCCGACGGCGTCCCGCACGACCAAGCGGGTGAGTGGGCGGTGTTCGCGACCTCGGCGATCGAGGGCGCAATCCTGTTGGCGCGGGTGCGCCGTGACCTGACGCCCTTGGATCTCGTTCACCGCCAGCTGCGTAACTCGCTGCTGGCCGCTATGCGGAGAAAGGAACTCCCCGATGCCCAGTGAATGGAAGCCCACCGCGTGCATCCTCTGCGAATGCAACTGCGGCATCGTCGTGCAGGTGGAAGATCGCCGATTGGCCCGCATCCGGGGCGACAAGGAGCATCCGGGATCGCAGGGATACACCTGCAACAAGGCGCTGCGGCTGGATCATTACCAGAACAACCGCGCTCGCCTGACCTCTCCGATGCGCCGCCGCGCCGACGGGACCTTTGAGGAGATCGACTGGGACACCGCGATTGTCGAGATCGCCGAGGGGTTCAAGCGCATTCGCGACACCTATGGCGGGGACAAGATCTTCTACTACGGTGGCGGCGGGCAGGGCAACCATCTGGGCGGGGCCTACGGCGGGGCGTTCCTGAAGGCGCTGGGGTCGCGCTACCGGTCGAATGCGCTGGCGCAGGAGAAAACCGGCGAAGCGTGGGTCGACGCGCAGCTGTACGGCGGGCACACGCGTGGGGAGTTCGAGCACGCCGAGGTGTCGGTGTTCATCGGGAAGAACCCGTGGATGTCGCAAAGCTTTCCCCGAGCGCGGGTGGTGCTCAACGAGATTGCCAAAGACCCCACCCGATCGATGATCGTCATCGATCCCGTGCTCACCGACACCGCCAAGATGTCCGACTTCCACCTGCGGGTGCGACCGGGCACCGACGCGTGGTGTCTGGCAGCCCTGGCAGCCTTCCTTGTCCAGGAAAACCTCTGCAACGAAGCGTTTCTTGCGGAGCACGTACACGGCGCCGACACCGTGCGCGACGTGCTGCGCGAAGTCCCGATCGGTGAGTACGCCCAGCGCTGCGGGGTGGACGAAGAGCTGATACGGGCCGCCGCACGGCGCATCGGCACCGCGGCCAGCGTTGCGGTGTTCGAAGACCTCGGCATTCAGCAGGGACCCAACAGCACGTTGTGCTCCTATCTGAACAAGCTGCTGTGGATCCTCACCGGCAACTTCGCGAAAAAGGGTGGCCAGCACCTGCATTCGTCGTTAGCACCGCTGTTCAGCACGGTCTCCGGTCGCACGCCGGTCACCGGCGCCCCCATCATCGCCGGGTTGATCCCCGCCAATGCCGTGCCCGAGGAGATCCTGACCGACCACCCGGACCGGTTCCGGGCCATGATCGTCGAAAGCGGAAATCCCGCGCACTCGCTGGCCGATTCGACCGCTTGCCGGGAGGCATTCCGGGCGCTGGAGCTGATGGTGGTCGTCGACGTCGCGATGACCGAGACCGCGAGGCTCGCCCACTACGTGCTCCCGGCGGCCTCCCAGTTCGAGAAGCCGGAAGCCACGTTCTTCAATTTCGAGTTCCCGCACAACGGTTTTCAGCTGCGCCGGCCGCTGCTCGAACCGCTACCCGGAACTCTGCCCGAACCCGAGATCTGGGCTCGGTTGGTGCGGGCGCTCGGCGTGGTCGACGAGGCCGACCTGAGGCCGCTGCGTGAGGCGGCGCAGCGGGGGCGCCAGGCGTACACCGAGGTGTTCCCCGGGGCGGTGGCGGGCAACCCGACCCTGGCGAAGTTGCTCCCCTATGTGCTCTACGAAACCCTCGGACCGACTCTGCCCGACGGTTTGGCCGGGGCGGCCGCGCTGTGGGGGCTCGCTCAAAAGACGGCGATGGCCTATCCCGAGGCGGTGCGGCGCGCCGGCCACGCCGACGGCAACGCGCTCTTCGACGCCATCCTGGACAGCCCCTCGGGTATCACGTTCACCGCGCACAACTACGAGGACGACTTCGCGCTGATCACTCACAACGATCACAGGATCGCCCTCGAAATCCCCGAAATGCTGGACGACCTCAGGGCATTGACCGATGCACCACCACGCCTGACCACGTCGGAGTTTCCGATCGTGCTGTCGGTGGGCGAGCGGCGCGCCTACACCGCCAACGACATCTTCCGCGACCCGTCCTGGCGCAAACGCGATGCCGACGGGGCGCTGCGCGTCAGCGTCGAAGACGCCCAGGCCCTCGGACTGGTCGATGGAGGTCGGGCCCGCGTCAGCACCGCGGCCGGCAATGCCGAGGCGACAATCGAAATCACCGAGACCATGCTTCCGGGGCACGCGTCGCTGCCCAACGGTTTCGGGCTCGACTACATCGACGACGACGGGCATACCGTCGTTCCCGGCGTCGCCCCGAACATGCTTACGTCCACGCAATGGCGTGACCGCTACGCCGGCACGCCCTGGCACAAGCACGTGCCCGCGCGGATTGAGGCTTTGGTAGCCGGCGGGGTCAGTTCCAGATCCTGACCCTGCTCCTCGGCTCCAGGTACAACGCGTCGCCCTCGGCCACGTCAAAGGCGTCGTAGAAGGCGTCCACGTTGCGGATGACGCCGTTGCACCGGAATTCCGGCGGGGAGTGCGGATCCACTGCCAGTCGCCGAATCGCTTCCGCCTCACGGGATTTCGTACGCCATACCTGCGCCCAGCCGTAGAACACACGCTGCACGCCGGTGAGGCCGTTGATGACCGGAGCCGGTTGGCCGTTCAGCGAGAGCTGGTAGGCCAACAGCGCGATGGACAACCCGCCCAGGTCGCCGATGTTCTCACCGACGGTGAATGCGCCGTTCACGTGGTGGCTGCTGTCGAGTCCTCTCGGCGAGTACTCCTCGTACTGCTCGATCAGTGCCTTCGTGCGGGCGCCGAACTCGGTGCGGTCGTCGTCGGTCCACCAGTCGACCAGATTGCCGTCGCCGTCGTATTTGGCTCCCTGATCGTCGAAGCCGTGCCCGATCTCATGCCCGATCACCGCCCCGATCCCGCCGTAGTTGGCGGCGTCGTCGGCCTCGGCATCGAAGAATGGCGGCTGCAAAATCGCTGCGGGGAAAACGATTTCGTTCATCCCCGGGTTGTAATAGGCGTTGACGGTCTGCGGCGTCATGAACCATTCGTCGCGGTCCACCGGGCCGCCGAGCTTGGCCAGCTCACGGTCGTGGTTGACCGCGTACCCGCGTTGATAGTTGCCGTACAGGTCGCCGCGGTCGATCACCAGCTTGGAGTAGTCGCGCCACTTCGCCGGGTACCCGACCTTGGCGGTGAACTTCTCCAGCTTGGTCAGCGCCCGCTCGCGCGTCTGCGGCGTCATCCAGTCCAGCTCGCCGATGCTGAGGCGGTATGCCGCCTGTAAGTTGTCGACCAGGGCATCGATGCGGGCCTTGGCGTCGGGCGGGAAATACCGCTGCACATAAAGCTTTCCGACGGCATCCCCCACCAAGCTCTCCACCAAAGACACCGCTCGCTTCCAGCGTTCCCGGATCCGCTCGGTCCCGGTCAGGCGGCGGCCATAGAAGTCGAAGTCGGCGGCAACGAGGTCGTCGGTCAGCCACTGGGCGCGGGCACGGATCAAACGCCAACGCGCCCAGCGCTTCCAGTCCTCGAGATCTTCGCTGTCCCACAGTGCGGCGAATGCCGTGAGGTAATCGGGTTGCCGCACAACCACTTCCGCGAGAGCGTCCGGTGTGCTGCCCAGCGCGGTCGCCCAGCCGGCCCAGTCGAAGCCCACCGCGTCGGTCTGCAGCTCCGCGAAGGTGCGCAGGTTGTAGGTGAGGTCGGCGTCGCGACGCTTGACCACGTCCCAGTGCGCGGCGGCGAGTTTGGTCTCCAGCGCCACGATCCGCGCCGCGGTCTCGCCATGAGCTCCGGGATCTTCGCCGCCTTCGCCCCGATAGACCAGGCTGAACATCCGCGCGATGTGTCCCGGGTAGGCGGCCAGCACTTCGGCGTGCCGCTCATCGCGGAAATACGATTCGTCGGGCAGCCCGATGCCCGATTGGCTGAAGTGCACCAAGTAGCGTGCCGAGTCCTTGGCATCGGTGTCCACGTACATCGCGACGCCGCCGCCCGCCCCGGTGCGTTGCAGGGCGCCCACCGCGGCGGCCAATTCGGAGGAGTTGGCAGCGTCATCGATGGTGGCCAGCTCGTCGCGCAGTGGTTGTAGGCCCCTGCGTTGCACGGCCTCCTCGTCGAGGAAGCTGGCGTAGAGGTCACCGATGCGTTGCGCGTCGGTGTCCGCGGTTGCCGCCGCGCCGCCTCGTTCGCCGGCTTCGACTATCAGGTCGCGCACCTGCTCTTCGGCCCGGTCGAACAGGTGGCGGAAGGCGCCGTCGGTCGCGCGATCCGGGGGTATCGCGTATTCGGCCAGCCAGCGGCCGTTGACGTGGCCAAAGAGGTCGTCTTGGGGGCGGGCATCGGGATCGACATGGCTCAGGTCGATGCCCGAGCGAACGGCCGTATACGTCACCCCGCCATCCTTCCATCTTCTTTTGGGTGCAACGATCGGGCCATGCCCGACGCCGAGCGCACCGAGCCAGCAACCCTCAAAAAACGGGACGAGTCCGCCGACTCCGACGCCGACTCCGACGACGACTCCGGTCCCGAGGATTCCGACTCCGAACCCGCAGGCGGCCAGATCTTTTCCAGTTACGGCATCGCGTCGACCGTGCTCGGCGTGCTGTCGGTCGTGGCGGTCGTGCTCGGCGTGATCATCTGGTCGGCGCACCGCGACGAGGTGGGCGAACGCATCTACCTGACCCGCGTCATGCAGACCGCCGCCGACTGGACGGGTGTGTTGATCAACATGAACAGCGGCAACATCGATGCCAGCCTGCAGAAGCTGCATGACGGTACCGTCGGGGAACTGAACACCGACTTCGACGCGGCCCTGCAGCCTTACCGCCAGGTGGTGCAGAAGCTGCAGTCGCAGAGCTCGGGCCGGCTTGAGGCGGTGGCGATCGAAACGGTGCACCACGACCTGGACACCCAGCCCGGCGTCGGGAGGCCCCCGAGAGATGTGGTCACTACCAAGTTGCCGCCCTTCGCCAGCCGAATGGACTCGGTGATGCTGGTCGCGACGTCGGTCAGCGAGAACATCGGCGCCAAGCCGCAGACGGTGCACTGGAACTTGCGGCTCGAGGTCTCCAACGTGGACGGCAAGCTGATGATCTCCGGGATGGAATCCATCCGATGAGAAACGTGTGGCGGCTGGTGGCGTTCGACATCGCGGCCCCGTTGGCCGCGATCGCCGCGCTGCTGATGATCGGGTTCGTGCTCGACTGGCCACTGTGGTGGGTGTCGGCGTGCTCGGTGCTGGTGCTGCTGATCGTCGAGGGGGTCGGCATCAACTTCTGGCTGCTGCGCCGTGATGCGGTCAGCGTCGGCACCGACGATGACGCACCGGGGCTGCGATTGGCCGTCGCCTTCGTGTGCGCGGCCGCCCTTTCGGCGGCGGTGCTGACCGGGTACACGCATTGGACGAGGTCGGATCGCGACTTCAAAAAGGATTCCCGCGAGGTGGTTACGGTCGCCACGGGGATGGCCGAGGCGATGGCGTCGTTCACCCCGGGTGCCCCGACAAGCTCCATCGATCGGGCCACCGCGATGATGGTGCCCGAGCAGGCGGGCGCGTTCAAGGAGCAATACAAAAAGTCCAGCACCGATCTGGCCCAGCACAACGTCACGGCACAGGCCGCCACGCTCGCGGCCGGGGTCGAGGCCCTGGGCCCGTCGGCGGCCAGTGTGGCGGTGATTCTGCGGGTAACCCAGAGCTCGCCGGGCCAGCCGGCCAGCCAGGCGGCGCCCTCGTTGCGGGTAACGCTGACGAAGCGCGGCAGCAACTGGCTGGTGTCAGACGTGGTGCCGATCGGCTCCCACTGACGGATCAGTTGGATTCGGCGGAGCGCGCGGACTTCACCTTGACGAACCGATCCGACACCCGACGCATCCGGATCATCAGCGAGGCCGACGGGCTGGTGCTCCCGTCCAGGTAGCCGATCAGGTCCTCGGGCGCCACCCCGATGCGGGATGCGAACTCCAGTTGGTCCAGGCCGGACCGGTCGATCAGCAGCCGCACGTGGCGGGCCACCTCCGCGCGTTCATTGGCCTCCAGGTGGGTGCGGGCGCGCTCCAGCACCTCCCACAGGGCTTTGGCGATGCCGTAGGGCCGCGTGCCCTCCAGCACTTCTTCGACCTGGCGGGCGGTGCGCCCGTACGGGTCGCGTTTCAGTGCGGCGGCGATGCTCTTCCAGGTGTCGATGTCGCCGCCTTGCAGCGCGGAACGGATGGCGGCGGTCGACCAGAACTCCACTGGCTGGTCGGGTGCTTGGCCAGGGCCGTCGCCGGGCCCGCGCTGTTCATTGGCGGGCCGTTGCGGCGGCGGTGCGGGGCGCCGGTCGGATGCCAACGTCACCTCGCCTCCTCCAACATCGCTACGGCCACCGAAAGGCAGCGCTGCCTGACCTCTTCCCAGTCCGCCTTGGCGTCGGGTTCCGACCACTCTTCGTCACTGAAATCGGAAGGATCGGGATCCGCGAGCCGACGGACCAACTGGGTGGCAATCCATTGCCGCCTGGGTGTTTGACAACAGTAATACCTGTCCATTCCGGCCAGCACTACCGCGGCGGTCTCGGGCTCTACCGTTTCGACCATGTCAGCAAATTCGGCGTAATCGCGGCTGCTGTTACGGCACATGATCAGATAGCCCTTGAGGCGCAGCGCTTCCGCGCCGGTCGGAACGAGCAACCGGTCGCCGGTGGGCAATTGCACGTGGGTGGTCTCCACCGGGCTGCGCCGCTCGTACTTTTCGTCCTCGGCGCCGTCCGGCTTAGTCTCCAGGTCGGTCTGTAGCGCGTCGATGGCGACGGACAGCCGCCCACGCCACAGCGTCACCGGGTGAACCGGCCGGTACCCGCCGGCGATCGCCCGGGCAATGCCGTTGCGCGACGTCAGACCGTCAACCAGCTTCTTGGCCGCCGAGTGACCGTTGGTGCCGTTCCTCGAAGCGGATTTCGTGCCGGTCGGGCTCACCCCTACCGCCGCGAGGTCATCGCTTATGTCGACCTGGTGGGGGATCTGCCCGGGGCCGAGGCCTCGGCCCGTTTCAAGCCCGCTCTCGAGGACTTTCTCCGGTCCGTGCCCGGGCTCCTTGCCGTTGCGCCCACAACCGGTGAAGGCGAGCGGATCGGCCACGCAGATGGCGTCGGGCGCCAAGTGCCTGAGCTTCGCCGCCGACTTGAGCACCATCCGCAGGTCGGCGCTGGGCGCTGCCAGTGCCGAGATGTCGTCGGGGATGACCACGACGTCACCGAGGTCGACCTCGGGCAGTGGCCGCTCGAAGTCGACCGACGGCAACACACGGCGCAGCGACCGGGGCAGCCACCAGTTCCACTGGGCGAACATCGCCATCAGCGCCGGGACCAGGACCAGCCGCACCACCGTGGCGTCCACCGCGATCGCGACGGCGCACGCCACACCGATCTCGGCGACCAGCGGCATGCCGGCAAACGCGAAGCCGATGAACACCGCGATCATGATCAGGGCCGCGCTGGTTATCGTGCGGGCGCTGGTGCTCACGCCGTATGCGACCGCATCGCGCGTGTTCCCGGTGTGCAGGAAGCGTTCCCGGATGCGGGTCAGCAGGAAGATTTCGTAGTCCATCGACAACCCGAATGTCATCGCCAGTACCAGCGGCGGAACGGTGCTGTCGATCGAGCTGATCTGGGTGAAACCGAGATCGGCCAACCAGCCCCACTGGAAGACCACCACCAGGCTGCCGTAGGCCGCCGCGACCGAAAGCAGCGTCATCAGTACGCCTTTGAACGCCAAGAACACCGAGTGGATCGAGATCAACAGCATCACAAAGGCGATCAGTGCGACGAACAACAGCACCAGTGGCTCGGTCTGCGACACCCGGTCATCGAAATCCTTGATCAGCGCGGTCGGACCGCCGACATCCACGCGTGCCGTTCCCGCGTCGGGAACCTTGGGCAGCTGTGTGCGCATCCAGCCGACGGTGTCCCGGGCGCGCATGTCCTCGGGATCGACCGACAACACCGCGGACAGCAAAGCGCTGCTGTTGTCCTCCGCGAACTGCGGTGGTGACACCGTGACGATGTCGGGAGCCTGCGTCATCCGGTCGCGGATTGCGGCGATCGTCTGGCTGTGCTCGGGCGATGCCGCGCCGCCGTCGGGGAAGGTGATCAGCACCCGTATCGGGCCCAGCGCGCCGGGCCCGAGCGCCTGGGCCGCCGCGGCCACCCCGGAGCGGATTTCGTGCGACGAGTCGAACTGGCGCAGCAGGCTGTTGCCCAGCACCATCGACGCCGCCGGTGCGGCCATGACGAGCAGCACCGCCGACGCCGCCATCGCCGACATCCACGGTCGGCGCATCACCCATGCGATCCAGCGGTTCCAGAACCGAGACTGGCCGGTCTCCGGCCGCCGGGACCAGTGCAGCAGGGCCGACCTCTTGGCGGCCGCCCGGCCGAACGTCGCCAGCACCGCCGGTGTCATGGTGGCCGATGTCAGCATCGCCACCGCGACGGCCAGAATCGCTCCGGTGGCCATCGACTTCAGCGCCGGGGTGTTGATCAGATAGATCCCGGTCAGCGAGGCGACGACGGTCATCCCCGACAACACCACCGCGAGCCCGGACGTGGCCATCGCGGCGTCCACTGCCTCGGTTGGCTGGCGGCCGGCCCGCAGTTCCTCGCGGAAACGCATCAATATGAACAGCGAATAGTCAACGGCGAGCGCGATCCCGAACATGGAAACCGTCGAGGTCACGAACACCGACATGGTGGTGTATTCCGACAGCAGGTAGACCAGGCCCATGGTGACCACGACCGTGCAGATGCCCAGCGCGAGCGGGATCGCCGCGGCGGCAAGGGAACCGAACACCGCCAGCAAGACGATCAGGATGATCGGCAGGTTCCAGCGTTCGGCGGCGGCGATGTCGCGCTTGGTGTTTGCCGCCGCGGCGGCGCTGAGCGCACCCTGCCCGATGACGTACAGCCGCACCCGTCCGTTCGCGGTCTGGCCGGACTGATCACCCTTGACGCCAATCTTTGCTCGTAGCTGCTTGGCGACGTCACTGGTATTCGCGTTGCGGGCGTCCAGCCGCAGCGACACCACATACGGCCGGTCGGGTTGCGGAGCCGGCTGCCGCGTATTGGGTGCCTCGGTCACGCCGGGGAACTCGCCGGCGATCCGTCTCAGCAGTGCGACTGCGTCGTTGATGTCCTGGTAGCTGGCGTCGGGACGGGGCGCCGCCACCAGCGCCAACGAGGATGCCCCCTCGTCGTGGTACAGATCCCCGAGTTGATCGTGGACCGCGAGCGACTGCGAGCCGGCCACCTCGAAACCGCCGCCGGTGAGGTTTCCTGACTGCGTCATCGCCAGGTAGACGGCCGGCACCAATGCCAGCAACCAGCCTGTGAAGACCAACCAGCGGTACTTACGCAGGCTGCGGCTGAGGCGCATCATGAACTGCTGGATTTCTTCACTCCCCGGGATCTCGCGCAATGCGTGCAGGTGAGAATACCGCAGCAGCCTGTGGATTATGTCGGGTTATCGGGTTCCTGAGCTGCAAAGACACCGATGTTGCCAAGACGCTGCGCCGTCGTTGTGAACTGGTGATCAGCGGGACCTTCCTCACAGCGGTCGCAACTGCCTGGCAATAACCAAGTCCGGGATGGCAGGATGTCGGATGGCCGCGGGGGTATCGGGGAGGTTCCGCCGACACCGGCCGTCTCCTATAGCCGTTCGCGAGATGTTCGCGACCGACACCAGCTTCGCAGACTCTAAGGAGTGACCCATGACGACAGGCACCGCCACCAGGCGCCGCAGGTTCCTGGCAGGTCTGATCGCCGCCGCAGTGCCCGGCGCTGCCTTCGCGGTTCTGGCCGGGCCGCCCGCCACCGGTGCCAACGACCCGTGCGCGGCCAGTGAAGTCGCCCGGACGATCGGTTCGGTCTCCAAGTCCATGGGTGACTACCTGGACTCGCATCCGGAGACCAATCAGGCCATGACCGCGATGCTGCAGCAGCAGGCGGGGCCGCAATCGTTCACCGGGCTGAAGTCCTACTTCGAGGCCAACCCCAAGGTTGCCGGTGACATGACGTCGATCGCGCAGCCGTTGACCAACATGTCGATGCAGTGCAAGCTGCCGATCTCGATCCCGCAGGCGATGGGCATGATGCAGCAGGGGCAGGGCGCTGCCGGCGGGCTGCCCGGCCTGCCCGGTAATGCCGCCGGCGCGCTGCCGTTGGGCGGCGCTGGGGGCACCGTCCCGTCGGGTGGCGCTCCAGGCGCATTGCTGCCGGGCGTCACAGTAGGTGGCGCGCCCGCACAGAGCGGACCGGCGGGCGGCGCGCCGCGACAGAATAACGTCGGGTAGAGGACGGCTGGCGCCGGGTGTGAACCGCACGACGCGTTTGGTGGCTAACGGTCGGTTTCCGGCGCGCGGTCGGGCGGCGGTAGGGGACCCTCCAAGGCGGTCTCGGTCGGGTCGGCGGACGGGTCGCTCTGGTAGTGCACAACAGGCAGGGGACCGGTGATCGGGTCATCGTCCGAGTCTGCGGTGTCCTCGGTGCGGAACATGAAGAAGAACACCACCCAGCCGACGGCGGCGACGAGTAACCAACTGATCAGCCGGTAGATCAGCATGGCCGAGATGGCACTGGGCAAGGACATGCCACTCGAGACCAGGCCGGGCACCAGGACCGCCTCGACGACCAACAGCCCGCCCGGCATCAGCGGTATCGTGCCGACCGCGCGAGCGGCCGCGTAGGCAACCGTCAACCCGGCGACCGACGCGTGGTCGCCGGCGGCGTACGCGGCGAACCCGAGGCAGGCGACGTCCGCGATCCAGTTGAACATCGACCAACCGAACGCCACCCCCAAGTCGCGGCGGCCCAGGCTCACCGATTCGAGCTGCGCGAGCGTCTCGCGCCACTTGTCCAGACCGGTATCGACCGGCCTGCCGCGAATCGAGTTGACCCACGACAACACCCGGCTGCCGATGCCGTCGATCAGCTCCGGTCGCGACGCCACCGCCTGGGCCAGGAGCAACAGGGCTACGAAGCCGCCGAGCGTGAACAGCAATGAGAACGGGTTGTTCTTAGCGCCCAGGAGGAAAGCGCCCCCCAAGCCGAGCAGCGCCAACCCCACCGCCTGCAGCACACCCGACATCACCAACTGCCACGAGGCCACCACCGTCGAGGCTCCCCAGAGCCGCTGCTGACGGAACAGAAAGGTTGTCGACAGCACCGGCCCGCCGGGCAGCGTGGTGCTCAGCGAGTTGGCGGCATAGAAGGCGGCTTCCGACCGCAATTGCTTGACGTGCACGCCGGCCGACTTCAGCAGGGTGCGCTGGATCTGGGCGAAGCTGTGCATCGATGCGGCGGCTGCCAGCACCGCCGCCAGCAACCACCACCAGTTGGCCTCGTACAAGCTCATCCAGGCTTTGGCCAGCTGGCGCCAGCCCAGGGCAATCTCGACGGCAAGCACGATCCCGACGATGCCGAGGATCACCCAACGCGCCCACCAGTACTTGCCGCGCGGGCTCTCGGCCCCGCGGACGGGCGAGCGCATGTCCCCAGTGGGAGACGCCGCCACCCGCGCGCGGGCGATTGACCCCACGCGCGACAAGTGGCGCTTGCGGATGGGTGCGTCGTGCGACACGTTTTTAGGGTAACCGCGCAGGTGACGCGGCCATCCAGGCGCAGCGCCGACCGTGTCGTCGTCGTAACCGGATCGTGCCGGCCACAGGGGTCCCCCGGGGCCTCGGCCGGTCTCGGAAGCCACCCTCGGCCACCCTCAGCCGCCCTTCGGCGCCGAGCGGCGCCCGATAGGCTGGCCGGATGTCAGCAAACGCTCACGAGGCTTCGGTGGAACCGCTTGTCCGCAAGGCCGCGGCCTGGGCGTGGCGTTTGCTGGTCATCCTGGGCGCGGTGCTTGCCGTGCTCTGGGTTGTGAAGAAGCTGGAAGTCATCGTCGTTCCGGTGTTGCTGGCACTGATGATCAGTGCGTTGCTGGTGCCGGCGGTCGACTGGATCGACCGGCGGGGCCTTCGGCGCGGTATCGCGGTGGCGCTGGTCTTGTTCGGCGGGTTCGCAATTTTCGGCGGCATCCTGGCATTCGTCATCGTCCAGTTCGTCTACGGTTTGCCCGATCTGACCGAGCAGGTGACCCGGAGCATCGAGTCCACCCGCAAGTGGCTGATCGAAGGCCCGTTGCATCTGCGCAGCGAACAGATCTCCAACGCGGGCACCGCCGCGATCCAGGCGCTGCACAACAATCAGGCCAAGCTGACCAGCGGCGCACTGGCCACCGCGGCCACCGTCACCGAGGTCGCCACGGCCGCGGTATTGGCGCTGTTCACGTTGATTTTCTTCCTGTATGGCGGCCGCAACATCTGGCAGTACGTCACCAAGATCTTCCCCGTCGGCGTCCGCGAGCGGGTGCGCGCGGCGGGCCGCGCCGGATACTGGTCGCTAGTGGGATACGTGCGGGCCACGTTCCTGGTCGCCCTGACTGATGCGGCGGGTGTCGGTGTCGGGTTGGCGATCATGGGCATTCCGCTTGCGCTGCCACTGGCCTCACTGGTGTTTCTCGGTGCCTTCATACCGCTGGTGGGTGCCGTGATCGCGGGCTTTCTGGCCGTAATCGTGGCGCTGCTTTCGAAGGGGATCGTCTACGCGCTGATCACGCTCGGTTTGCTGATCGTGGTAAACCAACTCGAGGCTCATTTGCTGCAACCGCTGGTGATGGGACGCGCGGTCTCGATCCATCCGCTCGCGATCGTGCTGGCCATCTCCACCGGCGGTGTGCTTGCCGGGATCGTCGGCGCCCTGTTGGCCGTTCCGACGGTCGCATTTCTCAACAACGCGATCCAGGTGCTACTCGCTCCCGATCCGTCCGCCGAAGCCGAGAAGCAGACCGAGGAAGCCGCCGTTGCCGGGGTAGTGGCCCACGCAAAACCGGACGACCCAGAAACAAAACCCGACTGAGGTTTTGAGCGCCTACAACCGTCCCTCACGACGCAGCAGATCCTGGGCGCTGAGACCCCCGCCGCCGCGGCGGCGGCGGTCGCCATTCTTGTCGCTCTGTGCGCGGGCGTTCAGCTGCTCGGTGGCCGCCTCCGAGTCGTCGGCGTCCGACTGCATGACCGGCAGGGCCGCGGTCGGGTCCGCCTGGTCGCCGGTGTCGTCGCCGGAATGGTCAGTCGGGATGGGCATCGCCCGAGTCTGACCAGTAGACGGTGTCGGGGCCGGCGGCGCTGGGGCCGCCGATCCCCGCGGCCGGGTCGCGGCCGGCGGCGTCGCGCCGCCCCGCGCGGGTGCCGTCTGCTTGACGGGGGCCGCGTTCGCGTTCGTGGGCTGCGCGCGGCGCCTCGACTTGGCTTCCGTCGGTTGCCCGGCCGGAATGCGTGCGGTGTCCGCCGCTGAACCCGAGGGTGCGGGCAATTGCTGGGCGGGCCTAACCTCCGGCTCGGTGGCCGGCCCCGGGCGCGCCGGCCGCGCCGGCTCGAGCGCGGCGGGGTGGGTGGGGTCGTGCGGTGGACGCGGCGTCGCAGCAACCAGGCTGGCCCCGACCGGTGGCCGCGTGGGCCGCCCGTCGACGATGGATCGCTTGCGCTCGTCGGGCAGGTCGATCTCACCCAGCCCTAGCCGGTTCTGCAGGCGCCTCGCCCAGCGCGGGGCCCACCAGCAGTCATCGCCGAGCAGCTTCATCACCGCCGGCACCAGGAACATTCGCACCACCGTTGCGTCCAGCAACAGGGCCGCCATCAGACCGAAGGCAAGGTACTTCATCATCACTAGATCGGAGAACACGAACGACGCGGCGACCACGGCCAGAACACAGGCGGCGGCGGTGATCAATCGGCCGGTGGTTGCGGTGCCGATCCGGATGGCCTCCGCGGTGGACATGCCGCGCTCCCGCGCCTCGACCATCCGGGAGACCAGGAACACCTCATAGTCGGTGGCAAGGCCATAGCCGACCGCAACGACCAGCGCGATGATCACCACCATCAGCGGTGTCGGGGTGAAATTCAGCCACGACGCGAAGTGCCCGTCGACAAAGATCCACGTCAGGATGCCCATGGTGGATCCCAGCGTCAGCGCGCTCATCACGGCGGCCTTGATGGGCAACACCATCGATCCGAAGGCCAGGAACATCAGCAGCATGGTCGTTGTGACCAGAACCACCAGCATCAGCGGAGCGTTGGCGAACAAGGCGTGGATGCTGTCCTGCTCGAGGGCCGGTGTACCGCCGACCCAGACGGTCAGCCCCTTGGGCGGGGTAATCGACCGGAGCTCGTTGATCTTCTTGGCGGCATCGTTGCGGTTGACCAGGCCGTTCTCGATCACCCGCACCGATGAGTCTTGCGGATGGGTCGTGCCGTTCGGTCCCGCAACGCACGGATTGCCGGCGACGGCCGGGCAGGGCCGTTCGTCCCACTGTTTATTTGTGAAGCCGGTGAACGTGGAAACCTTGTTGCGGATGTCGGCTACCTGCTGGTCGGTGACCGGGCTGTGGTTGTCGCTCTGGATCACCAGCGTCAGCTGCTCGGTGCGATAGCCGGGGAAGAGTTTGTCGAAGTGCTCCTGAGCCAAGCGGACGGAATTGTTGGGCGGCAGGTACTTCTCGCTGATGCCACCGAACGACAGGTTGCCCAGCGGGATGACCAGCAGGATCATCCCGACGACAATGGGGATGGCGAACATCAGCGGGCGCTTCATCACGAAGTTGACCAGCTTGCCCCAGAAGCCGGCCTCGACCTCTTCGCGGGTCTTGGTCTTCTGCAGCCGGTCCGCGAGCCAGTTGAGATATGCGCGTGAAACCTTCCAGTTCCGCAGGAAGGGAACGCGGAATGCGGTGCGCACACCCAGCGCGTCGACGTGGCGGCCAAGGATGCCCAGGCAGGCGGGCAGCAGCGTGATCGACAACAGCGCGGCAAGACCCACCGCCGCGATCAGCGCGTAGGTCAGCGACTTCACGAAGCCCTGCGGCAACAACAGCAGACTCGAGCCGGAAGCGATGATCAGCACGGCCGAAAACGTCACGGTGCGCCCTGCCGTCATCACCGTGCGTCGCACCGCGGCCTCGGTGTCATAGCCCTCGGCGATCTCTTCCCGGAAGCGGCTCACCACGAAAAGGCCGTAGTCGATCGCCAGACCGAGGCCGATCAGCGAGACCACCGGCTGGGCGAAGAAGTGCACCGGCCCGAACATCGCGACGAACCGCAGGATGCCCAGCGCACCGGCGATGCTCAGTCCGCCCACCATGACCGGCAATCCGGCGGCGATTGCGCCACCGAACACCAGGAACAGCACCACCGTGACCGCCGGCAGCGCCAGCACCTCCATGCGGCGCTGGTCGGTGGCGATGGTGCCCGCCAGGGCCTCCGCGATCGGCTCGAGTCCGGCGAGTTCAACCTTGCCGCCGTCGAGCTTCTTCAGGTCCGGGGCGATGGCCTTGTAGTTGTTGAGGATGGTGTCGTCGTCATTGCCCTTCAGCGGGATGCTGACGAAGGTGTGCTTCTTGTCCTCGGTGGCCATCCCCTTGATCAGCCCGGTCGCGTCGTCGGGGTTGGACACGGCCAGGTAGCCGGCCCATCCGAGGACCTGGTCGGAGTGGTCGCTCTTGAACTTGTTCAGCTCGTCGACGATCTTCTGCCGCCATGCCGGATCGTCGACGGTCTTCCCATCGGGAGCGGTGAAGGTGGCGACGATGTGGCCGGTTCGGTCCCTGCCATACACCTTGTCGCCGAGCATCGAGGCCTTCACGGATTGACTGCCGTCGTCGTAGAAGCCGCTCTGCGTGACGTGCTTACCCAGGCTGAGCCCGAAAACGCCGCCGCCGAGGCACAGGGCCACCATGACCCCGATCACGATGTACCGGTACCGGTACACAGTTCGACCCCACCAGGCGAACACGTAAGCTCCTTACTGGATCAGTAGCGACCCGCGCATTGGTTTTCCAGTGTCACACACGCGTGGTCAACAGGGCAGACAGCGGCCGGAACGGCTGCAGCCACGCCCCTTGTTCTGGCAGCGAATCCAGCCCGATCCGCGGCAATGGTTCCCGGAAGACGCCGGTGATGTCCTCCAGGTCGACGAACTCCAAGGTATCCGACGCTAGCGCCCAACTAGCGTGTTCACGAAATCCGATCACTTGGACCTGGATCCCGTCGCGCGCGGTTTCCTCCAGCGGTTGACGGAACGCTTGACCGTCGGCGGACGCCACGATCAGCGCCGCGAGCCCTTCGTTGCGCCGCAGTTCGATGTGGGCGAGCATGTCACGATCGACGTCACTGTCCTCGTCGATCTTCGGCTTGGCGAAGACTGCGAACCCCACGTTACGCAACGCGTCCACCCAAGGTCGAACAACATCGGCGCTGCCCGGCGCGATATTGGTGAAAACGGTGGCCTCGGGTTCGATCACCACACCCGGGTGACGGGCGCTGACCTCTGCCGTACGTCCCAGCAACCAGCGACCGAGGGCGTCGAAACGGGGGCGTTCCAGGGCCGTCGGGCGGCGGCCCAGGATGGAGCCCAGGCCCATGTCGAGGTTGGGGGCGTCCCACACCAGCAAGACGCGTCCGCCAGAAGGCGGTGAGAAGCCCCCCAGGGCCCCGACTTCGTCGCCCGAGGGCGCCGCCGGTGATTCGAGGGATTCCGGCGCTGCTGTGGTCTCTTCCGTGAGGCTCATGGTGATCGCCTACTCATTGTCTAAGCCAGATGAATTCGGTCACGGCGCTGCCCGCTTCTTGGGCCTTCGTCTCGTACTTGGTGGTTGGCCGCACGACCGAGATCGGCAGCGGGCTCCCGGGGTCGACGCGACACAGCCGCGGCTCGGCGTCGCCGACTTCGGCGATCTGCTCGGCGTAGCCGGGGTGATCCGTCGCGGCATGCAGGACACCACCACGGAGTAGCCGGTCGGCAACCAGGCCAACCGTGGCTGGTTGCAGGAAGCGGCGTTTGTGGTGGCGGGCCTTCGGCCAGGGATCGGGAAAGAAGACGCGAACCCCGATCAGTGAGCCCGGTGCGATCAGGTGCTCCAACACTTCGATCGCGTTTCCGCGGATCAACCGGACGTTGCCGACCTGCTCGCGGTCCAGCGCGCACAGCAGCTGCGCCAGCCCGCGCCGGTAGATTTCGACCGCGATCACGTCGACATCCGGCTCGTCGCGGGCCATTGCCAGCGTCGATGTGCCGCTGCCACAGCCGATCTCGAGCACCACCGGCGCCCGGCGGCCAAACCACGCGCGGGTGTCCAGCGGCTCCGCGCGCCCGCGACCGGAGTCAGGCCCCACCGAGAGGCCCAGTTTCGGCCACAGCCGCTCCCAATTCCGGCGCTGGGCGTCGGAAAGAGCCGAACGCCGCGAGCGGAAGCTGGTGGCCGGGAGATGGCGCCGTTCGGGACGGTCCGGGTCCGGCGCCTCCAGTGCTGGCATCACCGCTTCTCCAGTCTCCGGGCCAGCGTCCACCCCCACCGGCGCGTCGGGAAACATCCCGACCCCGGGTTGCGCGTGCATTTGTCCATGGTGGCCCATGAACCCCCGATGTAGCCTCCCCTGGTCCCAGATTGATACCCAACAGTTGCCTTGAACTGGTAACAGATAAACGGTGGCTCGCATCTTGGTGGCGCAGATGCCACCATTCGGTGGGACCCGTTTGGCCTTCCGGCAAACGGACCTGGCCTCGGCGACGGCCCCGCATCCGGCGGGGGCAACGCCGGGCGGGCGATCGGGCCCATCGGATCGAACGGGCAGGACATGACGGGACAAGGGCACCGGAGCTTTGTCGACGGGCTGGCACGCTTTGCTGCCGACCGCGCTGACCTGCGCGTGACGGCGATCGCCGAGCGAGCCGCCGCACCGCTGCGCGTGGCTGTGCGCGGACGCCCGGGGGTGGGTTGCCGCACGGTGGCACGTGCCCTGGACCGCGCCGGACTGGCGTCGGGGATCTCGGCGACGACGGGAGCCACCGGAGCGACAAAGGCTGCGTGCGACGCCGACATCGTCCTCTACGTCACCACGGAGGTAGTCAAACCGGAGGACAGCGACGCGATCGCCGCCGCCGGGCGCCCGGTATTGGCTGTGCTGAACAAGGCCGATTTGGCGGGCTCTCTTTCCGGCCGTGCCGGCGATGGCCCGATCGCGCTGGCACGCACGCACTGCGCCGAGTTTTCCGCGCTGGTCGGGGTGCCCATGGAGCCGATGATCGGTTTGCTCGCGGTGGCCGCGCTCGACGATCTGGACACCGCGCTGTGGGCGGCGCTGCGGGCGCTGGCCGCCGATCCGGGCGGCGCCACCTGCCTCGACGGTTCCTTCGCCGGGTTCCTGGCGGCGAACGTTGCGGTGCCGACCGACGTGCGACTGCGCCTCCTGGAGGCCCTGGACCTGTTCGGCACCGCACTCGGCATCGCCGCCGTCCGGCAGGGCAGGACGCCGGCGCAGGTCCGCGCCCTGCTGCGCCGGATGGGCGGTGTCGACGCCGTCCTTGACCGGATCGCCGTCGTCGGCGCGGAGGTGCGGTACCGTCGCGTGCTTGCGGCCGTCGCGGAATTGGAGGCCCTGGCCGTCGGCACGGCGGCCCTCGGGGAGAGAATCAGCGGGTTCCTGTCCAGCGATGAAACGGTGGTGGCCCGCATGGAGGCGGCCGTCGATCTGGCCGAGGCGGCCGGTCTGGAGGTCGATCCCGTCAAGCTAGACCGCGACGACCCGGCCGCGCACCTGCCACGGGCGGTGTGTTGGCAGCGCTACACCCGTGGAGGCTTGGGGCCGGTGAGCGATCTGCACCGAGCGTGCGGTGCGGATATCGCGAGAGGATCGCTTCGGCTGTGGTCGCAGGCCTGCGGGTCGCTGCCCGGGGAGTCCTGGTGAACCGCAAGGCCGGCGACGATCGGGTCGCCCGGGTGGACGCGTTGATGGCCGAGATCGGGCCCCGGCTGGACGCGCCCGCCGTCAACCGCCGTGACGTGGTGCTGGTGACCGGCCCGTGGATGGCCGGCGTCAGTACGGTGGTCGCGGCGCTGCGCGATCGGCTGCCGCAGCACAAGTTTGTCGAGTCGACGGAGCTGGGATCAGGCGATGCGCCACTCGCGGTGGTGTTCGTCGTTTCTGCGGCGGCCCAACTGACCGGATCCGACCGTGTACTGCTGGATGCCGCCGCCGAGCACACCGATGTGGTTGTCGGTGTGGTGTCGAAGATCGACGTGCACCGCAACTGGCGCGACGTGGTTGCCGCCAACCGCGAGATGCTGGCCGCGGGCGCACCGCGCTACGGCCAAGTGCCCTGGGTGGGTGCGGCCGCCGCCCCTGACCTCGGCAAGCCGAACGTCGACGATTTGGTCCAGACCGTCGCGGCGCAACTCGCCGACTCCGGCATCAAGCGGCGAAATAAGTTGCGCGCGTGGCAATCCCGTCTCCAGACGGTCGCCCGGCGGTTCGATCGCGACGCCGATGGCGCCGGTCGACGGGCACGAGTCGACGCGTTGCGCGAAGAGCGCAGCACGGCGTTGCGGGAGCGGCGCCAGTCCAAGACCGAGCGCGCCATCACGCTGCGCGGTCAGATCCAGCAGGCTCGGGTCCAGTTGTCCCACTTTGCGCGCAACCGTTGCTCCTCGGTGCGCACCGAGCTGCAAGAGGACGCCGCGCGCTTGTCGCGCCGGAACATGTCCGGCTTCGAGACGTATGCGCGTGGCCGCATCGACACGGTGGTCGCCGAGGTCAGCGAGGGCATCAGCACCGAACTCGCCGACGTCGTGCAGGCGACGAGTGTGCCGGTGACCCTGCCGAAAGTGGAGAACCTGCCGACGGTTGACGTCCCGCCTCCTCCCCTGAAATCACGGCGGCAGGAAACCGTGCTGATGATGCTGTTGGGTGCCGGCTTCGGACTGGGTGTCGCGCTGACGCTGGGTCGGCTTGTGGGCGGGTTGGCCTCTCGGCTGAACCCGGGGCTGGCCGTGGCGGGGGCCGTGGGGTGCGTGGCGATCGGGCTCGCGGTCACGTTCGCGGTGATCCGCATCCGCGGCCTGCTGCGGGACCGGGCGTTGCTGGATCGCTGGGCGGGCGACGTGACGTCGTCGCTGCAGTCGGTGACCGAAGAGTTGGTCGCCACTCGGGTGCTGGTCGCCGAGTCGTTGCTGAGCATCGCGTTGATGGCCCGGGATGAGGCCGAGAACGTACAGGTGGCCGACCGGGTCAGCGTCATCGACGGCGAACTGCGAGCGCACGCCATCGCCACTGCGCGGGCTGCGGCGGTGCGTGACCGGGAGATGCCCGCGGTCACGGTCGCGCTCGACGCCGTTCGTGCAGAACTGGGGGAACCGGATCTACCCCAACCCGAGAGCCCCGCCTCGGAAACGGGCGAGGATACGGACGAGGACGAACCCGATGAACCGGCCTCAAGGAGCGGGAATGGCGATCGTTCCTGACGTTTGGCGAAGCTTCTGAATCGTTGATGTGAGAAGGCTTATACCCGCCCGAGACCTCCCCGACAAGTAGCTCGCGATAACCTGTAGCTAACGCCACCATGAACCAGTTGTGTGGGCGGATGCATACGTAAGCGACAAATGCCGGTAAGCAGGCAGAAGAACCCAGGAGAGTTCGATGACTTCAGCGACCATTCCCGGTCTGGACAGCGCGCCTACCAATCACCAGGGGCTGCTGGCGTGGGTCCAGGAGGTTGCCGAGCTCACCCAGCCGGAGCGGGTGGTGTTCGCTGACGGCTCCGACGAGGAGTGGCGGCGGCTGACCGAGCAGCTCGTCGAGGCGGGCACGTTCACGCGGCTGAACCCCGAGGAGTACCCCAACTCTTTCCTGGCGTTGTCCGATCCGTCGGACGTGGCGCGGGTGGAGTCGCGGACGTTCATCTGTTCCGAGCGGGAGATCGACGCCGGGCCGACCAACAACTGGATGGATCCCGCCGAGATGCGGGCCACCCTGGCCGATTTGTACCGCGGCTGCATGAGCGGCCGGACCATGTATGTGGTGCCGTTCTGCATGGGTCCGCTGGGCGCCGACGATCCCAAGCTGGGCGTGGAGATCACCGATTCCGAATACGTTGTCGTGTCGATGAAGGTGATGACCCGGATGGGCAAGGCCGCCCTGGAGAAGATGGGTGAGGACGGGTTTTTCGTCAAGGCGCTGCACTCGGTCGGCGCCCCGCTGGAGCCCGGTCAAACGGACGTGGCCTGGCCGTGCAACGAGACCAAGTACATCACCCACTTCCCGGAGACCCGGGAGATCTGGAGCTACGGCTCGGGCTACGGCGGGAATGCGCTGCTGGGCAAGAAGTGCTACTCGCTGCGTATCGCGTCGGCGATGGCCCACGACGAGGGCTGGCTCGCCGAGCACATGCTGATCCTCAAGCTGATCTCCCCGGAGAACAAGGCGTACTACTTCGCTGCGGCGTTCCCCTCGGCGTGCGGCAAGACCAACCTGGCCATGTTGCAGCCGACCATCCCGGGCTGGCGCGCCGAGACGCTCGGTGACGACATCGCCTGGATGCGGTTCGGCAAGGACGGCCGGCTCTACGCGGTGAATCCCGAGTTCGGTTTCTTCGGGGTCGCGCCGGGCACCAACTGGAAGTCCAACCCCAACGCGATGCGCACCATCTCCGCGGGCAACACCGTCTTCACCAACGTCGCGCTCACCGACGACGACCAGGTGTGGTGGGAAGGCCTCGAGGGCGACCCGCAGCACCTGATCGACTGGAAGGGCAACGACTGGTACTTCCGCGAGACGGAAACCAATGCGGCCCACCCGAATTCGCGCTACTGCACCCCGATGTCGCAGTGCCCCATCCTGGCGCCGGAATGGGACGACCCGCAGGGCGTGCCGATCTCGGGCATCCTGTTCGGCGCGCGCCGCAAGACGACCGTGCCGCTGGTGACGCAGGCCCGCGACTGGCAGCACGGCGTGTTCATGGGCGCCACCATGGGCAGCGAACAGACCGCCGCCGCCGAGGGCAAGGTCGGCACCGTGCGCCGCGACCCGATGGCCATGCTGCCGTTCCTGGGCTACCACGTCGGCGACTACTTCCAGCACTGGCTCGACCTGGGCAAGAACTCCGATGAGTCCAAGCTGCCGAAGGTGTTCTTCGTCAACTGGTTCCGCCGCGGTGACAAAGGACAGTTCCTGTGGCCGGGCTTCGGCGAGAACAGCCGGGTGCTGAAGTGGATCGTCGACCGCATCGAGCACCAGGCCGGC
>Ga0318550_10000017_pt1 | contig 25773 bp, 23 predicted proteins | sample GRESIP169b2f23_FD_203499 | JGI IMG/M metagenome (GOLD analysis project Ga0318550, IMG submission 203499) | Tropical soil microbial communities from Luquillo Experimental Forest, Puerto Rico - GRE.SIPMG.169b2f23 | ecosystem: Environmental > Terrestrial > Soil > Tropical forest > Bulk soil... | reverse complement strand
TCAGCGGCGGCGCCATCATCGCCGCTATCAAGGCGAGCGGCATCGAATACATCCTCTCGGTGCCTGACATTACTACCAGCTCTGGACTGCTTGCGCCGATCGCACAGAATCCGGCCTTCCGACTGATTCGCGTCTGCAAGGAGGACGAATGCGTCGGCATCGCTTCTGGCCTGTTCTACAGCGACAAGCGCGCGCTGATGCTGATCCAGCACACTGGCTTTCTCGATTCCATCAATGCGATCCGCGGCGTCGCAGTCGAATACAAGCAGCCGATCTGCATGATGATCGGACTGCTGCAGCATGATCCCGACAAGCCGCCGCGCGAATCGCCGCGCTACGGCGTGCGCATCGTCGAGCCGATCCTCGACGACATGGGCATCCCCCATCACCTCATCAGCCTCGATGCCGACGTGGCCAAGATCCAACCGGCGATCGAGAACGCCTACCGCCAATCACGTGCGGTGGCGTTTCTGGTCGGAAGGAGCCCATCATGATGAAGCGTGACGAATGCTTTCGCGTGCTCGCCCGGCACATCACCAATGAAGCTGTCGTTGCGACCTACAGCTCTGCGGTCGATTGGGTGGCGATCAAGCCGCGCGTACTCAATTACACGTCGATCGGCGCCATGGGGCTCGATATCTCGCACGGCCTGGGCTTGGCGCTCGGCCAGCCGAACAAGCGCGTGGTCGTGCTGCAAGGCGACGGTTCGCTCCTGATGAATCTCGGCAGCCTGGTCACGATCGCTGCGGTGGCGCCGAAGAATCTCGTGCATTTCGTTGCGCACAATGAAACTTACGAGGCGAATGGCGGCCATCCGATCCCCCAGCGGAACGTCGACTTCGCCAGCATGGCGCGTTCGGCGGGCTACGCCGCCTGCTACGACTTCGCCGATCTCGACGTGTTCACGCAGCAGGTCGCGCATGTGCTCGAGCAGGACGGGCCGGTGTTCGCGACACTGCACGTCGAGCCCTCAAAGCCGCTCTTCTACGACTACCCGAGCCTTTACGATCCGGCCAAGCGCCAGGCCTTCAAGGCAGCGTGGCAGATGTAGCTAGAGCGTGGCTGATTTTTTCTGAATCGGCCGGATTCCCGGCTGGACGCGAATATGATTCAAGATGCGGGCTGGAAAGGGGGCCGGCATCTGATGGCGCGAGCCTATTCGCTGGTTTGCGGTCTGGCACTTCTTCGAGCACGAGGGCATCAGCTTCAAAAAAAGCCCCTGCCGACAATGGGAATGGCATCGGTCGCTTTTTTCATTTTGCGCAGCAGCAATTTATGCGGTGATGTCCGCTATGGGTCAAAAGCAGACATCGAGGCGACTTGAATGAATGTCCGCTTTACCTCCAAAAGCGGACATCAGTTCAGTGCTCTCGGATGTCCGCTAGGTGCCAAAAGCAGACATTCTGCGCAGCAGCAGAGACTGGCGCTATTCGATCAAGCAGACGCCTGTTTATTCCACCAGCTTTGCGCGAGCGTAACGTCCGCTTGAGAGAGTTCGTGTCCCACGGGGAAGACCCGATGTTCCACTGCGGCGCCATAGCGCTCTAGCAATGACGCCAGTTTCGCAGCGGACTCGGGCTGTATAATGGGATCGCGCGCACCGGATACTATCAAAACCGGCGCGCCATCCAGCTTGACGGGATTAGGGTGGGCGAAAGGCGGCATTGCTCGCAGCAGGATTGCACCTGCAAGCTCCGTTGGCCGCAGAAGGAGCACGGCCGCCGCGATATTTGCGCCATTGGAATAGCCCAACGCGATTGGCGAGGCGATGCCATAGCGTGCGCGGGCATTTGTAACGAAATCCGCGAGCTCGTTCGCGCGTCGGCGCACATCGTCTTCGTCAAAAACTCCTTCGGCCAATCTTCGAAAAAAGCGCGGCATGCCATTTTCCAAAACCTTGCCTCGCGGCGAAAGCAATGACGCCGTCGGCGCAATCATGCGCGCGAGCGGTATCAGGTCGTTCTCGTCGCCACCGGTACCGTGAAGTAAGAGAAGTGGGCGCTCGTCAGGCCGGCCCTTTTCAAAGCGGTGTATAAAACCAGTCGTCTCCATCAAACTCGCATCTCTGCGGTATCGAGTGGCGGCAGAACGGCTTCGATTTCTTTGCGGCGTGGTTCGAGAAACGGCGGAAGCTTCAGATCGCGACCCAGTGAATCGAACGCTTCATCGACCGCGAAGCCTGGTTGGTCAGTCGCGATTTCAAAGAGAATCCCGCCGGGTTCGTGGAAGTAGACCGACCGGAAATATTGACGATCGATCTGCTGCGTAGGCCGAAGGCCATGGTTCGCGACAAGCTTGTGCGCCATCTCCGCCTGTCGCGCGTCATCTGCGGCGCGAAATGCGATGTGATGAACAGAGCCCCGGCCAAGCTGACCGGCAAGAAACCCCTTCGCCTCGCGTATGCCAACGTACCCGCCGATCGTTTCACTGGCACGGAAGCGGATAAGCGGACCATCTTCGCCGGCCTTCTTGAAACCGAGCACGTCAGTCAGAACCGATGCGGTCGGCGACGCATCCTCTAGCAAGAGCGTGACCCCGTGAAAACCGCGGATCGCAAATTCCGTGGGTATATCACTGGTGTGCCAGGCCGGTTCTGCCTCGGCCCCTTCGGCGCCAACCAGCGCCAATATGAGGCCGTCCGAGTCTTTGAATGGCAGCACGGGCTCGCCAAAACGCTTTTCCAATGCTTCGTGGGTGACGCCCATTTCAACGAAGCGATGTGTCCAATAACCTATCGAACTCGCCGGGACACGGAACGCCGTTTCTTGCGCAAGCCCCACGCCAGCACGGCCGGGCGCGGCGTGTTCCCAAGGAAAGAATGTGAGGATAGTGCCAGGATGGCCTTCAGAGTCGCCGTAGTAGAGGTGATATGTACCCGGGTCGTCGAAGTTCACGGTTTTCTTGACGAAGCGCAACCCTAAGACATGCGTATAGAACTCGAGGTTGCGTGCCGCCTTGCCCGATATTGCTGTGACGTGATGAATTCCAGTCATGGAGGGATCCCTTTGCAAGCTCGTAACCGGCTCTCTCTTAAAATGGCGGTTGCCGCTCCAATTGCGGACACCCAAGGGCAACACAAATTCGTGCTGAGGCTATCTTGCTGGCCTCCTTTTGAACCGAGGAATCCTGCAGAAGGTGGACAGGTCGCAACGTCTGCCCGTTTCTCCGCTTTGGGTCAAAAGCAGACATCACAAGGGATCAGCAGAATGTCCGCTTTACCCCCGAAAGCGGACATCGGACCTTTGCATCAGGCCTTGCGGCGCTGATGTTTGTCGATCGCGGCCTGGACCGCCGCTTGCGACTGCGCGCCGGCCGTCTCGTATTTGGACTTGGCGTCGGCATAGCTCCAGTCGCGCAGCGCGTTGGCGTTGCGCTGGAAATGCGGATGAACGTGGCGCGCCATGAGCTCATAGCTGCGCTTGGTGGCCGCCCAATCCGCCCAATTATGCGCGAGCAGCAAAACGCCGCCGAACCCGCCGTTCGAGCCTTGCCACAATCGCTCGAAATGGCGCACGCAGTCGTCCGGCGTGCCGATACAGGCAAGACCCGATGCAACCAGATACTCGGCCGAGTCTGCCGTAATGTCTGGCGGGATGATGGGGAACGTCGCCACTTCGCTGAAATAGCGTTTGAAGTTTTCCAGACCGAATTTGACGTCCGCCCGCGCCTGCTCCCGCGTTTCCGCCACGTGCGCGAAGGTAACGATCCGCCATTTGCGGCGGTCGGGCGTCTTGCCGGCCGCCCGCGCGCTTTCCTCGTAGACGCCCCAATTGCTGGCATGCGCCTTGAGCGCCTCGTCCGAGGTGCCCCCGATCGAAAGCATGCCGATATTGTGCTTGCCAGCGGCCACGGCGCCGACCGGAGACCGGTTCGATGCAACCGCCATCTCTATCATCGGCTGCGAATAGCTTTTGAGTTGCAGACGCGCTTCATGCAAGTCGAACCAGTCGGTCTTCTTGGTCACCGTGCGTCCCTGCATCAGCTCTACGATGACATCGAGCGCTTCGTCGAGCTTGCGGCGCTGGTCTTGCGGGTTAAGACCCATCTTGACCGCGTCATAGACGAGCGAGCCCGGCCCTACGCCGAACATGGCGCGACCGCGCGTCATATAGTCGAGTTGCATCATGCGGCCGGCGAGAGTGAACGGATTATGGTACGGCAGAGAGACGACGCCGGTGCCGAGGCGGATGTGGCGTGTGCGCTCGGCAGCGCCTGCGATGAATAATTCCGGGCAGGCAATGATCTCGAACCCGCCGGAGTGATGCTCGCCGATCCAGGCCTCGTGATAGTTCAGGCGGTCGAGGTGAACCAGAAGCTCCATGTCGCGATCGAGAGCGAGCAGCGGGTTTTCATCCAGCGGATGAAAGGGAGCGAGAAAAACCCCTGTCTTCAGAAACCTGTCGTCCATAGGCCCCGATCTTTTTTCCGGTTTTCGGCTTTGCTGACTTCGATCGTAGCGATAACCGGTCGACTGACAAGGCAAGGATTTATGACCGGCGGAATAGGGTCCGGCCGTCATTTTGCGCGGCAACAATCGTCAGGATCGAATGTCCGCTTTGGGTCAAAAGCGGACATCAGAACATGTCGGGATGTCCGCTTTACCCCCGAAAGCGGACATTGACCGATGGCTTGTTCCGTTAGGCGGTGAGAACTCGCTGTACATATTTCTTGACAGCGGCCATCGCGCGCCGTCGTGATTAACGCATGACGAAGCCGGCCGTCAGCGCCCGCGCTGTATCCAAACATTTCGGCGCCACGCGCGCCCTCGCTAACGTCGATTTCGAGCTTTTTCCCGGCGAGGTCCATGCGTTGATCGGCGAAAATGGCGCGGGCAAATCCACGCTGGTGCGAATCTTAGGCGGTGTGCATCGACCCGATCAGGGCGAGGTCTTACTTGACGGACGGCTTTCGCGCTTCAGCAGCCCGCGCGATGCCATTGCCGCAGGAATCGTCACCATCCCACAGGAACTGCGGCTAGTGCCGGCGCTGTCGATTGCGGAAAACTTGGCGCTCGGTGATCCACCGATGCGGCGCCTATTCGGTGTTCGCGTCATCGATCGGATGCGAATGCGGGCAATGGCGCGCGATCAACTCGCACAGTTTGACCTCTCGCTCGATCCCGACATCCGGGTCGATCAATTGAGCTACGCCGAACGCCAGCTCGTCGCCATCGCCAAGGCACTACGCCGCCGGTGCAAGATCCTTATTCTCGACGAACCGACTGCGGCGCTGGAAATGCGCGAAATCGAGCGATTGTTTGCGCTTATCGATCGCATGAAAACCGAGGGCACCGGGATTGTCTATGTATCGCACCGGCTTGACGAGGTGGTAAGGCTCGCCGACCGCTGCACGGTGCTGCGCGACGGCCAGATCGTCGCAGTCTCACGGCGTGGGGACTTCAAGGTTGGCGACTTGATTGCAGCGATGACGGGCGGCGTTGCGGCGCCGCCCGCCGTCACCGCGTCTCCACCCGGCGCCGTAGTCCTCGAGACGCTGGCGGGTAGACCCGACACCATTCGACTGCGGACAAACGAGGTTTTGGGGCTTGCCGGACTGCTTGGTAGCGGCGCCGGTGCGATATTACGGCGGATCTTTGGGCTTGGCGACGAGCCGATTGAACTGCGCCGCAATGGCAAACCGGAGCGAATTGCGAGCCCCCTAGATGCGATCCGGATCGGCATCGGCCTGGTGCCTGACGAAAGGCGGCTGGGATTGATTTTTAATCTTTCAATACGCGACAACATTTTGTTGCCGAGCCTTGACGTCGTGGCGCGCCGCGGTCGCATCGACCGAACGCATGGCAACCGACTCGTCGAGCAAATGATGGAATTGCTCGACATCCGGCCGCGTCGCCCCGAGCTGCAGGTATCGTTGCTGTCAGGCGGCAATCAGCAGAAGGTGATCGTGGCTAAGTGGCTCACTCGCGCCATCGGGATCCTGTTGCTTGACGAGCCGACGCAGGGCATCGATGTTGCTGCAAAGGCGCAAATCCATACGTTGATCCGCAATTTCGCCGAACGCGGCGGCGGCGTCCTCGTCCGCTCCAGTGATCTTGCCGAGCTGACACTCATCTGCAACGGCATCATCGCCGTGCACCAAGCGCGCATCACCGACCGCTTGCGGCGCCCTGCCGATTTCGACGAACAGCGGCTGCACGCAGCGATCGGCGGCTAATCATGTCGCCACTGCCGAAGCGGCTTAATCTTGTTGGTCAGGTACCATTGATCACGCTCGTTGTGCTCTGTCTCGCCACAGCGCTCATGACCGACCGTTTTCTTTCGCCGCTCAACCTGACCAATATTCTCGTGCAGTCCTCGATCATGGCCGTTATCGCCATCGGGATGACGTTTGTAATCGTCGGCGGCGGTTTTGATCTTTCGGTCGGCTCGACCGTCGCTCTGGCTGGCTGTGTTTCCGCTATGGTGATGGTGCGGTTCGGCTTGCTTTCCGGTGCCGTTGCTGGCGTCGCCGCCGGGATGGCGGTTGGATTGGCAAACGGCGTAATCATCGCCAAACTCGGCGTCAATCCGTTCATCACCACGCTCGGCACCATGGTTCTGGTGCGGGGCATCGTGTATCTGATTACCGGCGGTGCGCCGGTCGGCGATGAAGGATTGCCGTCGGCTTTCATCGCGTTTGGTTCCGCGCGCGTTCTAGGCATCCATTATCTCGTCTGGGTCCCTGCTTTGCTGCTTGTTGCTTTATCGTGGCTGATGCAGGCGACGCCCTATGGCCAGCGGGTTTACGCCACCGGCGGTAATCGGGAAGCAGCGTATCTGTCCGGTGTTCCGGTAGAGCGGATCATCGCCTCGACCTATGTCTGGTGTGGGGGACTTGCCGGGGTCGCCGGGGTGATGCTGGCTGCCCGTCTGCAGTCTGGACAGCCAACGGCAGGCGAGTTCTATGAACTGACCGCCATCGCCGCGGTCATTTTGGGCGGCGCGAGCCTGCAGGGCGGCGAAGGCACACTTTATAAAAGCATTATTGGCGTACTTATCATGGTCGTGCTCGGCAATAGCCTTAATCTTCTGAACGTCGACTCTTACTGGCAGCGCGTTGCGGTCGGGGCGGTTATTATTGCCGCGGCGGCAACAGATCGGCTACGCTCGCGCCGATAACGAGGGATGTCTTCCATGCGCAACGCCCGTTATCTCGTATCATTGGCAGCTACACTGATCGCGCTCTGCGTCAGCTCCTTGCCTGTTTTCGCACAGCAGCAGACGACAATCGGAGTCTCGCTCGCGCAGGACGACAATCCATTTTACATCGCGATGCTCAAGGGCATTCGCGAACGCGCGCAAGAACTCAGCTGGGATGTGGTGACAGTCTCGGCCAACGAGGACAAGGCCAAACAGATCGCCGGCGTGCAGGATCTCATTGCGCGCGGAGTTAAGGGTGTCCTGATCTCGCCGATCGACGCGGTGGGAGTCAATGCCGCTTACGACGCGGCCAAGGCCGGCAATATTCCGATCGTATCGGTGGCACGTGGGTCGACGTCGCCGAACCAGACACTGCACGTCGCAATGGACGAAATCCAGATCGGTCGCGACATCGCCGAATGGACCGCCACAGCCATCGGCGGCGAAGGCAAGGTGGCCATGCTGCAAGGCCCAAGCGGCGTACCTACGTTCCGTAATCTCGGCGACGGATACACCCAGGCGATGGCCAAATATCCGAAGATTCAGATCGCTTTTCGCGCCGACGGGCCACTCACCCGCGAGCGCGGCGTCAAGCAGGCCGAAGATGCCTTAGTGGCCAATCCCGACCTGAAAGCTATCTATGCCGCCAACGATGACGTTGCGCTTGGCGCGATGCAAGCCGTGCTTGCTGCGGACCGCTCAGGCAAGACCATAGTAACTGGCATGAATGGCGTACCGCCGGCACTGCGTGCGGTCAAAGACGGCAAACTCGCGATGACGGTAGAGCTCAATCCAGTGTTGTGGGGCCGTCTCGGCGTCGATGTGCTGGCAAGTTATCTGAAGGGCGAGAAAGTCGAGCCGCGCGTCTTCATCAAACACGTCATCATCGATCAGACTAATATCGACGCGAAACTGCCGAAGACTTAAGGAAGCCGAACATGGCTGACGTCGCGACTGCCACCAAACCCAACGAGTTCGTGGCGCAATTGCAAGCGGCCAACTTGCACCCGCTGTGGGATCGGTTTCGCGCGATCACGCCAATTAAGCCGCAGCCAAAAGACCCGCCGCTGCTTTGGCGCTGGCGCGACATCGCGCCGTTCACCGAGCGCGCAGTCACCGAAGTGCCGATCGACGATGTCGAGCGCCGAGCGTTGATTCTGGTCAATCCTGCCTTTGGCGGCGAAACGGTGACGACTGCAAATCTCATCGCCGCCTTCACCGTGCTTGATCCTGGCGACCGCGCACGACCGCACCGTCACACCTTCTCCGCTATCCGTTTCGCGACGCGTGCCGACGGCGCGGCCACCATTGTCAATGGCCGGCGATGCAATATGCATGACGGCGATCTTATCCTGACCCCGCCGATGTGCTGGCACGGCCACATCAATGAAAGCGATCACCGCATCATCTGGTTTGACGCCGCCAATATCCCGCTCCTGCGTATGCTTGACGCCAATTTCTTCGAGCCCGGCGATCCCAAAGCCAATCAGTTCTGGATGGTAGATGAAGGTGAGGAGAAGCTGTGGGCCGAAGCAGGCCTCGTTGGCGCCGAACTCAATTATCCGGCGGCGCATTCGCCCAAATACCATTACTCTGGCGCGGCGACACGCCGCTTGCTGGCCGTCCTTCCTCCCGGCGCCGATGGCTCGCGCACGCTGCGCTACACCAATCCCGCCACCGGCGACGCTGTCATGCCGGCGCTCGATTGTTATGCCGTGCGCCTAACGAAGGAACGTGCGACGCGGCCGAAGCGCACCACGTGCAATATGATCTGTCTGGTGGTGTCGGGAACCGGCCGCTCAACGGTCGGTGAGCACACGTTCGATTGGTCCGAACACGACGTGTTCTCGATCCCGCATTGGACACTAGCGAGTCACGCCGCAAAAGGCGGCGATGCCGATCTGTTCGTGGTCTCTGACAAAGTGGCGTTCGAACGGCTCGATCTGTTGCGCGAGGAATACCAATAACTGCGCGCCCCCCATTGCTGAATGAAGGCATCGGCGCGCCGGTTCGCCGCCTTGAAGATCAGAAATTCCTGCGCGGCCGGGCCTGTTTCGTTGCCGACATCACACTGCCCGGCGAGTTGCATTGCGTGCTGGTGCGCTCGCCGCACGCGCATGCGCACATTCGCAGGATCGACACTTCGGCGGCCGCAGTTGGGCCGGGCGTCGTTGCCGTGTTCACGGGCGCCGATATGAAGCTCGATAAAATTGGTCCGATGTCGCCGCTTTGGGCCATCACCTCGGCCGACGGCAGGCCAATGGCGGAGCCACCGCGCTGGGCACTAGCGCGCGACACGGTACGTCATGTCGGCGATCCGGTGGCCGCCGTCATCGCCGAGAGCTTACTGCAAGCCCGCGACGCTGCCGATCTTGTGGACATCGATTACGAACCGTTGCCCTCGATCACCGATGCCAAAACCGCGTTGCGCGAGGGCGCTCCACAGCTGCATGATGCCGCTCCAGGTAATGTCTGCTTTCGTTTCACACGAGGCGACGAGGCAAGCGTCCGAAAAATCATTGCCGGTGCGCCGCACGTCATTCGGCTCGATCTTGTCAATAATCGACTCATTGGCGCGGCGATCGAGCCACGCGCGGTGCTGGCCGACGGCAGCGCCAGCAGCAAGCTGACGCTCTATTGCGCCACCCAGGTGCCACATCACATCCGGCGCACGGTGAGCGAGCAACTCAATCTGCCGCAGACCGATATTCGGCTGATCGCGCCCGATGTCGGCGGCGGCTTCGGCTACAAGGGTAAGCATTATCCTGAAGAAACCATCATCGCCTGGGCGGCGCGGCGCCTGCGTCGGCCAGTAAAATGGGTCGGCACACGCAGCGAATGTTTCATCGCCGACAATCAGGGGCGCGACCACCAGACGCATGCAGAATTGGCGGTCGACGCCAACGGGCATTTCCTCGCTTTGCGCGTGGAAACGATCGCAAATCTGGGCGCTTACGTGTCGACCTTCGGTGCCGGCATCCCAAGTGCGATCTATACCGCCCTGCTTGCCGGTATGTACCGAACGCCCGCTATTGCGGTGCAATCGACCGGCGTTTTTACCAATACCTTGCCGACTGACGCCTATCGCGGTGCCGGACGACCTGAGGCTTGTTATGTGCTGGAACGGCTCGCTGATAAAGCAGCCGCGCGGCTCGGGCTCGACCGTGCCGAGATCAGGCGCCGCAATTTGATTGACGCAGGCGCGATGCCATACAAGACGCCAATCGGCCCAACCTATGACTGCGGCAATTTTCCAAAGATCCTCTCTCGCCTTTTGCAGGTCGCCAATTATGCTGGATTTGACAAACGCCGCAGGCTCGCAGCGCGGACAAAAATGCTGCGCGGCTTCGGCATTGCCTGCTATGTGGAATCCTCTGGTGTCGCGCCGTCGCGGTTTGCCACTGCGCTCGGTGCGCGCGTCGGCTTTTTCGAGGCTGCCACGGTGCGAGTGCAACCGGACGGCAGCGTCCAGGCGCTGCTCGGCACCCATAACCACGGCCAAGGTCATGCGACGACATTTGCGCAAATTCTTGCATCGCGACTCGGCGTTCCACTCTCCATGATTGCTATTATCGAGGGCGATACCGATCAAGTGCCCTTCGGATCGGGCACCTTTGGCTCGCGCTCGATCGCCGTGGGCGGATCGGCGCTCGATTGCGCGGCCAGCAAGGTCATAGACAAGGGTAAACAGATCGCCGCGCATCTGCTCGAAGCGTCGGTTGGCGATATTACGTTTGCCGCGGGGGAGTTTTCCATTGCCGGAACCGATCGCCGCGCAACGCTGCGCGAGGTGGCGCGGCTTGCTCACATTCCGACCAACTATCCATTAGAGCTCGAACTCGGCCTTCAGGACAGTGCAGTCTACGACCCTCCAGGCTTTGCCTGGAGCAATGGCGCGCAGGCCTGCGAAGTCGAAATTGATCGGGACACCGGCGAAGTCGGGGTGATTGGTTATTGGGGTGTGGATGATGTCGGGACTATCATCAATCCTATGATCGTCGAGGGCCAAATTCACGGCGGCATCGCGCAGGGCCTTGGCCAGGCACTGTGCGAGCACTGCGTCTATGATCCCGACAACGGCCAGCTATTGTCCGGCTCGTTGATGGATTACGCGCTGCCGCGCGCCGACGATATTCCCGACATCGTTTCGGAGTTCGATCAAGACCAGCCCTGCCCGCACAACCCATTAGGCGCTAAAGGCTGCGGCGAGGCTGGCACGATCGGCGCACCGGCGGCAATTGCAGGCGCAGTGCTCGATGCGCTCGAGCGATTAGGCGTTAGCGATGTTCAATTGCCGCTGACGCCGCAAAGAATTTGGAAAGCCATGCAAAGCGCAATAGCGCCTGGAAGCCACTAATTCCGTGCCGGGGACTTACGACCCCCAGAAATGCGTCCACCATCACTTTGCACAGCAGCAATTGGCACAAGCGCACGTCCGCTTTGGGTCAAAAGCAGACATTCGGGCACGTCTGAGCAATGTCTGCTTTACCCCCCAAAAGCGGACATTGGAACTCAGTCGTGGCATGTCCGCTTTGTACCAAAAGCGGACATGCGATTTATTCGCCGCCCAAGCTCGAGATTGAGCAGGCATCGAGCCCGATTGCCGCCGCCCCCTCAGAACTTGCGTTCAGCGCCAGAAGCTGATTCCCGCGCGAGTTCCCGCCTGCGCCTGGGATGTCTTTCTAGCCATCGATCTATCATGGCGCGAGCTTGTCGCTCTGCCTCGTCGCGACACCCGGAGCAAAACCTCGCAGACGATTCGACGCCGGCCGGATGAATAGCCACGGCCCACCGTCCCCGTTCGGTCCCGATGCGGACCGTATATCGAATGCCTTTGTACTCCATAAACTGAGATTGGACTGGAATTAGACGCCGAGCAATGTTTGTTGGCGTTCGTTTCAAAGCGTCGTAGGAGGGACCCGGTTCGCATCACACGTATCGCAGTGCAGGCGGATGGGCTACGCTCCGCCATTCACCTATCGAACCACCCATCGAGGGTCTGGAGGTCACCATGGCGAAGGGTCAGATGCGCAGCAACAGAGAAAAGAAAAAGCCGAAGCAGGACAAAAACAAGAAGAAAGGCGCTGAAGCCTCACAGTTCGCCGGCATGCACAGCCAAGTCAAACCCGGCACCTCATACATGAGCCAATACGGCAAGAAGCACTAGCAGGCGATCACCGCGCACGCCATCAGCGTGAACTTGCGCCGGGCGTCCACGACTTCATACGAGTTGGGCCTATTCCGCCGACCAATGGCCGCTTTGGGTCAGTTACGGACATTGCGGCGCATATGATGTCCGCTTTACCCCCGAAAGCGGACATCGTTCAGCACGTCCTCAATGGTCAAGTTCTTAGCTGCTGCGCAATAAATTCTTTGACCACCTCGCGGGCTTTGTCGGTCTGCGGACTTGGCTCGGCTACCCATTCGTGCACGCTGTTTTCAAACAGGTGGTAGTCGCAGGCGCCGCCCGCCGCCCGGTAAGACTTGACGAATTTTTCCTGCACCTCCGGCAACATGTTGTCATCAAGTGCGCCCTGCATAATGAGAAATGGCACCAGCGCAATTTTTTCTTCGCGATCGAGAATTTCCTGCGGGTTGGCCTCGTGGATCGTCTCCCACGGAGAGAAGAACACCTTGTTGTTTTTCACCATGCCCTCGTTGTGGCGACCCACCGCGTTTTCGTAGCGCGCAAAGGTGTTGCTGATCGGCGAGCGGGTGGCAATATAGCCGACTGTGGCGTCGAGGTCGGGCGCAACGGCAAGCGGCAATGAATTGTAGCGCGGATCGCGCGGGCGCATAGCAAGAAGTTCCGCGACATGGCCGCCGCTGGAGGACCCGTATATTCCGATCTTGGAAACATTACCGTTCCACCTTGCCCCATTCGCCTTGAGCCAGCGCACAGAGTAGTTGGCGTCCTGCACGCAGGCCGGATAGGGTGCCTCCGGCGCAAGCGTCAGGTCGACTGCGACCACCAGCAGGCCGCTTGAGGCGAGCGCGCGGTCCATCGGCTCTTCCGCAAATCGGTCTTTTCCATTCCACGCCCCGCCGTGCAGATCGAGGACAGTGGGAAAAGGTCCAGGCCCCTGCGGCTGATAAATCCGCGCCATCAGCACCCGGCCGGCACTGTTTCGCCGAATCTCGACTTCGCTGACAGAGAGATCGAACCGGCCGTTCGGATCATAGGCGACCGCCCCGGCTGCATGGGCCGCATTAGGTGAGAACGTTCGGGTGCCGGGCAAGCCGATCGCGCCTGCGGCCACCATTAGGTTGACAACATCACGCCGGTCGAAAGCGCCTTTATCCATATTTGCCTCCGCTTCAAGCAATTTAGTACGCGCCCAACCGGGGGTCAGCCGGGCTACCCTTCCCGCGCCCGCAGCACTGCTTCCGTCGAGATGCGCGACCAGCTCACCACCTTGTCGCGGAAAGCGGTGTAGGAGGCGTGCACTTTCGCCGCGCCGGCGCTTTTGCCCGCAAGCTCGCCGAGCACATCTTTGGCTTGCGCACGTCCCGCCGCGATCAAATCGGCAGGGAATGTAGCGAGCTGTACGTTGTGCTGCGTCGTGAGCGCGGTGAGCGCTTCGACATTGAGCCGCTCCATTTCGGCAAGCGCGAAGGACGCTTCGGCCGCGCAGGCATGCGCCACGACTGTTTGCAGCTCGCCGTCGAGCGCCTGCCAGGCTTTCAGCGACACGATGCACTCGCCGGTGCCGTTCGGCTTGTTGAAACCGGGGCTGTAATAAAGCTGTGCATAGCGATAGAGCCCGAGCGCGATGTCGGAACCCGGCCCGACGAATTCGGCGCCGTCGACCAGGCCTGATTGCAGCGCCACCAGGATTTCACCCGGCGCGGTAGTCTGCGGAATGGCGCCGAGGCGCCGATAGACCTCGCCACCGAGCCCGAGCGAGCGGATCTTGAGCCCGCGGACATCGTCTCGGCTTTTGACCTCGCGGCGAAACCAGCCGCCCATGCAGGTTCCGGTATTGCCGGCCATGAACGGCTTCACGCCGAACGGCACGTAGAGCTCATCCCACAGCGCCTGGCCGCCGCCCGCCTCGATCCAGGCGACGTGTTCGTTCGGCAGAAGTCCGAAAGGCACGGTGGTGAAGAAGGCGGCCGCCGGCGCCTTGCCCTGCCAATAGAATGCGGCCGTATGTCCCATCTCGGCGACGCCGGAGCCGACCGCATCAAGCACTTCCAGAGCCGGCACCACCTCGCCCGCCGCCGAGACGGCGATCTCAAGCCGGCCGCCCGAGAGCGCGCCGATGCGCTCGGCGACGCGCTCCGCCGACATGCCGGGGCCGGGCAAGCGCTTCGGCCAGGACGTGACCATGCGCCAGCGCAATTTGCCGCTCTGCGCCAGCGCCGGCGCGGCGATCAAGCTTGTCAGCCCAAGTGCGCCTGTGCGTGAGATGCTGCGGCGTGTGAATTTGGTCATTGCTTTGCACCTTTAGCTCGGTGATTAAGTCGGGCTGGCTCTGTTATGGCACTAAATTAGTCAAAGGCGGAGAGACACCGAAGCGCTTGCACGGGCGGGATTTTTCGGACACAGGTGAATGCCGCCAAAAATACCGGGTGGGAGGGTCATATGGGAGCGAATTTCGGCATCGCCGGCATGGATTGGCAGCAGCGGGTCAACTGGGACCGGCTGCGAAAATACCGCACCGAGCGGGCCCGCGCGATGATGAAAAAGCACGGTCTCGGCGCGCTCCTGTGCATGTATGACGAAAACGTTCGCTACCTGACCGGCACGCTGACCCCTGGCTGGAACCGGCTCAAGCCTGGCCTGCGCTATGCGATGCTGTGCGGCGACGGCGCGCCGATCCTGTTCGAGCAGGGCGACCTCGGCTTTCAGATCGAACGCCATTCGCCGTGGATCCCGAAGGAAAACGTCCGGCATTCGTTCGCCTGGATCAAAGGCGCCGCCGGCCCCGCCTCGACCCAGCAGGTGACGAAATTCACCAAAGCGGTGCAGCAGGCGATGCGCGAGAACGGCGTCGCCGGGCAAAAGCTCGGCGTCGATTTCATCGACATCAACATGATCAACATTTTCAAGGACAACAATATCACCTGGACTGACGGCATGAGCGCGATGATGGAAGCGCGCGCGGTCAAGAACGAGGACGAGCAGGAATGTTTCCGCATCGTCGGCGCCATCGGCGACGCCACTCATTGGGAGTGCATGAAATTCCTGCGACCCGGAATCACGGAAAACCAGGTGACCGCGCATCTGATGCAATATCTCTACAACATTCCCGGAATGGAGGACGTCGAAGACGTCATCGTGTCGTCCGGACCGAATACCTGGCCGAACTGGCGCAACTTCTCCGACCGCATCATCCAGCCCGGCGACATCGTGTTCATGGATTTGGCCGCGCTCACCTGGAACGGCTACAAATCCTGCTATTACCGCACCTATTGCGTCGGCAAGGAGCCGACCAAGGAGCAGAAAGAAACCTACGAGATCGCGCTCAAATGGCTCTACGATTCGATCGGCGCGGTCAAAGCCGGCGCCACCACACGTGACATCGCGCTCAAATGGCCGTCGGCGATGGAGACCTGGGGCTACGAGGACGAGGACCAAGCGGCGGCAAATCTCTGGGGCCACGGACTTGGTCTTGCACAATACGATCCGCCGGTGATTTCGCGCATTTGGTCGCTCGACCATCCGGTCGAGATCAAAGAGGGCATGACCTTCGCCCTCGAGACGCAGCACGGGAAGAGATTCCACTACGGCGTGCGCATCGAAGAAATGCTGATCGTACACAAGGATTCCATCGAGATCGTCTCTAACTTCCCGGTCAAGCAGATCACGGTCGTCGATCCGTTGCCTGGTTACGGCGATCACGTGCGGTGATTCACCTCTCCCCGCGCGTGGGGAGAGGTCGAGTGAGTGAAGCGAACGAGGGTGAGGGGGCCTCTCCGCGCGTCTGAGCACCGCAATGCTGAGCACAGCGGCGTAGCCAAATCACCTCCCCCCACCCTCTCCCCGCGCGCGGGAAGAGGGAATGCGCGGCGCCACGGCCGAACGAGGCTTGCCATGAGTGTGTTCACTCTCCCCCTCTTCGACGCCACCGACACAGCGCGCATCGGTACCAAAGCGGCCAACCTCGCGGCGCTGGCGCGTGCCGGACTGCCGACGCCAGGCGGCTTCTGCATCACCGCGGATGCTTATCGGCAGCAGATCGCACATCTTGGAATCGCAAAGCTGGTGCGCGAATACGGCAGTGCCGATCAGCCGACGCAGCGCCGGCTCGCCGTGCAAATTCGCCTCGAGCTTTATCAAAGCGAGCTTGCGCCTAATCTGTTGCCCGAGGTGCTCGCCGCGTGGCGGGCAGAACCAAAACCGGTGGCGGTGCGCTCCTCGGCGCTGATCGAAGATCGCGCGGACGCAAATTTTGCCGGCCAATTCGAAAGCTTCCTCGGGCTGCGCGACGAGCCGGAATTCCTCACCGCGCTGCGCGCGTGCTGGGCGGCGTTGTGGACCACGACGGCACGGCGCGCCATGGCCCAGCAAGCGCAGAGCCCTGCGGACACGGCAATGGCGGCGCTGGTGCAGCCGCTGGTCGCCGCGCAAGCTTCGGGCGGGGGTTTAAGCGAAACTGCCGACGGCCAAATGCTCATCAGCGCCACGTGGGGATTAGGCTCGACGATTGCGCAGGGCGAAGTGGTGCCCGACCGCATCGTGCTCAGCCGCCAGGGCTTCGTGCGATCGAACGAAGCTGGGCGCAAGCATCACCGTGAAAGTTGCAGCCAACATGTGGGCATGGGCGCAGGCACCTCGTCGCAAGCCGTGCCCGCGGCACTCGTTCACGCGCCCTGCCTCGAAGCCGGTCAGGCCACCACGCTCGGCCGGCTGATGCGCAAAGCCGAAACCGTGCTCGGCATGCCGGTCGAAATCGAATGGGCGCTCGACGAAACGGGTTTCAAATTGTTGCAAGCACGCCCGCTGCACATGCGCCCCGCATCGGTGCCGGACGAAATCTGGCTCAAGCATCCCGGTCTTAACGGCCATCCCGCCGGAATCGGCTGGGGCTCCGGCCGCGCAGTTGTCGTCAATTGCGAATGCGAGCTCACGCGTGTTGCCCCCGGCGATATCCTCGTCACTCGCGTTGCCGGCCCGGCGCTCAGCCACATCCTGCCCCGCGTCGGCGGCGTCGTCGCCGAGCTTGGCGGCTCGACTTCGCATCTGGCTTCGCTGGCGCGCGAACGCGGCATCCCGGCAGTGCTTGGCGTCCTTGACGCGACGCGACGCATTCCCGATGGCGCGCAGGTCGCGGTCGACGGCGTCGCCGGCGTGGTGCGGTGGCTTGCTTAGCGCAAACAATACGGACAGATCGTGATTCCAATTAATCCAATCGTGCCCTAATGTGGGCCCAGCAGCGACGCCCGCGGATTTTCGTCACGCAGCCGATTTCCGAGCAGGCGCTCAAGCGCTTGCGCGCCGCGAGCAAAGTCGAGATCTTTCCGGACGCGGGCCGGATCATTCCCCGGCGCACACTGATTGCGGCCATGCGCCGGAGCGACATTTTATTTTGCCTTCTCCACGATAAGATCGATCGGGCGGTGATCACCGCCAATCCGGAGCTGCGCCTGATCGCGGCGCAGTCGATAACGCCATCTAATATCGATGTGGCGACGGCGACGGCGCGGCGTATTCCGGTGACGGTGACGGCGCCGATCACGACCGAGGCTACCGCCGATCTCAATTTCGGGCTGATGCTCGCGGTGGCGCGGCGGATTTTGGAGGGCGACCGCTCGGTGCGTGCCGGTAAATTTCCCGGCGGCCAGTCGGCGCATCTGATGGGCGCCTATGTTTGGGGCAAGACGATCGGCTTGATTGGCGGCGGCGGATTGATCGGCAAGGCGGTGGCGCGCCGCGCCCATGGCTTTTCGATGCGCGTTCTTTATTGGACGCCGCGCCGCAAACCGCAGAGCGAGGAGCACGAAGCCGGTTTGACCTACGCGCCGCTCGAAGACTTGCTGCGCGATTCCGATTTCGTATCGCTGCATTCGCCGCTTAATGCGCAAACGCGGCATCAAATCGGCGCGCGCGAACTGCGCCTGATGAAGAAAGGCGCCTTTCTCATCAATACCGCGCGCGGCGCCATCGTCGATGAAGCGGCGCTCGTGCGCGCGCTTGAGCGCAAGCAAATCGCCGGCGCCGGACTCGATGTTTTCGAGCACGAACCAAAGGTCGACAAACGCTTGCGGCGGATGTCCAATGTCGTGCTCACCCCGCATCTCGGCAGCGCCACGCCCGAAGTGCGTGAAGAGATGGCAAGCATCGTGGTCGATAATATTCTCGCTTTCCTGGAAGGAAAAAAATTGCCGAACTGCATCAATCCGCAAGTGTTTGCTCTTTAGTCGTCATTGCCGGGCATGACAAAGCTTCGTGGAGTATTCCGTGGCCAAAACAATCATCGCCATCACTGACAGCCCGTTCCCCTCGCTTGACCCGGCGAAGAAGGCGCTGGCGCGGCTTGATCCGGAATACCGCATGGCGGCGAGCTCTGCCGCGGCCGACATTCTCGCCGTGGCGCGCGATGCCGACGCCATTCTCGTCACCTATGCCAAACTTCCCGGCGAGCTGCTGCGGCAATTGACGCGCTGCAAGGCTATCGGCCGCTTTGGCCTCGGTGTCGACAATATCGATTTGCCCGCCGCCAAAGCGCTCGGCATCGCGGTCAATTATGTGCCGGATTATTGCCTGCGCGAGGTGTCGGACCAGGCCATGGCGCTCCTTCTGGCGCTGGCGCGCAAAATAACTCTCTCCAACACGCTGGTGCAGTCCGGCCGCTGGGACGTGGCGCCGATCGTGCCGTTGCGGCGGCTCGAGGGCCAAATCCTGGGACTCATCGGCTTCGGCAATATCCCGCGCGCGCTCGCGCCTAAAGCCAAGGCTTTCGGCCTTAAAGTGATCGCCCATGATCCCTACATAGCCAAGGAAACATTGAGCGCGGCCGGCGTCGAAGGCGTCAGCTTCGACGATCTGCTCGCGCGCTCCGATTTCATTTCGGTCCATGCGCCGTTGTTGCCGGCAACACGCGGACTCATGAACGCTGCCGCGTTCGCAAAAATGAAAAAGGGCGCGTTTCTCATCAACACTGCCCGCGGCCCATTGGTCGACGAGAGCGCCCTGATCACTGCGCTCGATGCCGGCCAGCTCGGCGGCGCCGGGCTCGACGTCGTTGCGACCGAGCCGTTGCCGAAAGACTCGCCGCTTCGCGGCCGCGACAATGTGATCCTCTCGCCGCACACCGCATATTATTCAATCGAGGCGCTGGAAGAATTGCAGACCAAATGCGCAAGCGACGTGGCGCGCGTGCTGTCCGGCGAGACGACGATTTATCCGATCAGCGCGTAGTCCGGGTCACTCCGCAGTCCAGCCGCCGTCCAGCACCAGCGCCGAGCCGGTCATCAGCGATGAGGCATCGGAAGCGAGGAAGACGATCGCGCCAGTGATCTCGTCGAGCTGCCCGAGCCGGCCGAATTTGATCTTTGCCAGCACTTCATCGCGAAACGCCTTGTTCTCGAAGAACGGCCGCGTCATCGGCGTTTCCAGGAAGGTCGGGCCGAGCGAATTGACGCGGATATTATGAGGGGCGAGCTCGATCGCCATCGCCTTGGTGAAGCCCTCCATGGCGTGTTTCGACGCGCAATAGACCGTGCGCCGCGCGGCGCCGACATGTCCCATCTGCGAGGATATGTTGATGATCGAGCCCGGCAGTCTGGCTTCGATCAGCCGGAGCGCCACGGCCTGCGCCATGAAAAAGGCGGCGCGGACATTGAGGGCGAAAATCGCGTCGAAATCCTCGATTTTCACGTCCGTCAGGTAGGCCGGCCGATTCATGCCGGCATTGTTGACCAGGATCTGAAACGGCTCGGCCTGCGCAATGGCTTTGCGAGCGGCGTCGACATCGGTGACGTCGAGCGGCAGGGTTTGTGCCTTGTCGCCGCGTGCGCGCAGTGCATCGGCGGCGGCCTCGATCTCGGATTTGGTGCGGGCGGCAAGCGTCACATGCGCGCCGGCTGCGGCAAGCGCCGAAGCCGCCGCCAACCCGATGCCGCGGCCACCGCCGGTGACCAGTGCGCGCTTGGCGTCAAGCCGGAAGGAAGGAGCATTGGCGAGATCGATTGAGGTCACGGCGCGCGATCCGCTAGCGCCGGAATGCTCCCTCCCCCCTTGAGGGGAAGGGTTGGGGAGGGGGGTTCTAAAGAGAATATTTGTGCGACCCCCCTCTCGGCGCCTTCGGCGCCGACCTCCCCCTCAAGGGGGGAGGTAAGAATGATCGCGCTGCACAAGCAAAGCATCACTCCGCCGCCTGCGCATAGGGCACGTTGCGGCCGCCATAGCGGCGGACGCGGACATTGGCCTGTTCCGCATGCGCGACGAAACCTTCCAGCATGCATAGGCGCGAACAATATTCGCCAATCATCGCACTCGCCGCGTCAGTGAGAACTTTCTGGTAGGTGCAAGTCTTCAAGAACTTGCCGACCCACAAGCCACCGGTATATCGCGCCGCCTTCTTGGTCGGCAGCGTATGGTTGGTGCCGATCACCTTGTCGCCATAAGCAACGTTGGTGCGCGGCCCCAAAAACAGCGAGCCGTAGTTCTTCATGTTGTTGAGAAAATAATCGGGATCGCGCGTCATCACCTGGACGTGTTCGGAGGCGACGCGATCGGCTTCGCGCACCATTTCTGCCTCGTCGTCGCAGACGATCACTTCGCCGAAATCTGCCCAGGCTTTACCGGCGGTGTCGGCCGTCGGCAGAATGGCGAGAAGCCGCTCGATCTCCTTCATCGTATCGCGCGCAAGTTTTTCCGAATTGGTGATCAGTACCGCCGGCGACGTCGGCCCATGTTCGGCTTGGCCGATCAGATCGGTCGCGCAGATTTCGCCGTCCACCGTGTCGTCGGCGATGATCAGCGTCTCGGTCGGCCCGGCGAGGAGGTCGATACCGACCCGCCCGAACAATTGCCGCTTCGCCTCGGCGACATAGGCGTTGCCCGGTCCGACGATCATGTCGACGCCGCGAATGGATTCGGTGCCGAGCGCCATGGCCGCGACCGCCTGCACGCCGCCGAGGACGAAGATCTCATCGGCGCCGCCAAAATGCATCGCCGCAACGATCGCCGGATGCGGGCCGCCCTTGAACGGGGGCGCGCAAGCAATAATGTGTTTCACGCCGGCGACGCGCGCGGTCACGATCGACATATGCGCGGAGGCGACCATCGGATAACGGCCTCCGGGGACGTAACAGCCGATCGAATTGACCGGGATATGTTTGTGGCCGAGCACGACGCCCGGCAGGGTCTCGACTTCGAGGTCGCGTAACGTCTCCTTCTGCTTCTGCGCGAAGTTTTGCACCTGCGCCTGCGCGAACTTGATGTCGTCGAGATCGCGCTTGCGCATTTGGCCAATCGCACGCTCGATTTCGTCGGGCGTAAGTTTGAAGGATGGCGGCGACCAATTGTCGAATTTGCACGACAGTTCACGCACTGCTGCGTCCTTGCGCGCATCGATTTCAGCGAGGATTTGCTCGACGGTTTCGCGGACTTTGGCATCAGCCGCCTTGATCGCGCCGGCGTCCATTCCGCGCTTGAGGTGTCGGGCCATGTGAACTCTCCGGAGTTGGACAACAGACGACAGTGGACAGATGAAGGTGTCGGTGGATGAGATTATCCGTCCTCGGTCATCTATCCTGCGTCGCCTTCTTATTTAATCGCCTGTGGATTGATCGGCGAGCCGGTGCCGCCGGTGATGATCAACGGCGGGCCGCAAAAGAAAAACTCATAGATGCCGTCGTCGGCGCAATCCTCGGCCAGTTCCTTGAGGTAAAAAATTTCGCCCATGCATAAACCCATCGCCGGGATCACCACCCAATGCCAGGGCTGGTTGGCATCTTTGGTCTCGTTCGGGCGGACCTCGACGCCCCAGGTATCGGTGCAGATCGCGGCGACTTGTTTGTCCTGGCACCAATAGCAATTTTCGAACTTCACGCCGGGCGCATCGCCGCCGGCATAGGCGCCCCAACTCTTTTCGGCGAGACAGCGCTCCATCTGGCCGGTGCGGATGATGACGAAATCGCCACGGCCGATAGATACGTTCTGGTCCTTGGCGCATTTGTCGAGTTCGTCGTTGGAAATACTCTCGCCGTCGGCCAGCCATTTGACGCCACGATAGCGCGCGATGTCGAGCAGCACGCCGCGGCCGACCATCCTGTTCTTGGAGTGCTCGATGCCGAGCACGTTGAGGCCCTTGGAATCGACAAACTTGGCGTCGTGACCGTTGTAACCCTTTTCTTCGTAGAAGATATGGCCGAGCGCATCCCAATGCGTGGCACCCTGCACACACAACATCAGCGTATCGTCGGCGTAACGGATTTTGTTCCAGTCCTGCCGGCCCGCGATCGCGTCGGTGCCGGTGGCGAGCATCTGATGGATCGGATTAAAGCGGCCGCCGAATAACCCGGTCTGCGGGCCATTGCCGTCGAGCGGAATGCCGAGCGCAAAAACCTTGCCGGTGCGAATGAGGCTCGCTGCTTTGACGATGTCCTGCGGGGTGACGTGATTGAGTGTGCCGATCTGGTCGTCTTTTCCCCAACGCCCCCAATTCTTAAGCTTCTCCGAGGCCTCTGCGATTGCCTTTCTATCGACCTTGATGTCCATCGTTTCTTCCTTACTGTTTTGCCCTCGCCGCCGCGTCCCCGGGCTAACCGTGATGCAGGGCGCCAGTTTGGCATAAAAGTTCCAGACCGTACCCGAATAATTCACATCGGCGGTGTTCTACATGGCGAACCCAATAGACAGAGCGAGTAGAGACAGAGAGGAAATGCAACATGGCTGAAAGTCAAATTATGACCGCGCTTTTGGCGATCAGCGGCGCAGTGCTCGGCCCCGCTGCTGCGCGGGCGCAAACGATTGTCGACAAATGGACGTCGGTGCCGGCACCGCCGCCACCGGAGCTGAAACCTGTCACCGTCGATCCCAAGACCACAGCTCTCCTGATGCTCGATTTCATGAACCAGAATCGCGGCAAACGGCCAGCCTGCGTCGCCAGCCTTCCGGCCATGAAGAAATTGCTCGCGGCAGCGCGCAGCAAAGGCGGCGGTGATTTATAGCATCATCGCCAATTCGACGATGGCGGACGTAATGCCGGATGTCGCGCCTTTGGGGGATGAGCCCTCCGTCCTGTCCGGGCCGGACAAGTTCCTCAACACCGATCTTGCAAAAATTCTCAAGGACAAGGGCATTCAGACTGTCATTGTGACTGGAACAGCCTCGAACGGCGCGGTCCTCTTTACCGGGGCCAGGGCGGCATTCCGTGGTATGAATGTTATCGTGCCGGTCGATGGAATGTCGGCGGTCGAGCCTTATGCGGACTTCTCGACTGTATACATTTCCTCAACGCGCCCTTGTTGTCGCCCAAATCGACACCGACCAGGACCGATATGATCAAGTTTTGAATGCTGAAATCTTCGGGCACCCGGTGACGGGAGCGCGACGGATTGACCATCATCCGTCGCGCTTCATCCCCATATACGTGGATGGGTAGATGAAACTTCTGAGTTTTGCTGCCGACGGCAAGGAATGGTTCGGCGCAGCGCGTGACGGCGGCGTCGTGACGCTCAACGATAAAATCGGCCAGCCGAACCTGCGCGCCGCGCTCGCGGCCGGTGCGCTGGAAAAAATGCGAGAGCTGGCACGAACCGCCCTGCCCGACCGCAAGCTGAGCGAGATAACGTTCCTGCCGGTCATCCCGAAGCCGGAGAAGATTCTCTGCGCTGGCATCAACTATCGCTCGCATGCCGCAGAGATGAGCCGCGAACTGCCGAAACAGCCGAGCATGTTCATTCGCTTTGCCGACACACTGGTCGGCCACGGCGGCCAACTGATCCGGCCCAAGGTCTCGGATCATTTCGATTTCGAAGGCGAGCTCGCGCTTGTCATCGGCAAAGGCGGACGACACATCGCGGCGGAGCGCGCGCTCGAACACGTCGCCGGCTATACCTGTTTCGTCGACGGCAGCGTACGCGATTATCAGAAGTTCTCCGTGACGTCCGGCAAGAATTTTCCGGGCACCGGCCCGTTCGGTCCCTGGCTCGTGACAACCGATGAAATCCCGGATCCAGGCCGGCTGACCTTGACGACGCGGCTGAATGGCAAAGAGGTTCAACGCTCGGCGACGGATCTCTTGATCTATTCGATCCCGCAGATCATCACCTTTTGTTCGGACTTCACCGCGCTTACGCCGGGCGATGTCATTTCCACCGGCACTCCGGAAGGCGTCGGCCACAGCCGCAAGCCGCCGCTGTGGATGAAACCCGGCGACACACTCGAAGTCGAGATTACCGGGATCGGCGCATTGCGGGCGAGTATCGTCGACGAACGGAACTGAATTACGCCGCTAATCCAAACAATTTCACGGCGTTGCGCCAGCAGATCTTCTCGCGCTCGGGGTTAGCGAGAGCAATTGAATCGAGAACTTTCACCGTCGCGCGGATGTATCCGACGCCTTTTTCCTTGTCGAACGGACAATCCGAGGCGAACAACACATGGTCGGCGCCAAAGAAATCGAGCCCGCAAATCGTCGCCGCGCGCGCGCCTTCGACCGCCGTGTCGCCGTAGAAGTCCTTGAAATAGTCGTAAGGGCGCTTTTTCAGAGATTTGAGAACGCGGCTGTAATCCTCATCTGAGGTCCGCACGCCAAGCTGATCGAACGAATGGCCGACGCGCCCTTCGAGATAGGGAATAACGCCGCCGAGATGATGCGCGATGACTTTCAGGCCGGGATAGCGATCCATTATGCCTGAGAAGACAAGCCGCGCCAGCGTTACGCCGGTTTCGTATGGCCAGCCGAGCACGCTGCAAATCTCGTATTTCGAATATGTTTCGCTCGGGTAATCCGGCATGTCGCGCGTGCGTGCGGGATGCAGAAGGATCGGCTTGCCGGAATTGGCGATCACTTCGAACACCGGCAGAAATTGCGGCGCATCGAGCGGCACGCCATTGGCATTGGTCGCAAGCTGAATGGCATTGGCGCCGCTTGCAAGCGACCGCGCCGCTTCTTTGGCGGCGGCGGCTGGTGCGTTCATTGGCAACAGCGCCGACCAGCCGACAAAATGTTTCGGGTGCTTGGCGACGATTTCGGCCAGTCCGTCATTGGCGATCTTCGCCATTTCCGGCGATTTATCCGGCCCCCACAGCCGTTCGAGCGGGGGCAGCCCATGCGATAGGACCTGAGAATAGTCGTCGAACATTTCGACGATGCGTAGCCGTAGATCGAGATCCGACAGCGCCGGGATGCTGCGCACGCGCTTGCCGATGTCTTTTGCGGCATCGGGCGATTGCAATAACGCGTCGTAGTAGCGTTTGGGAAAAAAATGATTGAAAGCGTCGATGATGCGCATGCCTCAGCCTCGTTGACTTAAAGTTTAGCTGGCGTGCTAGGGCAACGCACCACAATGTTCGTATAGCCCGAAGCGAACATTAGCCGAACTTCGGCCTAACCACTTCCAGTCTACCGGTCTGACTCGCTACGATGGCCTCTCCCGAACCTGGGGTGAGGCAATGCGACGACGGGATTTTATCGCCGCATTCGGCATCGCGGCCGCTTTCCGCGTCAGCGCA
>Ga0318550_10000014_pt1 | contig 26305 bp, 28 predicted proteins | sample GRESIP169b2f23_FD_203499 | JGI IMG/M metagenome (GOLD analysis project Ga0318550, IMG submission 203499) | Tropical soil microbial communities from Luquillo Experimental Forest, Puerto Rico - GRE.SIPMG.169b2f23 | ecosystem: Environmental > Terrestrial > Soil > Tropical forest > Bulk soil... | reverse complement strand
TGCGCGCGGGCCGGCAGGTGAAAGACCTGGTGGTGGCCGAACGGATGCCCGAGCGCGCCAAGTACCTGGCGGATACGTATTCGGTGCTGGTGACCTCGGTGGCCGAGGCCGTGGAGAACGCGACATTCGTCGTCGTGGCCGTGAAGCCGGCCGACGTCGAGTCGGTGATGGGGGAGCTGGCGCGCGCGGCCGCTGCGGCCGAGGTCGACAGCGCCGAGCAGGTGTTCGTCACGGTCGCGGCGGGGGTCACGGTCACCTACTTCGAATCCAAGCTGCCCGCCGGGACGGCCGTGGTCCGGGCGATGCCGAACGCGGCGGCGTTGGTGGGTGCGGGGGTGACCGCGCTGGCCAAGGGCCGTTTCGTCACCCAGGCACAGCTCGAGGAGGTGTCGGCAGTGTTCGACTCCGTCGGCGGCGTGCTGACCGTCCCCGAGTCGCACATGGACGCCGTGACCGCGCTGTCAGGTTCGGGACCGGCGTATTTCTTTCTGATGGTCGAGGCCCTGGTGGACGCCGGTGTCGCGGCGGGTCTGAGCCGCCAGGTCGCCACCGACCTGACCGCGCAGACGATGGCCGGGTCGGCGGCAATGCTGCTGGAACGGATGGCTTCCGACCAGGCGGTCGAGGGGGAGGCGCCGGGGACGCGGGCGGACGCCACGGCGGCGCAACTGCGAGCGACGGTCACCTCGCCCGGCGGCACCACCGCCGCTGCGCTGCGCGAACTCGAACGAGGCGGGCTGCGGGTGGCCGTCGACGCGGCCGTCCAGGCCGCCAAAAGGCGCTCTGAGCAGCTAAGAATTACATCGGAATAATTCAAGAATTTTGGATCGATTATCCCTCACCAGTACCAGTAACCCCATTAGTCCCGCTATTCTCCTCTTTGTATGCACGTGTGGGTGCCAGCGGAGGGGAAGCCGCTGGCATTACGCGGGCCTGACACGATTGGGTTGCGATGACGTCTACGAACGGGCCATCGGCGCGCGATTCCGCTGGTAAGGGCCGGGACACCGTTTCCGTCGATGGCCAGCAGGCCAGGACACAATTTCTCACCGTTGCGGAGGTGGCGGCGCTGATGCGCGTCTCCAAGATGACGGTGTACCGGTTGGTGCACAACGGCGAGTTGCCAGCGGTTCGGGTCGGGCGGTCCTTCCGGGTGCACGCCAAGGCCGTCCACGACATGCTGGAGACTTCGTACTTCGACGCGGGCTGACCTGCGCCCGGCCGCGTGCGGACGCGCGGCCGTGTCGGCACCGGAGTGCATCGCGAGGCCGGTGGTTTGGTGTTCTGTGCCGCCGGCCGGGTAAAGTGGCTCGAGGTTTTTCGAGTCCTTTTGCCGTCGTTGAAGCGGTCACGGTCAGATAGCGGAGTTCATGGGTTCAGTCATCAAGAAGCGGCGCAAGCGCATGTCGAAGAAGAAGCACCGCAAGCTGCTTCGCCGCACCCGGGTGCAGCGCAGAAAACTTGGCAAGTAAGCGCGAGAAAACCCGGTCGACCGCCGCGCCGCCGTAACGCCGCCGCCCAGCCGGGCCGTTAGGCTGTTCGGGTGGACCACTCGAGCGGGAACGATGCCGGAACGGGCGGCACCGTGCACTATCCCAAAGTTGTGCTGGTCACCGGCGCGTGCCGGTTCCTGGGCGGCTACCTGACCGCTCGGCTGGCGCAGAACCCGCTGATCAATGGGGTCATCGCGGTGGACGCGATCGCCCCCAGCAAGGACATGCTGCGCCGCATGGGCCGAGCCGAGTTCGTCCGTGCCGACATTCGTAATCCCTTCATCGCCAAGGTGATTCGCAACGGCGACGTGGACACCGTGGTGCACGCCGCGGCGGCGTCGTACGCGCCGCGGTCCGGCGGCAGCGCGGCGCTGAAGGAACTCAACGTGATGGGTGCGATGCAGCTTTTCGCGGCCTGCCAGAAGGCGCCCTCGGTGCGCCGCGTGGTGCTGAAGTCGACCTCTGAGGTGTATGGGTCGAACGCACACGACCCGGTGATGTTCACCGAGAACAGCAGCAGCCGTCGACCGTTTCGCGACGGTTTCGCCAAGGACAGCCTCGATATCGAGGGTTACGTGCGCGGACTGGGTCGCCGACGGCCCGATATCGCGGTGACGATTCTGCGGCTGGCCAACATGATCGGCCCGGCGATGGACACGACGCTGTCGCGGTACCTGGCCGGGCCGTTGGTCCCGACGATGTTCGGCCGAGACGCGCGATTGCAGTTGTTGCACGAGCAGGATGCGCTGGGGGCGCTCGAGCGCGCGGCGATGGCCGGCAAGGCCGGCACGTTCAACATCGGCGCCGACGGCATCATCATGCTCTCCCAGGCGATCCGGCGCGCCGGTCGTATTCCGTTGCCGGTACCCGGTTTTGGCGTCTTCGCGCTGGATTCGCTGAGACGGGCCAATCGGTACACCGAGATCAGTCGTGATCAATTTGATTATTTGAGTTATGGCCGCGTCATGGATACCACCAGAATGCGCTCCGAGCTGGGCTACCAGCCCAAATGGACGACGGCCGAGGCGTTCGACGACTACGTTCGCGGCCGTGGCCTGACTCCCATAATCGACCCGCATCGGGTACGCTCCCTGGAGGATCGAGTTATAGCTATTGCCCAGCGCTGGGGTAGCCGAAATCCAATTCCATGGGGTGGAGTCAGGTAGATATCGTGGCGGGTGAAACCAGAGCGAATGTCATTCCACTGCACACAAATAGGGGTCGGGTAGCGGCACGGCGGAGAGCCGATCAACGAGCGGAGTCGTCACGTCAGCATCCCTCGTCGCTCTCCGACCCGCACGGTCGGGCATCGGCCGAACAGATCGCCGCCGTCGTCCGCGAAATCGACGAGCACCGGCGTGCCGGCGGTGCGCCATCAACGGCAGACGCGCCGCTCAACGAGCTCGCGCAGCGCGTAGCATCGGTTGCCGGCTTCCTCCGTCAGCGGCTCACCGGTGACTACGCCGTCGACGAGTTCGGATTCGATCCGCACTTCAACAGCGCGATCGTTCGGCCGCTGCTGAGGTTGTTCTTCAGATCGTGGTTCCGGGTAGAGGTCAGCGGCATCGAGAACCTGCCGAGCGAGGGTGCCGCGTTGGTGGTTGCCAATCACGCCGGGGTGTTGCCGTTCGACGGGCTGATGCTGTCTGTGGCGGTTCACGACGAGCACCCCGCGCGGCGGGACCTGCGATTGCTGGCCGCCGACATGGTGTTTGACCTGCCCGTGGTCGGCGAAGCCGCCCGCAAGGCGGGCCACACCATGGCCTGCACGACGGACGCGCACCGGCTGCTCGCCGCGGGCCAGCTCACCGCGGTGTTCCCCGAGGGCTACAAGGGATTGGGCAAGCGCTTCGAGGACCGCTACCGGTTGCAGCGGTTCGGGCGCGGGGGTTTCGTGACGGCGGCGCTGCGCACGAAAGCCCCGATCGTTCCATGCTCGATCATCGGCTCCGAAGAGATCTATCCGATGCTCACCGATGTCAAGCTGCTGGCGCGGCTGTTCGGGCTGCCCTACTTCCCCATCACCCCGCTGTTCCCGCTGGCAGGGCCGGCGGGCCTGGTGCCGCTGCCGTCGAAATGGCGCATCGCGTTCGGTGAGCCGATCCACACGAACGACTACGCCGCTTCCGACGCCGAGGACCCGATGGTCACCTTCGAATTGACCGATCAGGTGCGCGAGACGATCCAGCAGACGCTGTACCGGCTGCTGGCCGGGCGCCGCAACATCTTCTTCGGCTGAGCCCTTGGGTTCAAGGCAAGCGTCCAACGTCGAGCTGTTGGGCGATTTCGCGGTATTTCGGACCGAGAACTCGACGTTCGCTTACTTCACCAAAGTGAACTGGCAGACGTCCGTGTAGTGGTCGCGGAACAGGTCCGAGCAGCCCCTCAGGTAGTGCATGTAGATGTCGTAGACCTCTTGGCCCTGCAGCTCGATCGCCTTTTCCTGGTGCGCTTCCAGCCCGTCGGCCCAGGCGTTCAACGTGGGCACGTAGTTCGAGCCGATCCGGTGGTAGCGCTCTACCTTGAAGCCGGCGTTGGACGAGTAGCGGTCGATCTGCTGGATCTGGGGCAGCCGGCCGCCGGGGAAGATCTCGGTCAAGATGAATTTGATGAAGCGCAGCAGGCTCATTGGTGCCTGCAACCCGCGCGCTTTGGATTCGTTGGGTTCGGGGATGATGATCGTGTGCAGTAGCATCCGGCCGTCGTCGGGCAGCAGGTTGTAGTACTTCTTGAAGAAGTTGTCGTAGCGCTCGAATCCGGCGTCGCCGGCGCCGTCGGCGAAGTGCTCGAACGCCCCGAGCGACACGATGCGGTCGATCGGCTCGTCGAACTCCTCCCAGCCCTGCAGCCGCACCTCTTTGCGGCGAGGGCTGTCCATCTCGGCGAACTTCACCTTGTCGTGAGCGAGCTGATTCTCGCTCAGCGTCAACCCGACCACGTTGACGTCGTACTCGGCCACCGCGTGCCGCATGGTCGAACCCCAGCCACAGCCGATGTCGAGCAACGTCATGCCGGGCTCGAGGTTGAGTTTGTCCAGCGCCAGTTTGCGCTTTGCGTACTGGGCCTCTTCCAGCGTCATGCCCGGGCGTTCTTCGAAGTAGGCACAGCTGTAGGTCATTGATGGGTCGAGGAACAGCTTGAAGAATTCGTTCGATCGATCGTAGTGGGCTTGGACATCTTCGACTGGCGGCTTTAGCTGCGTGTCACCGCTGGTTTCACCCTCTGAAGTCATTGATTTGACCCTACTTTCCGGCCGATATGGATGCAATCGCGGCGACGGTTTCTTCAGCGCCGGCGTCTTGGTGGGCTGCTTCTCCCAGCATTGTCACGGTACTGGTGACAACCGGGTTTCCATCAGCGTCTGTGACTTCGCTGCGAATCTCGGCGATCACGGTGCCGTGGGACTCCAACACCGAGTCCAAGTAGGTGTCGAAGTAAAGCTTGTCGTGGGCCAGGATCGGCCGGTGGAACCGGAACTTCTGGTCACGATGGAACACCCGGGCGATGTTGATCGGGATGTTGAACTTGGTGAAGATCTCCAGCTGCACGCGCCGCCCGGCGACGGCAAGGAAGGTCAGCGGCGCCACGACCGCGGGGTAGCCGGCGGCCGCGGCATTACTCTCGCTGTAGTGCGTCGGGTTGTCATCCTTCACCGCGACCGCGAACTCCCGGATCTTCTCGCGTCCGACCTCGAAGTAGTCCGGTGCCCGGTAATGGCTGCCGATGAGCCCTTGGGCCTCTTGGTGGACTGTCATACCGCTTTGCTCTCCGCTCAAATACGTCTCAGCGGCGCAGCTTATCAGCGCGATTGGCGACGCGATGCCAATGCTGCCAACGCACCGCCCGCCGCGCCCAGGGCCAAAGCCGACGGCACCCCGATGCGAGCGGCCTTGCGAGCGGTCCGGAAGTCGCGGATCTCCCAGCCTCGTTCGCGTGCCAGGGTGCGCAGGCGGGCGTCGGGATTGATGGCGACCGCCGTGCCCACCAACGACAGCAGGGGTACGTCGTTGTAGCTGTCGGAATAGGCGGTGCAGCGTTTGAGGTTGAGGCCCTCGCGGATCGCCAGCGAACGCACCGCGTGGGCTTTCCCCGTGCCGTGCAGGATCTCGCCGACCAGCCTGCCGGTGAAGACCCCGTCGACCGACTCGGCGACGGTCCCCAGGGCGCCGGTCAGTCCCAGCCGCCGTGCGATGGTCGCCGCGAGCTCGTATGGCGTGGCGGTGATCAGCCACACCTGCTGGCCGGCGTCGAGGTGCATCTGGGTCAGCTCGCGGGTGCCGGGCCAGATCTTGTCGGCGATGATCTCGTCGTAGACCTCCTCGCCCAAAGCGACCAGCTGCTCGACGGAGCGGCCCTCGATGAAGGCGAGCGCCTTGCGCCGGCCGGCGGCGACGTCGTCGCTGTTCTCCTTGCCGAGCAGCTGGAACTTCGCCTGGGCATAGACGAATCCGAGCACATCGCGATAGGTGAAGTAGTTGCGAGCGGCCAGCCCGCGGCCGAAATGCACCGCCGACGAGCCCTGCACCAGGGTGTTGTCCACATCGAAGAATGCGGCCGCGGTCAGGTCGATCGGCGGCTGCGGGCTACCCTTGTCAGCGGCGCCTCGGGCGTCCGGGGCCTGCAGGTCGTCGACCGCACGCGAGGCGCTCGCGTTGTCGGCCAGCGATTCCGGGTCAGCGCGACCGGTCGGGTCGGCGCCGCCCGACTCCCAGGAAGCCATCGCATAACCTCCTTGACCGCTGTGCCGCCCGGTGACCGGTGGGCGACCGGTATCAACCCTATCGGGCGGATGTTCTGGGCAGGTTTGCGCGGCTGGCCCGGCCCGAACTCGCGACGGCGGCCCGTGACCCTAAGGTCACGACCACATGGCCAAATTCGTCGACATCGCCCCGGTGTAGTTGCGGTGGGCGGTCCCGCCGGCGGCCCGCAATTGGGCCAGCGCCTCGCGCATCATCGCCTCGCCTCGGGCCCAGTGCCGGTGCGCCTCGGCGTGCGCGGCCGCACCTTGCCCGTCCCACGTCGTGTGCAAATTGCTTACCAGAGAATCGATTTCGGTGAGCATGTGTTCGGCGTAGCGCTGAAACTCCGTCATTCGCTGCACCGCATCGGCCAATGCCTGGGGATCCACGCGGAACGCGTCAGCCACCTCGCACCTCGCGCATCGCCTGTTCGGCTACCGCCTCGTTGCGCTGATAGCGGCCACCGGCCTCGCCCACCAGCCGCGCCAAGATCGACAAGCCCGTCTCCACCTCGCCGGCTCCGCGATGCCACAGCTCCCACGCGGCGGCGTAGGCACTTCCGGATGCACCGTGCCAGCCGCCCAGCATGTCGCCGACCTGATCGTCGAGAGCGGTCAGCCGGCTCCGCAGATCCTCCGCAGAGCTGCGCAGAGCTTCGGTGAATCCCCGCATTGCGAGCGGGTCGACGCGCAACGTGTCGTCAGCCACAGCGGCAACGTAATCGCTTCGGCGCGGCCCCACAATTCACGATGCCACACTGGTGGCCATGACCCAGCCCGCAAGGCGGCGGCAGGTGCAGCTGCTGACCCGCGACGGCTGCACCATCTGCGCGCGCGTGCATGCCCGGCTGGCGGAACTGGCAGGTGAGCTGGGCTTCGAGCTGTTCATGACCGACGTCGACGCGGCCGCGTTGGCGGGCGACCCGGGGTTGCGGGCTGAGTTCGGCGATCGGCTGCCGGTGGTCCTGCTGGACGGCCGCGAACACAGTTACTGGGACATCGACGAGCCCCGGCTGCGCGCCGATCTCGCTCTTTGACAGGGCGGCCCCCATCGGCGCCGAGGGGGTCAGTGACGTCGATCAAGTATTTGGTAGCGCAGCTGATCAACGTTTACCGTGGACGGTAGTTCAGTTACTGGAGCAAGCAAGGGAGCTGGCCAGGTGATGCTGCCGTGAGCATCCTGCTCTTCGGGGTTTCGCACCGCAGTGCGCCGGTCTCCGTCCTGGAACAACTCAGCATCGACGAATCCGATCAGGTCAAGATCGTCGACCGGGTGTTGCAGTCACCGCTGGTGACCGAGGCGATGGTGCTGTCGACCTGCAACCGGGTCGAGGTCTACGCCGTCGTCGACGCGTTCCACGGCGGGTTGGCGGTGGTCGGGCAGGTGCTCTCGGAACACTCCGGGATGTCGATGGGCGACCTGACCAAATACGCCTACGTCCGCTACAGCGAGGCCGCCGTCGAGCACCTGTTCGCCGTTGCCAGCGGTCTGGATTCCGCGGTGGTCGGCGAGCAGCAGGTGCTGGGTCAGGTGCGCCGCGCGTATGGCACCGCCGAGGCCAATCGCACGGTCGGCCGGGTGCTGCACGAGCTCGCCCAGCGGGCGCTGTCGGTGGGCAAGCGGGTGCATTCCGAAACCGCCATCGACGCCGCCGGCGCCTCGGTGGTGTCGGTGGCCCTGGGCATGGCCGAATGCCGGCTCGGGGGGCTGACGGGCAAGACCGCCGTGGTGATCGGCGCCGGTGCGATGGGCGCCCTGTCAGTGGCGCACCTGACCCGTGCCGGCGTCGAACACATTCATGTCCTGAACCGGTCCTTGTCCCGGGCGCAGCGGCTGGCCCGCAAGATCCGCGAATCCGGGGTGCGGGCCGAGGCGCTGGCCCTTGACCGGCTGCCCGGCGCGCTGGCGGATGCCGACGTCGTCGTCACCTGCACCGGGGCGATCAGCACGGTGGTTTCGCTGGCCGATGTGCACCACGCGCTGGCCAGCGCCCGGCGCGACGAGGCGGCCCACCCGCTGGTGATCTGCGACCTGGGCATGCCGCGCGACGTCGATCCGGCGGTGGCCGGGCTGCCGGGCGTCTGGGTCGTCGATGTGGAGCGCGTGCAGCACGAACCGTCGGCCCATGCCGCCGCCGCCGATGTCGACGCCGCGCGCCACATCGTGGCGGCCGAAGTCGCCACCTACCTGGCGGGACAGCGGATGGCCGAGGTCACCCCGACCGTGACCGCGCTGCGCCAGCGAGCCGCCGACGTGGTCGAAGCCGAGCTGATGCGGCTGGAGAACCGGCTGCCCGGGCTGGCGAGCGCCGACCGCGAGGAGGTGGCCCGCACCGTCCGGCGGGTCGTCGACAAGCTGCTACACGCGCCCACCGTGCGGATCAAACAACTCGCCAGTGCCCCCGGTGGTGACAGCTACGCCGAGGCGCTGCGCGAGCTCTTCGAACTCGACCAGACCGCCGTCGACGCCGTCGCCGCGGGTGAATTGCCAGTGGTCTCATCAGGATTCGATGACAGCCCGCAACAGGCCGGCGAGTAGCCGATTGCCGCACGTGATCCGGATAGGCACTCGGGGCAGTCTGTTGGCCACCACCCAGGCCGGCACCGTCAGGGACGCCCTGATCGCCAACGGCCATCCCGCGGAGTTGGTGACCATCGCCACCGCGGGCGACCGGTCGTCGGCGCCCATCGAAAGTCTGGGTGTGGGCGCCTTCACCACCGCGCTGCGTGAGGCCATCGAGGACGGCCGCGTCGACGCCGCGGTGCACTCGCACAAGGATTTGCCGACCGCAGACGACCCGAGGTTCACCGTAGCGGCGATACCCCCACGCGATGACCCCCGCGACGCGGTGGTGGCCCGCGACGGGCTGGTCCTGGGGCAGTTGCCGGCCGGTTCGCTGGTGGGCACCTCATCCCCGCGACGGGCCGCACAGCTTAGAGCATTGGGTCTCGGTTTGGAAATCCGCCCCCTACGAGGCAACCTAGATACCAGGTTGAACAGGGTAAGCAGTGGTGATCTAGACGCGATCGTGGTGGCCCGGGCCGGTCTGGCCCGGCTGGGCCGCCTGGACGATGTCACCGAGACGCTAGAGCCGGTGCAGATGTTGCCGGCACCGGCTCAGGGCGCGCTCGCCGTCGAGTGCCGCGCCGGTGATGGGTTGGCGGCGGTGCTGGCGGAGTTGGACGACGCCGACACGCGAGCGGCGGTCACCGCGGAGCGAGCCCTGCTGGCCGAACTGGAGGCGGGTTGCTCCGCACCGGTGGGCGCGATCGCCGAAGTGGTCGAGTCCATCGATGAGGATGGCCACGTCTTCGAAGAGCTGTCGCTGCGCGGCTGTGTGGCGGCGCTGGACGGGTCCGACGTGATCCGCGCGTCCGGCATCGGCACTCCCGGTCGGGCACGAGAGCTGGGGCTCTCGGTCGCCGCGGAGCTGTTCGAGCTGGGCGCACGGGAGCTGATGCGGGCCGCGCGGCAAGACCCCGCGCGCGAGAAATGAATGACGCTAAATAGGGATGACTTGGGAGCGACAATGACGACGCGAGGGCGTAAGTCGAGACCGGGCCGCATCACGTTCGTGGGCTCCGGTCCGGGCGACCCGGGATTGTTGACCGCGAGGGCCGCCGCGGTGCTGGCCAACGCCGCCTTGGTGTTCACCGACCCCGACGTACCCGAGCCCGTGCTGGCCCTGATCGGCAAGGACCTGCCGCCGGTGTCCGGCCCGGCGCCGGCCGGTCCGGTCGCCGCGAACGCCGAACACGCCGCCGACGGGGACCACGGCCGGCCCGCGCCCGCGGTGATATCCGGCGGCGCCGACATCCGCCCGGCGCTCGGCGAGCCCGCCGAAGTCGCCAAGACGCTCACCGCCGAGGCCCGTTCCGGCGCCGACGTGGTGCGGCTGGTGGCGGGCGACCCGCTGATGGTCGACGCGGTCATCACCGAGGTGAACGCCGTCGCGCGTAGCCACCTGCACATTGAGATCGTGCCCGGCCTCGCCGCCACGAGCGCCGTCCCCACCTATGCCGGGTTGCCGCTGGGCTCCTCGCACACGGTTGCCGACGTGCGCGGCGACGTGGACTGGGAGGCGCTGGCCGCGGCGCCCGGCCCGCTGATCCTGCAGGCCACCGCGTCGCATCTGGCCGATGCGGCCCGCGCCCTCATCGATCACGAGCTGGCCGAGGCCACCCCGTGCGTGGTGACCGCGCATGGGACCACCTGCCAGCAGCGTTCGGTGGAAACCACGCTGCACGGGCTGACCGATCCGGCCGTCCTGGGCGGCACCGACCCGGCCGGTCCGATGTCCGGACCGCTGGTGGTGACCATCGGCAAGACGGTGAGCAGCCGGGCGAAGCTGAACTGGTGGGAGAGCCGCGCACTGTACGGCTGGACCGTGTTGGTGCCCCGCACCAAGGACCAGGCGGGCGAGATGAGCGAGCGGCTGACGTCGTACGGCGCGCTGCCGATCGAGGTGCCGACCATCGCCGTCGAACCGCCGCGCAGCCCCGCCCAGATGGAGCGCGCCGTCAAGGGCTTGGTCGACGGCCGCTTCCAGTGGGTGGTGTTCACCTCCACCAACGCGGTGCGTGCGGTGTGGGAGAAATTCGGGGAGTTCGGCCTGGACGCCCGCGCGTTCTCCGGCGTGAAGATCGCCTGCGTCGGCGAGTCGACGGCCGACCGCGTCCGGGCTTTCGGCATCAGCCCGGAGCTGGTCCCGGCCGGCGAGCAGTCCTCGCTCGGCCTGCTCGACGACTTCCCGCCCTACGACAGCATTTTCGACCCGGTGAACCGTGTCCTGCTGCCGCGCGCCGACATCGCCACCGAGACGCTGGCCGAGGGTCTGCGCGAACGGGGCTGGGAGATCGAGGATGTCACCGCTTACCGGACGGTGCGCGCCGCGCCTCCGCCGGCGGCCACCCGCGAAATGATCAAGACGGGCGGCTTCGACGCGGTGTGCTTCACCTCGAGCTCGACCGTGCGAAACCTGGTCGGCATCGCCGGCAAGCCGCATGCGCGCACGATCATCGCCTGCATCGGCCCCAAGACCGCCGAGACCGCCGCCGAGTTCGGCCTCCGGGTGGATGTCCAGCCCGATACCGCCGCCGTCGGCCCACTGGTCGACGCCCTGGCCGAACACGCCGCGCGCCTGCGCGCCGAGGGCGCGCTGCCACCGCCGCGCAAGAAGAGCCGCAGGCGCTAGTGAGCTACCCGCGGCTGCGCCCGCGTCGGCTCCGCTCAACACCCGCGTTGCGCCGCTTGGTTGCGCAAACGTCCTTGGAGCCAAGGCATTTGGTGCTGCCCATGTTCGTCGCCGACGGTATCGACGAACCGCGGCCGATTCCGTCCATGCCGAAAGTGGTTCAGCACACCAGAGATTCGCTGCGCGCCGCCGCCGCCGATGCCGTTGCCGCGGGGGTCGGTGGGCTGATGCTGTTCGGCGTGCCACGCGAGCAGGACAAGGACTCGACCGGCTCGGCCGGCACCGACCCCGATGGCATTCTCAACGTCGCGTTGCGTGACCTGGCCAAGGATCTCGGTGACGCCACCGTGTTGATGGCCGACACCTGCCTGGACGAGTTCACCGATCACGGGCATTGCGGGGTCCTGGACGCGAGGGGCCGGGTGGACAACGACGCCACGTTGGCGCGGTACGTGAAACTAGCTGTGGCACAAGCGGAATCGGGCGCTCACGTGGTCGGGCCAAGCGGGATGATGGACGGCCAGGTGGCCGCGATCCGCGACGGTCTGGACGCCGCGGGCCACACCGATGTGGTGATCCTGGCCTACGCCGCGAAATTCGCCTCGGCGTTTTTCGGCCCATTCCGCGAAGCGGTCGGCTCCAGCCTGTCCGGGGACCGGCGCACCTATCAGCAGGACCCGGGCAACTTCCGGGAGGCGGTGCGCGAGATTCAGTTGGACCTTGACGAGGGCGCGGACATCGTGATGGTCAAACCCGCGATGGGTTATCTCGATGTGGTGGCGGCCGCGGCGGAGGTCTCGCCGGTGCCGGTGGCCGCCTATCAGGTCTCGGGGGAGTACGCGATGATTTGCGCCGCGGCCGCGAACGACTGGATCGACGGGCGCGCCGCGGCGCTGGAGTCGCTGACGAGCATCCGGCGCGCCGGCGCGGATATCGTGCTCACCTACTGGGCCGTGGATGCGGCGGGTTGGCTTTCGTGACGGGCCAGTGGGTAACAATCATCGGGTGAGGCTTCAATGACGACAGCGAAGGACACAGAACAGCAGCGGTTGTTCTACGAGGCAGGCGCCAGCTGGTGGTTGGTGGCCTTGGGCCCGCTATCGGGGGCGAGTGTGATCCTGATCGACATCTGGGCCCATGCCCCGGTGTCCTTCGTGGTTCCGCTGATCTTCATGGTGCTGGTGTCGGCGTTCGTCGCGCTCCAGGTGAAGGCGGCACGCATTCATGTCTCGGTCGAGCTGACCGAAGACGCCCTGCGGCAGGGCACCGAAACCCTCCTGGTACGGGAGATCGTCAAGGTTTACCCGGAGGCCGAGAACGACGAGGCCTCCGGGAAGGAGCTGGCCAGGTGGCAGTCGGCGCGGGCCCTGGGCGAGTTGGTCGGGGTACCGCGCAAACGGACAGGCATCGGTCTCAAGCTCACCCAGGGTCGCACCGCCCAGGCCTGGGCGCGTCGTCACCGTGACCTGCGGGCGGCGCTGACCCCCTTGGTCCAGGAGCGGGTGGAGCCCGCCGGATCCGATGTCGCCGACGAAGATCGCGACGATTATCGCGACGACGAAGGGACAGTGCAGTGATCGTCCGCTACCGGACTTTCGTCGAACTCGGCCTGTCCATTGCCGCGCTGACGGTCGCTTCCGTGAGCTGGGCGCACGCACGTCACACGGTGATTGTCGCGCCCGTCGCGGGGGGGCAGCCGTTCAGCACATCGTTGGTTTACGACCCTCAGATGCTGCTGCTGACCCTGGTGTTGATAACGACCGCCGGGGTGCTGGAGGTGGTCGCCGTCGCCAGGCTGTGGCGGGACCGGGGCTCTAGGCCGTCTTCTTGATCAGCGGCAGCACGAGCTGACGGCGGCTGACGATGGCGTCGGCCAGGTTGTGGAGCGCCTCGCGCACCGAGCTCGTAAACGGAACCAAGTCCTCGCCATAGTCACCCAGCAGCTCGATGACCGCCGGACTCGCGACCAACGTCCACTCCACCCCGGCGGCGCGGCAGTGCTCGTCGAGCTCGTGCAATAGCGAGATACCGGCGGCGGCAAAGTGATTGAGGTCGCTCAGGTCGAGCACCACGGGGTTGCCTCCGTGGATGAAACGCCGAATGTATTCGCTGACCTGGTCGACGTTCACGGCGTCGATTTCGCCTCGGATGGTCACCACCGTCGCCAGGTGGCGACAGTGAGCCCGAATCTGAGCGCCACCGCAGTCAAAGGTGCCGTTCCCCTGACGGGTCGCGACGTTCGCCATGGTCATCAGCAGCCTCCTTCCCGTGGCATTTCACTGTGGCCTCCAACGGTGCCCGCTAAAACTAAGGAGACCGAAAAGCGCGTCTAACTCTTTGCTAAGAAGCAACTTCTGGGGTATTTGGCCAAGGCCCGGGCAACGTTGATGCCGGCCGCCGGAGGCAAGCCACGCCACGGCCCTCCCCCAATCGCCCCCATTCCGCTGTTAGGCTGCGATGGCTGCCGGTTGCTCGGTCGGGGGCTGGAGGATGGTGAGATCGCCCGGTCAGCTGCGTCAAAGGCGAACGAAACGGCACAGTCCAGACGGAAAGAGCATCGTGCGCACCGGAGAGATCAGGGGCGAGATCAAGGCGCTGACGGGGCTTCGCATTCTCGCCGCGGTGTGGGTGGTGCTGTTTCACTTCCGGCCAATGTTGGGTGATGTGTCGCCGGACTTCCGTGACGCCCTGGCACCGGTGCTCAATTGCGGGGCCCAGGGCGTCGACCTCTTCTTCATCCTCAGCGGGTTCGTATTGACCTGGAACTACCTTGACCGCATGGGCCGGTCGTGGTCGACGCGCGCCACCCTGCGCTTCCTGTGGCTGCGGCTGGCCAGGGTGTGGCCGGTGTACCTGGTCACGTTGCACCTCGCCGCCCTGTGGGTGATCTTCACGCTGCACGTCGGTCACGTGCCATCGCCCTACGCCGGTCAGCTCACCGCGATCAGCTACGTGCGGCAGGTCCTGTTGGTGCAGCTGTGGTTCGAGCCGTTCTTCGACGACTCCAGTTGGGATGGGCCGGCCTGGTCGATCAGCGCCGAATGGCTGGCCTACCTGCTGTTCGGTCTGATGGTGCTGGTGATCTTGCGGGTGAAGCAGGCGACGAGGGCGCGGAGCCTGATGTTCCTGGCGTTCGCCGCGTCGTTGCCGCCGGTGGTGATGTTGCTGACCAGTGGCCACTTCTACACACCGTGGAGCTGGCTGCCGAGAATCGTGACGCAGTTCGTCGCCGGCGCCCTCGCATGCGCCGCCGTGCGTAGGTTGCGGTTGACCGATCGTGCCCGGCGCGTCGCGGGATACATCTCCCTGCTTCTCCTGGTTGCCATGGTGGGCGTCCTCTACTGGTTCGACGCGCATCCGATATCCGGAATCGTGGAGAACGACAGCGGCGGAGTGGTCGACGTCCTGTTCGTTCCGCTGGTGATAACCCTGGCGATCGGCCTGGGCAGCCTGCCGAGGCTGCTGTCGACGCGGTTGATGGTTTACGGCGGCCAGATCTCGTTCTGCCTGTACATGGTGCACGAGCTGGTGCATACCGCCTGGGGTTGGGCCGTCGAGCAATACGAGCTCACCCCGCAGGCCAATCCGTGGAAATGGAACGTCATCGGCCTGTTAGTGATCGCCGTGGTTGCCTCGATCCTGATGTATCACCTCGTCGAAGAGCCCGCCCGCCGTTGGATGCGCAGGATGGCCGACGTCAGACCCGCCGACGAGAAAGCCGAGCCGGTGAGCGCCAAGCTGCATCCGATCGACGGTGGGCTGGAAGCGGTTTCGGCCCACGCGGTGTGAGGGTAACCTCCAGGCGATAGCGGCCAGCCGCGATCCAGCGGTTTGATGCCGAGTTCGCGTCGTTTCCTCGTACGATTCCGTTGATTTACGAGGCATACGACGATGCCGCGCACGGGGGAGGTGGTAATGAATCGTCTGGTCACGTTGGTCCTTACCCTCATTTTTCTGCTCGGCGTCGTCCTTGAGTACCCGGACCATCCGCCACTGGTGCGGGCTTACGACACGGTGACCCTGGATTCCCGGCTGAACCACGTCGCGGTGATCGGTGACTCCTATACCACCGGCACCGATGAGGGCGGCCTGGGTCCGAAAGCGTGGACCGCTCTGGCCTGGTACTCGCTCGCCCGGGGAGGCGTGCGGATCGCCGCCGACGTGGCCGCCGAGGGCAGAGCCGGCTACGGCGTGTCCGGCGACCACGGCAGCATCTTCGAGGATCTGACCGACAGGGCGGTCAAGCGCGACGATGCGCTGGTGGTGTTCTTCGGCTCCCGCAACGACGACGGCGTCGATCCCGGGCTGCTGGCCGGAAAAGCCCGCGAGACCTTTGATCTGGCGCGCCACCTTGCGAGGACGGCGAGGTTCTTGGTGATCGGACCGCCGTGGCCAACCGCCGATGTGCCCGCATCGATCCTGCAGATTCGCGACGTGCTCAACGCCGAGGCCCGGGCCGCAGGGGCGACGTTCGTGGACCCGATCGGCGACAGCTGGTTCGTCGACAGGCCCGACCTGATCGGCCCCGACGGCGTGCATCCCAACGATGCTGGGCACGAGTATCTGGCGGACAAGATCGCACCGCTCATTCGGATGCAGTTGTCTCGGTGACCGGCCGGCGGTTCAGTCTTCCGCGTGCCGGTCGTGGTCCCATTGCTCCAGGCGCGCTTGCAAGTGCATCAGGCCAAGCCCCGCGAGTGGCGCGGCGGCCGCGATGCAGAGCAGCAGCAGCGGAGTCATCTCAAAACCTCCAAACACCTTCCACCGTTAAGACGTTCGTCTGCGGCTCGAAGTTCATTACGGCGTCAACCGTTCGCCAGGGCGCGGTCCGCGCCACGTTGGGGGCGGCTGGTGATGTGTCACGGGACGGATCGGCATCTGCACCCACTAGGACGCCATCCAGGCCAGCTCGCCGGGCAGCTGTGCCCGCCAATAGCCCATGTCGTGCCCGCCCAGGGAGAAGCTGCCGGCCGGCGGCGTTTTCAGCTGGTTGACGAATTGGCGGGTGGCGAAGCAGAAGCGGTCGAAAGTGCCGCAGTCGACCCGCAGCGGGATCTGCGACAGCGCCGGCACCCCCAGCACGCTGTTCTGCACCCAGTCGTCGTAGCTGTCGAACGCCCCGGGGGTGCTGCCCGTGAAGGAGGTGAACAGCGCCGGGCTGATCGCGCAGATTCCGGCGGTCCGCGACGGTCCCAGCTTGGCGCCGAGGTGCAGCGCCCCGTAGCCGCCCATCGACCAACCCAGGAAGCCCACCCGGGAGGTGTCCATGCCCATCGAGGACAGCATGGGCAACAGCTCTTCGAGCACCATCGCGCCGGCGTCCGTGCCGTCGGCCCGTCGGTGCCAGTAGGAGTCGCTGCCGCCGTCCACGCCCACCACCGCGAGGGGCGGCTTGCCCGACTTGACCAGTCGAGCCAGCCCGTCCTCGACACCGGCGTCGAGCATCATGTTGGCGTCGCCGTCCTTGCCGTGCAGCGCGATCACCGGTCGCAGCGGGCCGCTGTCGGCCTTCTGCCCGGGAGGCAGGGCGATCACCCAATTGGTCTTGAGGCCGCCCCGCGCCGCCGAAACGAACGAGCCGGTCAACCTATTCGGCAGGTTGTTGCCGGCCGCCGAGGGTTCGAACGGGGCAGGGGCTTGCGGCGCCGCTTGTGGCTCGAGCGGATCCAGCAGCGCGCTCAAGGCCCACACGCCAGCTGCTGCCGCGCTGGCCCCGGCGCCCATACGCAGTACCGCTCGGCGGTTCAGGTCAGGCACGAGGGTCATAATGCCGCGCCGGCAGCGCTTTATCGCCCGAGCCAGACCGTATTGCAACCGCATCGAAAGGTTTGTGATGCAGCGGTCATAAAGCGGTGACGTCCGGCGGCCCGCCCGTACGCCGTATGTTGACACCGTGTTTATCTGCTGGACATCGGCTGAAGGCCTGGAGCCGGTACGCCTCTGCGGCATGGTATTGCAGCGTTTTGCCGCGATTGCGGCAGTGCTCGGCCTCGTCGCCGCATGTGGGCACCGACCGTCGACCCCCAGCGCCGAACCCGTAACCGCCACACCGATCCGCCACCTGGTGGTCATCTTTGAAGAGAACGTCTCCTTCGACCACTATTTCGGAACCTATCCCCGCGCCGCCAATATCGACGGCCAACCGTTCACCGCCAGAGCGGACACCCCGGCGATAGCTGGCCTCACACCAGAGTTGTTGGCGCACAATCCGAATTCGGTACAGCCGTTGCGACTGGGCGGACCGGGTCAGCAGGTGACCTGCGATCAGGACCACGAATACCAAGCCGAACAATTGGCCTTCGATGGCGGCGCGATGGACCGATTCGTCGAGCACACCGAGGGCGAGCCGTGTCCGCGGCCGGCCTTCAACGCCCATGGCCTGGTGATGGGCTACTACGACGGCAACTCGGTGACCGCGCTGTGGAACTACGCACAGAACTATTCGATGAGCGACAACTTTTACGACACCACGTTCGGCCCTTCCACGCCCGGTCACATCAACCTGGTGGCTGGCCAAACCCATGGTGTGACAACAAAATTCATGCCGGGTGGGCAGCCGTTCCCACCGCATTTCGTCATCGACGACGGCGGTAACGGACAAGGGACCCTCATCGACGATTCGCAACCCCTTGGTGACGACTGTTCCTGGCGCGACCAGGTGCGCTTCAGCGCCGACAACAAGAACATCGGCGATCTGCTCAACGCGAAGGGCATTGCGTGGGGCTACTTTCAGGGCGGTTTCAAGCCCACCGCCCGCAGGTCCGACGGCACGGCGGAGTGCGGCGCGACGCACAACATCGGTGAGGCTCTCGGCGGAACCGGCAAGACCGGGGCGTTGCCGTTCGGCACCAAAGCCGACTACGTCCCCCACCACGAGCCGTTTCAGTACTACCCGTCGACCGCCAACCCGCATCATCTGCCGCCGACCGCGATCGACAAGATCGGCCGCGGCGACCAGGCCAACCACCAATACGACGTATCCGATTTCTGGGCCGCCGCCGATAACGGCCACCTGCCGGCGGTGAGCTTCCTGAAACCGCCCGCCTACCAAAACGCGCACGCCGGTTACTCCGATCCGGCCGACGAACAGCGGTTCCTCGTCGAGACGATCAACCATCTCCAAAGGCTCCCGCAATGGCGGGAAATGGCGATCGTCGTCACCTACGACGACTCCGACGGTTGGTACGACCACAAGCCCTCGTCGATCGTGTCGCCCTCGGCTAGCCCCGAAGACGCGCTGAACGGCCCGGGCCGATGCGGCGATCCGGCGGCCACCCTCGCCTACCAGGGCCGGTGCGGATATGGCCCACGACTGCCCCTGCTCGTGATATCGCCCTATGCCAGAACGAATTTCATAGACCACACCCTGACCGACCAAACCTCGGTCCTGCGGTTCATCGAGGACAACTGGGGCACCGGCCGCATCGGCGATCACTCGTTCGACGAGCGCGCCGGCGCGCTCACCGCGATGTTCGATTTCGCCGGTCCGACTCGCCCGACGCTGACGCTCGACCCCGTCACCGGCAACCCGCACTAGCGTCCGGTTAGCCCCCCGAGCCTGCGCGGAGCGCGGGCTTTGGCCGGATCTCGCGCGCTGTGCACAGGCTCGGCGCCCTCACCGCAGGCTCGCCCCGAGTAGACGATTGTGTTCGTTGGACGGCTCGGCTAGGCTAACGAATTAGTGAACGATATCGTCTACAACGCATGGAAGCGAGAAGACCATGACAGCTGGCGCAAGCGTTGCCGGTTTCGAGCCGCTGTACGGCGAAGCGGAGCACACCGACGGGCTGATCCCGTGGGACATCGGGGGCCCACAGCCGGTGGTGCAGCAATTGGTGGCCTACGGGGCGATCCGCGGCGAGGTGCTTGACCCGGGGACCGGTCCCGGCTACCACGCGATTCACTATGCGTCGCAAGGATATTCGGCCACCGGGATCGACGGTTCGCCCACCGCGATCGCGCGGGCCAAGCGCAACGCCGAGCGGGCCGGGGTGCAGGTCGATTTCCAGGTGGCCGACGCGACCAAGCTGGACGGCTTCGAGGGCCGATTCGACACCGTGATAGACAGCGCTTTCTATCACGTGTTCATGGACGACGAGGCGGTGCAGACCCGGTACGCGCAGGCACTGCACCGGGCCACCAAACCGGGCGCGCGGTTGTACATGTTCGAGTTCAGCCCGCACAACGTGAACGGCCTGCAATGGCAGGGCATACCCGCCGACAACTTCGAGCGGGTGCTTAAGGCCGGCGGATGGCGCTTAGACTACTTGGGCACCACCACCTACCTGGCCCGCTTCGGCCCCGAGACATTCGACGCCATGAGCAAAATCATGGCCGAACAGCAAGGAGGCGACGCGACGGAGAGGATGCGGCCGATAAAGCAACAGCTGGACGTCCTCGGCCCGCTGCTGCGCGACGGCCGGGTGCACTTGCCGTTCTGGTCCGTGGTGGCCACTCGCCTGGACTGACTATTATTTGCTCGGCAATGCCGGGAGGCCCAGGAGGTGGCTAGCCATGGCTACCTCGCAACTGCGTCAGGGGCTGTCGCAGCGGCAGCTCAGCATGATCGCCCTCGGCGGTGTGATCGGCGCCGGGCTGTTCGTCGGATCCGGTGTGGTGATCAGGGACACCGGGCCCGCCGCGTTCTTGACCTACGCCTTGTGCGGCCTGCTGATCGTTCTGGTGATGCGGATGCTCGGCGAGATGGCGGCCGCGCACCCATCGAGCGGGTCGTTCGCCGATTACTCGGCCAAGGCCCTGGGCGGCTGGGCGGGGTTTTCGGTTGCGTGGCTGTATTGGTACTTCTGGGTGATCGTGGTCGGGTTCGAGGCGGTCGCCGGCGGGAAGGTGCTCAACTACTGGTTCCATGCGCCGCTGTGGCTGCTCTCGCTGTGCCTGATGCTGCTGATGACCGCGACCAACCTGTTCTCGGTGTCATCCTTCGGTGAATTCGAATTCTGGTTCGCCGGAATCAAAGTCGCGACCATCGTGATCTTTCTGGCCGTCGGCACGGTTTTCGCCCTCGGGTTCCTGCCCGGCCATCACGGCGACTTTTCCAACCTCACGTCGCACGGCGGGTTCTTCCCGAAAGGTGTCGGGGCGGTCTTCGTGGCCATCGTGGTGGTGATCTTCTCCATGGTGGGCGCCGAGATCGTCACCGTCGCCGCCGCCGAGAGTCGAAACCCGGCGCTTGCGGTCCAGCGAGCGACGAGGTCGGTGGTGGCGCGCATCGGCGTCTTCTTCGTCGGCTCGGTCTTTCTGCTCGTCGTGATCCTCCCGTGGAATTCGGTGGAGCCGGGCGCCTCGCCGTACGTCGCCGCCCTCAAACACATGGGTCTTCCCGGTGCGGATCAGGTCATGAACGCGGTGGTGCTCACGGCGGTGCTGTCCTGCCTGAACTCGGGCCTCTACACGTCGTCGCGCATGCTCTTCGTGCTTGCTGACCGGGGTGAGGCCCCGGCCCGGCTGATCAAGCTCAGTCGCCGTAGGGTCCCGCATGTCGCGATCTTGTGCTCGTCGGCGGTCGGATATCTCTGCGTCGTCATGGCGTGGCTCTCGCCCGGCAGGGTGTTTCTCTTCCTGCTCAACTCGTCGGGCGCCATCATCTTGTTCGTCTACTGGCTGATCGCGCTGTCGCAAATCATCCTGCGCCGCCGGACGCCCTCGGAAGAGCTGCGGATCAAGATGTGGTTCTTCCCGGTGCTGTCGATCCTCACCCTGGCCGGAATCACCGCCGTGCTGGTGCAGATGGCGTTCGACCGCTCGGCGCGCAGTCAGCTGTGGCTCAGCCTGCTGTCGTGGGCGGTGGTGATCGCGGTCTACTTCATCGCGCGGGCCCGCGGCCGGATCCATTCGCGCGCAAGGAGATAAGCACTTTCCGAAAACGATATCGCATGCGCTATCGGATTCGGAATTTGCATGGTGGCAGGTTGTCGGTTCTGATGTGACAAGTGTGACTGCGAGCTGCCGTTTCCGGCGGATTGCACTGCGGTGCGGAACTTTTCGGCCCGGCATCCATCCCACGGCCCGTCCGCCCCGCCTGACATCAAGGCGTGCGGCGAGTCGCGGGCACCAGCGTGCGTGCCAGCCGGGCCGGCCGAGACGGTGGCGGATGCCACGGCTGCTGGTCGTGCGCTGGCCATGCGTAACAAGGGGTTTGGCCGTCCAGGAGCTGTCGCAGACCGGGAATGGCCAGTTCGCCAGCGGACCAGTCGTAGAGAAGTTCTAGCCGCGGTTGGATGACCCCGATATCGAGCAGGTGCGCTATTCCATGTTCGGCGCGTAGATAGGGCTCAAGGTTATGACCGAGCGGGTAGCGGTCGGGGAGCACCCGGGAAAGCGACAGGAATATGCCGGTTATGCCCAATCGTGGGTCGCCGAGTGGCCGACCGGCGAACGCCAGCCAACCCAGCGCGAGCCGGGGCGCGGCGACCAGCGCGTGGGCGTAGAGAACCCGCATCAGCACCACGTTGGTGAAGAAACGTTCGACGCGGGACTCGGCGGACGCGAGGTGGTGGTGTTCGAGGTATGCGCTGACGACGCTCATGTTGTGTGCCCGGTACCACCGCTGGGCGCACGGGTGCCGGATGAACTCGAGCCACGCCGCGATCGCCGCAGAGCTGGGGGTGCCGGGATGACCGAAGGCGAGCGCGCGGGCTTCCCAACCGTCCCGGAGCAGGCGCTCGTTCATCGCACGCCACCAGGGGCTTCCCGGAGCCGGCCCCTCGACCGGGTTAAGCAGTCCGCGTCGCAGCTGCCATCCCATGAAGGCAATCGCCGCCTGCCGGAACGGCAGATGGCCGCGGTCCACGTTCGCCGGGACCTCGTAGAGCTCCCGCATCAGCGCTAGCCGGGCGTCCGGGTCCTCGCGGACCGCACCAACCCTGGCCAGAGCGACGTCGACGGCCGTCTGCCTCGTCACCAGTCGATTGTGTCAGCGCGAACGGTTCGCCGATTCGGCGGAATGGCGCGGGCTGGTGGCGCCTTATGGCCAACTCACGGGCAACGAAGCCGCCCGCCAAGCCGACCGTCAGGACACTGACAACGCCTTCCTGCTACACCCTGTAGTCGAACGATCCGCGGGGGCTGGGACACTGGTCGGCATGGGTAGCAGTGACCAGGCGACCGCGCATGCCCCGGCTGCCGTGACGGCGTCGGCGAGGCTGTTCGAGGAAGCCAGCGCGGTCATCCCCGGTGGGGTGAACTCCCCGGTGCGCGCGTTTACCGCGGTGGGCGGCACGCCGCGCTTCATCACCGAGGCGCGGGGGTGCTGGCTCACCGACGCCGACGGCAACCGCTACGTCGACCTGGTCTGCTCGTGGGGGCCGATGATCCTGGGCCACGCCCACCCGGCCGTCGTCGACGCGGTCGCCAATGCCGCCGCCGCGGGACTGTCGTTTGGGGCGCCGACGCCGGCGGAGAGCCGGCTGGCCGCCGAGATCATCGGGCGGGTGGCGCCGGTCGAGCGGATACGGCTGGTGAACTCCGGCACCGAGGCCACGATGAGCGCCGTCCGGTTGGCCCGCGGATTCACCGGCCGGGCCAAGATCATCAAGTTCTCCGGCTGCTACCACGGCCACGTCGACGCGTTGCTCGCCGACGCGGGTTCCGGGGTGGCGACGCTGGGCCTGCCGTCCTCGCCCGGCGTGACCGGCGCGGCCGCCGCGGACACAATCGTGTTGCCCTACAACGATATCGACGCGGTGCGGCAGACATTCGCCCGGTTCGGTGACCAGATCGCCGCGGTGATCACCGAGGCCAGCCCCGGCAACATGGGAGTAGTTCCGCCGACGCCGGGCTACAACGCGGCGTTGCGCGCGATCACCGCCGAGCACGGCGCGCTGCTGATCATCGACGAGGTGATGACGGGTTTCCGGGTCAGCCGAAGTGGTTGGTACGGAATCGATCCGGTCGCCGCCGACCTGTTCACCTTCGGCAAGGTGATGAGCGGCGGGTTACCGGCCGCCGCGTTCGGCGGGCGGGCCGACGTGATGGAGCGGCTGGCGCCGCTGGGGCCGGTGTATCAGGCCGGCACTCTGTCGGGTAACCCGGTGGCGGTGGCGGCCGGGCTGGCAACGCTGCGCGCCGCCGACGACGCGGTCTACGCCAAGCTGGACGCCAACGCCGACCGCCTGGCCGGACTGCTGTCCGAGGCTTTTACGAATGCCGGTGTGCCGCACCAGATTCCGCGGGGCGGCAACATGCTCAGCGTGTTCTTCTCCGAGACACCGGTGCTCGACTTCGCGTCCGCGCGCGCGAGTGCGACCTGGCGTTATCCACCGTTCTTTCACGCCTTGCTCGACGCGGGCGTCTACCCGCCGTGCAGCGCCTTCGAGGCGTGGTTCGTCTCGACGGCGCTGGACGACGCGGCGTTCGACCGGATCGCCGAAGCGCTGCCTATCGCGGCCCGCGCGGCCGCCCGGGAGGACAAGACCTGATGGCCGAGCAGACCCGGATCCACATGGTGCGCCACGGTGAGGTGCACAACCCCACCGGCGTCCTCTACGGCCGGCTGCCCGGATTCCACCTGTCCGAGAAGGGCCGGGCCCAAGCGGATGCGGTCGCCGACGCGCTTGCCGACCGTGACATCGTCGCGGTGATCTCCTCGCCGTTGCAGCGGGCCCAGGAGACGGCCGCACCCATCGCCGCAAAGCACGACCTGCCCGTCGACACCGACCCCGATCTGATCGAATCGGCCAACTTCTTCGAGGGCCGGCGCGTCGGCCCCGGCGACGGTGCCTGGCGCGACCCGCGGTTCTGGTGGCAGCTGCGCAACCCGTTCACCCCGTCGTGGGGGGAGCCGTACGCGGAGATCGCGGCAAGGATGACGACCGCGGCGGACAAGGCGCGGGCCCGCGGCACCGGCCATGAGGTGGTGTGCGTCAGCCACCAACTGCCGGTATGGACGCTGCGGCTGCACCTGAGCGGCAAGCGGCTCTGGCACGACCCGCGGCGACGCGAATGCGCGCTGTGCTCGATCACCACCCTGGTCTACGACGGCGACCGCCTGATCGACATCGAGTACTTCCAACCGGCGGGCGTTTGACCGCGCCGACGACGATGCAGAGCGACGCGTGCGGTGGGGGCACCTCCCGCTTGCGGGGGAGAGTGGCGCCATGACCATGTGGCGGCTCACGATGGCCGGCGCGATGTTGGCGACCCTGCTGGTCGGCTGCTCCGGCCGTGACGCGGTAGCCCAGGGCGGCACCTTCGAATTCGTCTCACCCGGCGGGAAAACCGACATCTACTACGACCCCCCGGCGAGCCGCGGCCGCCCCGGCCCGTTGTCCGGTCCCGACCTGGCCGACCCGGCGCACACGCGTTCGCTGGACGATTTTGCCGGCCAGGTCGTCGTGATCAACGTGTGGGGGCAGTGGTGCGGGCCATGCCGGGCCGAGGTCGCCCAACTGCAGCAGGTCTATGACGCCACCCGAGCGGCCCGGGTGTCCGCGGTGTCTTTTCTAGGCATCGATGTCCGCGACAACAACCGACAGGCGGCCCTGGACTTCGTCAGCGACCGCCACGTGGGTTACCCGTCCATCTACGATCCCGCGATGCGCACCCTGATCGCGTTCGGCGGCAAGTACCCCACCACCGTCATCCCGTCCACGTTGGTGCTGGACCGCCAGCACCGGGTCGCGGCAGTGTTTCTGCGCGAACTGCTGGCCCAGGACCTGCAGCCCGTGGTGCAGCGGGTAGCCCAAGAATCTCCGGCGGGCCAGGCTGCGCGGCAATGACCGGCTTCACCCAGATCGCCGCCGCCGGGCCACTGTTGTTGGCGCTGGGTGTGTGCCTTTTGGCCGGGCTGGTGTCGTTCGCCTCGCCTTGCGTGGTTCCGCTGGTGCCCGGCTACCTGTCGTACCTGGCCGCCGTCGTAGGTGTCGACGAGCAGCCGCCGCCGGGCGCGATCAAGGCTCCGCCGGGCGCCAGGTGGCGGGTGGCGGGATCCGCGGCGTTGTTCGTCGCCGGTTTCACGACCGTGTTCGTGCTCGGCACGGTCGCAGTTCTCGGCATGACCACCACGCTGATCACCAACCAGCTGGCGCTCCAGCGCGTCGGGGGCGTGCTGACCATGGTGATGGGGCTGGCGTTCGTTGGCCTCATCCCGGCCCTGCAGCGCCAGGCCCGGTTCAGTTCGCGGCAGTTGACGACGGTCGCGGGGGCGCCGGTGCTCGGCGCGGTCTTCGCGCTCGGGTGGACGCCCTGCCTGGGGCCGACGCTGACCGGAGTGATCGCCGTGGCCTCGGCCACCGACGGTGCGAGCGTCGCACGCGGCGTCGTGCTGGTGATCGCCTACTGCCTGGGCCTGGGAATCCCGTTCGTGCTGCTGGCATTCGGCTCCGCGGGCGCGGTGGGGGGCCTGGCCTGGCTGCGCCGGCACACCCGGGCGATCCAGATCTTCGGCGGCGCGCTGCTGATCGCGGTCGGCGCCCTGCTGGTCACCGGGGTGTGGAACGACTTCGTCTCCTGGCTGCGCGACGCGTTCGTGTCCGACGTGAGGTTGCCGATTTGAGTGGGCTCGCGGGAGTTGTCGCCACGGCCCGCAACACGTGGCGCGCGCTGACGTCGATGGGCACCGCGTTGGTGCTGCTGTTTTTGCTCGCGCTGGGCGCTATACCCGGTGCGCTGCTGCCGCAGCGCAGCCTCAACGCCGGCAAGGTCGACGAGTACCTGGCCACCCATCGCGTGATCGGACCCTGGCTGAATCGGCTGCAGGCCTTCGACGTGTTCTCCAGCTTCTGGTTCACCGCCATTTACGCGCTGTTGTTCGTCTCCCTCGTCGGCTGCCTCACCCCGCGGATGGTCGAGCACGCCCGCAGCCTGCGCGCCACCCCGGTGCCCGCCCCGCGCAACCTGGCCCGGCTGCCCAAGCACGCCGG